>Ga0209024_1000038_pt1 | contig 307418 bp, 280 predicted proteins | sample AutmiccommunBRH5_FD_187380 | JGI IMG/M metagenome (GOLD analysis project Ga0209024, IMG submission 187380) | Deep subsurface microbial communities from Mt. Terri, Switzerland - Autotrophic microbial communities BRH/5 (SPAdes) (version 2) | ecosystem: Environmental > Aquatic > Deep subsurface >...
GGTTGCGGCGATGCATCCAATGCAGATTGGCACGATAAAAATAATCGCTGTATCGTTCTGTCCGGCATATCCACATGCCCCTTCTTCCGTGAATCTTGCACTCCACCGCGAAGCGGTTATGTCCAACATCTTTATTCATTAGAAGCGTCGACATAATCCCAGCTATTATCCCGGCCTCATCGACTTATATTTGCTTCCAATACTAACCACATCAGCAGCTTACAGCGATATAGCAAATATCTTACGCAGCTCAATCCGACCAGGTCCGGGGAATCCCCAACGAGTAGGCACTCATAAGTACATTCCCGCCAATTCAGCTCGGCAAAGCCACGAGCCCCTCTCCCAACCGTCATTCCACGATTATTCGAATACATATCACGCTCCTGAGGCTGGCCAATCTCCCATCTCATGCGCCCTGGCCTGCCCGGCGCATAGCCAATTCAGGAGGACCATATGTTTCTTCAATGCCCCAGCTGCAGATCCACCCGGATCACAGCCAATCACACCGGCCGGAAGGTCTGTGCTTCAGTCGGCACCGTAGCTGGCGCCGCAAGCGGCATCGCAGCCGCAGCCTCCGGTGGCCGAATTGGGCTCGCTATTGGCGCTGTCGTTGGCCCCGCTGGCTCGGTTCTCGGCGGCCTAACCGGAGTCATAGCTGGCAGTGTTGTCGGCGCCATAGTCGCTGGCACAGCCGGCGCCGCCCTCGGCGACTTTGTTGACGAGAACATTCTCGACAACTTTGAGTGCCTTCAATGCGGACATGCCTTTAGCGTGGCCACTGATTAATTCTCCCAGCACTCACTGATCTATCTCAACCCTCTACCCCATCAACCTTTGAGCCCGCCCTGTGCGGGCTTTATGCCGTCTGGAGAATCTTATGGCCAAGACCCCTTACATAAAGAATGACCAAGGCCTGTATCGGGTCCGGGGCTACGTCAGCCCGGATACCCTTGTGCAGATTGCTGCCGACATCCTGCTGGAGAATCTCGCCAGCAAGGAGAACCTCACCCAACCAGAAGACGCTGCCCGCTTCCTGCAGCTGTCACTGGCCAAGGAGAAGAACGAGCACTTCGGGGTGCTGTTCCTCAACAACAAGCATCAGGTGATCTGCTTTGAACGGATGTTTACTGGCACCATCGACGGTGCAGCCGTCTATCCCCGAGTAGTGGTGCAGCGAGCTCTGGAACATAACGCAGCTGCAGTGATCTTTGCGCATAACCACCCCTCAGGCTGCCCGGATCCATCCGAAGCAGACCGCTCAATTACCCGGCGCCTGAGTGAGGCGCTCAGCCTCGTCGATGTCCGGGTACTGGATCACTTCGTGGTCTCACCAAGCCACTGGGTCAGCTTGGCCGAACGCGGCTGGATCTGATCAATTACGGCTCCCCGCAGTTCGATCACCCCTCCCAACCACTTCCTTGCCCTGCCGCTTCGGGCACGGGCGTTTATGCCGCTTTTTTACAGGAGAAACACCATGGCACATCAAGTGGAAAAAATGGCCTATGTGGGCCGCACGCCCTGGCATGGCCTCGGCAACAAGCTGCCCGAGCAGCAACCGCTGGAAGTCTGGATGGAGCACGCCGGTCTGGACTGGTCTATCCACGAAACCCCGGTGCGATTCATCAACGGCAACAAGGGCCATCTGGGGGAGATCCTCTCCTTCGACGACCACAAGGTGCTGTACCGCTCGGACACCCATGCCCCGCTGTCAGTGGTCAGTCAACGTTACCAAGTGGTGCAACCCCGGGAGATCATGGAGTTTTACCGAGACCTCACCGAGAAATCCGGCTTCGAGCTAGAGACTGCTGGCAGCCTCAAAGGTGGCCGCAAGATCTGGGCGCTGGCCAGAACCGGCCAGAGTGGCGTGCTCAAAGGCAGTGATCGCACCGATGCCTATGTGCTGCTGGCAACGGCTTGTGACGGCACGCTGGCCACCACTGCGCAGTTCACCAGTGTTCGGGTGGTGTGCAACAACACGCTGGCCGTGGCGCTTAATGGCCAGTCGCAGTGCGTGAAGGTGTCACATCGCAGCGTGTTCGATGCTGAAGCAGTGAAGAAACAGCTGGGCATATCGGTATCTGCCTGGGAGGACTTCATGTACAGCCTGAAGACACTCAGCGAGCGTAAGGTGAAGCAGTCGGAAGCGGAGAAGTTCATCCGCACGCTGTTCCAGCCGCGCCCGGAGCAGGTCGAGCAGAAGTCCAACGAGCGAGCCATGGGCAAGGTCCACGCCCTGTTCGATGGCGAAGGTCGCGGGGCTTACCTGCCCTCTTCCTACGGCACTGCTTATGGCCTGCTCAATGCTGTCACCGAGTTCGTGGATCACGAGCGGCGAGCGCGCAGCGATGATCACCGGCTGGACTCAGCCTGGTTTGGTCTAGGCGCTACCTTGAAGCAACAGGCACTCAATCAGGCGCTCGCGCTGGCTGCCTGATCAACCCGAAACGACCTGAACCTTCTGCCCGGCATTCCCTGCCGGGCTTTCCCTTTTTGTACTTTCCTTAATTGTGAAAGGAGATTCCCATGATTGTGGAATACCGAATGCTTGTGACCGAAACCCTCGGGCATAACCGGGCTGCCCTGATGGCAGCCCTGAAAGAACACAACGTCAAGACGGCTATCGTCACCTATTCCGGTGCGGGTGACTCTGGTGATGTGGATGGGGTGGAAAGCATTCCACAGGAAGCGATCAAGGCACTGGAAGCCAGCAAAGTCACCATGCGCCTACCGAAGGGCGAGTTCGTCGATGGTCAGTATGTCTACCGCAAGGAAGACGTTGAACAACCAATCATCGATGCCCTGCGGGCTTTTACCTTCAACTGGGTGGAGATCCGCCATGGCGGCTGGGAGATCAACGACGGCAGTTCCGGCGAAGTGATCTTCGACGTCAAAGCCGACACCTGCACCTTGAACCACACCGAGTACTACACGGAGAGCAGCTGCCATGAGCATGTTATCTAAGCCTGTGCACGTATCTCTCGGCGCCTATGGACGGGTGCCGCATCTGGTTGCCATTGCCGATGCTCTAGCCGATCCCCCGAGTGATCCATTACTCGGTCGGCTCGATACCAGCCGGATGCAGCTCTGCCCCCAGAATACCGGGGCGCTGGATGTGGAATGGTGTCAGCGATTAAGGAACCTCTATCCGGCTGTTGAATGGCGGCTGCATGCCAATGTTCGCACCAGATCGAAGCATGGCTTCATCGACCTGGCAGACTGGCCAGAACATCAGAGCTATTTCCGGGAGTTGGCAGAATTATCGCAAGCACTGGCGGCTCCAGCCTACTCGGCTCATGCCGGTAAACGCAGTGAAGCCAGCGTGTGGGAAGTGATCGAACATAGCCGCGAGCTGACCGAACTGTTCGGAATACCCGTGGCCGTTGAAGGCCACTACCCGATGCCGGATAACCGCTGGCTGTTCAGTACCTGGCAGGAATACCGGCAGTTGCTGGAGTCAGATGCCTACTACGCACTGGATTTGTCTCACTTGAATATCCTCGCCTCGCGCACCCGTGTGATCGAGACCGGGCTTGTGATGGAGATGCTGGCGAGCGATCGGTGTGTCGAGGTCCATGTCAGTCACAACGATGGTCAGCGCGATCAGCATCTACCGCTAGTGCACCTGCCTTGGTGGTTGCCGGTGCTAAAGCATAATGCCACTCGAGCGGCGATCTTCTCCGAGGGCAGGATTGCATTGCGCCCGCAATAAATTGGTTCATCGTCAGCACAGTGCCCGGCTGGCATACCAGTCGGGTATATCCAGTCACTCGGCACCCCACTGGACCTGGACGCCTTCCTTATGACTCATCTCTACAGCCCGAATCTTGAACTCATCCGCGTACCGCCAGGTCTTCCTCGGATTGTTGTACTTTGGCATTTCTACACCTCCTCGGTTAGGAGAAGGTGTCCACTAAATCGGGGGAACTACATGTCGCCGTGCCCGGCCCCGTTAGACCTGTTTGATTATTTTAGCAGCGCCACGGTTTAATTAAAATTCTTTTGCGTAAAGAATAGTAGCAATGATAGCCACTCAGTTGCATAGCTTGTTTTTGGTGCTGTAGAAGGATTTTAACCCCTCACCGTAGTACTGCGGTTGGTTAACCATGCCCTAAATGCAACCAACTATATACCAGCAACTGGAACCCGATGTGCTCATTCCAGAGCAATTCGAAATGCCCGCCCCAACCACCAGAAACAAAACGGTTCCCATGGCCAACGTTTTAAGTTGCCCGGCAGCATTTTCTAGCCCCGATCTAAATACATATCGTATTGGGGAGTATGAGAATAATGCCATTAGCGCCCACTCTACGAGCCCCGGAGAATCATCAGACCCTAGATGCCTAAGTATTATAGCGGACAAAAGCAGCATCGAAGGAATCGCCACTAATCCGGTCGTTGAAAGCGTGGTGCCACTATCGCTTTCGCCGTCACTGCAAACTTGATCGGAAGACGTTTCCGAGTTTCTATTTTTTAGACTTTTATCTGTGACATCATCGACGTTGCTCTTTACCAGATTATCTTCCTGCCGCAGCCTTTTCTCCTCATTTTTTTTGCTTTCTTCTTCCTTTTTCTTGTCTTCCAGAAGCCTTCTTTTCTCTAGCGAGATCTTTCGTTTGCGATACACTTCCTGGCGTCCCTCAACTCTCTTTTGTACTCCATTATTGTCCGATAGAGCTTTCATGAGCCCATCGGAAAGCTTGCATGGAAGGAAGGTCGTCATATAGTCGCCCTGCCTGATCCGGCCCTTCCACTCAGGCGTAGGCTCATATCCGTCCAAGCTTTCCAGACCAACTAAAGCAAGCTTTCTCTGAAGAACACCAGTTATTTCAAGGTCCTCTGGAATATAAACTGTACCTCTTAAAAGATCACCAAGCTCTACGAAGCCTTCTGACTTCCACCTCTCTATTTCTTCGGCCCTTTTATCAAAAAAATCTGGTGATAGTGAAGTCATCTGAAATTATCCACATTGTATGCCTAACGTCGCAAACAGGGGCGCCTAATGCGCCCCCACCTGCTTTGCCTTGTCACGACGCACTTGGAAGTATTGGACCAGTCTCGGCACCGCCATAATGGCAAAAAAGCCACCAGCAATAACAATGTGCATTTCCGAGTGAGAGTAAAGGCTGTTCACTAATAAAAACTCGCTGAAATCCTCTGGGGAATTTTTAGCAAGATCGGTGCGGAAAAGCATTGCAGTTGCTGCGGCAATTAGCATGAACGCGCTGAATCCTATAGCAACAAATGACTCAAAGACATGCTCTATTAATCCTTTCGGCCAGACTCCAGAAGCTATTGCAAGAGGAATTGCAATGCCATAGGAGAAAGCGCCGGTCGTGAGCGCATCGCCTCGGAAACAAAAAGCAAGTAATACCGCAATAGCGGTGCTGATCAGGATGGGGAAAAATTTCCCCCGTGTAGGAACAATCACACTGCTTATCATTTTCTACGCACCCTCCGCTCGTAACAGTTCATTCATTCGAAGCTTCGACATAAGCCCGAAGCGACATAGTTCCTGATCGGCCGGCTTCTTCCCCAGCCAAATACTAACCTGATCAGAGCCTTACACCAATATAGCTAATATCTTACATCTAGAGATTCGGCAAGCATTTCTGTACGTCGGCCCGCACCAACACCCCATGGCCTTCCGCTGTCAATGTAAATGAAGGCCACGGAGATATCTGTCTAACCACCGCTCCAGAATTTCTCGATTACATATCACTCCATTGAAGCATGGGCCATACACCCTGGCTGCTCTCCCGGCAAAGCCGCAGATCTATGCCGGGGGAAGCATGGGAACCCGTAATGGCCAAGTCAAGCTTTCAAGGATTTCATATTCCTTTGCGAAATCACCACACAACTCACTGAGGTGGAACCCAACCAACCACACAAGCCCGACCGGGAAACCGGCCGGGCTTTTTGCTTTTCAGGAGCACCACATGAAACCAACGAACGAACATCATGAGCAGCGTATGCAGGCGGGCGCCCCGACGCTGCCCCTTTCCCCTCACCTTATGGCCGTCTGGGGCGCCTTCCTGCATGAAGGGCTGATGCTGAACGCAAAGAACGGCGGGCGCGCTTCCGCGATCCTGGAGTTATGGGGTCAGGGGTGTGTCGAGCTGATCATGGCCGTCTGCGAATTCATCCCCGAAATCTGGAAACAGGTGCAACCTTACTGGTATGGACCGCTGGGTTTTCCTGGCGTGTTCGAGTACGAGGTGGTGTCCATCTTCGGTGAGCAGTTGGGCAGCTATATCCTCAAGCATGACGGCGAGCTACCTCCCCGCGCAGAAGCCGAGCAGATGATCGCCGAGCTGGTGGTGACCTTCTTCAGCCACGGCGGCATCGTCGTGCAAGAGGGCGACTTGGAAATCCCCACCGCACGCCTGGTCAACCTACATCATCGCTTCCGGGAACGTCTGGATCAGCTGGCGGGAGGTGAGGCATGAGCACTTCCCGCATACGCAAGGACAACCACCGCCCCGCCCTGCGCCTCGTGTCCACCAAGGGCATGAGCCGCGAAGACTGGCTCAAGGTCCGCAAGCAAGGCATCGGCGCCAGTGACGCGGCAGCGGCCTGTGGTATCAGTCCGTATCAGTCACAGCTGGAGCTGTGGATGATCAAGACCGGCCGGGATCAGGATCTTCCGAAAGTCGATCCCGGCGACATGACCTCGCCGATGTACTGGGGCAACGTGCTGGAGCCTATCGTTGCCGAGCACTACAGCCGCAAGACGGGCAACAAGGTACGGCGCATCAATGCCGTGCTGCAACACCCGGATCCTGACAAGCGCTGGATGTTGGCCAATCTGGATTACACCGTGGTTGGTAACGACGAGGTGCAGATTCTGGAGTGCAAGACAGCCGGTGAGTTTGGCTCGCGCTTGTGGCGTGACGGGGTACCTGAGTACATCCAGTGCCAAGTGCAACATCAGCTGGCCGTCACCGGCAAGCAGGCGGCGGATGTCAGTGTGCTGCTGTGTGGTCAGGATCTGCAGGTGTTCCGGATTGATCGCGACGAGGAAGTCATCAGTCGCCTGATCGAGCTGGAGCGCCAGTTCTGGCATTACGTCGAGACTGACACTCCGCCCCCGGCAGATGGCAGCGATTCCGCAGGTCGCGCTTTGCAGGCGCTCTACCCCAGAGATGCCGGCACGGTGATGGATCTGTCTGAGGATCTGTCGCTGTGTGGTGATTTCGATGAGCTGATTGATATCCGCGAGAAGCTCTCCCGGCTGGAACAACGAGAGTCCTCCTTGAAGCAGCGAATCCAGGAAACCATGGGTGATGCCAGCAAGGCGGTGTTCCCCAGCGGTGAAGTCAGCTGGAAGCGCAGCCAGGACAGCACCGTGCTGGACAGCAAGAAACTGCTGCAGGAGCACCCGGAGCTGCTGAACGAGTACAACACCACCCGTGCCGGCTCCCGGCGTTTCCTGATCCGCACCTGATTTTCTCAAACCCACGGCATAGACGGCACCCGGCTTCGCGCCCGGTGCCGTTTTTTATTTTTTGACCCAACAGGAGAAACACCATGATCAAGGGCCTCGCCATTACCCCACCCATCATCGGCCGCATCAGTATCGGCCGGGTGATCGAGAAGAACGGCAAGCGACTGCCGGAGAAAGATGATCAGTTCACCGTCACCACCCAGATCCAGGGCAGGGACGGCTGGCTGCTGCACCCGCTGGACGAGCAGCTGCGCAAGGATGCGTCAGGCAATAAGCTGCGGGCCATTCCGGTTCGCATGCTGTTCAACGACCCCGACCTGAATCTACGAGCAGAGTACTCCCTGTTCGACAGGCAGACTGGTCGCCCGCTGTGTGTCGGCGATGGCGAGCTGTGTCGCCGGCAAACGGCAGAAGGCTGGGAGCACCTGCCCTGCCCCGGGCCGGATCAGTGCGACATCGGCAAGCAGGGTGGCTGCAAACCCTACGCCCGTCTCAGTGTTCGCATCGGTGACGATGAAGACCTTGGTGTGTTCGTGTTTCGGACTACCGGGTACAACAGTATCCGTACCCTGACGGCGCGGCTGCGTTACTACCACGCCATCTCCGGAGGCCTGCTGGCCACCCTGCCCTTATGTTTGCGCCTGCGCGGCAAGAGCACCACCCAGAGCCACCGGGCGCCGATCTACTACGTGGATCTGACCATGCCGGATGACGTGCCCTTGAGTGCAGCGATTGGTCAGGCGAAGCAGGACGCAGATCGCCTTGCCATGGAAGGTCTCAGTCAGGACGCACTGGACGAGGCCGCCCGGGCCGGGTTCGGCGCTGCGGCATTCGAGGTGTCGGAGGAGGAAGGACTGCAGGTGGTCGAGGAGTTCATGCCGGAAAGCGAGGATGAGCTGACCACAGCGCCCGAGAATCCGGCAGGCAAGGGGGGACTGCGGGATCGCCTTGCAGAGCGAGCACTCGGGACGGGTTAATCAATCATCTCAAGCAGCGCCTTGCGGCGTCTGGCCGGCAACCGGCGGAAGGCTCTCAGAAGCTCGGCCTCAGCTTCATTGCGGGTCGTCAGCTTCTCCGGGGCCGATGCCGCCGGTTCTGTCTTGCCACCTTCGCCACAGATCAGGGAGTCCAGAGACACCCCCAGCACCCTGCGGATGGCCGGCAAGAGCCGGAAGCCGGGCCCTTCCCTGCCGTTCTCCCAGGCGGAGATCAAGACCCTCTAGGATTGAATTACAAAACCCTTAAAAAACTACATTCTCATAACCTTGCTACAGAGAACCAACTCTGCAATTTTTTGTAGCAGACCATCCAACCCATCGCCCCAAGGCCCCGCGATGTCAGACCCGGAGAAACTCAGAAATAGCTCCGGAGTTACAACTTCAAACCCTTTACCATTAGGCCCTAAAAAGCATCCTTTGTAATAAGTAAAGGACTCCCTCATGCACCGCTCGGATTTTAAAAAACTGAATCCATTCTTAGAAATTATATGGCGTGTAAATTGAAAATCTCTTTGCATTTTTTCATACGCCGAAGAAAAATCAGAAAGCACATCAAATCTTTTTTCAGAACTGTAAAATTCATCGAAAATATCTTCAATGTCTTTATCAGAAAACGAACCTATTCTCCCTTCACTTTGCATATCTTTTATCTTTAAATCAATTTCCGTTTCAAAAATATAACTCAGCCTATCATCGCACCGAATCTCCTCTAGCCGCCACTCGCAAAGATAGTAAATAATTTGACCAATAAAATACTCAAACCAATAAAGATTTTCATTATTGGCTATATCTGCTGAATCATATCCTCTGCGGCCAAGTTTCTTAAAATCGCCGCTCGATACCCTCAGAACAGGAAGTCCTGCCCTGGCCAGCTTTTTGTCTCGCCTGATATCTTTTTCACGCTGCCCTTCGTCGTTATGATGAAAACCATCATACTCTACAACCAATAACGGCATGGATGATGGCGGCGCAGTCGCAACAAGCAAATCACAAGGAAACCGTTCAAGATCTTCTATAAGCCTTCTTAATTCAGGATTCCGAGATGCTGCATCTTTTCTTAACAGGCTTCCCAAGGAAACTTCGCTATACACTCTAAACTTAGAGTTCTGTCTTTCTTTGATTTCAAATAACGCGGTCTTTAATTTCTCACTTGTACCAGGTCTAAATTTCGGATTTAGCAAAAGCCCTTCGCAAAGCCTGCGGTAAAGCCAATATTCACTAATATTCACCACCTGCCTTGATGCCTTAATTGAAGAAAAAGAACTGGATCGGCATTCTAGAAGAAACTCCTTCTCATTGATTAATGCGGTGTTGCCGACAAACAAATGAATGCCCAGCGCGTCCAGTTCTCTAATGACTTTCTTTTCCTTCTGATCAAGATGCCTGCTAAAACTGTCAAAAATCGCACCTAGCAAAATACCCTTGAAATCATCACTTATGATGGCCACCTCTATGACTCCACCCAAGTATGTATCCGCCCAATTAGGGCGACTTTTAAATCTATCGGAATCAACAAAAGCGCTCAAAGGAACAGAGAAAAGAATCCTGTATCCCAGGCGATTCTCTTTGATATGACGCATAAGATTTTCGCGAAGAAATTCAATATGCGGCGGGAGAAATCGCACGAGAGTTAGATCGCTCATCTCATATCCTTTTAAATGCCGTTTAGCCAATTGATGGACTTTTTTACGAAAAAAAAAGAAGCCACCTATTCTACGCAGCAATCATTAGAACTGCGAAATCCGTCCATGGCAACACCTCCTAAGAATCCCGCCGTTCATTCTCTAGGGAATCTGTTGCTCATGTACAGCGCAGGTAAAATCTCCTCGCCCCTCTCTAAGCAATGATTAACTAGCCCATTTTTCCCCGAGTTTTTTATTGACATCAAAAACTGAATGAGAGTTTTTATCCAATTCTGACCCGGGTTATGTGTACCGATTATAACTAGGCATCTTTTGATAAGCCTGTCTTTCCGGGCTTCGTTTGTCCTTCCTCGTTTTTTGTGAGGTATTGATGCCGAGTGCAAGGTGTAATCCCGCCAAATAGCGGTCAGCATTCCATAAATGCCCTGCCAGGCCTCTCTGGTGAAATCTCACCTGGCTTACTCAACAGCCACAGGCACCAGCCTGATATTCCCTTGCTTCGCAAAACGCATCAGAAGCTGCTCCTGCAAACGATTAGGGACTGGGACAGCTTGCAGGGCATCGGTGAAGGCTTGACTACGCTGACTGTCGTCAGCGGACGCCAGATATTCATCGAGCAGAGTTTCGTAAAGTGCAATAACGACACCTGGGAAGTGTGCCTCCCCGGCTGCCGCTACACCGGCATTGATTCGCTCAACGACCCTTGCCTGCGGACTATCAGCAGGTGATTCGAGGTAAACCCCGGTGGCCAGATCGGTCAGTATCTGCTGCAGTAAATCTTGCTGTAGCGCTGGAGCCAACCCTGTCTGGGGCAGCAACTCACTAATGCCCTGCTCTGCCAAGTACTCCACAGCCCTTTGCCGAGCCTGAGAGCCACGGAAGTACACATACCGCTCTACCAGCCACTGACTCAATCCATAGAGCCCACTCCCGGCCCACAGTGCAAAGCGGTATAGCCCTATTCCTAACACCGTTAGCAAGGAAATGGTCGCTGTGACAAATAAGACCAGAAGGGAAAAGACAGCATAAATGGCATGCACCGCCAGAGCATTGCGGCCACGTACATTGATACCGGCAACTGTAGCGGACGATCTCAATGGTCGAGTCCAGTTCACAGTCCCTGGCCCTACTTTGCTGGAAGCAGACAGACCAGATCGCGACAGGTTTATATTCAGCGGCCCCGCCTGATAACGCCCACGCAATACCGGCCTGCCATTCTGCAAGGCAATCTGCGTGCCCTTGAACAAGCGTCGAGAGACACGCACGCCATGGGTGCTGTTAGCGGTAACATTGATATTCCCGGCACGGATCTGCGCACGCAGGGCAACGCCGCCTGTACGGCTAGCACGTAGGTAGCGTCCTCTGTATTCGATGCGCTTGATGGCGGGGCTATCTGATGTCATGTTGGTTTAGCTTGTCCGAACTGACTTTTGATCATAGAGCATCTTCCAGCCAAACACTCCCTGACGGGCTGCTGGTAACGGCAGCCCTCTCCTCTTACCCCCGGCTACTCCCATACCGCCGGCCTTCAATCGTTTCCTTGGTCCACGCCTTAGCCAGGTAGCTCAGGCGCTTGAACAGCTCTGCTTTCTGCATATGGAAATCCGGGCTATTACGGTTTAGCTCATAGCCCCCATTGTCTGCAAAGTGAACCAGACCGGGATAGGCCATCCCTTGGGTAGCGGAATACCAGGCCTTTGTAATGCGATGCGCCATATTGCGCTGTGCTTCATTCCAGTCAATCAGGTCGCTATGCACATACCGACCCAATGCTGCGTACCGCTTATGATTGAGGAGCAAGCAAACGTGGTAATGGATGTTGCCATTCTCTGGGCCACGTTCCTTCGCCCAGTCATATCTGAGGCGACAATTGTTTAGATAAACGCCACGGTTAGCCTGGCGCACATAGTCTTCATAAATCTGGCTGTTCATTGACTCGAAAAATCGACTGATCACCGCTGTATCGGTCTCGTCATATCCGGGTGGTAGATGCAGGTCTACTCTGATCGCAAAGACCCGGGGGTATTGATTTGTTGCATGCTCTATTGCGAGGAGATTTCTGTAGAGGTAGTTTTCAACGAAGGGTGAATATTGATCCAGTATTGGGTATCCGTTCCAGTGTGATCCGTATATGAGTTTACTATCGTGGATGTTATACATGGCGGTCTCGTGATTGTTTTCATCACAAGTAATGCCGCTGTGTATTTTTTTATTGGGTGATTGCTCTATTTATATATATCTATTTACCCCTCATCAAGATCACCTCCATATCCCAGCAGAATATACATTGACCTTATTTTTTTGCTCCGGAATTAATTTTTCGCATATGGGAAGAGGAAAACATGGCGATTCCTGCAACCGGTAGCAGGAATCGCAGGTTTTTTTATTTCACATCATCTTTTTTTGTCCCCGATACAGCCAAAACATCCGACCCTTCATCGCGTTCATTATTGATGCGCGTACTGATAGGGTCTGCCTCAAACACCCCGGCACTCACCGGCATCAGCAGCCGGTTGTCGGGCTGCTCGAACCAGTTGTAGATCAGCTCATTGGGGATAATGACCGGCATCCGGTCATGGATTGCAGTCAGATCCATCGGGGCCTGAGTGGTCAGGATCGCAACGGTTGGCCGGGTTGCGTCACCGCCCTGATAGTCCCATATCCCGGCCATCAGGAGCGGGTGCTGGCGGGGCAGGTGGATATGGAAGGGCTGCTTGTGCCCGTCCTGCGCCTGGCACTCATAATAGCCGGTGGTCGGGATCAGGCAGCGGCGCCGGTCCATGGACTCCCTGAAATAGGGTTTGTCGAAGGCGCTTTCAGCTCGTGCATTGATGAGGTGGACCTTGGGGTGCTCATCCGTGACGAAGTGAGGGACGTAGCCCCAGGTCATGTCCAGCAGCTCCAATGCGTCGCCGGATTCGCGGAACACGGGCACCGGCTGCCCCGGCGCGATGTTGTACCGGGGCTCGAAGGGAGCCTTCTTGCCGACCTTGATCAGACGGGTCAGGCGCCAGACGGCGGGGTCGTGGATGAGGTTATAGCGGCCGCACAGGAGCTGTCCTTATGGTCAGTTGCGGACCATGATGGCATGCCGTTCATTCAGGTTCATCCACTAGGCGAGCGAACTCGTCTTAGAGCCTCCCTCGCGCCGACGGGGATCCTCCTGAGGCTGGTGCTAACGAGGTGGCGAGACTGTCTGAACTCGGCTCGGTTGCTGCCGCTAGCACCACCTCGTAAGATGCCCTTCGCTAAGAATAACCTCTCAGGCGGCGCAGGGTGGCGTCCCTGGCTACAGAAGGACGAAAGCGTGCCAATCCCTGATTTTCAGACTGTGATGAAGCCGGTGCTTGAAGTCGTGAGCGACGGCCGGCCCTGCCCGCTAGCGGACGTGCGCAAACGGGTAGCCGATACCTTCGGGCTGAGCGACGCAGAGCGCCGCGAGATGCTGCCCTCTGGCCGACAGACGGTTATCAATAACCGGGTGGGCTGGGCACGCACCTACCTCAACAAGGCCGGCTTGCTGTTGATTCCCGAGCGAGGCATGGTACAGATCACTGACCGGGGCCGCGAAACACTGGCAAGTGGGCCGGCGAGGATTACCGTGCGCTGGCTCAAGCAGTTCCCTGAGTTCGAGCAGTTTCACACCCACCGCCCTGAAGTATCGGAGCATGCAGGCACGACCAACGATAACAGCGAGAGCGTCGACACCACCCCGGACGAGCAACTTGAGGCCGCATATCATTCGCTGCACGAGAGCCTCGCAGATGAGGTGCTCGACCAAGTTCGAGCGGGGTCGCCCAGCTTCTTCGAGCGGATAGTAGTAGATCTGATGCTGGCCATGGGCTACGGCGGCTCACGCAAAGGCGCCGGACAGGCTACTCAGGCGACTAACGATGACGGCATAGACGGCTTTATCAACGAAGATAAGCTTGGTCTAGACGTTATCTACCTGCAGGCCAAGCGCTGGAACCACACAGTACACCGCCCTGAGATCGACAAGTTTATCGGTGCGCTGACCCGCCAGCGGGCCAGAAAGGGCGTGTTTATTACCACTTCCGACTTCTCCGCCGGCGCCCGAGAGGCGACAACCGGCCTGGATATGCGGGTGGTGCTGATCGATGGTCGAGAGCTGGCACAGCTGATGATTCAGCATAACCTCGGGGTGAGCACCCGCGAGGTGTATGAAGTGAAGCAAATTGACAGCGACTACTTCACCGATGATTGAGCCCCTGCGAAGGGCGTAGGTTTAATGCCTGAGTCTAAACTTCCACTGAAATGAACCGACAATGAATGCAGTAGAAATCGAAGCCGCAATATCCGATTTAGCACAACAGCCGTTTGACCCGGCTGAGTTCCCCTATGCCTTTCTGGAAGCCTTCGGTAACAAGGACACCACCATCAAGCGGCTGCGCACTGGTGCATCCAACAAATCAGACTGCGGTGGGGTATTACAAACGAACAATATCCACATCGCTATAGCGGATATCGGCACGGCCACCGAAACACTGACACGCCTAAAGGCAAGCCCGGCGACTAAACGCGCCAAAGCACGTTACATTCTGGCTACCGATGGTGTGGACTTTGAGGCAGAGGATCTGGACACCGGCGAGACCGTCGTATGTACCTATGAGGCATTCCCGGACCACTTCGGCTTTTTCCTGCCGCTTGCAGGTATCACCACCGTCAAACAAGTGCGCGACAGCTCCTTTGATATTCGCGCAACCAGCCGCCTGAACCGGCTGTATGTGGAGCTTCTGAAGGACAACCCGGACTGGGGAACCGAACAGCAGCGCCACGAGATGAACCACTTCATGGCACGCTTGATCTTTTGCTTTTTTGCAGAGGACACGGACATTTTTTCTGGTAACGGCCTGTTTACCGATACCGTAGCGCGAATGAGTGACCGGGACTCTGCCAACACCCATGAAGTGATCAGCGAAATCTTCCGCGCAATGAATGTCAAACAAGCTGAGCGGGCCGCTGCCGGCATTCCCCGCTGGGCAGATGGGTTTCCGTACGTTAACGGCGGCCTATTCTCCGGCCGTGTTGCGGTGCCGAGCTTCAGTAAAATTGCCCGCTCCTACCTGCTGCATATAGGAAGTTTGGACTGGACTCAGATCAATCCCGATATTTTCGGCTCCATGATCCAGGCAGTCGCTGACGACGAAGAGCGCGGCGCTCTAGGCATGCACTACACCAGCGTGCCCAATATTCTGAAAGTACTGAACCCGCTGTTCTTAGATGATCTTAGGGAGAAACTAGAGGAAGCTGGGGACAACGTCCGCAAGCTGCTGAACCTGCGCAACCGCATGGCCAAAATCCGCGTATTCGATCCTGCCTGCGGCTCTGGAAATTTCTTGGTCATCGCATACAAGCAAATGCGGGCGATTGAAGCAGAGATCAACCAACGTCGCAACGAGCGAGACCGACCAACAGACATTCCGCTGACAAACTTTCGAGGCATTGAGCTGCGGGACTTTTCTGCGGAGATTGCCCGGCTTGCATTGATTATTGCTGAGTATCAATGTGACCTGCTGTATCGCGGAAAAAAGCTGGCACTGGCCGAGTTCCTACCACTGGACTCACAAAACTGGATTACCTGCGGCAATGCCCTCCGTCTGGACTGGTTGAGCATCTGCCCACCAACAGGAACCGGCGTTAAGCTGCATGCAGCTGACCTCTTCGAATCGCCGCTGGCACAAGCTGAAATCGACTTTGAAAATGAAGGCGGGGAAACATATATTTGCGGAAACCCTCCATACTTGGGAAGCAAATGGCAGTCAAGCGAGCAGAAAGCTGATCTAAAGGCAATTTTTGACTCCAGAGGCGTGGGTTGGAAGTCTCTTGACTATGTCGCAGGCTGGTTCATGAAAGCCGCTGATTACGGAAGGAAAACATGCTCAAGAACCGCCTTTGTTTCCACAAACTCCATTTGCCAGGGCCTCCAGGTACCCATTCTATGGCCCGCTATTTTTGAAACAGGCCATGAAATTGTATTTGCCTATACATCATTCAAATGGGCCAATCTCGCGAGCCATAATGCGGGTGTAACGGTAGCAATTGTCGGAATAGGCGCCTCAACGAAAGCAGTCAAACGTTTGTTCAGTCTTGATGAAAATGGCCATATTCGAGAAAGGCAGGTCGATTACATCAACGCTTATCTAGCCCCTGGTCGAGTTGATTCGGTTAAGCAGGAACGCAGACCCATATCAGAGCTTTCACCAATGCTGTTTGGGAATATGCCTCGGGACGGAGGCGCATTTATTCTGAATGGCAAGGAGAGATCTGCCGCACTTGATCAGCACCCTGAGATTTCAAAGTTCGTCCGCCCATATCTCGGATCAGAGCAAATGATTCAAGGTAAACCAAGGTGGTGCATTTGGATTGATGATGCCGACGCCCGATATGCGGAAGAGCACCCGTATCTAAAGAACGTCCTGAGCAATGTTAGAAACTTCCGCCTTAAAAGCGAAGCCGGTTCAACTCGGGACTTTGCGGCTCGCCCGCACCGTTTTGTTCAGATCGCAGGAATGGCCAAGAAGCATTCACTTGTTGTTGCAAAAGTATCTTCAGAGAGACGACCTTACTTGCCTGTAGACTTGCTAGGAGGGGACGCAATTGTTAGCGATCTCCTGTTCGCGCTTTATGACGCGCCACTATGGAATATGGCTCTGATTGCATCAAAACTCCACCTTGTTTGGATTGCGACAGTGTGCGGAAAAATGAAAACAGATTTTCGCTATTCAAACACCCTCGGCTGGAATACGTTTCCCGTACCAAAACTAACCGACAAGAACAAAGCTGATCTGACACGGTGCGCACAAAATATTCTTATAGCAAGAGAGAGGCACTATCCACAAACAATATCCGAGTTGTACGCACCAGAAAGCATGCCAGATGACCTTCTATTGGCGCACAATCAGAATGACGAAGTTTTAGAAAGGATTTACATAGGTAGAAAGTTCAAAAATGATACAGAGCGACTTGAAAAGTTATTCGAAATGTACACCAAGATTTCTTAGGTGTGCAAAAAATGTAGATTAGCCAAATGCTAGGAAATTCAATTGAAAGTAAAAGCTTTTTTACATAGCGATGCCGGATCTCCAAATACGATTTCTGAGATTAATCGCATTCATAAGAGAGTCGAGGCCAGGCATTTTCTTGGGCTATATGCTTACGCGACCCAGTCTGGGGCGGCTTTATTTGATCTTGAGCTCGGCAATGCTTTCTGGGAGCAAACACTTTCAAGATGGGTTTTCGGTATTGACTATGGCAGGACCCAGCCACAAGCACTTCGCTCTATTGCTTCTAAAGTTAATGCTGAAGTAAGAGTATATGATGGCGCATGGGTGGTGAATCAAAATGGGTTTATGCCAAGGCGCGATTTTCACGCAAAAATGGCAGTAATGCTAGATCGGAAAAACGAACTGTCAGGAATTGTTGTAGGGTCGGGTAATTTTTCATCCAATGGACTTCGAAAGAGCATTGAAGCTGGAGCTTCAATCGTTAAGAAAACTACCGAAGACTCCAGCAAGAATCTTAGATCAACACTTGAGTTAGCAGAAGATATTTGGACACAAGCCACACCAATTTCTGATATTTTAGATGCATATGAAGAACGATGGAGTGATTCATTCTCAAGAAAAGCAAATGAGAGCCAACCCGATGAGGAAACTGGCAATGCCGGAAAGAATATATTTTGGATTGAAGCTGGTTACATCACAAAGAACCGAGGCCCACATCGACCCGGAAATCAAATTGACTTTCCCAAGGGGATGTCTAGATATTTTGGGATTACCCCTCCTGATAATCTAGCTGCCAACATGAGAATCGGTTGCATTACCTTTGAGACGCCGATGGGCGAGAAGGTCTCCAACAACCTTCGCCTAGGAAACAATATGATGGAGAAGATCTCTTTGCCTATTCCCGAGAGGCATGGATTCGATATTTATGATGGCAAGATTCTTGTGTTTGAGAGAGCTGGCGACTGCTTCCTTATTCGAGCATTAGAAGCTGATGACTTCATGGCAGCCTTTGGGGATAGACTAGCAGAGGTGAGAGTGATGGGGAGTGGAAGGCGCTACGGCCATATTCTTGATAACGTTTAAATGAAGCCCTAACAGGTACCAACTTATGACAAGAATAGTGCCTTCAGTTTCCGTCTCTTACGCCAGCAATGGGAGCTCGGCAAAGTCGAATGCACTCGGAATGCGTCCCATGCAGGAGCGCGCCTACGAGCGTCGAGGTGAGCAATACTTGCTGATCAAGTCACCGCCTGCATCGGGGAAAAGTCGAGCCTTGATGTTTATTGCTCTGGATAAACTGCACAATCAGGCGCTGAGGCAGGCAATCATTGTGGTGCCGGAGAAGTCTATTGGCTCTAGTTTCAATGACGAGCCGCTAACTGAATATGGCTTCTGGGCCGACTGGCATGTAGAGCCTAAATGGAATCTGTGCAATGCACCAGGTTCTGATAATGGCGGCAAGGTCAGATCGCTGGGCGCTTTCCTGGAAAGCGAGGACAAGGTACTGGTCTGCACTCATGCCACCTTCCGCTTTGCAGTAGACCAGTTTGGCGTTGCAGCCTTTGATGACCGCCTGATTGCTGTGGACGAGTTCCATCACGTCTCGGCAAATCCGGACAACAAGCTGGGCGCCCATCTTGGCAATTTTATTACTCGTGACAAGGTGCATATCGTTGCCATGACCGGTTCTTACTTCCGCGGTGATGCCGAAGCCGTTCTCGCACCGCAGGATGAGTCACGTTTTGATACCGTCACCTACACATACTACGAACAGCTCAACGGCTACGAACACCTGAAACAGCTCGATATAGGCTATTACTTCTATTCCGGCTCTTACTCCGATGACATCCTCAAGGTGCTCGACCCTGCCGAGAAGACCATTGTTCACATCCCTAACGTCAATTCTCGCGAAAGCACCAAGGACAAGATCCGCGAGGTCGAGCATATCATCGAGGAACTGGGGGAATGGCAAGGGGCCGATCCTGTCACAGGCTTCCAACTGGTTAAAACCGCTGATGGCAAGCTTCTGAAAATTGCGGATCTGGTGGATGATGATCAGACCAAACGTGACCGAGTTTCCAGCGCTTTAAAAGACCCGGCGCAGAAGAACAACCGTGACCACGTGGATATCATCATTGCCTTGGGCATGGCCAAGGAAGGCTTTGACTGGATCTGGTGTGAGCACGCGCTGACTGTCGGCTATCGCTCCAGCCTGACCGAAATTGTACAGATCATCGGCCGTGCCACACGGGATGCGCCAGGCAAAACCAGAGCCCGCTTCACCAATCTGATTGCCGAACCGGATGCCGCTGAGCAGGCAGTAACGGAAGCCATCAACGACACGCTGAAAGCCATTGCTGCCAGTCTGCTGATGGAGCAGGTGCTCGCCCCACGTTTCGAGTTCAAGCCCAAAAACCCAACCAGCGGGCCGCAGGAAGGCTTTGACTACGGTGAAGGTGGCTACGACCCCAGCAAGTGCAACGTAGGCGTCAACGAGGAAACCGGTAAGCTCCACATTGAGATCAGGGGGCTGGCCGAGCCCAAGAGTGAAGAAGCCACCCGGATCTGTCAGGAGGACCTGAATGAGGTGATTGCCGGGTTTGTTCAGGACAAGACCACCATCGAGCGCGGGTTGTTCGACGAAGAATTGGTGCCAGAAGAGCTGACCCAGGTGCGCATGGGCAAGATCATTAAAGAACGCTACCCCAACCTTGACGAGCAGGACCAAGAAGCGGTGCGTCAACACGCCATTGCCGCCCTGAACCTCACTCAGCAGGCCAAGCAGTTGCTGGTCGGCGGTGAGGCTGTTGATATTGGCAGCAACAACTCCAAGCCCAACACAGCGCTGATCGCTGGCATACGGAAGTTCGCCATGGACGTACGAGAGCTCGATATTGATCTGATCGATCGCATCAACCCATTCAGCGAGGCCTATGCGATTCTGGCCAAGACCATGAGTGAAGAGAGCCTCAAGCAAGTGGCTGCGGCAATCTCAGGCAAACGCACCAATTTGACGCCAGAGGAAGCGAAGGATCTTGCGCGGCGGGCAGTTAAGTTCAAGAAAGAACGGGGCCGACTGCCGTCGGTCAGTTCACAGGATGCTTGGGAACAGCGTATGGCAGAAGGTGCCGCCGCATTCGTGCGCTACAAAGATGAGGGCCGTTATGACTGATCTGGACGAGTTGCGCGCCGAACTGGATGAGTTCGCCCAGCCGGAGAAAAAGAAAGGGCTGTCCGCTAAGGAAGAGCGCATCATTGCCGGCTTTGAAGAGATCCAGCGCTTTGTTGAAGAGCACGGCCACACGCCTCAGCATGGCGAAGACAATGACATCTTCGAGCGACTCTACGCCGTAAGACTGGACCGTATTCGAGCACTTGAAGAATGTCGCGACTTGGTATCACCTATTGATCATCAGGGCCTGCTCGATGGCACTTACGCCAGTGAAGCCCAATCTATAGAGACAATGGATGATGACGCCCTGCTTGCCGAGCTAGCAGGCGCCGCCGGAGCCCCTGAGCTCACCCAGCTGAAGCACGTTCGCTCCAGTGCAGAAAAGCGAGCTGCTGAAGAGATTGCCAATAGAGAGACGTGTGAGGACTTTGCGACCTTTCAGCCACTATTTGATCAAGTCGAGCGCGAGCTGAAAGCTGGAGTGCGTATCACCCGACCCTTTGGCAAGAACTCTACTATCGAGGTTGGCCAGTGGTTTATCCTGGATGGACAAACTGCCTACGTGGCCGACGAGGGCGAGGAATTTGATTCGCCACAGGGTAAGAAGGATGCACGCCTTCGCGTGATTTTCTCCAACGGCACGGAAAGCAACCTTCTACGTCTATCGCTAGTCAGAGCGCTCTACAAGGATGAAGCTAGCCGCCGTATCACAGAGCCTGATGCCGGGCCACTATTCAGTGAAACCTGGGAAGAGGATGACATTGAAAGCGGAACCATCTATGTACTGCGCAGCCTGTCAGAGCATCCTTTCGTTGCCGACCACCGGGATCTGATCCACAAAATTGGCGTGACTGGCGGTAGGGTTGAAAGCCGCATTGCAGGCGCAGAGCATGATGCAACCTATTTGTTAGCTGCCGTTGAAGTTATCGCCACCTACAAGCTGGCAGGGATCAATCGCCAGAAACTCGAAGCTCTTTTTCACCGTCTCTTTGCCCCTGCGAAGCTGGACTTAACCATTGAAGACCGCTTCGGAAAGCCAGTTAAACCGAGAGAGTGGTTTTTGGTGCCGTTGCATGTAATTGATGAGGCAGTTCAGCTGTTTCGATCTGGGTCAATAACGAATGTGGCCTATGATCCGGGGCAGGCAAAATTGATTGATCACGGCGTTGACCCGTAGGCAGAGTCTCGCTGAATACGCATAGTGACTGGGTGCCCCCCTCGGATCATTAGGTACCGGGCAAGGTTGGCCTCGGCAATCCGTTAGGCCTTACTGCATAATGAGGTAGAGAGCAGTCCTGTGTGGCACTGGGACCCAATATCAACGATCTGTTGGCCAACATGGAGTGCGAGGCAACCCGATACGATGAGAAGCAAAAAAGCTCCGGACGCCGAGTTCCGGAGCTAAGCCAACGAAATATCAGGAAGGCAGGCCTGCGATTTCTCCGTCTAGCCTAGAAACCCCAGGCTCTTCCTCACTTACTTAAGCCCATCTGGGGGATATCCATGTGGCCATCCAAGCATGGGACACAAGTCCAAGCATTGAGAGCCAGTACTATCCACATACCCATTCACGATGCCTTGCTGCAAAAGCACATCCAGCGCTGGCTCAAATAGTCCGCTACTTCGTTGTCCATATGGGCGGCGCTTTTGCAAATAGGTTTTCCGGATGAAGCGAACACCTGTTCCACGTATACGATTAATCACTTCGTTTAGTGCAATGGCATCCACAACGTCCCTAGGAGGCGGAACGAAGAGCCGCAGGAAATCATCGGAGCAGTCCGCACAGATATCCGCAGCCACTTGAAAAGTTTGCGCGGAAATCTTGCCACCCTTCTTCTCAAAGTAATGCAGCAACGCTGCCACACGGGCCACATTCTCCGCTAGCTTTGATGCATGATCCGACGCGCGTGCATACTGTCCAAATGGCCCCATTGCCGCCTCGATTCGGTCATAATAGCTATACCACGCCTTCGCTGCCTCTTCAGAGAAGAAGATTTTTTCTCGCTCACACCCCCCTACGATTCTCGTTAGCCTAGCTATTTGTTGAATATCCCGAATTCGCAGATCGAATGCGCTCAGGTGCTCCCAGGAGTTTGCCTGAGTTGCAGAGAACCGGGTTCCCTGAGTAGAGTCTGGGCAGAAAATAAGATACCGTGCCCAGTGACCTGATCCTCGGACCTTCTCGCCTTTCTTCCCTGTCTGAGGTTCGAAAATACTCGGCTGTAGCATAATCGAGACGGTGAGACGCGCATCCCGAATATTCAAAGCTGGCTTTCCGACCCGGGCAACATTCACTGTGTCCCCACTCCAGATGGAGTTCATATAGGGAGCGGCATCGAGTGCTTTACCCTCGACAAAAATTGCTCCTTCACTAGATACCAGCGTACCGACTCCTGTCTCATTTAACGCGCTCAACATTGCCATGGGAGAGATGTCCTCGTAGACCATCTTCGCGCGCTGGGGATGCCTGGGCTCCTGCTTGATCAGATCCCGCAACTCATTCTTGATAGCTTCTCGAACCGCCACATCCACTCCCGCCTTTACTAAGGCCTTCTCCAGACGCCTCCTCTCTGCTCTATAAGCAACGGCGGCCACCTTGAACTCGACCATATCAGACTCGTAATGAGATTCTACGTTGTCGTCAGCGTCCCTCGCTCCCTTCATAAACATGCCCTCAACCGCAGATTTTCGCTCACCCGATTTTGCAATTACGACAAGATATAGGCTTACCGGAGCGACTTCTCCATAAGGCATCACCACATCGACAAGAGACTGCACCGCCGAAGAACCAGCAGCTAAAGCCGCCATCAAACATAGGCGGTACGGAGCCTGAGAGTTTTGATGTGCCTGCCGTACTGCCTCTCCGAAAATAGGCGTGACGTGGCACACTACGGCGGGATTTGTCCTGGAGGGAGCTGGATTCATTGGAAGCATCATGATCACGCCTCCAGTCCGCGAGACGGCGCACGGGACTCGACCCACTCCATAATCTCGTGGCGGTACCAACCAACTGATCGCCTCCCGAGTTTGACACTCTTTGGCCATTCAGGATCGTAGTAGCGAGACCGCGTATCCATTTTCGAATATACGGACGATTTTGAAAGCCCAGTAATCACTTTGACCACCTCAAGCCGGATGACTTGAGGATCACCATAGTGATAAAAATCTGTGACCTGAGGCTTAGACAGAAGACACTGCCCAGCAACTTCCGAGGAACGAGCGATTTTTTTCTTCATTTTTGTACTCCAGTTAAAAGAGTCCAAAATTTAAGAAAAAGAACACTGGAAGTTAGAAATGAGGGATATTAGTTACTTTATTGCGCCAACAAATACGGTAAGTCATTGTTTTTATTGGAAATCAAGGAAACAATCTTTCGGAATCCTGATCGCTCAATAAAATGCTAACAACCGCACTACAGTAGTCATTACCGATATTCCTTTTTTCCAGCCCATCTCTCAAATCAGATTTCCACCGGCTTTTTTTTAAATTATTCCGGCTTCTATCGGGCGCAAAGACGAACAACTTCCACAGATCAATCAGAACAGAGATTGCTGTTTTTTTCAGGAGATCATGATTGTTCTTAGTCATCTTTTTCAACTCAGGGGACTTGCGCTTTCTATCAGAATCTCTCACAACATTAGTTTTTCTACCAACTCCAAAATCTAGCACTATCATTCGCTCCAGCTGATTAATATATGCTGGATCAAGCTCTGAAATCCGAATAAGTTTTTTACAGCGTGCCCTATTTGACCTCTTCCCCAAGCCAGTACTATTCCATGTCATAATTGCAACCGCTACGTATTCAATCAACTTTCCAGCATTTACTAGGTCCTCTTTTTTTATTTCTGCTGATTTACATATCCACTCAATAGCCTCAGACCTAGCGACCGAATAATCCGGGAGATCTTTTAGCCTCTCAACGCCAAAAGGATTATCCGCCTCATCCTTAGGAGCGCTAGAATCACTACCGTTTATCACGCTCACTGGACTCTTGTAGATTTTCAAGAGGAGATCAGCATCGCCAGAAATAAAAACAAGATCTTGAGCAGAAATGTTTATTTTCTTAGGAGGGGGTACAATAAATGAATTCGCAATATATTGAACACCCGAGAAGCCATCAGGATATGCGCATAGCTTATATCGATATCTCGCAGTAGGCCGACAAGTATATTTATTCTTCTCTCCCAGACAGGGAGTTAGTTCTTCGCCGGCCACAGAGAAAACAATGCTATCGTCCAGCACTGGAACGTCATCTAGCCGATCGAACTCCCTATCTGAATTTAAGCCAGTAAAAAACGCACCGGACAGATCAACAAATGAACGCTCATAGCTGATAAAATCTATTCGAGATTTACACTCTTCTTTTCTATAAACGCCACCACTCTCGACTTTCTCGCGCTCGTCATGATTAGTATTTTCAGTATAGAAACCAGCGGAAATAACAGGTATATAGTTTCTAGTAACAGTTACATATTCAATCAGGTCTCCATCTTTAGAAAACCCGGCGCCTTCATCAAAGTAAGAGCAAGTCACGCTGCCAAAATCTTCAATTTTCTTAAGCAGATCATTCCCAACAAAAAATAGATTGACCTGCGCTTGTTTAACTGGAAGGTAATATTGCTGATCATGCTTGTTGCTTATCTTTTCCCCTACCACATCCTCAATAACTGAATAGGCCTCGTCTACCAGCAATAAGGGTTTAATTCCGGACCGCTTAATTAAACCCAGCACTTTCTCCTGAGTTTTAACTTTATTATCAAATAGATCACCGTACTTAACTACCCGACGCATCATCGCCATTTCCTAATCATCCGTTACGCTACTTCAGGCTATCCAAATAATCCGCCCAGGCTTGCATCATTTTTCGACGCTCTTCCAGAAAAGCCGTCCTGTTATATGCACGCCCATTGGGGTCCCGAACAGCATGTGCAAGCTGATGCTCGATGTAGTCAGGCCTAACATGCAGAACCTCATCAAGGATTGTTCTCGCCATTGCTCTAAACCCATGCCCGCTCATTTCTTCTTTATCAAACCCCATCCGACGCAGTGCGGAAAGCACCGCATTGTCACTCATAGGACGCCTACTGGTCCGGGCGCTCGGGAAAACATACTGCCCCTTCCCCGTGTAGAGCTGAATATCCTTCAATATCTCAACCGCCTGGCGCGACAACGGCACTAGATGTGCGTCCCGCATCTTCATTTTCGCTGCAGGGATACTCCACTCGGCCTCCTCTAGGTTTATTTCGGACCATTCAGCCTGCCGCAGCTCCCCGGGCCTCACGAAAACAAGGGGTGCCAGCCTAAGGGCGGCCTTGGTCACCAGTGCTCCATCATAGGAATCAATGGACCTGAGAAGTCCGCCAACTTGTTTGGGATCGGTCATCGCTGCAAGGTGAGTCTTCTTACTGGCCTGGAGAGCCCCTTTAAGATCAGGAGCTGGATTCCGCTCTGCCCTGCCTGTCGCAATGGCATAACGGAAAACCTGCCCAGCTATTTGATGCAATCGATGAGCGGAGTAAACGGCGCCCCTGCCCTCCTTGCGTCTGAGGACAGCGAGCAATTCAGGAGCCGTAATACTCTCAATTGGACGCCCCCCTAAAAGGGGAAAAAGGTCATTTTCCAGCCTTGCCAAAATTCGCCCTGTGTGGCGCTCTGTCCAGGCCGTCTGCTGCTTGGCATGCCATTCACGCGCAATCACCTCGAAGGTATTCGCATTTTTCTCAGCCTTAGCCGCCTGCACCGCTTTGCGGTGCTCTCCGGGGTCGATATCCGCCGCCAGCTGCTTTCGGGCCTCATCCCGCCTCTGACGAGCCTCCTTGAGACCGACGTCCGGGTAGACCCCCAGACTGATGCGCTTTTCCTTTCCGTCCACCCGGTACTTGAGGCGCCACCACTTACCCCCCTTCGGCGAGACCTCCAAGTACATGCCGCCCCCATCAGACAGCTTGTAGCTCTTTTCCTTGGGCTTTGCGGTTCTAACTGCGACATCTGTCAAAGGCATGCTGGGGGCAACTCTCTTTATGATCCTATGGTTGCCCCCAATATTGCCCCCTGTTGCCCCCGGATTTCAATAAACCCTTTCGGACCGTACCGGACAAAAAAAAGACCAGAAGCCTCGTATTTACTGGGCTAACCGGTCTAATTTTGGACTTCATCGGAATGTTTTGAACTTTAAGATGGTGCGCCAGGAGGGACTTGAACCCCCACGCCTTGCGGCACTGGAACCTAAATCCAGCGTGTCTGCCAATTTCACCACTGGCGCGCGGCCGGCATTGTAGCAGGGAAGTACGCCAACACCAGCCCTCAGGCCAGTGCTGGAGAAGGATCAGCGGCCCATTTCCAGCATCCGGTAGAGACTGCGGATGTCGTTGTTGGTGCGCTCCAGACGTTCCTCGATTTCCGCCAGCTTTGCCGCACGGTCAGACTGACCGGATTCGGCCTCTATGGCATCAATGCGTGGTGTCAATACAGCCAGCGCATTGCGCTGACTGGCGGCCAGCGTTTCCGCTTTCTGGACTCGCGCCAGCACACCGGAAACCTGACCACTGACATTGCTGACCTCGGAGGACAGCCGGTTCATTTCGATATCCAGCTTGCGCAGTCGCGCGTTGGCCTGAGCCAGCCCTGCCTGACTGGCAGCTTCGGGGCTCCGACTGTCGCCCTGCACCACCAGCGGCTGCTGCTCCAGCACCGTCAGGCGCTTATCCACCGGGCCCAGCTGACTTTCCAGCGCATTGATTCGGGCTTCCATCGGAGCAAGATCGACACTTTGGCCGGATGCACTCAGCTGCTGCTGAAGTTCATCGACCCGCTGCTGCATCTGCAGCATGGTCATGGAGACCACCCCAAGCAGAATCAGCATGATAATTGCCAGCCCGCCCAAGGCCACCGCCACGCCACGACCACGACTGGCGGGCAGCTGCTGGCTGGGCTCCTCCGTCCGGGTCTGACGCATCGGTCTTGTTGTATTGATCGCCTCGCGAGAGGACGTCGACCCGGGCGACACGGCCAGCACGTCCTGATTCAGCGACATCAGCCGCTTCTGCTTGTTCTCCGGGATATCATTCATTGTCTGTTACCAGCTCCCGATTCACCCGGTCAGGGTGCCCCGCCATCCAGGCGATCCAGTCTGACGTTAACCTGGCGCCGATAGGCATCGAACGCATTGATGGCTGCCTCAATCTCGGTAAGGCGATTACCGATGCCGCCGCCAGCGCTCTCTACCCGTGCCAGCGACTGGATCGCCGGCAGCAATTTATTCAGCGTCTCAACCTGTTTCTGCTGTGCCGCCAGCCGGGCATCCAGTTGTTTGGCCGCTTCGGCCTGCACCTCAATGCGGGTTTGCAACTGATTCCGCGCCAGCACCAACTGCTCGTTCTGTTTGCTGATGGCTGTGATTTCCGCTTTCAGTGCCTCTACCGCCTTGCCGAGCTCGGCACGCTGTCTGGTCAGCTTGGCAATTTCAGCCTGATTTTTCTCGATCCAGTCGCGGTTGCGTTTGTTGGAGACATCCCAGAGCTTGCGAATCTCGCTGTCGTGGGTAGCCAGGGTCTGCTTGACCTGATCCGAGGTCTGGGTGACCTCTTCATCGGTAGCCGACAGCTGCGACGCCAGCGAACCCAGCTGCTCGGTCGACTCACTCAAACGATTATCCACCACCGCCTGCAGGCCACTAAGCTGTCGATGGAACCAGGTGCCCAGAACCAGTACCAGCACCACCAGAAAAGCGGTGCTCGCCATCCAGACGCTGCTGCCATCTTTGGCAACAGCAGTTTTGGCAACAGCAGTGCGTGCAGCTTTAGCCCTGGCAGGTTCTTCGCCCTGACGAGCCGGGCGTTGCCCGGGATGTGGCTCGACGGTGTCATCATCGACATTGATGTCATGGATATTGCCAAGCTTCAGGTCGCGATCTTCATTCATGGCGGATAGGGGCCGGCTGTAGAAGACGCAAGTGTAGCAGCCCCGGGCCATCTCTGAATAACCCCATCGACATCCCGTCAGGGGTTCGGTCTAATGCGGTTCTCGGACAGGGAGGACAGACCATGGCCCGATGGCTACTGCTGATGATACTGGCGCCGGCAACTTCGCTGGCGGATATGGCCATGGAAAGCATGCTGCAGCAGGGGCTGAGCGCCTATGAGGCAGAACAGTATGATCAGGCGCTGGCCCACTTCAGCGCCGCCCTGACCCATAGCATGGTGAACGACGAGAGCCCGATGTACCCGGCCTCGTACCTGTGTGCCATGTGGTATTTCGGCCGCGGCATGATCCCCGACCAGAACCGGGCGATGACCGCCTGCCAGCTGGTTCAGGGAGACAAGAGCAGGTTCCAGCTGACCCTGTTCCAGCAAGCCCTGGAAAGCAACAGCCAGACGGCTGCCGTGTTTCCGTTCCGCAAGGGCATGGAAGATGCGGCGGCGGCACTGGCCTGGTATCTGCGGCTCAGTGCGCCGATGAAATAAGCCGGCGTTTTACCGTTCCGCCCTCTGATAAAGGGTTTCGAAGGACCGGGCAATCGGTCGCATTGCCTGTCAGGGAGTTTCGGTAAAAATCGACTCCTCAGAAGGTTGATATATGATCTGTCCCAGCACGTATGTGCCCGGAGAGCGCATTATCAGGGGCTGAAACATGACCCAGGGCTTCTCGCTCCGATGGTCAGCCGCCACCCAGATACCCGGAACTTTGCTGCCATCCTCCGCTGTTGCATGAAACGGCTTCAGCACCACAGCCGCGACCAGGTCTTTATCCCTTTTCGCCATTTCCCTGAGCTGCAGAAAAAGCGCTACCGCGAAATCGTCCACCGATGGCCTGGCCTCCGGCTCCCCCTGATAGCCGACAAGTTGCAGCTGCTCACTGACGCCTCTCAAGCCCATGGCAAACGGATAAAAACTGCCACTGCGTTGCACCGCCTTCAGGGCTTCCAGAATCCCGGCCTCAGCCAGATTTTCCATTTGCACCAGATCCGGGCTCTTTTCTGCCTTGTGCTCACCGCTCTTGTCGGCCGTTGTTTCGGCCATCAAAGACCCCGTCATCAAACACGACAAAGGCAAGCACAGCAGCAATACCGTCACCAGTCCTTTCACCAGCGATTCCCCTTATTTTCGGAAAAGGCGCCTGCCACGCAGGCCCCTTTTCCGATCGAGATCAGCCAGCAAAGTTCTTGGCGGCAAATTCCCAGTTGGCCAGTGCCCAGAAACCTTCCAGATACTTGGCGCGCAGATTGCGGTAATCGACGTAGTAGGCATGTTCCCACACGTCGCAGGTCAACAACGCAGTCTGGCTAGAATGGGTCAAAGTGGTGCCGGCATCATCAGTATTGACGATATCCAGCGAGCCATCCGCCAGCTTCACCAGCCAGGTCCAGCCGGAACCGAAGTTGCCCATGGCCTTGGCGTTGAAGGCTTCCTTGAACTTGTCAAAGGAACCCCACTTGGCGCTGATGGCGTTACCCAGTGCGCCAGTCGGCTCACCACCGCCATTCGGGCTCAGGCTGTGCCAGTAGAAGGTGTGGTTCCAGACCTGGGCAGCCTGATTGAACAGCACACCCGGGCCAGCCACCTTGATGATTTCCTCCAGCGACTGCTTTTCCATGTCGGTGCCGGCAATCAGCTCGTTCAGTTTCACCACGTAGGCGTTGTGATGCTTGCCATGGTGGTAGTCCAGGGTCTCAGCAGAAATATGCGGCTCGAGGGCATTTTTCGGATACGGAAGCGCGGGCAGTTCAAAAGCCATGATGGTTCCCCTGACAGTGACAGATACAGAAAACGGCGGCCAACGCATACCTGCGCAAGGCCACGAACAGGCCCGGGATGATAACAAGGCACCCGGACTACTGCCACCGAGGCTCACACAGAGCTCGTGTTGGCGGCGTGACTGTCATGGCCCGGCGACTGGGGTACAATGCGCGCCTTTTCCGCGTCCGCGCCTACCCGGCGCCTGAACCGAGGGTTGAAGCATGAGCCAGGATCCAGTTGTTATCGTTAACGGCGCCCGTACCGCCATGGGCGGCTTTCAGGGCAGCCTGTCGGGCCTGACCGCACCGCAGCTGGGTGCCGCCGCCATTCGCGCGGCCATTGAGCGCGCTGGCATCAAGCCGGAGCAAGTAGAAGACGTGATCATGGGCTGCGTCCTGCCCGCCGGCCTGAAGCAGGGCCCGGCCCGGCAGGCCATGCGTCTGGCCGGCCTGCCGGATGCCACTGGCGCGGTCACCATCAACAAGCTGTGCGGCTCCGGCATGCGCGCCACCATGTTCGCCCATGACCAGATTGTTGCCGGTTCGAGTGAGATCATGGTCGCTGGCGGCATGGAGTCGATGACCAATGCTCCCTATGTACTGGACAAGTACCGTAACGGCGCCCGTATGGGCCACGGCCAGGTGTTCGATCACATGTTTCTGGATGGCCTGGAGGATGCCGAAACCGGCCGCCTGATGGGTTCGTTTGCTCAGGAAGTCTCGGATAAAAAAGGCATTACCCGCGAGCAGATGGATGCCTTTGCGATCGAATCGCTGAAGCGTGCCAACGCTGCCATCAACAATGGCTGGTTCAAGGATGAAATCGTTCCGGTCACGGTACCGTCGCGCAAGGGCGATCAGCTTGTTGATACCGATGAGCAACCGGGCAATGCCAACGTCGAAAAAATTCCGCAACTGAAGCCGGCATTCGCCAAAGACGGCACGGTGACCGCCGCCAACGCCAGCTCGATTTCCGACGGCGCCTCGGCACTGGTGCTGATGAAGCAGAGCAAGGCCGATACACTGGGCCTGAAGCCGCTGGTCCGCATTGTCGGCCACAGCACCAACAGCCAGCATCCGAGCGAGTTCACGCTGGCCCCGTGCGGCGCGATCAGCAAGATTCTGGCAAAAACCGGCTGGAGTGTGGCCGATGTGGATCTGTGGGAAATCAACGAAGCCTTCGCCATGGTGGCGATGCTGCCGATCATGGAGCTGGGCATCGACCACGCCCGCGTCAACATCCACGGCGGCGCCTGTGCGCTGGGCCACCCGATCGGCTCCACCGGCTCGCGCATCATTCTCTCGCTGATCCACGCACTGAAGCGTACTGGTGGCAAGAAAGGCGTTGCCAGTCTGTGCATCGGTGGCGGTGAAGCCACTGCCGTGGCGCTGGAACTGCTCTGACTGTAACGGTGGGTGTCTGTGGCAGGCACAACTGATCGACCGTGAAGCCTTTCGCCGTCGATCGACGACTCCTACAACAAACCTGCCACCTCACCTGTAGGAGCGGCCGATCGGCCGCGATTTTCTGGTGCGGATCGCGGCCGATCGGCCGCTCCGAGCTCTTCCGAAGCCGTCTGACTTTTATGTGAATACATTTCGTCAGAGCGTGGCGCGCTTTACCAGTCAATCCGGCCGGTGAGGATATCCTTGAACATGACAAAATCGCCAGCGAGGCTGTAGAACGGATGCTTGAACGTCGCCGGTCGGTTTTTCTCAAAGACGTAGTGTCCCACCCAGGCAAAACCATAGCCCACCACCGGCAACGCCAGCAGCAACCAGGCGCTGGCACCAGCCAGCACCGAGGCAATGATCGACAGCGCTATGAAGGTGCCAACAAAGTGCAGTCGCCGGCAGGTCGGGTTGCCATGCTCCTGCAGGTAGTACGGGTAGAACTCGGCGAAGCTCCGGAAATCTGACTGTTTGATCGTGTTCATCTGGGCTCTCCGCAAATACCATGGATATGCGCTGTCAGCGCAATATCGCCCCGATCATCGCAAAAACCCCCTGTGTCCGCCACTGTCTGCTTTTGCCGCTGCATTGGCCTGACCGGTCATTGACCCGGTACGCGGTCCGGGCAGAATGACGTCACCTGTTACCCCCAAGGATCCCTTCTGATGCCTGCCCTGCCCCTGCCACGTCGTTTTTTCACCGGTCATTCAATCAATCTGCCCAAACGCCTTAGCGAAATCAGTGACCGTGGCCATGAGGCTCCTGCCGCCGCCGCTGGCCTGCGCGAAGATCAGGTCACCGCGATCTGGCGTGGCATGAAGGGCCTGTATGCTACCGGCATGAGCCCGGGTATTGCCCTGTCACTGCGTCGTCACGGCGAGCTGTTCTTCGATCGCACGCTTGGCTATGCCGATCTGGAGAATCGTAATCCGCTCGGCATCGACACCCCGATATGCCTGTTCTCGGCATCGAAGGTGGTCACCGCCATGCTGCTGCACCATCTGGCCGAAATCGGCGAAGTCGACCTCAGCCAGCCAGTCTGCCATTACCTGCCGGAATACGGCTGCGAAGGCAAGGAACGTACCACCCTGATGCACCTGCTGACCCATCGAGGCGGTGTGCCGCGGATACAGGCACCGGTGTCGCCGGAAGACCTGTTCAATCCGGCCCGCATTACCGAGTTGATGCAACAGGCAATACCGCAGAACCCGGGACGTACTCAGGCCTATCACGCCGTTACCGCCGGGTTTGTCCTTGGCGCCGTTATCGAGCGCGTTACCGGTGCATCGCTGAATGACCTGCTCGACAGGGTTATCCGCAAACCGATGGGGATGAAATATTTCACCTTCGGCCTGCAAAATGGTTCGCCGGCAAAAAATTACACCACCGGGCTGCGTCTGGCACCAGTGGATATGTTCCTGAAATATGCGGTCGGTGCGGCATTGCACGACGTGGTTGACGTTTCCAACGATCCACGTTTTCTGGACATCACTCTGCCGGCTGGCAACCTGTTCGCCACTGCGGAAGAAGCCAGTCGTTTCTTCCAGATGCTGCTCAATGGCGGCAGCTGGAACGGCAAACAGATTTTCCGTCCGGACACGGTGCGCCGCGCAACGTCATCAATCGGCAAAGGCAGCAAGATTGACCGCACGCTGATGATCCCGCTGGAGTATTCACCGGGCTTTATGCTCGGAGCCCGCACCCTGAGCCTGTATGGCCCGGGCACGCCGCGAGCATTCGGTCATCTCGGCTTTATCAGCATCTACTGCTGGGCGGATCCACAGCGTGATCTGTCCGGTGCGCTGCTGACCACCGGCAAGGGCATTATCGGCCCACACCTGCCGGCACTGGTGGCCCTGCAGATGCAGATCAACCGGCAAACGCTGGGTCAATAAAATTGCCAGCATAAAAAAAGCCCCGGCGAAATGTTCGCCGGGGCTTTTTTTATGCCGATTACATGTTGCGGAGAATCGCGTCTTTCACCGACGAGATATTGGCATCAATGGTCATCATGCGGCTGTCACCGCACTGTTTGATCGCCGTATCCGGATCCTTCAGGCCGTTACCGGTCAGGGTGCAGACGATAGTTGAGCCTTCCGGGATGCGGCCGGTTTTGATGTCACGCATGGCACCACCGATCGAGGCGGCGGACGCCGGCTCGCAAAAAATACCTTCGCGCTGGGCCAGCAGCTTTTGGGCGGCCAGAATTTCCTCGTCGCTCAGCTCGTCAAACCAGCCACCAGACTCCTCCTTCACTTTCCAGGCACGGTCCCAGCTCTGCGGATTGCCGATACGAATGGCCGTCGCGACGGTATCCGGATTTTTCACCGCTTCTCCTCGCACAAACGGCGCCGAACCAGCGGCCTGATAACCCACCATTACCGGACGATTGCCAACGATCGGACCACCCGCGTAACGGCAATTGCCATCGCAAAATGCGCAGGACTCGGTCACGCGGGTTCCTTTTTGCGCCGAGTACTCGCAATAGCCAATCCAGTGCGCGGTGATGTTGCCGGCGTTACCAACGGGCAGGCAATGATAATCCGGCGCTCGGCCCAGCTCTTCGACAATTTCGAAGGCGGCGGTTTTCTGACCCTGCAGACGATACGGATTCACCGAGTTGACGATAGTCACCGGCGCCTGCAAGGCGACCTGCTTGACCAGCTCCATACCTTCATCGAAGTTGCCACGAATCTGGATGGTAACGGCGCCGTACATCATCGCCTGGGCCAGCTTGCCCATGGCGATCTTGCCTTCCGGAATCAGTACGAACGCAGTGATGCCCGCGCGCGCGGCATAGGCCGCCGCAGCGGCCGAAGTGTTACCGGTGGAGGCGCAGATAATGGCGTTACTGCCCTCTTCCACCGCTTTGGTCACGGCCATGGTCATGCCACGGTCCTTGAACGAGCCGGTCGGATTCAGACCTTCGTACTTGACGTAGATGTCGACATCCTTGCCAAGCAATTTGGGAATATTTTTCAGTCGGATCAGCGGCGTGTTGCCTTCGCCCAGACTGATAATGCGAGTGTCATCGCTTACCGGCAAATGGTCACGGTAGCGGTTGATCAGGCCGGTGTAGCGGTCACGGAATGCCATAGCGGTGTCTCTTGTTACGCCTTCAGAAGTTCAACACGAATACGAACTATATCGTCGAGCACCGCATCCAGTGCGGCAATCTCCGCCAGTGCTGCATTAACATCGCGCTCGCGCACCGAATGGGTCATCAGCATGATCGGCACCGGCTGATCGTCGTCCACATCCTTCTGGAACATGGCTTCAATACCAATGCTGTGCTGCGACAGAATACGGGTAACATCTGCCAGCACACCGATACGGTCCTGCACATGCAAGCGGATGTAGAACGGACAAACCACATCGTCCATGGGCAAAATCGGGTGGTTCGACAACACATCGGTATGGAACCCGAGATACGGCACCCGATGATCATGCTCCAGGGTCAGCGCGCGGCCCATCTCGATGATGTCAGCCACCACCGCACTGCCTGTCGGGCCGGCGCCAGCACCAGCGCCATAGAACAGCGTCGGCCCCACCGCGTCGCCGTCAACCATCACCGCATTCATCACGCCATTGACCGAAGCGAGCAACACACTTTGCGGGATCAGGGTCGGATGGACCCGCAACTCAATGCCGGCACCGGTGTCTTTGGCGATACCGAGATGCTTGATGCGATAGCCGAACTGTTCCGCCGCAGAGATATCCTCTCTGGTCAGACGGCTGATGCCCTCGGTATATACACGGGAAAACTGAAGCGGAATACCGAATGCGATAGAGGCAAGAATAGTCAGCTTGTGCGCCGCATCAATGCCTTCCACATCAAAGGTCGGATCTGCTTCGGCATAACCGAGCGCCTGTGCTTCTTGCAACACATCAGCAAAATCACGGCCCTTGTCGCGCATTTCAGTCAGAATGAAATTACCGGTGCCGTTAATAATGCCTGCCACCCAATTGATGCGGTTGGCGGCCAGACCTTCGCCCAGCGCTTTCAGGATCGGCACGCCACCTGCAACCGCCGCTTCGAAGGCGACATCGACGCCTTTAGCGTGGGCGGCAGAAAAAATCTCGTTGCCATGTTCGGCAATCAGCGCCTTGTTGGCGGTAACCACATGCTTGCCATTGGCAATCGCCATCAGCACCAGCTCACGGGCCGTGGTAGTGCCGCCGATCAGTTCAATCAGGATATCGATATCCGGGTCACGGGCAACATCCATGACATCCCGGGAAACCCGAATATTACTGACGTCACAAGCCGGATTGTCACGGCGGGCACCAATATGGGCTATTTCGATAGGACGGCCGACCCGACGGGCGATCTCGTCGGCGTTGCGGCGCAGAATATTGACGGTACCGGAGCCGACGGTGCCAAGACCGGCGATACCCACCTTGACTGGATTCACTAAGACCTCGCTTTCAGCAGCGCGCGGGGGGGGATTTCGGGACGGCACACCTTACTCACGAGGCCTATAGACGTCAATCGGATGTCACTGCAAATCCAGTCTCTGAGCCATTTTCGCTGGCGGCAGATAGCCGCCGAGCTGTTCGCCGTCCGCGGTGAATACCGCCGGGGTGCCACGCACACCGAACAGCCCCCCAAGCTGGTACTGGCTGGCCACCGGGCTGTCACAGTTGGCGGGGGTCTGGCTGAGTGGCTTGTCCAGCTTCGCTTCGGTCAGTGCCAGCTGCGGATTCGGCGAGCACCAGATATCGCTTAGCACCCTGGCAGCACTGGATTGCAGGCCGCCGCGGGGGAACGCCAGATAGTGCACGGTTATACCAAGGCTGTTGTAATCCGCCATCTGCCGATGCAGCTGGCGGCAATAACCACAGGTCACATCGGTAAATACGTAGACCTCGGCCTTCTGTTCGGATGCCGGAAAAGTTATCAACTGATCCATCTGCAGCGCGGCAATGCCCGGCACCCGGACCGCCTTCTGGCGTTCCTCGATCAGGCTCACAGCCCCGCTATCGCGCAGTTCGAACACTTCCCCCGCGAATACAAACCGACCATCCGCCGAGACCGTCAGCCACTCGCCATCAACCTGCACAAGAAACATGCCGGGCACGGGGGAGGTCTCGACGCCACTCACCGGAATACCCGGGAAGGCCTTGCGCAGCTTCTCGATCGCCACTGCACTGCCATTCGCTGCGGCATCGGAGCCGGCATCCTTAGCCGGCGCAGTCTGGTCCGCGCAGGCGCTATTCATCATCAGGGCAAGAGCAAGTACTGCAACACGCATATTGGTCTCCATATCTCAGTCGCCCTTCGAGCCAGCTTGCTGGCCCCCGGCTTTGGACCGGGGATGATGGCGGGCGTGAAGGTCATGCAGCCGTTGCCGGGCCACATGGGTATATATCTGGGTAGTGGAAAGATCACTGTGACCCAGCAAAAGTTGCACCACTCGCAGATCGGCGCCGTGATTTAGCAGATGAGTGGCAAAAGCGTGCCGCAGTGTATGGGGAGAAAGCGGTTTTTGCACCCCGGCAGTGATCGCCAGCTGCTTGATCCGGTGCCAGAAGGTCTGCCGGGTCATCGGCTGGCCACGCCGGCTGGGAAAGACGATATCATCGCTGGCTCCCGCCAGCAGCAATGGTCGGCTGTGCTGCAGGTAGCGGCCAATCCAGTCCTGGGCCTCCTCACCGAGCGGCACCAACCGCTCTTTGTTGCCCTTGCCGACCACCCGCACCAGCCCCTGACGCAGATTCATCTGTGACAGGGTCAGCCCGACCAGTTCCGACACCCGCAAGCCGGAGGCATACAGCACCTCCAGCATGGCCCGATCGCGCAGGCCCAGCACAGTGTCCGTATCCGCTGCCGCGAGCAGGGCATCAACGTCCGCCTCGGTAAGTGATTTCGGCAGCGGCCGACCAATCTTCGGCCGCGAGATCAGCAGGGTCGGGTCTTCACTGATCAGATTCTCGCGCAACGCCCAGCGGTAGAAACCGCGCAGCGCTGACATCTTGCGGGCCACGGAACGGGCACTGAGACCGCGCTGCATCATGTCGGCCAGCCATTCCAGCAAGCGGATCCTGTCTGCCAGCAGCAATGCCGAACGCTGCTCCGCCAGCCACAGAGCGCACTGCTCCAGATCGCTGCGATAGCCGGCCAGGGTGTGATCCCCCAGCCCCCGCTCCATCCAGACATGGTCAAGCCAGCGTTCCAGCAGCACCTGTTCGCTGGCCGGCACCTTGCTTACCGTCGGATCAGACTCGCCGTTCATGAAACTCCGCTTTGTTATCTGCAAGGTGCCCCATTAGACTTCAGCCGATAGCGCTTCGCCAGCAGGGGCAGGATGCAAACCTTCATTAGCGAACTGACAGTAAGGATCGGCCGGCAACTGAATGCCTCCGAAGCGCGTCGCAGCGCCATGGTGTGCTGGGTTGTGGTGCCGGTTTTCGCCCTGCTCGGCCTGTGGGCGCTGGCCAGCCATTTTTTCGCCCCGGAACAGAATGTGTTCCGTCAGGAAATGATGCTGCCTGTGGCCGGCTATGCACTTGCCTGCATAACCCTTTGGCTCTGTCTTGGCCTGTGGGGCCTGCGACTGGACCAGCGCCAGACCAGCTCGCCGGGCTATACCGCGGTGACTCTCTGGACCTACGCATTCACTTCGGTCAGCGCCTGCTACCTGATTGGCACGCTCAATGTGGTCACTGGCCTGGTGATGATGGGCGCGCCAATGCTGGGACTGATCCTGTTCAGCATTCGTCAGGTACTGCTGGTGTTTGTTGCCGGCCTGCTGATAATGCTGACACTAAGCCTGTTGTCGGCGCTGCAGGTCATCCCTTACGCCCCGATCCTTAAACCCGAGCAGGCGGCCAGCGCCCACCTGAGTCTGTACTGGACCCTGTGCCTGATGCTGGCCAGCGGCTTCTATGTGATTTATCAGACCATCATCATGAGCGCGATGGTGCATGCCTGGCACAGCCGCGAGCAGGACATTCGCACGCTTTCGCAAACCGACGCTCTCACCAGTGTTGCCAACCGTCGCTACATTCTCGAGCTGCTGGACGAAGTGCTTGACGGCAGTCGCAGCATGGACAACCCGGTGGCCGTGCTAATGGTGGATATTGATCACTTCAAACGCATCAACGATGACCATGGCCACCTGGTCGGTGATCGAGCGCTCGCTGCTGCCGCAGTAGCCCTGAGCGACTGCCTGCGTCAGGGCGACATGATCGGCCGTTATGGTGGCGAGGAATTTCTTATCGTCCTGCCTGGCACCCGGGTCGTCCATGCACTGGATATTGCCGAGCGTTGCCGGCAAGCCATCAGCACGCTGGTGATTGATGCCAACGGCACTGCCCTGCCATTGACCGCCAGTGTCGGCCTGGCCTGCCGCAACCGTGGTGACATCCGGAACAGCGACCACGTGATTCATCTCGCCGACGAGGCTATGTACGAAGCGAAAAAAACCGGCCGTAACCGGATCGTGGCCGCCTGAGAAAATTTTCCGCCGGTTTTTTACCCGGACGCCGCCCTGACCCTGCAGATGCGACGGAGACGCAGCGGAGGCCGCCTCAAAAACACCGGCGGCAGCCGTGCATTATCCCCGTCACATCCCGGCAGCACACCACTGCCTCATCTCGCGCCGATCAGCGACCGGAGCTGACCTTCATCAGCAAGCCGATCTCTTCCATCGCGTTAGCCGGCTCGATAAAGCCGGAAGTGTCGCGGATAGTGGCAAGGTTTGCGCGCACATCTTCGGCCGTCAGCTGCGCATTGAAATACCCGGGAACCGCGCCGACAAAAACACGCCCGACGCGGCCGCCGCCGCAGCTGAATATTTCGCCGCTGACCTCGCAGGACTCATGCGCCAGATAGCCCACCACCGGTGTTACCTGCTCCGGATTGAGCCTGTCGGCCATCGGACCAAGCAACTCTTCGGTCATGCGCGTGCGTGCTGCTGGCGCAATCACGTTGACCTTGACGTTGGCCTTGGCGCCTTCGATGGCGGCCACGTTCGAAAAGCCCACAATACCCATCTTGGCCGCGCCATAATTGGCCTGGCCAAAATTGCCGAACAGGCCAGCGGCTGAAGTCGTGTTGATCACCCGGCCATAGCCCTGTTCCAACATCGGATTCCAGGCCGCACGGGTGCACCAGATGGTGCCGTAAAGATGGACATCAATGACCGGACGGATTTCCGCCTCGGTGGCATTCTTGAATGCCTTGTCGCGCAAAATGCCGGCGTTGTTGACCAGAATGTCGATGCGCCCGAAGGTGTCGATGGCCGTGCCGATGATGGCCGCCGCGCCGGCCTCGGTCGACACCGAGTCGTAATTGGCAACAGCCTCACCGCCGGCTGCGCGGATCTCGTCGCAGACCTTCTGCGCCGGCGTTTGCGAAGCCCCGCTGCCATCGGTGGCACCGCCAAGATCGTTAACCACGACCCTGGCGCCGCGCGCGGCCAGAAACAACGCATGGCTGCGTCCGAGACCCTGCCCCGCACCGGTCACCACCGCGACCTTGCCATCGTAGCGTAACTCATCCATAACTTTCTCCGTAAGCATCATGAAAGGCCGGATTATGTCACTCCCTGACGCGGGTTTGATATAGCCCGGGAGCCCCGGCCAACGTTGCAATGCTGGCAAGTCTGCGAACTCGGCAGCAGCACTTCCGTGATAAAAAAGGCTGACGCAAAATTTGTGATACCAGCCGATCGGCGCGCTTGTACAGGTTTGTCCGGGTTGCTAGCCTGCGTTGCAAAGTCGGATTAATAATTACAAACCTGCCGCAGAGCTCTTCTTTGGGGAACCCATGATCGGAATCACTTCCTTCGGCGCCTACATACCCCGTGGACGCCTTAACCGCGCGGTCGCGGCCAAAACCCATGCCTGGTCCAGCCCGGGACTGATGGCGCAGGCGCGCGGCGAGCGCGCCATGGCCAACTGGGACGAAGACAGTCTGACAATGGCGGTGGAAGCCGCCCGCCACACGCTGGCAGGCCGCAAGATCGACCTGGGCGCGGTCTATCTGGGCTCGACCACCCACCCATTCGACGACCGACAGAACGCCGGGGTCGTAGCCGCGGCACTGGACCTGCCCGAGACAGTCGCCACCGCCGATTTCGCCGGCTCGCTCAAGGCCGGCACAGCAGCCCTGATCGCCGCATTGGACCGTGTCGGGGCCGGGCAGGCCGGCGAGGTCCTCGCTGTGGCTGCAGACCGCCGGCGCGCGCGCGCCGCCAGCGTGCAGGAGCTGATGTACGGCGACGCCGCCGCTGCCTTCACGCTGGGCAGTAGCGACGTCATCGCCGAGTACCTCGGCAGCCACAGTGTGTCGACCGATTTTGTTGATCACTACCGCGCCGCCGGCCAGCCCTTCGACTACCAGTGGGAGGAGCGCTGGCTGCGCGACGAGGCGTTCCAGAAATGGCTGCCGGAAGCCATCCGTGACGGGCTCGCCAGGCTCGGCGTCGCCGCCGGCTCGGTGGACCAGTTTATGCTGGCCGAGCCGGCGCCCAGACTCGCCGCCGGGGTGGCCAGGCGCCTCGGCATTGCCGACGATGCGGTCGCTGACGGGCTGCATGGTACGGTCGGGCAGACCGGCGCCGCCCATGCGTCACTGATGCTCGCCGCCGCTCTGGAAAATGCCAAACCGGGGCAAACGCTGGTGGTGGTCGGTTTCGGTCAGGGTTGCGATGTGCTGGCCTTCCGTGTCACGCCGGCAATTTCACAACTGGCCCCGCGCACTGCAGTGGCGGCCTGCCTGGCCCGACGTAAAGAAGAGAAGGATTACGCCAGGTTCCAGGCTTTCAACGATGTCGTGACGCTGGAAAAAGGCCTGCGGGCCGAAGCCAATCCGCAGACCGCGCTGTCAGCCATGTACCGCAATCGCCGCATGCTGCTGGGTCTGGTCGGTGGACGCTGCCGCAAGTGCGGCACACCGCAGTTCCCCGCCGCCCTGCGCTGCGTCAATCCGGGCTGCCATCATGCCGAAGAGATGGACCCGTACCGCTTCGCTGACGAACCGGCGCGGATCAAGACCTGGTCGTGCGATTGGCTCACCTATACACCCGAGCCGCCGGCGCACTACGGCATGATCGAATTCGAGTGCGGCGGTCGCTTCATGGCCGACATCACCGACTGGGATCTGGGGCAGGTCTCTGTCGGGCAGTCCGTGCGCATGGTGTTCCGTGTACGTGGCCGCGACCCGCAGCGCGGCATGATCCGTTATTTCTGGAAAGCGGCGCCTCTGGCGACCGCCAGGGAGGCCTGAGATGGCTGAAGGTATTCGTGACAAGGTGGCCATTCTCGGCATGGGTTGCTCGCGCTTCGGTGAGCGCTGGGACATGGGCGCAGAAGAATTGATGGAAGAGGCCTTCTCCGAGGCCCTGGCCGATGCCGGCATCGAACCGCGCCAGATTGGCGCGGCCTGGCTGGGTTCCTGCATGGACGAGGTCAACATTGGCAAGTCAGCCACCCCGGCCTCGGTGGCACTGCGGCTCGACAACATCCCGGTTACTCGTGTCGAGAATTATTGCGCCACCGGCACCGAGGCCTTTCGCGGCGCGGTGTACGCGGTCGCGGCCGGCGCCTGTGACATCGCTCTGGCCATTGGCGTCGAGAAGCTGAAAGACACCGGCTACGGTGGCCTGCCAGGGCTGGAGATCGGCTCAATGCCGCCGCTGTGGTGGCCAAATATGTCGGCGCCGGGCGTGTTTGCCCAGGTGGCCAGCGCCTACATGGAGCGTTACAAGGTTCCACGCGACACACTGAAGCGCGCGCTGGCCGAGATTTCGGCGAAAAGCCATGTCAACGGCGTCAAGAACCCCAAAGCCCATTTGCGCAAGCCGGTCAGCTGCGATGCCATCATGGGTGCGCCGATGATCGCCGAGCCGCTGGGTCTGTTTGACTGCTGCGGCGTCTCCGACGGGTCGGCCTGCGCCATCGTTACCACGCCGGAAATCGCCCGCTCGCTGGGCAAGCACCCGGACCAGCTGGTCACGGTCAAGGCGCTGCAGCTGGCGCTGTCCAACGGTGCCGAAGGAGGCTACAACGACTGGGACGGCTCCTACATCCTGACGACGCGCAAGGCGGCGCAGCGCGCCTACGCCGAGGCCGGCATCAAGAAGCCGCGCGAGGAGTTGTCGATGTTCGAGGTGCACGACTGCTTTTCGATCACCGAGCTGGTGACGATGGAGGATCTGGGCCTGTCCGAGGATGGCGGCGCCGTCAAGGACGTGATGGACGGCTTTTACAACGCCGACGGCAAGATCCCCTGTCAGATCGACGGCGGCCTCAAGTGCTTCGGCCATCCCATCGGCGCATCCGGCATTCGCATGATTTACGAGATGTACCTGCAGCTGCAGGGTCGCGCCGGCGAACGTCAGCTCCAGGACCCGCGCTACGGCCTGACCCACAACCTGGGCGGTTTTCCGCACCAGAACGTTGTCGGCATTTCCATCGTTGGCCACTATCGCTGAATTCGCTCCTGAAAATGAACCTCAACCCGCGCTTTAAGCCACCCACGGCAGATCACGCTGACCTGCGCCGGGCTGAGCGGCATAACAAATAACAGAGAGGGCTGGACAATGAAAACAAAATCCTTGCAAGGCAAACTGGCGGTGGTCACCGGTGCCGGAAGCGGCATCGGCCGGGCGCTGGTCATTAATCTGGTACGGCAGGGCTGCCAGGTCGCGGCCTGCGACATTCAGCCGAAAACCGTCAAGGAGACGGTCGCGCTGGCCGGAGGAAAGCGCGATCAGGTCAGAGGTTACACATTCGACGTGGCAGACCGGGATGCTTTCTTCCGCCATGCCGAGCTCATCAAGGCGGATTTCGGCCGGCCCGCGAATCTCATCATCAACAACGCGGGGGTCGGTCTCGGTGCCAGCGTGCGCGAGATGCGCTGGGAGGATTTTGAGTGGCTGATGGGCATCAATTTCTGGGGTGTCTGCCACGGCACCCAGGCGTTCCTGCCGCAGCTTATCGAATCCGGGGACGGCCATGTGGTCAATGTATCAAGCATGTACGGCATGATCTCCGGGCCACTGACCAGCGCCTACAATGCAGCCAAGTTTGCCGTCCGTGGATACACGGAATCCCTGCGGATGGAGATGCGGGCCGAAGGCTTGCCGGTCGAGGTGAGCTGCGTGCATCCCGGTGGCATCCGCACCAATATCGCCAGGAACTCGCGTATGGCGACCAATGCCGGGCTTGACCAGGCCGATTTCACCAAGTGGTTCGAGCGTTTCACTCTGACCAGCCCGGACAAGGCGGCAGCTATCATCATCAATGGCATCCGTCACAACCATCCCCGGATTCTCGTTGGCCCGGATGCACATGCAATCGACCTGGTGCAGCGTGCGCTCGGCATCCGTTATCAGTGGGTGATTGGAACGCTGCTCAACCCGCTGATGTATGGCAAATCAGACAAGGCGGCGGCTACCGCAGTGCCCGTTGCACCAGTGGTGCAGGCTGTGCCGGCGACCAGGAAGCCGGCTCGGGCAGGCAAGACCGCCAGGCAGCCAGCCGCCGGGCGGTAAGCACAGCGCCTGTCGGGCTGGCCGGCGGACGTGATTGCAGCTGCCCATACCTCTGGCACTGCTGCCCAATAATAAAAGGGAGCCAAAGATGTCCATACTAAGCCTGTTATGGGAAATGCCCGACGCGCGTCGCGGTATCGGTGCGCCGCTGCGCCAGATAGGTGCGTTGCGGGGAGCGCGGGTTGCCGGCGCCGCGTTGTGGCGAAGCAGGCTCAGCCGCGAGCAGCTGCCGCGTCATTTTATGCTGTCCTTCTGGGACGCGCTCGGGTCCCGCGAAGCGATCATCGACGGCGACCGACGCCTCACTTTCTCTCAATACAAGGATCGCGTGTTGCGTCTGGCGAATGGCCTGCACGATCTGGGCCTGCGGGAAGGAGACCTGTTCGCCGAGCTCCTTTATAACGGCACCACATGGTTTGAAGCGATGGGCGCCGGCACGCTGACCGGCATCCAGATGCCGATGCTCAACTGGCACCTGAAACCGGAAGAACTGGCGCATTGTATCAACGCTGCCCGGCCCAAGGCCCTGCTGTTCGATAGCGAGTTTCTGGATAGCATCGAGCAGATCCGCGACGATATCCCGTCGGTGAAGTCTTTTATCATTGTCGGCGCGGCCAGGACACCGGACGGAATGATCGCCTACGAGGATCTGCTTTCCCGTTCGGGCACGAATCTGCCACCGGGTCATCTGGAAATGGCCCCGCGGCCTTACAGCGGCGGTACCACCGGGACGCCGAAATTCATGAACATCAACCGGAAGCGGCTGGCCAGTGACAATGATGAGGAACGCCGCGGCGTACCCAAAGAAGAGCTGGTCCGCTATGGCCTGATGCACCTGCAGGCACTTCATTACTTCAAGCTTGGCCAATTGCGCGACCGGGTCACGCAGAATGTTCGTTCCCTGATTCCCGGGCCCCTGTACCACGCTGGCGTTCAGGTGGGTGTGCTGCCGTTTTTCTTCGGTGGCACCGTCGTGCCCATGCGCAAGTTCGATCCCGAGCTTGTGCTCCAGTTGATTCAGGACGAGCGAATCAACTGGATGTTCGTCGCCCCGACCATGCTCGAGCGCATTCTGGCACTGCCCGAGGAAGTGCAATCCAGATACAAACTCTCCAGCATGGTATCCATCATTTGCGCGGCCGCACCGTGCCCGCCGCGGGTCAAGCGTGAAATCAATGCGCTGTTCCGCCGCCAGGGAGCCGGCAATGACGTCTTCCATGAGTACTATGGCGCCTCCGAATCCGGCCTGGTGACGATGCTGGCTCCCGAGGATTATCAGGAGAAGCCGGAACGCTACGATAGCGTCGGCAAGATTCGCGGTTGTGACTGCCGGATTTATGACGAGGAGACCGGCAGCTGGGCGCCGTCCGGCAAGGAAGGGCGTGTCATCATGCGCACCCCCATGGTCTTCGGGCTGGAATATGCCGGGGTCAGTGAAAACGACATGATGAAGAACTTTCTCGAGGTCGACGGCAAGTTCTGGTACGACGATGGGCTGATCGGTTACGTCGACGAGGACGGTTTTCTCTACCTGACTTCACGGACCAAGGAAATGATCATCTCCGGCGGCGTGAATCTCTTTCCCAATGAAATCGAGACCATTATCAAACTGCATCCGGCGGTACTTGACGTTGCCGTGGTGCGCGCGCCGGACAAGGATCTGGGCGAGGTGCCGGCAGCGGTGATTCAGCTCAAGGAGGGCCGGCAGGTCACTCCGGAGGAAATTATCGAGCACTGCAAGAATGAGGGTCTGTACGGGTTCAAGTTGCCGAAGATCGTTGACTTTGGCGACCTGCCCCGCAACCTGGCCGGGAAACTGCCAAAAAAGCAGCTTGAGGAAAAGTACTGGGAGGGTGTCGAACGTCACGGTTAAGCGAACGCCACCTTGTCGCTGGCCGACTGGTTTTACTGAACGCTGCCGTTCTGTGAAACCGAATCGACCCGATAGGCCGCGGTGCGCTCGCGCTCGTAATTTTTCGCGGCTACAGCAATGGAACCGGGATTACCGGTTTCCAGCCAGCGCCGGACCCGACCGGCATCGCCAATCGGAGTGCGAGTACCAAGCGAATCGAGTAACACCAGAATGGTCGGCTCACCGTTGATCCTGGACACCATCACCAGACAACGCCCGGCTTCAGACAGATAACCGGTTTTGCTCAGACTGACATCCCAGCGGCTGCTGCGCACCAGCGGATTGGTGTTGCCATACTGCAGCGAATAACGCGGCTTGCGAAATGTCACCTGATGAAAAGTGGAGGTGGTGACCTCTCGAATCCTGTCGTACTGATAAGCCGCGCGTACCATCTTCACCAGATCCGCAGCAGTCGAGCGATTGTTCGGTGACAACCCGGCCGGATCGAAGAACACCGAATCATCCATGCCCAGCGATTTCGCCTTGCTGTTCATCGCCGCGACAAATGCTTGCAGACCACCCGGAAAGTGTCGGGCCAGCACATCGCAGGCAATGTTCTCGGAAGACATCAGGGCAATGTGCAACAGATCACCACGACGTGCCTGCGAGCTGTTACGCATTCGGGTCCAGGCGGTCTTGCCCAGTTTCTGCTCGCGCGGTTGCACGGTCAGGTACTCGTCCAGATCAAGACCGGCATCCAGCACCACCATCGCTGTCATCAGTTTGGTAATCGAGGCAATCGGCACCTGCCGGTCAGCATGCTTGGCAACTTGCAGCTGGTTACCGTCAAGGCTGGCAACGGCGGCATACACAGATGCCAGCTGCACAACTGAAGACTGCCCGGCGTGGGCCTGAACCAGTATCAGTGAGGCGGCCAGCCAGACGGCCAGTCGTCGAATCATCATGTTCACACTTCCTGCTGTTCGGCGCCGGCCCCGGACCGCCGCAATGGGTTATGAAGCGGATGGTACCCTGCCTGAGTGCTGCCGACAAAATCCGCACATCAGTGGCATGACCGGCGTCACACCCGGTATCCTTTGCACCCCGTTCCTTGACCGCACCGGAGATCGCCATGCGCGACAGCCTGACTCTGACCCGACCGGATGACTGGCATCTGCATTTCCGCGATGGCGCGCAGCTTCAGGGTACGGTGCCGGCCACTGCCCGGGTGTTCCGTCGGGCTATCGTGATGCCTAACCTGACCCCGCCGGTGACCAATGCCGAACGCGCCCGCAGCTACCGCGAGCGCATTCTCGCCGCAGCACCGGCCGGTTCGGATTTCGAACCGCTGATGGTGATCTACCTGACCGACACCACCTCCCCGGGGGATATTGCCGAGGCCGCCTCCAGTGGTTTTGTTTACGCTGCGAAACTGTACCCGGCCGGCGCCACCACCAATTCCGATAGCGGCGTGCGCGATCCGTCAGCGATTTATCCGCTTTACGAGGCATTGGAAAAATATGACCTGCCGCTGCTGCTGCACGGTGAGGTAACCGAATCCGAGATTGATATCTTTGATCGGGAAAAGGTCTTCATTGATCGATACCTTGCCGATATTCGCGCGAAATTTCCGGCATTGCGGATTGTATTCGAGCATGTCACCACGGCTGACGGGGTGCAGTTTGTTCAGGCCCACAACAAACTGACCGCCGCCACTGTGACGCCGCAACACTTGATGATGAATCGCAATGACCTGCTCGCTGGCGGCATCCGTCCGCACAATTATTGCCTGCCGGTGCTGAAGCGACGCGAGCATCAGCTGGCCATTCAGCAGGCGGTGTTGTCGGGGGATTCGCGTTTCTTCCTTGGTACGGATTCAGCACCACATGCGCAGGACAAGAAGGAAGCGACCTGCGGCTGTGCCGGCTGTTATTCTGCCCCGGCGGCGCTGCCGCTGTATGCGATGTTTTTCGAGCAGCATGGTGCGCTCGACAAGCTGGAGGCGTTTGCCAGTTTCTATGGTGCCGACTTCTACCGCCTGCCACGCAACACCGACAAGGTAACGCTGGTGCGGGAGAACTGGGTCATTCCGGCCCACGTTGATGTCGGCGGACTAACGATGGTGCCTTGGCAGGCTGGTGTTGAGGTGAGCTGGCGGTTGAAAGATTGACGTTAGGGGCTGAACGTCAAAGACTGGGTCAGGCAGTGAGCTTCCCGGTTGCTGCACCCGTCAGGTTTCGCCGGGACACGCCGTGAACCCCGCTCCGCGGTCCGGCCCTGCCGGGCGTTCGGCTGCGCGCGAAGCAGTGCTTCGCAACACGCTTGCCTCACCCCTGTAGACTCCTCTCAGACATCCCTGTCTTCGAGGGTCCCGGCAGCCCCTGACAGGCACAATAACCTCGCATCCTGCTTCTTGCGCTCCACTCTCTTTTCTTTTTGCTTTCTTGCCTTTCCTCAGAAGTTGGCACGGTGCCCGATAGCGTTCCGTCGTGTTGCTGTTTCCGGGAACCTCGTCAACAGGGATGTTGACGAAGAGCCTACATGGACGTATTCACGGCGTTTCCCGGAAACAGCAACACGACAGAACGCCGCACCAAACCACCACCGCACACTGACAACAAAAATCACCCACGCACCGCCTGAAACGCCGGCCCGATCAAGTGCGGCAGCAGATACCGATTCACATCCATATCCGGCTTGTAGTGCACAAACAACCCACCCAGCGTAGTAAACACCCGCGCCAACATAATGAACTCCGCCGGCAACTTGTCGACCGGATCCTGCTCGGCCATATGAAACAGGCGCTCACCCTCCCGCAGCATGTCATCCGCCGTCGGCCAGACCATTTTTCCACTGCCCATATTCATCGCCGCGTTGCGAATCTGGTTCAGCAGTGCATTGGAGAATGCCAGCAAGGTATCAGGCTTGCCACTGCGCGTGCGGAAACCGAGATCACTCAGGGCGCGAGCAATGGCATCGCTGTCATCGACCAGCGCGGCACCAAGCACTTTCTGATAGCCATCGCGGAATGCGGCAGACAATTGCATGGTGCAACCGAAATCCAGCATCACCAGATCATCGTTCTCCGTGACCAGAAAATTGCCCGGATGCGGATCCGCCTGAAACACACCGAACTGCAATACCTGACGCAGGTACAGGTCGAGCAAGCGGCCGAGCAGATTCGATACTCCGGCATGGTCGCCAGCAGCCCGACGCCGATTCAGTTCGGTACCGAAATTGCTGCCCTGAACAAACTCGCTGACCAGAATCACCCGGTTACTGTGTGAGCGGATGACCTTCGGCACGAGCACGCCCTCGACAGCCTCAAGCCGGGCACCGATATCACTCATCCAGCGCGCCTCGTGACGATAATCGAGTTCCTCGCGCAAGGTGCGTTCGATCTCGGCAGTGATGGTGTCGAGATCGGTGGGCGGCAGCAGCGATTCAATGCTGCCGACAAACAGCTTCAACAGCGCCATATCCAGATCGATCAGCTCGGACAGGCCGGGCCGCTGCACCTTGACGGCTACCACGCGACCATCGTGCAGCACCGCCTTGTGTACCTGACCAATGCTCGCGGCCGCCAGCGGCTCCGGATCGAAATCGGCGAACAGAACTTCCAGCGACTGCTGCAGGCTGGATTCAATCTGCTCGCGAATCACCTCGAAACTTTCCGGCCGGGCGCTATCCTGCAGCACTTTCAGTTCATCGACCCAGGCTGCAGGCAGGATATCGCCACGGGCCGACAGCAACTGACCGATTTTCAGAAAGGCACCGCCCTGCTGCAGCGAGGTCTCAACAAAGCGTCGGGCGTTGTTGCGATGCAGCTCATCCAGCGCGCTGGCCATACGACTGCGTGGCATAAACGCCGAACGGGTACCCCAGAACCGGTAGCTGGTGGTCAGGCGAGTCAGCATCCAGCCGGTTTTCGACAGCCGCTTGATGCGCTCCGGCCATTGCGCCGCCTCGCGCGCGATCAGCTCGTATTCTTCCCGGGCAAGTTCAACCCCGGCCTCCATATCGCGCCAGGCGCGCAGCGCCTTTTCTGCCAGGTCACGACCCTGCCAGACGGTCTGCTCAATGGCACCAAGGGTGGCATTCATCACCGTCAGCCAGGTTTTCAGGCCCTGGTTGCGGCGAACACGGGTTTCAGTCGGCGCTACAATCGCTTCAGTTGCCGGCATGGAATGACTCCTGTGATTGTCATTTTTTGTAGTACATATTGAGCCAAAAAATTTTCTCGCTAACGCTTACAACTTGCCGATGCAGTCGCCGCACAGCCATACGCTCGGCACTTCCGCCAGCGTGGTCAGGCCACGAAATGCCCGCTCGCCTCGGGCCAGCGCCTTGCCGCACTCAATGCACTGACCGGGCTTGTTAACGATCACGTCCTGCCAGGCATCAACGCTGTCGAGCAGCTCACTGGCCAGCTCGCCACCCTGCCGGGCCGGTGTCAGCGGTTTGCCGGCATTTTCACCGCGCGCTACAGCAGCGAGGCGTTTGGCATCGCGGGTGACATGCTCCACCAGCGCACTGGAATCGGCGACGATGCCATCGACCAGATTGAAGGTGTCCTCCAGCACGTTACGGATCAGGTGCGACACCGTCATGCGTTTCTGCTCGGCCGCTTGCTTCAAGGTGCTCTCCAGATCCTTCGGCACCCGCGTCTGAATCACCCGGTCCTTGCGCTCTTCCGCCGACGCGGACGGACGCCCACGGCCACTGCTGCCGGGCAGGGTTTTGGCTGAACTCTTGTCGGAATCCGAACGCATGGAATCGGCGCCCCCTGATTTAATGTCATACAAAATATGACAGCCTGCCCTGCCTGTCAACGGCGCCATTTGGCCCTGCTGCCTGTTATGCTTGGCGCCCTTGCCAGAGCGGAGCCGGTCATTGCGCAGTTTCTCCTCCCACCATCGCGGTCCGGCTGATGACGGCCCCGAACAGAGCCCGAACTGGCGCATCCTTCGCTCGCTCTGGCCGTACCTGACCGAATTCCCCGGCCGGGTGCTGTTGTCACTGGCCCTGCTGGTAGCCGCCAAGCTCGCGACCGTGGCGATGCCGCTGGCACTGAAGCACATCGTGGACAGCCTTGAGCAGAATCGCGGCAGCGAAGTGGTGCTGTGGCTTCCCCTGTTGCTGGTATTGGCCTACGGTGCCCTGCGGCTCGGTTCGACCCTGTTCGGCGAGCTGCGCGATGCGGTGTTTGCCCGGGTCGCCGAGCGCGCCATGCGCCGGGTGTCACTACGGGTGTTCGAGCATCTGCATCGGCTGGAGCTGGGTTTTCACCTGTCCCGCCGTACCGGTGCGTTGGCCCGCGATATCGAGCGCGGCACCAGCGGCATCAGCTTTCTGCTGCGCTTTATGTTGTTCAATATCGTCCCGACCCTGCTCGAGATCGTGCTGGTGGCGGCAATCCTGTTTGCCGCGTTCCGGCCCGGTTATGTCGGCGTCATCCTTTTCGCAGTGGTTGCCTATGTGGTGTTCTCGGTAAAAGTCACCGAATGGCGCACCCGCTATGTGCGCGAATCGAACGAGATGGACAACCAGTCCAACACCCGGGCGGTGGACAGCCTGCTGAATTTCGAAACAGTGAAATACTTCGGCAACGAAGCGTTCGAATCGAAACGCTACGACAAGGATCTTGGCCAGTGGGAAGCGGCGCGGATGAAGAACCGGCTGTCACTGGCGGCACTGAATTCCGGCCAGGCGCTGATCATCGCCATCACCATGACCATGATGATGTGGATGGCGGTCTCGGACGTGCAGCGCGGCGCCATGACACTGGGCGATCTGACCATGATCAATGCCTACCTGATCCAGGTTTTCATTCCGCTCAATGCGCTCGGCTTTATCTACCGCGAAATCCGCCAGTCACTGGTCAATATCGAGCGCATGTTTACCCTGCTCGGCCAGCAGGCGCAGGTGGTCGACAAGGATGATGCCGGGGAGCTGCCGGCCGGCCCGGCCAGCATCCGCTTTGACAATGTCCGTTTCGGCTATCAACCGGAACGCCGCATTCTTGATGGCATCAGTTTCGAAGTGCCAGCCGGTCACAAGGTGGCCGTGGTCGGTCGCAGCGGCGCCGGCAAGTCCACCATTGGCCGGTTGCTGTTCCGCTTTTTTGACGTCAGTGATGGCGCGGTACTGGTCAACGGCGTCGATATTCGCGACCTGACCCAGAGCAGCCTGCGCGCCGCCATCGGCGTGGTGCCACAGGACACCGTGCTGTTCAACGACACTATCTGGAACAACATTGCCTACGGCCGCCCTGATGCCAGTGCCGGGGAAGTGCGCCGGGCGGCGCAGCTGGCCCATCTGGATGAATTTATTGCGGCGCTGCCGGAAGGTTACGACAGCAAGGTTGGCGAGCGCGGCCTGAAAGTATCGGGTGGTGAAAAGCAGCGCATCGCCATCGCCAGGGTGCTACTGAAAAATCCGCCGATCCTGTTGCTGGATGAAGCCACCTCATCGCTCGACTCGCATGCGGAACAGGCCATCATCAGCGCGCTGAACGAAGTAGCGGCGCGGCGCACCACCCTGGTAATTGCCCATCGGCTATCCACCATCCGCGACGCTGACGAAATTCTGGTACTGGATCAGGGCAAGATTGTCGAGCGTGGCCATCATGATCTGCTGCTGGCACACAACGGTGTCTACGCCAGCCTGTGGCACCAGCAACAGCGGGACCGCTCCAAGGTACCGAGCCTGCCAGCGTGACCGGGTATGACGCGCGGGGTCCGTTTGCCGGCAGCGGGGGCGGCAGCGATAATGCCTGTCCCTGTGCCAACCCTGATTGATCATGAGCCAACGTACCGACCGCCTGCGCCGCCAGCTAATTCTTGGACTGTTCCGGAAGTTCCATCTTCCCAGGCTGGCCAACCGACTCTCTGCACAACAGGCACTGGCGCTATTCAACTTTTTTAATGGCGGCCTGAGCATTGGCCTGATCGCCATTATCGCCCTGATCACCCGGGAAGCCTTCATCTTCCCATCGCTGGGCGCCACCGCGTTTATTCTTTTTTACATCCCGATGTCGGAGGCGGCCGCACCGCGTAACGTGTTCAGTGGTCACCTGACCGGCGCGCTATGCGGATGGAGCAGTCTTGCCCTGTTCGGCCTGACCGATGCACCCAGCGCGCTGAGTAGCGGAATGGATTGGCCACATGCTTTTTCCGCCGCTTTATCGATGGGCCTTGCGACGAGCGCGATGGTTTTACTCAAGGTCGTTCACCCGCCTGCGGCGGCAACATCGCTGATCGTTTCGCTCGGACTCATGCCGCAACTCAATCAGATACCGGTACTGATGACCGGAGTGGTGGTACTGCTCTGTCAGGCTTTTATTCTGAACAGGCTGGCGGGAATCCGTTACCCGCTATGGTCACAGCGGGTAACGGATTTGAACTGATTACTGAACCTTGCCAAACACCTCGAAGGCATCGGCATTCAACCACAGGTGCACCAGCACACTGGCAATGAAGCCGAGCAGGATCACCGGTGTCCAGCGCAGGTGACCAAGGAAGGTGTAGTGGCCACGAGCCGCACCCATCAGCGCCACCCCGGCAGCAGAACCGATAGACAACAGACTGCCGCCGACACCGGCGGTCAGCGTGATCAGCAACCAGTGCCCGTGAGACATTTCCGGCTGCATGGTCAGTACCGCAAACATCACCGGAATGTTGTCGATGACCGCCGAAACAATGCCGAGGAAAATGTTGGCCGAGGTCGCATCCCACTGGGTATAGAGTGTGTGCGACATCAGCTCCAGATAACCCATGTAACCGAGGCCGCCGACACACATCACCACACCATAGAAAAACAGCAGGGTATCCCACTCGGCGCGGGCAACGCGGTTAAAGACATCAAATGGTACGACACCACCGAGGCGACGCAGCGCTTCTGCATCACCGCGTTGCTCGGCCAGTGCCCGCTTGCGTTCCAGCGAACGCGGCAGCGTCTGGCGCAGGAAGTAGCCAAAGAATTGCAGATAACCCAGGCCGGTCATCATGCCCAGTACCGGCGGCAGGTGCAGCAGGCTGTGGCAAGCCACCGCAGAAGCGATAGTCAGCAGAAACAGCACCAGAATGCGCCGCGCACCACGCTTCATCTCGACCTTTTCATAAACCACGCTGGGAGCACGGTCCTCGACAAACAGGCTCATGATCACAGCCGGCACGATGAAGTTGACAATCGAAGGCACCAGCAGGGCAAAGAACTCGTAGAAATTGATCATGCCAGCCTGCCACACCATCAACGTGGTGATGTCGCCGAACGGACTGAAAGCACCACCGGCATTCGCCGCGACAACGATGTTGATACAGCAGAGATTGATAAACCGGCTGTCGCCTTCGGCGACCTTGGTGACCACCGCGCACATCAGCAACGCGGTGGTCAGGTTATCGGCGATCGGTGAAATCACAAACGCCAGAATACCGGTCAGCCAGAACAGGGTCCGGTAGCGAAAACCGCGCTGCAGCATCCAGGCGCGCAGCGCGTCAAACACCCGGCGCTCCTCCAGCGCGTTGATATAGGTCATCGCCACCAGCAGGAACAGCATCAGCTCGGCGAATTCGAGCAGGGTATCTCGGAACGCCGCCTCGCTGACGCCGGGCATATCATGGCCGACATAAACCGCGCCGATAATGACCCAGATGATACCGGCAGCAACCAGCACCGGCTTGGACTTGCGCAGGTGCAGCTTCTCCTCACCCATCACGACAATGTATGCCAGCACGAAAATCGCCAGCGCAATCAGACCGGCCGGAGAAAAAGTCATATCGATCGGCCCGGTTGCCGCCAGCGCGGGCATGGAAAGCAGTAAACCGGGAAGCAGCAGGGTCAGGAAACGTATCGGCATGCGCATGTCGGGCTCATCCGCAGTGGAGGGAAGGAATCGGCGCGCATCCTACCAGATAAGCCCTGTCCGAGGCGCCGTATACGCAGATCTATTGATTCATATCAGCCAAATTATGAGAACCATTCAGTCACGCCACATCATCACCACCGCTGGGCTGGAAAGGCTCCCGCAGCCAGAACGCAAACTGCCGGCAGGCATCAGTCCAGGTAAAGATACCGGCCAACCGTTCCCGGTGAATCAGCACGACCAGAGGCAGATGACGTTCTGCCATATCCGCCAGAACCCGGTCCGCCCGCGCGGTCGCTTCTACCACCTCCGCCGGTAACGCGCACTGGGCCAGAGGCTTGTCACTGCCCGGTGGCAATGCATCCAGCGTCACCAGGCCGAGCAGTCGATGCTGCTCGTCCGTCACTGGCAGATGATGAATATCGTGCTCCTGCATGAAAAGCCGGGCTTCCCGGGCCGAGGCATCACCGGCAAGGTGCCAGGGGAACGCGGTCATCAGGGCGCTGATTCGCGGAATCCTCTTCATTGACCACTCCAGCGCCATCAATAGCGCAGCGGAATTTGCGTCTCCATTCTTCGCCCCTTGTGGCGGTGGTGCAACCACCGCCCGCCATGACTGGACCAAAGGCGCCAGGCCCGGTTGTTTGCTATGATGCAAGCCCGCATCCGCGCCGGCATTGCCGTCACGGACAGCTGACCGGATAAACAGACCTATGCCGATTCGACACTGGTATCTGACCGCGCTGGTATTGCCGGCAATTATGGCCGGCGCGAGCGACCGGGAACTGCTTCGCGATGAGCTGCGCGATGCGGTCAGTCGCGAACAGCAGGAGCTGCGCTCACGCGCCGAGGCGTTGGCGGAACAGGCTGAAACAGCAGCCACCCTGCTGCAGAAACAACAGGCTTATATAGAACAACTTGAGGCGGAAATCCGTGCTTTGCAGAAAGCGTCTGAAAGCGATGACTGAGACTCTCCCATGCTGAAACGGATGCGTCGCCTGTTTGGCAAGCCGGCCGTAGAAACTACGCCCGTAACGGTCGCTCCTGCCACGTCAGCTCAGGGCAGCAGCCCGGCATCACCGGACACCTTTGTGATGCCATTTGATATCCGGCCAATGACCGGGGAGGATGGCCAGGCACTGCGCGAGCTGTTTCGACAATCGATTCAGCAGATCGCCTCGAAACACTATGACGCCGATGCCATTGCCGCCTGGAGCGCCAGCGCCGACGACGCGGATTTCGTAACCCGCCTGCAGCGTGGCCTGACGCTGGTAGCACTGCTGCATGGCGAAGCGGTCGGTTTTGCCCAGCTGTACCCGGCAGACCATATCGAAATGATGTACCTGTCACCGCCCGGCAGCGGACTGGGGATCGCCACTTTGCTGTGCCAGCACCTGGAAGATGAAGCCCGTATTGCCGGCAGCCAGACCCTGAGCACCGCCAGCAGTCTGGCAGCACGACGTTTTTTCGAGAGCATGGGCTTTCGGGTGGTCGCCGAGGAAACGGTTCAACGCAATGGCATTGCCATTAACCGTCTGCACATGGAAAAGATACTGGTGCCCAGCCAGGCAAGCGCTGAATAAGCCGTTGGAGCGGTCGATCGCCCGCGATCCATCCGGAACATCGCGGCCAACCGGCTCCCGGCTAACGCACCAGAAACAGACTCAGTTCCGGTATATAGGTAATCAGCGCCAGCACCACCAGCAGCACCAGCATGAATGGAATGGTGGCGCGAAACAGCTCGGTAATCGGCTTGTGGAACCGATAACTGGCGATAAAAAGATTCATGCCCACCGGCGGCGTGATATAGCCAATCTGCATGTTGGCGACAAAAATAATGCCAAGATGAACCGGGTCAATCCCGTAGCCCAGTGCCACCGGCAGAATCAGCGGCACCATAATCACCAGCGCGGCAAAAATATCCAGCAGCGCACCAAGCGCCAGCAACACCAGATTAAGCAGCAACAGAAACGCCAGCTTGCTCTCGACATGGGTCTGGATAAAGGCAAACAGGGTCTCCGGCACGCCGGCGAAAACCAGATAGTCGGAGAATGCCAGCGCCACCGCCAGAATCAGTAATATGCCGCCCACCATCACCATCGACTCGCGCATGATCCGCGGCAATTTACGCAATGGAATATCACGATACAGCAACACTTCTGCCACCAGCACATATAGCGCCGTGACCGCCGCCGCTTCACTGATCACCAATACGCCGGAGAATATCCCGCCCAATACCACGACTGGCAGTGGCAACTCCCAACGCGCATCCCATAGCGCGCCACGAAGTTCGGCGAAGGAAAACGCCTGTTTCGGCACCGGCTGCTTGCGCATTGCCCACAGACACCAGAGATACAGCGCAACAATCATCAACAGTGCCGGCACCAGCCCGGCCAGATACAGATCGGTAATTTCCACCGTCGGCATATCCAGCTGCTGCGACATCTGCTGGGCAATAATGCCATACACCAGCAACGGCACCGATGGCACCAGCAGCAGACCAAGGCTGCCGGAAGAGGTCATCAGGCCAAGGTTGAATTTTTCCTGATAGCCGGCCTTGGCCAGCGCCGGTAGCAGCAATGCACCGAGTGCAACAATAGTGACGCCGCTGCCGCCGGTCAGTGCAGTAAAGAATGCACAGGCCACCAGTGCCACCAGCGCCATGCCACCGGGCAGCCAACCAAATGCGGCCTGACTCAAACGCATCATCCGATCAGCGGTTTTCGCCTCACTGAGCAGGAAGCCGGCAAAGGTGAACAGTGGCAATGCCATCAGCACCACCGAATCGGTGAGCTGATAGATGGTGATATGCAGCACCGCCAGCGGCGTGTCCATGGTCAGAAAACCGATCGCCGCCGCACCGAGAATAATCGCAAACAGGGGCGCGCCGCACAGCGCCAGCAACAACAGGGCAAGCACCGCAATCCAGATCATGCGTGCGGTTCCTGCATCGGTGGACGCAGATGAAGCAGATCAAGGAAAAACATAATCAGATAGCGGACGGAGATCACTGAGAAACCGACCGGAATCATGGCCTGCAGCATCCATGAAGGCACACCGGGAAAGGCATTGCCCCCCTGCCTCATCTCCTCGAACAGAAACAGCATGCTGTGCCAGGCCACTACCGCACAAACCGCGCAGGTAAACAGGTCCACCACCATCGCCAGCCAACGACGGGCTTCCGGTTTCAACCAGGTGTTGATCAGATCAATGCGGATATGCTCATCCCGGCGCGAGGCAATCATGGCACCGAGCAAACCGATCCACAGCACCGCGTTCTGCAACAGCGGCTCAACCCAGACCAGACTGCTGCTGAATACATTACGCAGCACAATCTGATAGACCGCCAGACCGATCATCATCAACAAAATGAGGACGATCAGACCGTCCTCAAAATGATTCAACCAGCGCGCGAGGCGGCGCATCAGCCGCCGCTTCCGTTACGCAACTCGCCAAGCAGAGACTGCAGACGGTCGAGCATGACCTGACTGATTTCTCCCTCTGCCACCAGCTGGGTGGTCGCCTTGTCGGCATAGCTGCGCCACTCCGCCAGCTGCTCGTCCGACGGCGCCACCAGATGCAACTGCTGCTGGATGGCGTCGAACGCTTGCAGATTCTCGGCCCGGCTGTCGCTGTCCATCCTGGCAAATGCTTCGGTCAGAACCTGCTGTACCACCTTCTGGTCTGCCGGGCTCAACTTGCTGAAGTATTTGTCACTGATGCCGAGCATGCCGTAGGTGTACAGCAGCGGCACATCGGTCATGTGTTTGACCCGCGAATGCCACTGCAGGGTCAGCGCCGCCACCGGTGGCGCAGCGAAAGCATCGATGGCGCCGGTCTGCAACGAGGTCAGCACAGTGCCGACGCTGAGCATGATCGGCGAAACGCCAAACACCCGTGCAGCCTTCTCCGAGCCGGAATCATTCGCCGGCAACCACAGTTTCTGTTCCCGCAGCGCGGCCACCGAATCCACTTTTTTCTGGCTCATGACGTAGGCGAACCCGCCGTCTACCGGGCCGAACACCACCCAGCCGTTATCCCGGAAGCCCTCACGAATCAGCGGATCCAGCGTTTTACGCACATGGTCCACTTCCTCGTAGGAGCGGAACGCAATCGGCAGATTGAGAATCTGGCTATCACGGTAGAAGCGGCTGAAGGCGCCGCCCTGCGCCAGCGCACCATGTAGCTGGCCAATGCTGATTTTGCGTTGCACGGCACGATCATCACCCATCACCCCGCCCGGAAAAATGCGCAGCGATACCCGGCCGCCGGTTTGCTTTTCGATATCATCGCTGGCCGCTTTCAGGGCCGTCACCACCGAGGTCCCCTCGGGATACAACGTGGAAATACGCAAGGTCATGGCAGACGCCATTACCGGCAGAGCCAACACCATCAGACACGCTGCACGCCACATAGCATTTGTTCCTTTCTGATTCGGGTTATTCAAAATAGGCCGCCGAGTTATCCAGCAAACGACGGGCATCGCGCTGGGCAACTGTATTCTGCAGAGTCAGGCCATGTTCGCTCGGGTCTGCCTCAAGCACCTCGCGAAGCAGACGATCATGCAACTCCTGATCAAACATCAACCGGGCATAGCGCTCGGCATACAGGGTCTTGGCCATCAGGTTCCGGCCTTCGGACAAGGCAATTGCCTGTTCATAGTGATACTTGGCCCGCTCCGGTTTGCCGCCCAGTGCTTCCGGCAGAATGCTGTTCAGCACGCCCAGATACATATGCGCCTGACCACGTTCATAGCCGGGCTGCAGTGCAACCACACGCTGCATGATGGCGTCGACCCGGCCCAGTTCTCCGACCGCGCCCCAGTCACTGCTGTTCAACTGGATGTAGCCGGCCCAGGTGGTACCGAGCGTGTACAGCACCGGCACGCGCCGTTTGCCCTGCTGTTTCAGACGCGCCTCGAACTGTGCCATCGACAGGCTACGCAGCTCACAGAGTTTGCGACTCTCGGCACAGGCAGCTCGGAAAGCATAGTCGAGAGCCCGGGCCGACAGCTTGCGAGCCCGCTCCGGCTCGGTCACAAACAGGCCGGCATAGGCAGAGTACAGGCTGGCACCGCTGCTGAGCAGGGATTCACTCTCCGGCCAGTTCTCGATCAGGCCGTCAATGGTCAGCAGGTAAGTCGGCAGGCCGGCACCCACCAGCACCAGATCATCATGATTAAGCACCCCGTAGGGCAGGTTGTCACCGACCCGGGTCACGGCACAGCCGTGCAAGGCCAGCAGACAGGCAACAAGGATCAACACTCGTGAGCAGACAGGCACGCAGACAACCTTTTGTTGTAATTGACAGGCAAAACGCCCCGGCTGGCGGAGACGGGACTTTATAACAGGCACCCCGAAGCAACTCAAACCTCAACGCCCCTGACTGCGGCGCCACAACCCGACCGCCGCACCAAAGACAGCGCCACTGACCAGTCCGGCAAAATGCGCCTCATTGGCCACCAGATCGGTCAGGCCCACCCAGCAGATCACCAGCCATGCCAGCATCAGCACCACCACCGGCCGGGGGATACCATAGCCCGCGGCCGGGTTAGTCTTGCCATACAACCAGAGATAGCCCAGCAGGCCGTAGACCACGCCGGACAGGCCGCCAAAATTCGGCCCGCTGGCGAGAAACTGGGCCAGATTGGAAATTGCTGCGGTGGCCAACGTCAGCCAGAGCAACTGAAAGGACGACTGGAAACGCTCGATAATGCCACCCAGTGTCTGCCACCAGAGCAGATTGAAAATAATGTGCAGGGCACCGAAGTGCAGCAGCATTGGCGTGATCAGACGCCACGGCTGGCTGGCCAGCGCCTCCAGACCAGGGGCAAACAGCAGCGCCCGGTAAACACTCTCCTGCATCAGGATCGGCGACAGAAACACCAGCACACAGGCGACGAAGACCACCCGCACCACCGGCCCAAGCCCCTGCCACCAGGTGGCCAGCAGTCCGCCGGAGCCGGCGCTGCGACGGATTAGCACCCCGGCACCGGCACGCCAGGCAGCGCTCTGGAATTCGGGCGCCAGCGGGTTACGGCTGAACGCCTCAAGCAGGTCACGGGCCTCCTGAAAACGTTCAGGCTCGGACAGCATCAGCACCACCTCATCGCCCTGCTCACGCAGTTGACTGTCTATACCGCGCTCACGCAGCACTTCGGCAAACAGCCGCGCCAATGGCAGCTGACGAAAACGTCCCAACTCAATCATGCAGATTCCTGTTCAACAGGGCGCGTTCGGTCGCTGGCAACTTCGCCAACCGCTCCACCTCGCGCCAGAAACACTGCCAGTCTCCACCACAGGCCAATAGCGTGGCGTCAAAAAGCGGTACCTGATCATGGTAGTCACTGACCATATTCAGCTGGGCATTGTTCAATGGCCCGGCGAACCAGTCAGCGTAACCGGCCAGCGCCGGCAGTGCCTGACGGGCCTCCGCATAACGGCGACGCAGCCCGGCGATAACCTGTTCACGCGCCTGACGCATCTGCGCGGCAGTCAGCCCAGCCCGATAGAGCTGGTCAAGTTCCTTCCTGGCATCCGCCACCAGTGCCAGAAAGGCTTGTCGGGCCTGATCACGCTCTGTCAGCACGGTTATTTGCGCCGGATCACCTTCAGCCGCCAGCCAGCGCCGCAGCCCCTCACGGGCGACTGCCGTTGCCAGACTCTCATTAAAGCGGGTATCGCCCTTCAGATAGAAGCGCCGGTGCACCAGCTCATGGAACAGCAACTCGGCCAGCCACAGCTCGTCACCCTGCAACATGGCACTGGTCAGCGGATCACGGAACCAGCCGAGGGTGGAATAGGCAATGGCACCGGCACCGTAAACCTGCAGGCCCTTATCCTCAAGACGCTGCCGTTCGCGCTCGGCGCGGGCAACAGAAAAATAGCCGCGATAACCGGCGCAGCCTATCAGCGGATAGCACCAGCGGTGCGGCTCAAAGGAAAATTCCGGCGCGGCAAACAGGTTCCAGACCACCCAGTCCTCAGGCAGGGAGACATAATCCCGGTAGACTTTTTTCACTGGCAGATCAAGACGCTTACCGGCAAATGTCAGCAGCTGCTGACTGAGCAACAACTGCTGACGCTGATGCTGACTCAGCACGCCGGTTTCCAGCACCTGCTCCACCGGTTGTCGGTCGGCCATCAGCGATAAATGACCGCTGGCGATATGGCCGTAATAGCCAGCCTGACAACCGCTCAGCAACAACAACGCCATTAACAGTGAGTATTTCACGCCAGCGTATTGTTCATGCTACAGGGGGTAGTGATCTGGCTCATCAAGGCGCTCCGCTGGCATTGCTGCCGATGCTACCGGAGTCCGGGGCCGAAAGACTATGCGGATATGCCTTGTAATGGCGGTGACAACATCGCGGACACCGAAGACTGGGCAAGCCGGGCAAGCTGCTCGCGGTCGGCCGCAACCGGCAGTGGCGCTCCCCAGCACAGCCTTACCTGAATCCGGTCACGACGTAACAGCTGCCAAAGGTGCAGGTGAAACTCGTCGTCGTCAATAAAAGCCAGCTCACCGTCGACCTGCCCCTGCTCATCCAGATAACGCAGGGCCAGCGGCTGTACCGGTATGCCAGCCAGCACAGGCGCGGCAAACAGCTGCGGAAAGAAACGCCGCACCGTACGACCGTCCGTGGTGGTGCCTTCAGGAAAAACAAGAATTGTCCTGCCAATGCGCAGATGATCAGCAATTTCTTCGCTCTTGCGCTGTGACTCACCGCTGCCACGGCGAATAAACAGAGTCCCTACGGCCTGCGCCAGCAAACCGATCAGCGGCCAATCACGCACCTCTGCTTTGGACAGAAAATGCACTGGCCGTTGCACGCCAATCAACGGGATATCCAGCCAGGAAACGTGATTGCTGACCAGAAACACTGTTCCCGGCAATGGCTGGCCCTGTACATCAATGTCCACCGCCAGAATATCCAGCAGCCAGCGCAGCCAATGCCGGGTAGCCCTCTGCACCAGCGGTCGGTACGGCCGCCAGAACGCGCCAATCACTAACGCCAGCAGCAGGCCGTACAGAATATGTATCAACACCCGCAACAGCCGCCAGAAGCGACGCAGCTCAACCTGCACAGAAACCGGTGACCGGGCTGTAATCGCCGCCATCAGACAACCTGCAGGCTGGCCGGTACCGGCTGCAGGAAGTGCTGCACATAACGGGCCGGAAGATCATCCAGCGACAGCAGGATGAAGAAATCGATACAGTTGAATTCCGGGTCCCAGCACGGCTCACCACACACCCGTGAGCCCATGCGCAGATAAGCCTTGAGCAACGCCGGCATGCGATCACCGCCACCATCAGCAGTGCTGAGCTGCTGCAGCGGCATGCGCGGAGCGACCCGCAGCGGCGGCTCGCTCAGATGACGTTCGCGGATGCGACTGACGATGGCACCAACATCATAGCCCTCGCCCAGAGCAACGCTGGCACAGCCGATCAGATGATCAACCCGGTCCTCAACCATAAACTGAGCCAGACGCGACCACAGCACGGTAATAACGGCTCCGCTGCGATGCTCGGGATGAATACAGGTGCGACCGATTTCCGCCACCCTGCCTGACAGCCGACTCAGCATGGCCAGATCAAACTCGCCGGCGGAGTAATAGCCGCCAGCACGGCGCGCGGCTTCGGCAGTCAGCACCCGGGTATAACCCACCAGCTCACCAGTGCGGGTGTCGCGCACCACCAGATGCAGGCAGTATTTGTCGAAACGGTCACGGTCGAGACCAAAAGGTGCCCGGAAGCTGGCACCGTACTCTTCCGAAAATATCCGGTAACGCAGCCGCTGGGCACGGATGATATCGCGGCGCGAGCGGGTAAACTCGGCAACGAATCGGGCCGCGTTCCCTGCGGTCGATGCGTCTTTTCCCTGAAGCCTGAACTTTTCCGCAGTGGCCACGAACGGACGGGCCAGGGCGTCGTTTATTGCTTTGATTTTTCCGGCTGCCTGAGCAAGCATGTAGCTCTCCATGTCCCCATTGGCGGCAGTCTGGGCGGGCATGGTTGCGCTAGAGTGAAGTTTGCATGACAGTTTCAGGACATCCCGGCCAAGGAGAACGGAAATGGACAAGCCGAAGATCGCCAGCCGCACCCCCTTTCCGTTGCCGGTGGAAAAAGACAAGACCTATTACTGGTGCAGCTGCGGACTCAGTGCCAATCAGCCATTTTGCGATGGCAGTCATAAAGACACCGGCCATACACCCATTGCCTATACCGCGCCAAAGGACAAGATCGTGTTCTTCTGCGGCTGCAAGCAGTCCGCCATGCGGCCGGTCTGCGATGGCACACACAGCCGCCTCGAACCAGACAGCGATCACTGAGGAGCACCCGTGTTATCTCCGCAGCGGCACCTCTGGCTGAATCCGTTCCGGCGCAAGGATCCCGAATCAGCCACCCGCGAGGCCTGGCGCAATACTCCGCTGCTTATGGATATTCCGGCGCCGGTCTGTCACAAGCTGGTCGAGCGCACTCATCTGCGCCACTACCAGCCGGGCGAATACCTGTTCCGCGAAGGTGAAGCCGGGGTTTCCGCTGCAGTGATCATTTCCGGGAAAATCGCCATTGAAAGTGGCGATCACCGCATTGCCGAACTCGGCCCCGGCGATTTCTTCGGCGAAGCTGCACTGCTGCAGGATGCGCCGCGCTCGGCCAGCGCTATCGCCGAGGAAGAAGCCACTGTGTCATTCCTGGTGCGCTTCCAGCTGGAGGAGTTTGTTCGTCATCGCCCCGGCGCCGGCCTCGAGATCATGACCAATCTGGCCCGGTTACTGGTGGCACGCCTGCATCGCGGTAACCGGAGTGAGGCCATCGACGAATGAAGCTGTGGCCTGTGCGCATGTTGACCGGCGCAATCATCGCTTTGGCGATTGGCTACCTGTTGCAACCGATCTGGATCGCAGCCCTGCTCTGTGTCCTGTTCTACCTGCTGCTGGAACCACTGGTCAGCACTTTGCAGGCGGCCGGCGCACGCAAGGATCTGGCCATCGCCATTGCCCTGCTGCCACCGCTTGTCGGCCTGGTATATGGCGCGATGCATTTGATCGACAGCGCCCGCGACTATCTGCCACAACTGGGACAGGATCTGGAAAAGCTGCAGCTTGGCATCAGCAAGACGCTGGCTGAGATTGATAACCATCTGGCTATCGTGATGGATGTCCGGCTCAGTCTGGCCGAGCAGGTTGCTTCGCTGGAACTGGATTTACGTGGCGCCGCCCGGGCCGAGCGCCTGCTCGCCTCAACCTCCTGGCTTGCCAACCTGCTGCTGAACCTGGCTCTGGTACCGCCACTGGCCTGGTTTCTTCTGCGTGATTACCGCAGTTGGCGTGATCGCGCCCTGAGCCTGCTACCGAACAGCCAGTTCGAGCTCGGCTGGCTGATGTATCACCGGGTCTGTGCCCGGCTGCAGGCGTACCTGCGCGGACTGGTGCTGCAGGCGCTGATTCTGTCCGCCATCACAGCCATCGGCTTCCAGATTATCGGCCTGCCCTCTCCTGTATTACTGGGTGTGCTGACCGGTGTTGCCGGACTGGTGCCCTACCTCGGGCCATTGCTGGCAATGCTGGCGCCCGTCCTGATGATGGTCGCCGGTCCAGGCCTGGACCCCGGCACACTAATGGAAATTGTGCTGGTGCTGGCGGTCGGCTTTGGCTTTGACAATGCGGTGGTGATCCCCTTTCTGCTCGCTGGCAGCGTCAACCTGCATCCGGCGGTGGCAATGCTGGCGGTGGTCATTGCCGGCCACGTCGGCGGTATTACCGGCATGGTGCTGGTGATACCACTACTCGGCATGCTGCGCATAATCAGCGAAACCACCTGGCGCGGACTGCAAAGTTCCGGATAACCGGAGCGATTTTCATCTTTGCCCGTCACCCGGATTGCTCTGGTGACTGTCGCTACAGGCGGTGCAGTCAAGGGGTTATCCGTCAGGCCGAGCATAATCCGGGGCGTTTCATCTACCTTGAGGATTATCCCCATGGCCAAAGGTGCCGTCGGCTACGCGCTCAGCTCCCTGAACAAACTGGCCAGCCTGGAAGTGCTGGACAAGATGGGGCTGCGCAGATTTATCGAACGGATGGCCTACGCCCTGACCAAAACCGGTTTCCGGGTTATCACCACCACCGCCCGTACCTTCAAGGCCTCGAACAAACTCGACAAGCCGGAACGGCTGACCGCACCGGGCCATACCACCGATTTGTTTGACCTGAATATCACCGAAGAGCAGCACATGATCCGCGCTTCGGTGCAAGCCTTTGCCCGCGACATGCTGCGCCCTGCCGGCGAGCAAGCAGACCGGGCAAGGCAGACCAGCGACGCGACGCTGGCGGCAGCTCTGGAGCTCGGCCTTAACTTCTTCGCCGTTCCGGAAGCGCTTGGCGGTGCCGCCGGTGAGCGCTCGACAGTAACCGGGATGCTGGTGGCCGAGGATCTCGCCCACGGCGACATGGGTCAGGCCGTGGCTATCCTTGCGCCGACCGGCGTGGCCAATGCCATCACCGCCTGGGGCACCGCCGATCAGCAGGCGCGCTATCTGCCCGCTTTTACTGCAGACAAGCCGCCGAAGGCGGCCATTGCCATCGCCGAGCCCAGTCTGCTGTTTGATCCGATGCAGCTCGCCACAAGCGCCCGCAGAGATGGCGATCAGTGGCTGCTGAACGGAACAAAATCATTGGTACCGCTGGCCGCAGAAGCCGAGCTGTTTCTGGTGGCCGCGCAAACCGATGACGGTCCGGCGGTATTTATCGTTGAAGGTGGCAGTCCGGGCCTGAGCTGCAGCGATGACCCGAGCATGGGCATTCGCGCCGCCGCCTGCCGGCCGCTGATTCTCGACCACGTCCGCGTACCGGCAGCCAACAAACTGGGTAACGGCGACTTCGATTACCGCGCCTTTGTGGATCTGGGCACACTGGCCTGGTGCGCGTTGGCGATCGGCACCTGTCAGGCAGTGATGGATTACGTGATCCCCTACTGCAACGAGCGCAAGGCGTTTGGTGAACCGATCAGCTACCGTCAGGCAGTCGCCTTCATCATTGCCGACATGGCCATCGAGATTGACGCCATGCGCATGCTGACCTATCGCGCCGTCTGCCGTGCCGAGCAGGGCAAATCGTTCCAGCGCGAAACCTGTCTGGCTCGCACCCTGGTGAAAGACAAGGCAATGAAAATCGGCACCGACGGCGTCCAGTTACTCGGTGGGCACGGTTTTACCCACGAATATCCGGTGGAACGCTGGTATCGCGATCTGCGCGTTGTTGGTGTCGCCTTCGGCGGCCTGCACCTCTGATTACGGGAGACTGACAGCATGAATATCGAAATCCCGAAAAAATTTCGCCCGATCATCAACAATGCCCATCAGGTTGCACTGAGCGTGTTCCGGCCGATCTCGCGCAAGTATGACCGTGCCGAACACGAATATCCGAAAGAGCTCGACATGCTCGCCTCGGTACTGGACGGCTTCAACGAAGGTGACCCGGAATCCAGTGCCGGTGCCAGCCAGACCGGCAAGGGCCGCATTACTGAGAACGGGTCGGTGAAAAACGGTGCCAACATGAGCACCTGCCTTGGCGCGCTGGAGCTGTGCTACGGCGATGTCGGCTTTTTGCTGGCGATGCCGCGCCAGGGCCTTGGTAACGCAGCGATTGCTGCAGTCGCCAACGATGAGCAACTGGAGCGCTTCAAGGGCAAATGGGCCGCCATGGCGATTACCGAACCGGGTTGCGGTTCCGATTCCGCCGCGATTCGCACCACGGCCATCAGGGACGGCGATCACTATGTTCTGAACGGTGAGAAAATTTATGTGACTTCCGGCCAGCGCGCTGACGCAGTGGTGGTCTGGGCGACACTGGATCCGTCTCTGGGTCGTGCGGCAATCAAGTCGTTTGTGGTCGAGTGGGGAACGCCGGGCATGGAACTGGCACGGCTTGAGCACAAGCTCGGCATCCGCGCCTCTGATACCGCAGCAATAAACTTTACCGATTGTCGCGTACCGGCGGAAAACCTGCTGGGCAACCCGGAAGTTGATGTTGCCAAGGGTTTCGCCGGGGTCATGGAAACCTTCGACAACACCAGGCCGCTGGTGGCCTGTTTCGCACTGGGTTGCGCCAAGGCATCGCTGGATCGTATCCGTGAACTGCTGAAACAGCACACCACGCTCGACTACAGCAAACCGGTCGACAACGTCAGCGCTATTGAGGCAGAAATCTACAAGATGGAAGCGGACTGGGAAGCCGCTTACTGGCTGGCCATGAAAGCAGCCTGGATGGCGGACAACAAAAAATCCAATTCACTCGAAGCGTCGATCTCGAAGGCCAAGGCTGGTCGGGTCGGTAACTACATCACCCTGCGCTGTGTAGAGTTGGCCGGCAGCATCGGTTATGGCGAGGATGAACTGCTGGAGAAGTGGGCCCGCGACTCGAAGATTCTCGATATTTTCGAGGGCACCCAGCAAATCCAGCAGCTGATTATCGCCAGGCGCCTGCTCGGCCTGTCATCCCGGGAACTGAAGTAACAGCGCAACGGCGGGGCCAGCCGATGGCTGCGCTGCTGTTCTATGTCTGCCACGTTTATGCATAATCGGGTTGATCCCATGCCGGAGCCTGTCATGACCCGTTCTGTTTTCAGCCCTGTGATTGCCGCGCTGCTGCTCAGTGCCTGTAGCGATCCGCAACCGCCCCAGCAACCCGAACAACCGGTGACAGCACCCCCTGCATCACAGACCGGGCAGCCGGCAGAAATGGCAGAACCGGAAAAAATTCCGGACAGCAACGCTCAAAAAGGTCAGGCAATCATCTACCGCTGTGATGACGGCACTGAATTCGAGCTAACCATCATCGGTAGTGGTGCTCATATGGAGCTGGCCAACACCAGTTACGAAATGCGTCAGCAGCCAGCAGCAGCAGGTGTATACCATGCCGGCGACCTCTGGCAAGTACACTCAAAAGCGGAAACCGCCCTGCTGATCGGCCCTGACAGCACTCGCGAATGTGATCAGGTTGCAACTCGGGAAGTGGAGGTGGCGCCAGACAGCCCGGTTGAGCCAGCAGGTTTCAACGCCGAAGCGACCGAACCGGGGCCCGAATAGCAGGCATTCGGCTACATAAAGAGAGTAGTCATTCTTTTTTCTGTGATGTAACTGTGGCTTTTTTTCTGCACAATGGGCGCACTTAAGGAACTGGCAAGAAATGGAGAACAACAATAATGCGCTCGCCAAGCCGCTTCACGCTGGCCATCTGGCTGTTCACCGTCACGCTCACGCTGTCATCGGCGCTCCATGCAGCCGACGGCAAGGTCATCGTCGCTGGCGGTTGTGACTATATTCTGCTGGACTCTTCGGAGGGCCAGATTCTGATCAAGTTGATCAAGGGGGAATCGCCAAAACCGGGAGATACCCTCAGCGGCAAACTGGAACGAGGATTCAGCGACCTGACCAACAAGCGCACTGGCGAAATCATGCAGGTGTGGGTCGACCTGGTGGACCGCGGCGCCACCAAAGCACTGATGCGTTATGGCCAGTACTGTAGCTGATTACTGCTTTAACGCTTTCGCAAACTCAACATAAAACTGAAATCAGAAGCCAGCAACTTTCTCTGCTGTACTCCCCCCGAGTTCAGTCCGGCAAAATCTGTAACAGCGCAATCTGCACAGAGGCTGGTACAACAACGATTCCCGGCTCTGAATGGAATATTCAGTATTGCTCATAGCCAGTCGCTCGCGGACAATCTGTGCCCGAACCGGGAGTGAGTGTCATGCCTGATATCCTGATTGCTTTTTTTATGCTCGGCCTGCTGGCCGGATTGATCCGTTCGGACCTGGCCCTTTCCAGTGGCGCCCACGACCTGATAGGCATCATGCTGATGATGGCCATAGGCCTGAAAGGCGGCATGGCCATGAGCGGCCAACTGCATCCCGACATGCTGCTGACCATCATCACCGTGCTGGCACTGGGCTTTACCGTACCACTACTGTGCTATGCCGCATTACGTTCTTTTGCCCGTATCGACGGTGCCAACAGCGCCAGTCTGGCGGCGCATTATGGTTCCGTCAGCGCCGGGACTTTTGCCATTGCCATGGCCTATGCCGAGCACAACAACCTGATGCTGGCACCAGACACCACCCTTCATCTGGTGCTGCTGGAGGTACCGGCAATCATCGTCGGCGTGCTGTTGTACAAGTATCAGGGCGGCGCCACTGGCAGCACCGCCAGCGTGGTGCGCGAAGCCGTCACCGGCCGTGGCGTGGTACTGATGATTGGCGGTCTGCTGCTTGGCCTGTTTTATGGCGAAGCCGGCGCCGGCAAGATCGCCCCGCTGTTCATTGCCCTGTTCCCGGGCTTTCTCGCCCTGTTCCTGCTTGAGGCCGGCATCTCCACGGCAAAATACCTGCGTGAGTGGCAGTCAGGGTACTGGCGACTGGTCGGCTTTGCCCTGCTGGCACCGCCACTGCTGGCACTGACCGGTCTGGGCGCGGCCCTGTTACTGGGTCTGCCGGCCGGCAGCGCGCTGGTGCTGGCAACACTGTTGGCCAGCGCCTCCTACATCGCCGCCCCGGCAGCGGTACGCCATGCCATGCCCCAGGCCAATGTCGGCATGGCCCTGTTTGCCTCACTGGGCGTGACCTTCCCGTTTAACGTCTTGATCGGAATTCCGTTGTACAATGCCGCGTTTCAATGGCTGGCGAGATTCTGATGAGCGCACCGGTGGCAGTTGTAATGGGCTCCCGCTCCGACTGGGACACCATGAAGGAAGCAGTAGAAGCCCTGAAAACCTTCGGGATTTCCTACCATGCAGAGGTAGTAAGTGCCCACAGAACTCCTGAGCGGCTGTTCGAGTTCAGCCGCAGCGCCCATAGCGACGGCTATCAGGTCATCATTGCCGGCGCCGGCGGCGCCGCCCACCTGCCCGGTATGATCGCCTCGATGACACCGCTGCCGGTGCTCGGCGTGCCGGTGCAGAGCAAGGCATTGTCCGGCCTCGACAGCCTGCTCTCCATCGTCCAGATGCCCAAAGGTGTCGCCGTTGGCACACTGGCCATCGGCAGCGCCGGCGCCTTCAACGCCGGCCTGCTGGCAGTGCAGATTCTGGCTGCCACCGACCCGGTGCTGCAGCAATCTCTGATCAACTGGAAACAGGCCCGCAACGACGAGGTCCGTGCCAACTGCTCGCTGGAAGATCTCTGATGCACGTACTGGTGATTGGTGCCGGCCAGCTCAGCCTGATGCTGGCCGAGGCAGGCTCCCGGCTTGGTATTCAGGTTGACCGGCTGGACCCCTTTACCGGCGACCTGCGCCACGGCACCAGTCTGGACGTGGTCAATTATGACCTCGACACCCTGCTGGCCCGTGCAGACATGCTCACCGCCGAAATCGAACACCTGCCGGACAATGCGCTGGTGCAGAAACTGATGGCGGCGCCACGCTTCCCCGCCGTGCGTGCCTTGCGCCTGATCGCCGACCGGCTGCCGCAAAAGCAGTTGCTGGATGAACTGGAAGTGCCGAACGCGCCTTGGCTGAGCTGCGACAGCGCTACCGCACTGGATCAGGCCATCGAGCGTTTTCATGGCGAGATGGTGGTCAAGCGCCGGCGCGGTGGCTATGACGGTCGCGGCACCCTGCTGTGCGATAGCGACACACCGCGCCCGGGCGATGAATGGGTCGGCGACACCATTGTCGAGCAGCGCATTCCGTTTCAACGCGAGCTGTCCATCGTTGGCGCCCGCAATGCAAACGGCGAGTGCGTGTTCTATCCGCTCACCGAAAACCTGCACCGCAACGGTATCCTGCGTCTGAGCCTGGCACCAGTGAAAGTCTGCGAGGCGATGCAACGCAGCGCGGAAAACTCGCTGCAGAAAATCATGACCTCACTCGACTATGTCGGTGTCATGGCGCTGGAGTGTTTCGATACCGGTGACCAGTTGCTCGCCAATGAAGTGGCACCGCGTGTGCACAACTCCGGCCACTGGACTCAGGCCGGCACCGACATCTGTCAGTTCGCCCTGCATCTGCGAGCGCTGACCGGTTTACCGATGCCGACACCAACCGTGTTCGGTCCGCACGCCATGGTCAATCTGATTGGCACCAGCTTTGCTGATGCCCTGAAGCACTCCGCCGGCCATCGCTTGCACTGGTACGGCAAGGAGCCGCGTCCGGGTCGCAAGGTCGGGCATATCAATATGGAACACGCTGACCCCGGCAAACTGCGGCAAGATGCCAGGGCATTGCTGGATATTCTGCTCACACAGGAATAGCCGCCGAGCCACGGCACAGTGCGGCCCACAACAACCGACAGCGAGAGTGCAGACATGTCCTTCCAGATCACGCTTGGCCAGACCATTGGCTTGCCCTGCGGCGTCACCCTGCCGAACCGGTTCGGCAAATCCGCCATGAGCGAAACGCTCGGCACCATCGACAATCACGCCACGGAAGAGCTGGTGCGCCTTTATGGCCGCTGGGCCGATGGCGGCACTGGCCTGGTCATTACCGGCAATATCATGATTGACCAGCGTCACATTGGCGAGCCACACAATGTCGTGGTCGAGGATGAGCGTGATATGGCAAATCTGAAGCGCTGGGCCAGAATCGGCACACGTCAGGGCAATCAGCTATGGGTACAGCTTAATCATCCCGGCAAGCAGATTCCGAAGATGCTTGCCAGCGGTGACACCCTCAGCCCTTCAGCCATCCCGTTTGGCAAGGAACTGAGCCCACACTTCAAAACACCGCGAGCGCTGACTGAAGACGAAATCCTCGACATCATTGCCCGCTTTGCCCGATCGGCAGCTATCCTCAAAAAGGCCGGTTTTACCGGCGTGCAGATTCATGGTGCCCATGGCTATCTGGTCAGCCAGTTCCTGTCCGGCCATCACAACCAGCGTACTGATCGCTGGGGTGGTTCGCTGGAAAACCGGATGCGTTTTGCGCTGGAAGTGTATCGGGCCATTCGGGCCGAGGTTGGCAAGGAGTACCCGGTCAGCATCAAGCTGAACTCGGCAGATTTTCAGCGCGGCGGCTTTACCGAAGAAGAATCCATGACGGTAGCCGAAACCTTGGCCAATGAAGGCCTGGATCTGCTGGAAATTTCCGGCGGCACCTATGAAGCGCCGACCATGTCCGGCAAGGATGTGCGCGAATCCACGCTGCAACGCGAGGCGTATTTTCTTGAATATGCAGAGAAGATTCGCGCCCGGATATCGATTCCGCTAATGGTGACCGGCGGCTTCCGTACCTCGGAGGGCATGGCGGCGGCGGTGGCAAGTGGTGCCACGGATATTGTCGGTCTGGCCCGGCCGCTGGCGGTGGAGCCGGATTTGCCGAAACGGATTCTGGCCGGTGAGTCGGTGCATAGCGTGGTGACGCCGCGGCGCACCGGCATCAAGGCGATTGATGATATGGCGATGATGGAAGTGATCTGGTTTGCCCGGCAGTTGCATCGTATGGGCAAGGGCAAGGAGCCGATTCGTGATGAAAGCGTGCTGATGGCAATGATTCGTAGCATGGCGATGGTGGCGATTCGTTCATCGCGGACCAAGAGGATGCGGTTGCGGGCGAACTGATAGCTGGCCCTTATTTGATGACGAGCATCGTTTTGTCCAAGTAAGGAGGTATGACGGTAACCTTCGTCGGCCAGTACACCTGTCTGCGCCTGCCGGGACACGCACGAGTACGTCCCTGTAGCACCTCTCCGCCATCCATGGCTCCGAGGGTCCCGGCAGGCGCAGACAGGTGCACTGACCTGGCATCTACTTCTTCCATGGCTAAAGAAAACCACCAACACGTTTGGGTGCGGTGGTTTTGCCGGTGACAGTCTTACAGCCGCGCGGCCAGTTCCGAACCCTGCCGAATCGCGCGTTTGGCATCCAGCTCAGCGGCCAGCTCGGCGCCACCGATCAGGTGATACCTGGCCTTGCCATCGCTGTTGTCCCGATACAGTTCGCGCAGCGATTCCTGACCGGCGCACAGCACCACGTTGTCGACTTCCAGCAACTGCGACTCGCCACCGACGGTGATGTGCAGGCCCTCATCGTCGATGCGGTCGTAGCTGACGCCGCCGATCATTTCCACGCCTTTCATTTTCAGCACGGCGCGATGGACCCAGCCAGAGGTACGGCCCAGGTCCTTGCCCAGTGCTGACGCCTTACGCTGCAGCAAGTAGATCTTGCGCGCCGAGGGATGCGGCTCACCGCGTTCCAGACCACCGGGTTGGTCGGAATGGAAGCTGACGCCCCACTCCTGCATCCAGTCTTCCAGCGGCTGCGGCTGAACGGCGTTGGCGTCGTGGGCGAGGAACTCGCCGACATCAAAGCCGATACCGCCGGCGCCGATCAGGGCAACGCGGTTGCCGACGGTACCTTTGCCTTGCAGCACATCGGTATAGCGCATCACCATCGGGTGGTCGACACCGGAAATACCGGGACGGCGCGGAGTCACACCGGTGGCGATGATGATTTCCTCGAAGCCCTCTTTTTCCAGATCGCCATCGGCAATGCGGCGGTTCAGCACTAACTTGACGCCGGTCTTCTCGATGCGCTTGCTAAAATAGCGAATGGTTTCGAGAAACTCTTCCTTGCCGGGAATACGTGCCGCCATGTTGAACTGGCCGCCAATACGATCACTGGCGTCGAACAAAGTGACGTCATGGCCCCGTTCTGCGGCCACGGTTGCTGCAGCGAGTCCGGCCGGGCCGGCGCCGACCACGGCGATTCTCTTCGGCGTACGGGCTTTCAGATAGACCAGCTCAGTCTCGTAGCAGGCCTGTGGATTGACCAGACAGGAAGCACGCTTGAGGTTAAAAGTGTGATCCAGGCAGGCCTGGTTGCAGGCAATGCAGGTATTGATCTCATCGACCCGGCCTTCGGCGGCCTTGTTGACCCAGTGGGCGTCCGCCAGCATCGGTCGCGCCATCGACACCATGTCGGCCTTGCCGTCAGCAATAATTTTCTCTGCCACATCCGGCATATTGATGCGGTTCGAGGCGATCACCGGGATCGACACCACTTCCTTGACTTGCGCGGTGACGTCAACAAACGCAGCCCGCGGTACCGAGGTGACAATGGTTGGCACACGCGCTTCATGCCAGCCGATACCGGTATTGAGAATATTGACGCCGGCCTTTTCCAGCTCCTGCGCCAGGGCCAGCACTTCTTCACGGGTGGAACCCTCTGGCACCAGATCAATCATCGACATGCGGAACACGATAATGAAATCCTTGCCGCAGGCCTTGCGAACTGCTTCAACAATTTCCACCGGGAAACGACGGCGGTTTTCGCTGCTACCACCGTATTTGTCGGTGCGCTTGTTCGAGCGCGGCGCGGTAAACTGGTTGATCAGGTAGCCTTCGCTGCCCATCAATTCCACGCCGTCATAACCGGCCCTTTTTGCCAGCTTTGCCGCATTGCCGAAGTCCTTGACCGTCTGCTCGACCTGTTTGGTGGTCAGCGCTTTCGGTTTGAACGGGTTGATCGGTGATTTAATCGAAGAAGCAGACTTTGACCAGGGTACATAGCTGTAACGGCCGGCATGCAGCAACTGCAGACAGATCTTGCCACCGGCATCGTGCACTGCTCTGGTCACCGGTCGATGACTGAGCGCGTCAGCGAGATTGATCATGCTGCCGGAAAACGGATAGAACCAGCCGCTGCGATTCGGGTTGAAGCCGCCAGTGATAATCAGGCCAACGCCGCCACGGGCGCGCTCGGCAAAATATTCCGCCAGCTTGCCGCGATGCCAGATACGGTCCTCAAGCCCGGTGTGCATGGAGCCCATCACCACCCGGTTTTTCAATGTGGTAAAGCCAAGATCAAGCGGGGCAAGCAGGTGCGGGAACGCGGTCATGAGCATCTCCATAACAGGTAACTTAGCCAGGCCGGGGCATCTGGACAGCGTCAAGATAAGAGGGTATCTTGACGCTGTCAAGTTCAGCATCAACCATGGGAGTCCGATGGCCGGCCACAGTCCCTATCATCACGGCGATCTGCGCAGCGCCCTGCTGCAGGAGGCCAATCTGATGCTGAAGGAAAGCGGCATTGATGGCCTGTCCCTGCGCCAGCTGGCGGAACGGGTCGGGGTATCGCGGATGGCGCCCTACCATCACTTTCGCGACAAGCATGATCTGCTTTGCGCATTGGCCACCGAAGGCTTTCACGAACTGGACAGATTGATTGAGCAGACCACGCCCGGCAGCACCCCGCAAGCGCAGGATCTGCAGGCGACGCTGGTCCGCTTTGTCGGTGATTACCTGCGTTTTGCTATTGATAATCCGAATCGCTACGAACTGATGTTTGGCCGCCCGATCTGGCAAGGTGCCAACCCCAGCGCCGAGCTGAAAGAAACCGCCTTCGCCTGCTTTCGCCACTATGCCGAGCGCATCAGTAGCCTGCTCGCTCAACAGCGTCTGCCGAAGGGCGCCAGGCCACTGCGGATCGCGCAAGCCAGCTGGGCAACCTTACACGGTTTGTGTCGTCTGATGATTGATGGCATCTATGTCAACCAGGCTGACATGGAAGAAGTAAGCCATGAAGCAATCAGGCTCATGCTGGCAGTACTGCCACCAACTTCCTGACATGTGCCTGCAAGCCGCCGACAAGGTCGCTACAGACTGAACTGCAGCTGCGCCAGCCGTGCGTACAAGGGATTATCGCGGATCAGCTCGGCGTGGGTGCCAACCGCCTGTAAACGACCGTGATCCATCACCGCAATACGGTCAGCACCAGTCACAGTCGCCAGACGATGAGCAATCACCAGCGTGGTCCGACCCTGCATCAGCCGTTCCATGGCTTCCTGAATAAGATATTCGCTTTGCGCGTCCAGCGCACTGGTGGCTTCATCCAGCAGCAACACCGGGGCATCCGCGAGCACTGCACGGGCAATGGCAATACGTTGCTTCTGGCCTCCGGAAAGGCCAACACCGCCATCGCCGATGCGGGTGCGGTAACCGTCCGGCATCTGCAGAATAAATTCTTCCGCATTGGCAGCTCGCGCCGCCGCTTCCACCTCGGCCATTTCCGCATCCGGCCGGCCATAACGGATATTGTCCTCGACGCTGCCATAAAACAGCGCAGGCTGTTGGGGTACCAAGGCAAAACAACGGCGCAAATCGTGCGGTGACAACTGCCGAATATCAATGCCATCAAGCAGAATCCGACCCTGCTGCGGGTCGGCAAAGCGCAGCAACAGATCAAACAGGGTGGTTTTACCGGCACCGGATGGCCCCACCAGCGCCAGCGTTTCTCCCGGCATCACATTCAGCGTCACGGCATCGAGTGCCGGACTGTCCGGCCGGGTCGGATAACTGAACGTCACCTGGTCAAGTTCAAGACCACCGGCCACGCGCTGCGGCAACTGCTGCAGATTCTGTGCCGGCGCCTCGATTTCGCTGCGTGACTGCAACAGCTCGACAATACGCTCCGCCGCGCCAGCGGCGCGCTGCAGTTCACCGATCACTTCGCTGATCGAGCCCACCGCCGAGCCGACAATCACCGCATAGAACACGAATGCAGCAAGCTCGCCACCGGTGATACGGCCCTCGATCACATCCATGCCGCCAACCCAGAGCATCACCCCGACCGCACCCAGCACCATCACGATCACCACCACTATCAGCAGGGCACGCTGGACAATACGACGTCGAGCCACATCAAAGGCGTCTTCGACCACGCCGGCAAAGCGCTGACGATCCAGCGGCTCATGGTTGAATGCTTGCACGGTCTTGATCTGGCCCAGCATTTCACCAACGTAACTGCCGACATCGGCCAGCCGGTCCTGACTGCTGCGGGACAACCCGCGCACGCGGCGACCGAAAATAATAATCGGCGCAACCACCAGCGGCACCGATACCATCACGATCAGAGTCAGTTTCAGATTGGTAATAAACAGCCAGATAATGCCGCCGACCATCATCAGGGTATTGCGCAGCGCCATCGACACGGACGAGCCGATTACAGTCTGCAGCAGGGTGGTATCAGCAGTCAGCCGCGACTGGATTTCAAGACTGCGGTTCTGGTCGAAAAAGCCGGGATGCAAGGTCAGCAGATGATCGAAAACGCGCCGACGGATGTCCGCCACCACTCGCTCTCCGAGCCAGGACACCAGATAGAAACGGGCAAAAGTACCGACCGCCAGCGCCAGCACCAGCACAAAGAAAATCAGCACCGACTGGTTCAGCAAGGCTGCTTCACCGGCCGCCAGGCCCTTGTCAATCAACAGCCGCAGCCCCTGACCAATCGACAGGGTGATGGTGGCAGTGAACAGCAGTGCTATCGAAGCGCCCAGCACCGCCAGACGATAGGGTGCGAGCCATTGCAGGGCAAAGCGGAACAGACTCAGTGGAACAGTACGGGAGGCAGTCATGATCTTCGGGTTCATTCAGGAATGCGGATTATGCCGCAGTCAGGCTGAGATCGCGTGATCTTTTCCACTGAAATTGAAAGGCCGGGCATGACCCGGCCTTTCATTCCCACTGCAATGAAGCGGATTACTTCTCGACAATCGCCGTTACGCCCTGACCACCGGCAGCGCAAACTGAAATCAGCACCCGGCCCCTGCCGTTCTCGTTCAGCAGCTTGGCGGCGTTAGCCAGAATCCGGCCACCGGTAGCGGCAAACGGGTGCCCCGCCGCCAGCGAGCTGCCCTTGACGTTCAGCTTGCTGCGGTCAATCGCGCCAAGCGGCTTGTCAAGGCCGAGACGATCTTTGCAGAAGCGCTCGTCTTCCCAGGCTTTCAGAGTCGCCAACACCTGCGAGGCAAAGGCCTCATGGATTTCGTAGTAATCGAAGTCCTGCAGGGTGATGCCGGCCTTGTCGAGCATCCGCGGTACAGCGTAGGCCGGCGCCAGCAGCAGACCTTCTTTTTTCTTCAGGAAGTCGACTGCAGCCACTTCGGCGAAGGTCAGGTAAGCCAGCACTGGCAGGCCCTTCTGTTCGGCCCATTCTTCCGAGGCCAGCAGTACCGCCGACGCGCCATCGGTCAGCGGGGTCGAATTGGCGGCAGTCATGGTGCCGTTCTCACCACCAAATACCGGCTTCAGGGTGGCCAGCTTCTCCAGGGTGGAGTCGCCACGCATGTTGTTGTCACGATCCAGCCCCTTGAACGGGGTCATCAGATCCTGCTGCCAGCCGTCGGCATAGGATTTAGCCAGATTCTGGTGCGACTGCCAGGCCAGCTTGTCCTGCTCCTCGCGGGCAATGCCCCACTCGGCAGCGGTAATGGCCTGATGCTCGCCCATGGACAGGCCGGTGCGCGGCTCGCCATTTTTCGGCACGTCCGGCATAAACCACTTCGGGTTCAGCAGCTTCAGCGCCAGCCTGGCTTTCTCACCATTGGTCCTGGCCTTGTTGATGGCCATGAACACCTTGCGCTTCTCTTCGTTGACGCCGATCGGCGCGTCGGAGGTGGTATCGACACCGCCGGCGATGGCGCACTCGATCTGACCCAGGGCAATCTTGTTGGCCACCAGAATGGCGGCCTCCAGACCGGTACCGCAAGCCTGCTGGATATCATAGGCCGGGGTTTCCGGGGCCAGCTTCGAGCCCAGCACGCACTCGCGTACCAGGTTGAAGTCCCGGGCATGCTTCATGACCGCGCCGGCGGCCACTTCACCGAGGCGCTCGCCCTGGAGATTGAAGCGCTCCACCAGACCATTGATGGCAGCGGTCAGCATTTCCTGGTTGGACACACCGAAATAAGCGGTGTTGGAACGGGCAAACGGAATCCGGTTACCGCCGATGATGGCTACTCTGCGAACGCTCTTGCCTGCCAGCATGTCAGTCCTCCTGTGATGGGCGCTGTAGAAAACGGTCGCCAACTATACCTGAATCAGGCGCAGTCTAGCGGCAACCCCCGCCAGCACGGTTGGCTGCTCCGACGGCCATGTGAAGGTCACTAGTCAATACCTGCGTACTGCCCCGGTGTTTCAATACGCGCCACTCCGAATGTACAGTAACCCCCCTTCGAGTCTATCCACCGAATTCAGCCAGAGGTCAGGATCATGAGCGACGTCTATCAGGCCATTGCCAATTCCCCCGTAGGCAAGAAAATTTTCAGCTCGCTGAATCTGCCGATCCCGGTCATTCTCGAGCGCCACACCCCGGGCCAGGCTTCCTTCATCAAGGGCAATGTCATGGTCGGTGCCGCACCGGGCAGTAAGGCCGTGACAGCCATACTGGCTACCCTGAAAGGTGCCAGCGACGCCAGACTGCACACACTGGCCGGCCTTGCCGCCGAGGCGGATGTCCAGAAAGCCGCCGGCACCGCCGGGGTCAGCGTCAGCAACTACACTGCCAGCAGGGAAGACAGCCAGAAATTCAAGGCGCTGGTATTCGACGCTACCGGCATTAAAAACACCGCTGAGTTGCGCGCCCTGTATGACTTCTTCCACCCGCTGACCCGCAAGCTGGACAAGTGTGGCCGCATCGTTGTGATTGGCCGCATTCCGGAGAACTGCACACTGGAGCAGCGTATCGCCCAGCGCAGCCTGGAAGGTCTTGTGAAAAGTCTCGGCAAGGAAATCAAGAAAGCCTCAATCGCCAATCTGATTTACGTTGATGAAGGCGCCGATACGCAGATTGCTTCGCCGCTGCATTTCTTTCTGTCGCCGAAGGCCGCCTATGTTTCCGGTCAGGTGGTACGCGTTGAAGCAGCCGATTTCGCCGCTGACGGCTTCAATTGGGACAAACCACTGTCCGGCAAGACTGCACTGGTAACCGGTGCGGCCCGTGGCATCGGCGCGGCCATCGCCGAAGTGCTGGCCCGCGATGGCGCCAAAGTGGTCGTGCTGGATATTCCGCCGATGGCTGATGATCTGAAGCAGGTCGCCAGCCGCATCGGTGGTATCGCGCTGGAAGGCGACATCAGCGCCGCCGACGCCCCGGTAAAAATCTCTGCGGCAGCAAAAGAGCACGGTGGTCTGGACATCATCATTCACAACGCCGGTGTTACCCGTGACAAGACCATGGCCGGCATGCCGGACAAGTTCTGGGACATGGTGATCGACATCAACATCAGCTCGGAAGAGCGTATCAATGCCCAGCTGCTGAAAGACGGCACCCTGAATGATGGCGGCCGCATTGTCTGCGTCAGCTCGATTTCCGGCATTGCCGGCAACATGGGTCAGACCAACTACGCCACCTCGAAAGCGGCAGTGATCGGTATGGTGCAAGGCATGGCGCCAGAGCTGCAGGCACGCAATATCACCATCAACGCGGTGGCGCCAGGCTTTATCGAAACGCAGATGACAGCAGCGATTCCGTTCGCCATCCGCGAAGCCGGTCGTCGCATGAACTCGATGAGTCAAGGCGGCCAACCAGTGGATGTCGCTGAAACCATCTCGTTCTTCGCCAGCCCGGCATCGCAGGGTGTCAGTGGCAATATCGTTCGCGTCTGCGGCCAGAGCCTGATCGGCGCCTGAGCGCTTTTACGGTAAATAAAACGGCGCTTTGGCGCCCGTTTTTATTTTCCTGACATGCCATTGCGACTGTCGCAGCACGGCAGTTTTTGACGGAAATTCGCAACCCGCCCGCCGGCGTCCGCTCATGCCAATCGTTCGGGCTTCTGCAGACCACACCGGAAAAGCGTGAAACAGGCCCGGGAATCCCCTGCAAGAACCCCCTATAACATATTGAAATACCGGCACGATTCCTGCTTGGGCTATGACCGATAACATCAATTCATAGCCGGCCATGGACGGGACAGGCGGGCATTTTTTGCCAAACCGACTGCACCAGCAACCGATAACAGCAGGCGCCCATGAACTCCGTCCATATTATTTACCGCATCAAACTGAACGAGGCTGTTCCGGAGGTGTTCGACTTCCGGCTTGCTGAGACAACATTTGCTCTGATCAGCGACGAGGTCAGCGATCCACCGCCCTGGGCCAGACTCGAATACCGACAGTGCTCGCACTGTCCATTATCAAAGGAAGAGCACACCTGGTGCCCTCTGGCATTACAACTCCATAGTATTGTTGACCGCTTCCACGACACCCGTTCGATTGATGAAGTCGAGGTGGAAATTATCACCGAGGATCGTCAGATAAAGCAGCGGACCGCACTGCAGCGCGTGATCGCGTCGATGCTGGATCTGGTTTACCCGATCTGCGGTTGCCCGAAAACCGCCTTCATGAAGCCGCTGGCGCGCTTCCATCTGCCGCTGTGTTCAGAGGAAGAAACCATCTTCCGGGTCACGGGTATGTATCTTCTTGCCCAGTACTTCCTCAGCCGAACTCCGTCACGCAAGGGGCGCATTGAGTTTGATGGCCTGACTGACATCTACAATGACCTGCATATCCTCAACACCGCAGTGGCCAGCCGCCTGCAATCCGCTACGCAGTCTGATTCATCAAAAAATGCCATCACTCTGCTGGACATGTACTCGACACTGGTACCACTACTTCTTGAGGATGAACTGGTAGAGATGCGCGGATTTTTCCAGGCCTACCTCCCGGCAGATGCAGAAGCGCCGCCGGTCATGACCAACTATCTGGAAAAAGCCAAGGCATTCTCGCTTGATCTCGACAACCTCAAGCTCGCCCCGATAGAAGGGGAAGAGGAACAGCAGCCTGATGACATGCCCGAATGGCTTAAGGAAGCCAGAGGCATCATGGGGCCGTATATGCCGAGTCACATCGAACCGAAGAAAAGCAGCGCGGATATTGACAAACCCAAAGACAACACCCCGTTTCGGACATCAGATGGTCTGACGCTGGAACTGGCACCGATGGACGACGAAAAACCAACTGGCAAATAACCGGCGGCAGACTCAAACGGCAGCGCGGCCATCAACCAGTCAGAAAGTCAGTCGCCAGCGAGCTCAATACGATCCTCATGAATGCCAATGCGGCCTTGCTTGTAGAGGCTGCCAATTGCTTTCTTGAAGTTACCCTTGCTGACCCCGAACATCGCACTGATTTTTTCCGGCGGACTTTTGTCGTTCAGCGGCAACACGCCGTTGTGCTCTTGCAGCTTTGCCAGAATCTGATCGGCCAGTGAACCAACCGCTTCCTGACCGATCGCCTGCAGACTGAGGCTGATCTTACCGTCGCCCCGCAGTTCCTTGATGAAGCCTTTTTCACGCATGCCACTGCGCACAAACTTGAACAACTCGTTCTTGTGGATCAGGCCCCAGTGGCGATTGTTGATGATCGCCTTGAAACCCATTTCGGTGGCGCTGACCAACAGCAGGTCGACCTCCTGGCCTACCCGGTAACGGGCCGGCTCCTGGTCCAGATGGCGATCCAGCCGTGCGGTGGCGGTAATGCGACCCTTGCGCCGGTCGAGAAACACATAAACGACGCAATAGTCGCCGACCTGTAGCGGACGCTGCTCCTCGGAATGCGGCAGCAACAGATCCTTGGCCAACCCCCAATCAAGAAACAACCCCACCGGGGTGATATCCACTACCTTCAGGCTGGCAAACTCGCCAACCTGCACCTTCGGCGTTTCGGTGGTGGCAACCAGCCGGTCTTCGCTATCGTGACAGACAAATACATCGAGCCAGTCGCCCGGCGCGCAGGCCGCATCCTTCGGGATATAGCGCTTCGGTAACAGGATGGTCTGCTCGGCATCGCCGGCCAGAAACAGGCCGAAGTCACTGCGCCGGACCACCTGTAACCGATTCATCTTTCCTACCGCCAGCATGGCTCACTCCGTTTTGCGACGAGGAGCCATTCTACTTGAGAAGTACTGCCGGTGCTCAGCGGCATTCCGGCAATTCCTGCTGCAGGCCGCCGAGGTGACGGCCCGGGATCACTTGACGTCTTCGTCAGACTTCAGCTTGCGATACTCGATCGGCGTCATGCCGACCCAGCGTTTGAAGGCACGATAAAAGGTGCTCGGTTCGGAAAAGCCGGTGAGATAAACAATCTCGTCGATATTCTCGTCGGTGCCGGCCAGCAGACGCTTGGCCAGCTTGCAGCGATACTCCGCCACCAGCTGATTGAAGTTGGTGCCGGCATCGGCCAGACGGGTACGCAGCTGACGCGGCTTGATGCCCAGACGCGCCGCCACTTCTTCGAGATTGGCATGACCGGATTCGAGCAGCTCGGCCACCAGCCGGCTGACCTGAAACACCAGATCCTGCTTCTCCAGCCGCGCCATTTGCTCGCTGGCCAGACGCTCGTGCAACTGCAACAGCTCCGGCTCATGATGCGCTGAAGGCAGGTCCATCAACTTGCGATCAAAGAAAATGCCGACATCCGGCATTTCAAATTTCACCGGGCAACCGAATACCCGCTCGTACTCGCGCTGATCGGCATGGCGCGGATGACTGAAATGCACTTCGATCGGCATGAAAGCGCCGTCGGTAACAAAGCTGAAGAACTTGATCACGCCGACCGAAGCACACTCATTCAGGTGGGCAAGCTTTTTGCTCCACAGCATCTGTTTGAGGAATACCCGCTCGCCGTGATCTACCATTTCGGCATTGGCAGCGTCCGACAGCAGCCGCTGATAGTCCAGCGCCCGCTTCAGGCCCTCTCCGAAAGTCGGACTGGAGAGAAACAGGTACTCCAGCACCTGCCCCTTGAAGATCGGCATATGAGAGCCGAGGTGCAGGCCGATATGCGGGTCGCCGGACACTTCTTCCATGGCCTGCCAGAACCACTCCTGAGCGTCATGCGGGGTACGCAGCTCCGGCAGGGACAGAATCGACTTGTCGAGGCCTACCTTGGCCAGTACCGCATCCGCGTCGACGCCTGCGTTCTGCATCGCCTTGTAGGCCATGCGCAGCAGGACACCGGAGTCAGTCAGGGTGGTCATCGGCAGGTTGTTTCCCGAGGTATACAAGAGCGCCGAATGTAGCACAGGGCGCCCCCGCACCGGAACCGCAGGGCGCGCCGGCCAATCGTCGCTGACACATGGCTGACTATACTTTGCGCCTGTTTACCGTCAGGGAGGTGCCACCATGACCGAGCTTGCCATCCGCGACCTGCGCAATGCACCGTCGATGCTGCCGCTATTTGCCAAAGCCGTGATCCGCGCCGGCGTCAAACCGGGCAATGACCCCCAGCTGCCGGCTATCGGAGCCCGGCTAAGCGACCTGGTGCCGGACCCGAAACATCTGGCCGCCTATCGCAAGGTTTGCGGTTTCCAGAGCACGGGCACCCTGCCGATCACCTATCCGCACATGCATGCCCATCCACTGTTCATGACCCTGCTGCTGGACGAGCGCTTTCCATTCCCGGCCATGGGGCTGGTCCATGTGCGTAACCGTATCACCCGGTTCCGGCCGATTCAGGAACGCGAACAGCTTGATGTCGAGTGCTGCTTCGGCGCACTGGAAAAGCGCGGTTCCGGCTATGAATTCTCCATTCTCACCAGCGTCAGCACCGCTGGCGAACAAGTCTGGGAAAGTGAATCTTTCATGCTGTTCCGCACCGGTGGTGGTGGCGACAGCAAGAAAAAGGAAGCACCGCAAGTCGAGCCGGTTAGCGGTGCCAAAGAATGGTCAGTGCCAGGCGATATCGGCCGCCGTTACGGCGCGGTATCCGGTGATCGCAATCCGATTCACCTGTACCCGCTGACCGCAAAACTGTTCGGCTTCAAGCGCCAGATCGCCCACGGCATGTGGTCGAAGGCGCGCTGCCTGGCGGAACTGGAGCCAAATTTCCCGCAAGGTCCGTTCAGTGTCGATGTCAACTTCAAGCTGCCGCTGTTTATTCCGGCGAAGGTGAAATTTGCCGAGCAGAAAGTTGCCGACGGCATGGATTTCCGCCTGCTCGGCGCCGACGGCATCAAGCCGCATCTGGCCGGTGAAATCCGCACTATCGAAAACTGATTTTTGCGCTCTGCCCGCAGGAGCGGCCGATCGGCCGCGAAAAACCTTCGCCGTCGGTCGACGGCTCCTACGGGGATGTATCCTCTTTGCGAAAATGAATCGTTTGCCCCGGCGGCAACACAACAAACTCCGCGCCAGCGGCTCGCACCTCGTCACTCAGCAAACGGAACGACCCCTCAAGATCTTCCATGATCAGCGGCAACGCCGGCGTGTCCTGTCCCTGCCATGGCAGGAAAAAATCATCCCAGTGGATCGGCACTACTTTCGGCGCGCCGCTGGCCGTTACCGTATTGCGAACATAATCGGCAACATAACCGGCACGCTGCCGCGACAACCCGACACTGGACACAAACGCCAGATCAGCCTGATAACCGTCCAGCTGTCCCTCAACAAATCCGGCACTGCCCTGAACCAGCAGATTGCCCTGCGGATGGCGAATCACCAACGCATAAGACTCGCCCTCCTTCCACGCTGATACCGGAGCAGGAGGAGACAGCGGTTCGCTGATCGGCTCGTTCATTCCGGTCAGACGATCCAGCCATGCTGCCTGCGGCACATGATCAGAAAGCAGAAAAATCACTTCAAATGCGCCGTAACGAATCGGCTCACCCGGCACCGCGACACGAATGGAAGACTCCGCCATCCCGGCACCACGACCGACATTGGCGGTACTTTCCGAGCCGACCAGCCCGGCACCGGTGCGCATCGCTACTGCTGGCGAATCCATCGCATGATCAAAATGCGAATGCACCACCAGCACCGCATCAAGCCCGTTAATCTGATACTGACGCAGCATCGCATCAATGCGTTCGTCGTCAGGGGCGAGACCCTGCGTCATCACCGAAAGCCGGGAAGCGCGGCTGAAATAGGCATCGGTAATCAACCGGGTAACGCCATCGGAAATCAGCAGCGTCGAGGTGCCAAGCCAGGTCACCGACAAAGTGTCGGTTTCAGCCAGATCGGAAGCCGGCCACTGTGGCCAGCCGCTGCTGTCCGGGCGCCAGGAAAAAAGCGCCCACAGCAACGCACACAAAACCAGTGATGCCGCCAGCAGCACCGCTATCATCATAATCAGCCGTTTTGCCACGCTGATCAGCCCTGGTCGGCTTTCTTGACGGTTTCGCGGGCGTAATCCACCACCAGATTGTGGATGTTTTCCACCCGCACCGTGCCGGACTTCACCGTGCTTTCCAGCACACTACGGACGGCATCCAGTACCTTGATCATTTCTATACTCCGTCAGGCGCTGACCATGGCCTGCTTCGGTGCACGGTTGGGCAGGGACAGACGCATCACCTTGGCCAGCACCGAGCCGAACTGACGATGCAGCGGCTTGCTGTTATAGGGCAGGCCATACTTCTGACAGATGGCCCGCACTTCCTTTGCCGCTTCAGCATAACGGTTGCTGGGCATATCCGGAAACAGGTGATGTTCCATCTGGTGACTCAGGTTGCCACTCATGATGTGCATCAGCGGGCCGCCCTCAATGTTGGCCGAGCCGAGCAGCTGACGCAGGTACCAGTGCGCCTTGTCCTCGTTCTCGATATCTTCCGGCAGGAAGTCTTCGACACCGTCCGGGAAGTGGCCGCAGAAAATAATCATGTAGGCCCACAGGTTACGGATCAGGTTGGCGGTGATATTGCCCGCCAGCACCGGCAGAAAGAACGGACCGGCCAGCAGCGGGAACAAGACATAATCCTTGATCACCTGCTTGCGTACTTTTTTGCCGATATGCTTGAGCTGCCCCCAGGCTTCCCGGAAGCTTTTCTCGCCCTTGAGAACCCGCTCGAACTCGACATCATGCAGGGCCACGCCCCACTGGAAGAAGGTCGCCAGCAGTGCATTGGTGACCGGCTGAGCCAGGTAGGCCGGATGCCAGCGCTGTCGCTCACTCATCCTGAGGATGCCGTAACCGACATCACGGTCCATGCCGACCACGTTGGTCCACTTGTGATGCATGTAGTTGTGCGAGTGCTGCCACTGGTCCGACGGGCAGACGTTGTCCCACTCCCATTTCGAGGAATGGATCTCCGGATCGCGCATCCAGTCCCACTGGCCGTGGATAACGTTATGGCCGATTTCCATGTTCTCGAGGATCTTGGCAACCCCAAGCATGGCAGTACCGGCCAGCCAGGCCGGCGGCAGAATGCCGGCGAACAGCAGGCCACGGCCACCGATTTCCAGATAGCGCTGGGTCTTGATCATGCGGCGGATATAGCGCGCATCCTTTTCACCGAGGCTGTCCATGATGCGCTTGCGCAGCGCTTCAATTTCAGCACCGAACTGCTGCACCTGCTCATCGGTCAGGTCCACCGGCAGACGGCGGGCACGGGCAGCGGCAAGCATTTTTTTGTCGAGATTCAACGAGGCAGTCATGTTGGCTCTCCTTACAGGTCGAGGGTGACATTGCCGGCGGCGGCGCAAACACAGATGCGCACCATATCGCCAGCTTCACCAAAAATTTCACCAGTGGTCAGGTCGCGGACCTGGCCTTCCTTCAACGTCACCAGGCAACCCTGGCAGATGCCCATGCGGCAACCATGTTTCGGCAGCAGGCCGGCCTGCTCGGCCACTTCCAGCAGCGGCTTGTCACCGGCCGCTTCAGCGGCGCGCCCGCTGTGCCAGAAGCGCACTTCACCACCGGCGCCAGCGGCAACGGTTTTCAGTGCCGGGCGGAAATTTTCCTGCTTGAGTCGGGCAGCAAGGTCAGCACTGTCCCAGTGAGCGGATACCGCATCCATCAGCGCCTGTGGCCCGCAGACGTAGGCCAGACGATCACGCCAGTCCGGGCACAGGGCCTGCAGCTGATCAGCGCAGAAATGCTTGTCGCCATGGCTCCGGGTCAGCCGGGTAAGGCTGGTCCAGCCATGCGCTAACGCCAGTCCCCGACGGTCACCGGCGAACAGGTTGCTGGCCTCATCCGGGCTGTAATGCAGGTGGACCACATCCGCCTCACGGCCGGTTGCCGCCAGGCTGCGCAACATGCCCATCACCGGGGTGATGCCACTGCCGGCAGTGATAAACAGCAGCTTGGGTAGCTCACCCGAAGGAAGAACAAATTCACCGGCAGCCTGATCGAGCATCAGCGCCATGCCGGCCCGGGCATAGTGATTCAGCCAGGTGGACACATGTCCACCGTCGATGGCACGCACGGTAACGGTAAAACTGTCGTCACGGCCGGCATCGCCGGAAGACACCGAATAGCAACGCCAGTGACGAACGCCGTCTATGTCCACGCCGAGGCGAACATACTGACCTGCGCGCGCCCCTTGCCAGCGGCTGTTAGGGCGAATTTCCAGCGAAACGGCGTCTTCCGACTCGCGTACCACTTGCTCGATACGGCCACGCAGGCCGGCGCCGAGCAGCGGATCAATCAGTTCCAGATAGGATTCCGGCAGCAATGGTGTCGCCAGCCAATGGCCGAATCGGGTCAGGGGACGAAGTACGGAAGTCATTCTTCAGGCACCACATTAGTTAACATGTGTGCACTGTAAAGTCAGCTAGATATAAAAGTCAACAACCGTACACAAAGAAGGTATATTTTCCATATTTTCATATGGTTATATAGCTTTATGCAGGCCAGCCTGTGGCTACAGCTGTGTTTTGAAGTACAATGGCCACCAATTTCCGGGACGGATACGCCGATGACAAGAATCACCCGCCGCCGCAGCCGTCGCGACGAGGAAGAGTCCGAAACCGGACGCCGCGACGTCCGCAAACAACGCACCCGGCGGGCCCTGCTCGATGCCGCTCTGGAACTGATGCAGGGCGAGCAGAGCTTCAACAGCATCAGCCTGCGCGAAGTTGCCCGTAATGCTGGTGTCGTCCCCACCGCGTTTTATCGCCATTTCCGTGATATGGATGAACTTGGCCTGACGCTGGTCGAAGAAGCGCTGCGCGCGCTGCGACAGATGATGCGCGAAGCGCGCAGTGCGCCGCTGCCGGCCAGCAGCCTGATCGGCCGCTCGGTACAGACGTACATCGGTTACGTGCAGGCTAATCAGGATTATTTCCAGTTTCTTGCCAAGGAGCGCTTTGGCGGCAGCCGCGCCCTGCGTCTGGCCATTCGTCAGGGTACCGCTCTGTTTATCAGTGAACTGGCCACTGATCTGGCCCGCTTCCCGGGTGCTAACAACTTCAGCACTGAAGAACTGCAGATGATTTCGTCACTGATCGTCAACATCATGATCGCCATCACTGAACAGCTACTCGACCTGCCGGCAGACAGCGAATCAGAAGTGGTCTGGCTGCAGGATCAGGCCGCCCAGCAAATGCGTCTGGTATTTCTCGGTTCCATGCAATGGAAGCCGAAGTCGGTACGCGACAAACAGAAGGCAATCGCCCAGGGCTGAGTCTGTCGGATGCAAAGAATCACTGATTTACGGCAGCTGTTCCTGAACGACATCCCGATGCTGGATGTCCGTGCTCCGGTGGAATTTTCCGGCGGGGCCTTTCCTGCCAGCAGCAACATCCCGCTGCTGAATGACGACGAACGTCACCAGATCGGCATCTGCTATAAACAGCACGGCCAACAGGCGGCGATTGCACTGGGCCAGCAGCTGGTTTCCGGCCGGGTCCGGGATGCCCGCATGGCGGCCTGGTCGCGCTGGGTAGCTGATCATCCGGATGGCGTGCTCTATTGCTTCCGTGGCGGCCTGCGTTCGCAAACCGTGCAGCAGTGGCTGGATGAAGCAGGCATTACCATCCCGCTGGTCAGCGGTGGCTACAAGGCCATGCGCCGGTTCCTGTTGGAACAATCCGAACGCCTGATTCACGACCTGCCGCTGGTGATCGTTTGCGGCCGCACCGGAACCGGCAAAACCCGGGTGATCGAGGCGCTGCCAAACAGCATTGATCTCGAAGGCATTGCTCATCATCGTGGCTCGGCATTTGGCCGGCGCCCCGGCGGCCAGCCCTCGCAAATTGATTTCGAGAACCGGCTCGCCGTCGCTCTGCTGAAGCAGTCGCTGCCGGAGCACGCGCAGATCGTGCTGGAAGATGAAAGCCGACTGATCGGCCGCTGTCATTTACCGCCTTCACTGCAGGAACGGATTAAAGATGGCGCCCGCGTCCTGATCGACGAAAATCTGGATAGCCGGGTAGACGTTACTCTGGAGGATTATGTGCTGGCGCCGCTGGCCGAGTACCGGCAACACTTTGGCGACGAGTCCGCCCTCAGCCAGCTGGGCGAAGAACTGCTCGCCGGCCTCGACAGAATCCAGAAGCGGCTGGGTGGCGTGCACCACCGCAAGCTGCGCGCATTGCTGCTGCACGCGCTACAGCAGCAGGCCAGCCATGGTGACAGCGATGCCCATCGCCTCTGGATCGCCCCGTTACTGCGGGACTATTACGACCCGATGTATGACTATATGCTGCAGCAGCGGCATGGCCCGATTCTGTTTCAGGGCAGCCGCGCCGAAGTGCAGCACTGGCTTTGTCAAAATTCGCAGGAGCGGTCGACCGACCGCGATTTTGTAGTCGGCCGATCGCCACCGTAACAACCCGCCCCGTGTCTTGCCGGACACGCGGAATCAGGCGGCACAGTCCGGTGTTTCTCCCCATTGAACGGAGAGCGAGATGAGCAAGCGAGTGATGGTCGCCATCGCGGCCGTGTGTATATCTGTGGGCCTGCTGGCCTGTAGCCCCTCAGCACCGGACAAGCCGGTTCTGGTTTTCAGCGCCATTCCTGATCAGGACGAAGCCCGCCTGATGGAGCGCTTTGGCAAGGTTGCCAGTTACCTCAGCCAGCAGCTCGACATCGAAGTGCGCTATGTCCCGGTCAAATCCTATGCCGCCGCAGTAACAGCGTTCCGCAACAATGAAGTGCAACTGGCCTGGTTTGGCGGCCTGTCCGGCGTCCAGGCGACGCAACTGGTGCCCGGCAGCCATGCCATCGCCCAGGGCGTGGAAGACCCGCAGTACGTCAGTTATTTCATTGCCCACCATGACACCGGCATCGTCGCCAGCGACGGCTTTCCGTCAGGCCTTGAAGGCCGCAGCTTTACCTTTGGCTCGAAAAGCTCTACCTCCGGGCGACTGATGCCAGAATTTTTTCTGCGTGAACAGTTCGACAAATCGCCCGAAGAAATCTTCAGCCGGGTCGGTTTCAGCGGTGATCACAGCGCCACTATTGCACTGGTACAAAGCGGCGCCTATGAACTTGGTGCCCTGAGCTATCAGGTCTGGGACAAGGAGGTAGCCGAGGGCACCGTTGATACCGACAAGGTTCATGTGATCTGGACCACCCCGCCCTACCCCGATTATCACTGGGTAATTCGTGGCGATGTTGATGCCGTATTCGGTGACGGCTTTGCCGGAAAAGTACAACGCGCCCTGCTGGATCTCGACGACCGCGATGTACTGGATGCATTTCCTCGAGAGAAATTCATTCCGGCCACCAACGACGATTTCCTGCCGATTCTCGATACTGCTCGCAGCCTCGGCCTGATGGACTGATGATGTTTCAGCTGGATCAGCTCAGCATACGTCGCCAGGGCGCTGACATTCTGCATGAGATCAACCTGTGCATTGAGCAGGGAGAGAAAGTTGCCCTGCTCGGGCCCAGTGGCGCAGGCAAGTCGACCCTGCTCGAGGCATTGCGGCGACAGCAGTCATTGCAGTCAGCCTGGTGCCCACAACAGGGTGCACTGGTACCGATGTTGAGCGTATTCCACAACATCTACATGGGAGCACTGGATCGGCATAGCGCACTGTATAACCTTGCCAATCTGATCCGGCCGATGAAGGCACAATGGCAGCAAGTCGGGCAGCTGGCCGATGAGCTTGGCATTGCCGACAAACTGCGCACCAGCGTTGACCGTTTGTCTGGCGGACAGGCCCAGCGTACTGCGCTGGGCCGGGCCCTGTTCAGTTGCCGCGATATCCTGCTTGCGGACGAGCCGGTTTCAAGCCTGGATGAAAATCAGGGCGAGGCGCTGCTGCGCCTCGCCCTGTCGCGCCACCACACCACAGTAACCGCGCTGCATGACCGTGAGCTGGCGCTACATTGCTGCGACCGCATTATTGGTCTGAAAGATGGCCGGATCATTATTGATTCACCCTGCCAAGACCTGCGGCTGCAGGATTTGAACGAGCTGTACCGGCGGCGATGAACACCACCGCCACCCGACTTCGTCATACCACTCTGATTCTGACAGCGTTCGGACTACTTGCTTTTTTCTTTGCCGATATCAGCGTTACTACCCGTGACCCCGGCATCGAACTGGCGAAGATTGGCCACGGCTTCCTGACACCGGATTTCCTCGCCACGGAAAAACTGTGGCAAGCACTGGGATACACGCTTTCCTTCGCGCTGCAGGGTGTTGCAGTCGGCATCACTGGCGGCTTTCTGCTCGCCCTGCTTTGGCGCTGGCGACTGGTTCGCACTGCCAGCGCAGTGCTGCGGGCCATTCACGAACTGTTCTGGGGCCTGCTGTTCCTGCAGGTTTTTGGCCTGTCCACGCTAACCGGCTTGCTCGCCATCGCCGTCCCTTACTGCGGAATTTTTGCCAAGGTTTTTGGCGAATTTCTGGAAGAGTCAGACCGCGCACCGGCACGCGCCCTGCCAGCAGGCAGCGACGGCTTCAGCAGCTTCTGGTTTGCCCGCCTGCCACTGGTCTGGCAGCACATGAAAACCTACGGCGCCTACCGGGTTGAGTGTGCGGTACGCTCTTCCGCCATTCTTGGCTTTATCGGCCTGCCCACCATCGGCTTTCATCTGGAGACTGCTTTTCGTCAGGGTGCGTACAGTACTGGCGCCGCGTTGCTGTATCTGTTTCTGCTTGTCATTTTGTCGTTGCGGCTATGGCTGCGACCGGTGCTACTGCCGTTATGGCTCTTTGCAACGCTGCTGTGGCAGCCACCGCAAGCCAGCGTAACCAGTGGCAGGCTGATACGCTTTCTCTCCGAGGATATTGTTCCGGCGCCGCTACGGCAGGCAGATTGGCAATGGTCTGAACTGGCTGACTGGCTGCTCAATCTATTGCATGAGCAGATCCTGCCCGGTCTGGGCCAGACCCTCATTCTCGGTATGGCCGCTCTGCTGGTCACCGGAATACTGGCGCTGCTGATGTTCCCGCTGATTTCATCGCAGTTTGGCCACCGACTCAGCCGTGGAGCCGGCCATTCCCTGCTGGTACTGTTGCGCACCCTGCCCGAGTTCCTGCTCGCGTTTGTCTTTGTTCTGGTACTTGGCCCGTCCATGCTGCCGGGCATTCTTGCTCTGGCACTGCATACCGGCGCCATCGTTGCTCATCTGTGCGGGCGCTTCACTGACACCCTGAGTCTGCGGGTCGACGCCCCCGGCGGGCTGAATCGTTATGCCTTTGAAGTATTACCACGCATCTACCCCAATTTTCTCGCCTTCCTGCTCTATCGCTGGGAGATCATCATGCGCGAAACCGCCATTCTTGGCGTACTGGGTATTACCACGCTGGGCTTTTATATCGATTCCGCCTTCAGCGAGCTGCGCGTTGACCGGGCACTGGTGCTGATCGGTGCCGGAGTGATGCTCAATCTGGCGGTTGATGCCATCTCACGCGGCCTGCGCCAGCGCTTGCGACTGCAGCACGGGCTGACCGACCAGAGCTGAGGAACCCTTGTCGACGTCAGACGTCGAAGCACCTCGTTACCCCTGTTAAAGGACCTCCTTTTGATGTCGCGCCTGCTTGTACTTTTTGCCAGCCTGAGCCTTGTTACGATATTTGCCCAGGCCACAGAACTGGCTGATGAGGATGACATTGCCGTTTCAGCCGCAGAACCACTACCGGCCCCGCCGGCAAGCCTGCAGGCGGAAGCCACCGGTGACCGCCGGGAAGCCTTGTCACTACTCGGTGCCAATGTGCAGGCGGGTGAATTCCTGACGCTTTACTGGAAGCCGGTACAGTCCTTCCAGAGCATTGATACGCCTGTGCCGGTACTGATCGCGCACGGCAAGCAACCCGGCCCGAGGGTCTGCCTTACTGCCGCCATTCACGGCGATGAGCTGAACGGTATCGAAATGGTCCGGCGGCTGATGTATCAGCTGGAACCTGCCAGTATGCGCGGCACGGTAATCGGCATTCCGATTGTCAATCTGGATGGCTTCCGCCGCGCCAGCCGTTACCTTGCTGACCGTCGCGATCTGAACCGGCACTTTCCCGGCAGCCCGAATGGTAGCGCCGCAGACCGGATCGGCCACTCGCTGTTCAATGATGTGATTCGCCAATGCCAGTTTCTGGTAGACCTGCATACCGGCTCGCAGCAGCGCGTCAACCTGCCACAAATTCGCGGCAACCTGAAAGACGAACAGGTATTCAATTTCAGCCGTCACTTTGGCGGCATTACCGTGCTGCATGGGGTTGGCGCCAAAGGTACGCTGCGACGTGCGGCCAACGATGCCGGCATTCCCGCTGTCACCATGGAAGCAGGCGGCCCACATCAACTGGATGAAAGCGCGGTCGACGCAGGCGTGAAGTCGCTGGAAACCCTGCTGCAGAATCTCGCCATCCAGGACAGCAAACGCTTCTGGAGTTCGCCTCAGCCGGTGTTCTACCAATCCGACTGGGTGCGCGCGAATCAGGGCGGCATTCTGATGTCCACCGTCAAGCTTGGCGACAAGGTGCGCACGGGTCAGGTACTGGGATCGGTCATTGATCCGGTCAGCAATACCGGCAGCGCAATACTGGCCCCCTTTAACGGCCGCATTCTTGGCATGGCGGTGAATCAGGTGGTACAGACCGGCTTTGCCACCCATCACGTCGGCGTCGAAACTGCCGCAGAGAAAGTTCAGGAAGAAGCTCTGGAGCAGGACCTTTCCTCGAAAGAGCCGGCATCGCCCAACGACTGTACAGCCGATATCGACGACACGGGTAACGCCATTGGCGACTGCTAAGAAAGCTCTGAATACCCTGTAGGAGCGGTCGATCGACCGCGATAGGCTCGGAAAAATCGCGGCCGATCGGCCGCTCCTACAACAGATATGGCAGTTTCTGAGAGGTTCCTTGTACTCAGCGTGGCCGCCACTGCGGCTCGCTGACCTCGTGCTGACGATTCAACGTCCGTGCCAGCACAAACAACAGATCGGAAAGACGATTCAACCAACGCAGTGACTGCGGGTTCTGCGGCTGAACATGATCTGCTGCTACCAGCGCCCGCTCGGCGCGCCGCGCCGCCGTTCGGCACAAGTGACAAAAAGCTGCCGCCGGATGCCCCCCGGGAAGAACGAATTCACGCAGCGGCGGTAACACATCATTCAGTGCAGCAACAGCGGTATCCAGCTCTTCCACATCCGCTTCACGCAACCGTTTGCTACCCGGCACTGCCAGCTCGGCACCCAGATCGAACAGACGCTGCTGGATATCATCCAGCAGCGCAATTTTTTCGGCACCAGGCTGGGTGCGCAGCATGCCGATCATGGCATTCAGTTCGTCCAGCTCACCCAATGCCACAATCAGCGGCGCGTCCTTGGGCCAGCGACTGCCGTCAGCAAGGCCGGTTTCGCCAGCATCACCACTGCGCGTCACCACCCGATTAATGCGCTGCTTGTCGGTCATTACCAGTCTGCTCCCAGGGACACCATCAGGTGACGATCAGGCAACGGATAGGCGTTATAAACGCCCGGGCTGAAGCTGCTGCTGACGCCGTAATCGAACACGATCTTGTCTTCCAGATTGTATACTCCGCCGCGCAACCAGAAACCGTCTGCAAACCGTGCCTCAATTTCGGCATCAGAACGGCGGTAGGACGGGATGCGCTCGCCGAAACTGTTGTTCTGGTCATTATCAAAATAGCGCCGGCCAACATAGCGCTGCGCCAGTGACACGGACAGCCAGGACAACGGTGCATAATCCAGGCGGCCATAGGCAGTCTGCCTGGGCACCAGCGGCACCTCGTTGTCTTCATAGGTTCCCTGGCTGAACTGCGCCCGCTGATAACTGCCATTCAGCGTCAAGGTCAACATCTCCAACAACGGCCAGCGCGTGTTCAACGAGACACCATAGCGACGGGTCGGATCCAGATTGACGTTTTCGAAGGCGTTGGCGTCGTAATGAATTTCATTGCGGAAATTACCGCGCCAGGCCGTTAGTACGGCGCGATAGTCTTGCCGCTGCCAGCGCGCACCAGCGCTGTACAGGGTGCCAGTCTGCACCTTTAGCGGATCAAGCGATGTGACAAACAGATTCGGATCCAGTTCAAAGAACTCATCCACCGAAGCAAACCGCGCACTGCGCTCGGCATTGGCAAAAACCGAGATGCTATCGCTCAGATTCTGGCGAATACCGACATTCCATATATCGGCCTGCTGGCTGATATCGAACGGTTCTGCCTCGGCATCACCACAACAGGGTACGGTGGGAGCTGATGGGTCATACTGATCGGCGGCGCGGGTATAGACCCATTCGTGCCGGACGCCTGCGGTAACCAGGGTGCTGTTGGTCAGCGCCACCGAGTCCATCAGATACAGGCCGGTGGTCTGTTGACGGATATCGACTCGATGTATCGGCTGATTGAAGGTCATTTCATTCAGGGATACATCACGGCGGAAATCGGTTTCATTAAAGTCCAGGCCGGCAATCCACTGATGGTTGATTGATCCGGTTTCCAGCTGGCCGACCAGCCGCGGACTGAGGCTGAAGTTCACCGTCTGTGCTTCGGTATAACTGGTGTAGCCGAATCCACCGTCGATAAAGTACTGCTGCCGCTTGATCCGCCAGCCACTGTCGACATGCAAACGCAGGTCGTCACGCAGCTCCACTTGCACGCCCGGCAACAGCTGCAGGCCCTGCTGGTCCGCCCAGTCATTCGGTGTTGCCGCAGCGGTGGGGTCGTCGCGCAGCTCGTTAGTGCCGCCGACGGGATCGACCCGCCGGCCACCCGGCAACTCCAGCTCGCGGTTATCCGCCAGCAACGTCAATGAGGCATCAATGTCGCGGGTATCGACACGCCAGTCGGCATAAGCGGTTTGCTGCTTGACGCGGTTGTTGTCGCGGTAGCCGTGACTGTCGAAAGCCTGCACGGAAGCAAAGCCGCTTTGCGCGCCGGCCTGGCGACCGGCATACACCTGCCCACCCGCCGTGTCATAGCTGCCCGCCAGCGCTTCCACCCCGGCACCGTTACGATGCTGCTGCCGGGTAACGATATTGATCGCGCCCCCGACCGCACCGTTACCGTAAAGCACCGCGCCACTGGCCGGCAGAATCTCGATGCGCTCGATCGCTGCCAGCGGAATCGCGGCAAAATCCACCGCCGCCAGATCAACATCGTTAAGACGCCGTCCGTTCAGCAAAATCAGCGTGTTCCGGGTGCCGGTGGCGCCGAAGCCAAGCAGGTCCACCCCGCTTTCCGCACCATTGATAGCGTAGAAACGGCTGGCATTGATGCCGGCCACGGTATCCAGCACATCAGCAAGATTGTTGGCCGGAATATCGTCAAGCTCTTCCGGGCCGAGAATGACGCTGCCAACTGGCAACAGATCTGCCACTGGAGTCAGACGTGAAGCGCTGATCACCACATCATCAAGACGTGATTGTTCAGCCAGTACAGGTGAAGCTGTCAAAAGCGCGCCAAACGCCAGCGCGCCCGCATTACGCAGGGGGTGTGTGAACATGATGTCCTCCCGAGTGCACCCGCCGTACATCGGATACGACAACGCCGGAGCGCGTCGCACTATGCCTCGGGGCCGGTATCCGGGCTCCCGGTGTGGCTGTCGCCGGATCACCGCCTTCCCATGCTTGCGCACAGTGGCGTCTGGTGACCCATCACCGGTTACCGTTGCGGGGGCAGCACAGGCATTTCACCTGCTTCCCGTTTAACGCGAAGGCTTTGACACCGCCGCGCACCTCAAGGCGCGGCCACCATAGGGATTTAACCGAGTGCGGTCAACAACGCCTGATGCGCGGGCAACGTCAGGCCGAGCTGGCCGGCGCGGCGCAGCAGATAACCGTTGATAAACTCAATCTCGGTGGGCCGGCCGGCAAGCACATCAGCCAGCATGGAAGAGGTATTGGCAGCGGTCTGTTGCGCGACCTCACCGCTTCTCGCCAGGGTATCCGCAGGCCAGTCCGGATACAGCCGGCACAGCAGCTGATCCGCCTCCCCCGCCAGCACTGCCATCCGCTGTTCGCGCTCGCCACCGTCAAACAGCTCACCGTTACGGCAACGGTAAAGCGCGGTCAGGGGGTTGATCACGGCATTGATTGCCAGCTTCTGCCATTGCGCGCGTTGGATATCCGCGCTCCAGGTCAGGCCCGGCCAGTGCCGCTGCAACGCTTCCAACCAGACTGGCGGCTGACCGCCAGCACCGATCAGGGTACGGTTTTGTGCCACCACCTGAATCCGTTCACCGGCACGCCAGGCACCGTCAGTGCTGACCAGATGCAAGCAGCGCACCGCTGCCGGCAACGCCAGGCCATCCAGAGTGCCCATGCCATTTTGCAGTCGCAGAATTTCCGCCTGCGGATGCAGGCGAGGCAGCAACGGCTGTATCGCCGCCATGGTGTCGCCGGCTTTTACGGCAACAACAAGATGGCGGATCGGTTCGTCGTTATCCGCAGCAAGGTGAATGTTGGAGGATTGGCCATCAGGCCAGTGCAACTGCCGCCAGGCAGGTTGCCGGTCACGGCTGATCAGCCGCAGTGCAAAGCCTGCGGCAAGTATCCGCGCCGCGGCCAGCGATCCCATGCTGCCGGCACCGACAAGGTGCCAGACATCAGCCGCTGAGGGCTTGCTCAACAATGCGCTTGCCGTCGTGAGAAGCATCCAGTCCGCGCAGCGACCGGGTGAGCAGCAGCTCGCTCTCAATTTCGTCCTTGTCGGCCGATTTTATCAGCGAAACACTGACAGAAAGCTGGAAAAACCCCCCTGCTGTTTTATAGGCGCGATGATTCAGGCCGTCATACAAACGCCGGAAACTGCCCGGCGTCGCGTTGGCACTGTCGGCCTGATAGGTGATCAGGCAGAAATGGTCCGGGCTGATTCGCGCCAGCACATCCATTGGCCGCACCAGCTGACGCAGCCGGCGACTGAACGCCAGCACCAGCTGCTGCATCAGCGCCTTGCCATGACGCTGCTCAAGATCTGCATAGTGATCAATCCGGATCATCAGCAGGCAGGCGGCACCGCCACGCTGACGAGACTGGCGCAGGGCATCCTCAAGCCGCTTCAGGGCATACTGCCGGTTGCCATATCCGGTTAGCGGATCAATTGTGGTTTGCTTGCGCAATCTGGCGTTGGCGTCAATCAGGCGCTGGTTTTCCACCAGAATCCGGTTATGCATACCGGTGATCCGCTCCGCCGCCATCACTCTTGGCAACAGCTGATCATTCATGGAGGACTTGTTAACGAAGTCATCGACACCTTCATCAAAGGCTTTTTTCAGCGCCGTCACACCCTCGCGGGCGGTCAGCAGAATCACATAGGTGTAGCGGTTGGTGGATTCATCCAGCTGCCGCACGCGCCGGGTCAGCTCCAGACCATCCATTTCCGGCATCAGCCAGTCTGCCACCAGTACCGCCACCGGACGCTCCTCCATCAGCGCCAGCCCTGCACTGGCACTGGAGGCATGACGAATATCGGTATACCCGGCTGCTTTCAGGGAGCGCCCCACTACAGCGCTGGAGAACTTGGCGTCATCGACAACCAGAATGCTGATATCGCGCTGGCTCATGATAGAAGCGTGATCCTGCTCTTGTTTTTGTCTGTCAGCGACTATAGCCGGTTGCCATCCGGGTCGTCACCCGCATTTTCCCGTCAGCACCCTCTCCGAGCTTGTGATTGGCAGCGCAAATGCAGACTATACCGGCTTCATCCTGAGCCCTTGGCCGCCTGACAGGAGCGCAGTCTATGTGGTTGATCGTTCGGGATGCCTGGCAGACCTACCGTCAGCCGCGCGTCCTGATCATGCTGTTGTTCGGCTTCTCCGCCGGGCTGCCCTTCCTGCTGGTGTTCTCGACCCTCTCGGCCTGGCTGCGTGATGTCGGTATCGAGCGCGCCACCATCGGCTACTTCAGCTGGGTAGGCATTCTGTTCTCGATCAAGGTGCTGTGGTCACCGGTAGTTGATCAGTTGCGCCTGCCGTTTCTGCATCGCTGGTTCGGCCAGCGCCGCAGCTGGCTGCTGCTGGCCCAGGCCGGCATTGTCACCGCCCTGCTGCTGATGACGGTGACCGGGCCTGTCGGCCACCTTGAGCGCTTTGCCTGGCTGGCGCTGCTGGTCGCGTTCTGCTCCGCCACTCAGGATATCTGCATCGATGCCTACCGGATCGAATCGGCGCCGGAAGAGTTGCAGGGCGCCATGGCGGCCGGCTACATCCTCGGCTATCGCGTGGCCATGCTGGTAGCCGGTGCTGGCGCCTTTTATCTCGCCGAGTACTGGTCCTGGGCCCTGGCCTATCAGGGCATGGCGCTATGCATGCTGGTCGGTGTGATGACCACGCTGGCAGTCAGCGAGCCGGATATCCCGCCACGCGAGTTCCTCTCCCGCGGCGTTGCTCACTGGCTGCATCAATCGGTGGTGATGCCGTTCATGGAATTCTTCAACCGCTATGGCCGCCATGCACTGGTGCTGTTGCTGTTCATTTCGGTGTACCGGATCAGTGACATCACCATGGGCGTGATGGCCAATCCGTTTTATCTGGATATGGGATTTTCGAAGGACGACATCGCCAGCGTGGCCAAATTTTTCGGCTTCTTCATGACCATCGCCGGGTCCGCAGTGGGCGGCGTCACCGTAGTCCGCTATGGCATTCCGCGGCCGCTGCTGATCGGCGCTGTAATGGTGACCGGCACCAATATCCTGTTCGCCTTGATGGCCGGCAGTGAGCCCGATCTGGTCTGGCTGGGGCTGGTAATCAGCGCTGACAATCTCAGCGCCGGCTTCGCCAACGTCTGCTTTATTGCCTATCTGTCGAGCCTGACCAGCCGTCAGTTCACCGCCACCCAGTACGCGCTGTTCAGTTCACTGATGACCCTGCCGGGGAAATTTGTTGGCGGCTACAGCGGTGTGGTAGTGGATCAATTAGGCTACCCGGCGTTTTTCAGTTACACCGCCATCCTCGGCATTCCCGCCATCGCGCTGGCCTGGTACATCTGGCAACAGTCAGTGAAACGCGCCGTAATCGCTAAAGCTGATCCGGCCGCTGAGGGCGATGACCCCTTCGTTCGCTAGCAGGTCAAGCTGCCGCTGCGCCGCCGCGCCGGTCATGCCGGAGCGGCCATCGCCGCGAATAATCCGCCACCACGGCAATTGCGAGCCGCGCGGCAAGGTCCCCATCAAACGACCGACAAAGCGGGCATGGCGGAGAAAGCCGGCCTGCGCCGCTACCTGACCATAGCTGGCCACGCGACCGGGCGGGATCGCCCCCATCACCTGGTAGACCGCGTGGGCAAATTCGGATTGCGGATCAACGGCTACGGGCATCGGCGGATTTAACGAAGACCACCGTCGGTATTGATGGTGCCCGGCGCCACGGCACCGCTCACTACTACCACCTTGCCTTGCACATTCATGTTGCGCTTCCGAGTCAGCTCAGACGAAGCGGCGATTATGGTCACCGGAGCCAGCACTCGCCATGACAGGATCGCTCAGGCTGTTCTGCCATCGCGGCACCCTTGGGTTGTCCCGTTTATTCGGTGTGGCAGTGAACTGCTCCGGCGAGAGTGTGTGTCATGGGGTGTCGGGACCCGCCGTGAACCCATCCCTGGGGGCTTGCGTTCGGCATCCATGCCTCACACAGTCCCGCCACCCCATGACACACACTCTCGCCTGACATCCTGCTTCTATTCGGGCATTTCAGTTGATCACAAGTAGCGCCATGCGAGGCCTTTGGGGGAGATAGCCCCTGTCCGGGACCCTCGGAGCCAGGGATGGCGGAGAGGAGCTACAGGGACGTACTCGTGCGTGTCCCGGGCAGGGGCTATCTCCCCAAAGGCCGGGAAGTCCACCGCGATACTAAAAATATGCCCCTTGAAACAGTCACAACCACCCCCACAAAGGCCACCACTGGCGAGCGACAGCCATTGACTCGGCCACCCCGGGCACTATGATTAGCACTCGCCAAGGTCGAGTGCTAGCGCTCAGCAGCCCTGAGTGCTAACCCGACCAACCGGTGGACCTATCACCCCCGCCGGTTCCAAGTTGCGAAACCTCAACAAGGAGACAGACAACAATGAACATCCGTCCTTTGCACGATCGCGTGCTGGTACGCCGTCAGGAGGAAGAAACCAAAACCGCCGGCGGCATCGTTCTGCCGGGTTCCGCCGCCGAGAAACCGAGCCGCGGTGAAGTCGTGGCCGCCGGTAAAGGCAAGGTCAACGAGAAGGGCGAATTGCGCCCGATAGACGTCAAAGTCGGTGACAAAGTGATCTTCGGACAATACGCCGGCAGCACCGTGAAGGTCGATGGTGAAGAACTCCTGATCATGAGCGAGAACGAAATTCTCGCCGTGATTGAAGGCTGATCCACCATCTCGCAAACCGATCAACCAGGGGATAACGACCATGGCTAAAGAAGTAATTTTTCGTGACGAAGGCCGCACCCGTATGCTGCGCGGCGTCAATATTCTCGCTGACGCAGTAAAAGTCACCCTCGGCCCGAAAGGCCGTCACGTGGTGCTGGAGAAATCTTTCGGTGCGCCGCTGATCACCAAAGACGGCGTTACCGTGGCAAAAGAAATCGAACTGGAAGACAAGTTCGAGAACATGGGCGCACAGATGGTCAAGGAAGTCGCTTCCAAGGCCAACGACGAAGCCGGTGACGGCACCACCACCGCCACCGTTCTGGCCCAGGCCATCGTCACCGAAGGCCTGAAGTCAGTCACCGCCGGCATGAACCCGATGGACCTGAAGCGCGGCATCGACAAGGCGGTGGAAGCCGTCGTTGAAGAGCTCAAGAAACTGGCCACTCCGGTGAAAGACCGCAAGGCGATTGAACAGGTTGCCACCATCTCCGCCAACAGCGACGCCAGCGTCGGCAAGATCATTGCTGATGCCATGGAGCGTGTATCGCATCGTGACGGCAAGTACACCACCGACGGTGTCATCACGGTAGAAGAAGGCCGCGGCCTGCAGGACGAGCTGGAAGTGGTTGAGGGCATGCAGTTCGACCGCGGCTACCTGTCACCATACTTCATCAACAATCAGGAAAAGATGGCGGTGGAGCTTGAGCACCCGCATATCCTGCTGGTGGACAAGAAAATCTCCAACATCCGCGAACTGCTGCCGGTGCTGGAAGCAGTGGCCAAATCCGGCAAGCCACTGCTGATCATCGCAGAAGATGTGGAAGGCGAAGCACTGGCCACGCTGGTGGTCAATAACATGCGCGGCATCATCAAGTGCTCCGCAGTAAAAGCACCGGGCTTCGGCGACCGTCGCAAGGCCATGCTGCAGGATATCGCCATCCTCTCCGGCGCCACCGTGATCTCCGAAGAAGTGGGCCTGAGCCTGGAAAATGCATCACTGGCTGATCTGGGCACTGCCGAAAAGATCAACATCGACAAGGAAAACACCACTATCGTTGGCGGCGCTGGCAAAGCGGAAGACATCAAGGCCCGTGTCGAGCAGATCCGCGCTGAAATCGAGAAGTCCACTTCCGATTACGACCGCGAGAAGCTGCAAGAGCGCGTTGCCAAACTGGCCGGCGGTGTTGCCGTGATCAAGGTTGGCGCAGCTACTGAAGTGGCGATGAAAGAGAAGAAAGCCCGCGTTGACGATGCCCTGCATGCTACCCGTGCAGCTATCGAAGAAGGCGTGGTACCTGGCGGCGGTGTTGCGCTGGTGCGCGCGCTGGCCAACATGGGCAAGCTCAAGGTCGACAACGAAGACCAGAACGTCGGTATCGCTCTGACCACCCGCGCTCTGGAAGCACCGCTGCGGCAGATCTCTGCCAACGCCGGCGCCGAAGCCTCTGTGGTTGTGCAAACCGTGAAAAGCGGCAAGGGCAACTACGGCTTCAACGCCGCCAACGGCGAATATGGCGACATGCTCGAACTGGGCATCATCGACCCGGCCAAGGTCACCCGCACTGCCCTGCAGGCAGCGGCGTCCATTGCCGGCCTGATGATCACCACCGAAGCCATGGTAGCTGACAAGCCGGAGCCGAAAGGCGCTGGCGGCGGCATGCCGGACATGGGCGGCATGGGTGGCATGGGCGGCATGATGTAAGCAACCCGGTCACACCGACCCGATCGAAACCCCGCTCCGGCGGGGTTTCTTTTGTCATCTTCCCCGCTCTTCACCCGCTATTGCTCCATGCTCGTTCAAGATTTCAACCCTGTTGTCGTCTGATCACGGTGAACTGTGTGCGCGCCCTGCTTACTCTGCTCGTCCTCATCAATCTGGCTGGCTGTCAGAGTCAACACCTGGCGCCGATTGCACTAGCCGGGCCGGTAGATATCCCCCGCTTCATGGGCGACTGGTATGTCATTGCCCATATTCCACTGCCGCCGGAAAAACAGGCCTGGAATGGCATCGAGCGCTATGATCTGAACGAGGACGGCTCCATCACTACCACCTTCACCTTCCGCAAAGGTGGTGCCGACGGTGAACAAAAGCGCTACACGCCAACCGCCTGGGTAACAGAGGATCCCTCCAATGCGGTGTGGAAAATGCAGTTCCTCTGGCCATTCAAGGCGGACTTTCGCATCGTCTGGCTTGATGAAAACTACCAGACCACCATTATCGGCCGGGAAAAGCGTGATTACGCCTGGATCATGGCACGCACACCACAGATCGACGACAGCACCTATCAGTCGATGCTGGCCTTTCTGCAACAACAGGGCTATTCGCTGGAGAAACTGCGGCGAGTGCCGCAGCAATGGTGAGCCTTACCCGTTCGCCACGCTGTCCATATGCGTTTCACCGATCACCCGGTTGCGACCACTTTCCTTGGCCCGATACAGACAAGCGTCAGCACGGTTGATGGCGTCATCAATATGCTCACCCATACGATATTCCGACACACCGATGGACACGGTAACCTTCAGATCTTCGTGCAAGTCACTAAAGCTCTGCTCTTGCAAGCGCGCCCGGAACCTCTCGGCCACCTCCCACGCTTCCTCCAGACCGGTGTGGCTCAGCACCAGTACAAATTCCTCGCCACCCAGCCGACCGGTATAATCGGCATCGCGTAACGAGTCATGAACCAACCGGGCAAAACGGCGCAGCACCTGATCGCCGACACCGTGGCCGTAGGTATCGTTGATCGGTTTGAAGTGATCAAGATCCAGATAGCACAGACAGAAACGATAATCGCCGGAATCCGCCAGCGCTTGCTGCTGCTGGAGAATTTCCATGATGTGCCGACGATTGAACAGGCCGGTCAGTTCATCGCGGATTGCCATTTCACGAACCTGCTCGAGCGCCTTGCCAAGCTCTTCATTCTTGCCCGACAGGCGACTGCGCAGGGCATTGATACCGGCGCCAGTAACACAAAACGCCGCTGCGGTGACCGAGAAGATCAGCCACTGCAGCCACTCCACGGTAAAATTCAAACGCACACCGTGGTCAGCAAACGCCACCAGCAGCACCAGCGCATAGCCACCGGAGGCATACAATGCCAGCGCCATCAGTTTCCAGAAATTGAGGCGGAAAGAAGCCAGCAACATGGCAGCAAAAAACACCATCATAACGCTGATCCGGAAACCGTCCGTGGACACCTCACCGAATACAGCGCTCTGTTCCGGCGTCTCAACAAAATAACTGCTGATCAGAAATCCCGTGGTCAGCCATAGCGCAACCCAGAGTGACAGGCTCGGGTCAGGGCGATGGCGGGTGACACCACTGCGTACCAGAGTCAGCAGCGCAATATTACCCAGCCAAATCACCGCAAACAGGCCTGAAAAAACGGGCAACGAGGCGGAGAAATAACCACCCCACATATAAAATGCACAGATCGCGGTATGCACCACACTGGCGGCCAGCGCAAGATTGACATGCCGACGGGCAAGTCGTTGCTCGTTCACTGCCAGCCGTCGGGCATGCTCCAGATCAGCAATCATGCCGGCTCCTCCATGGCCATGCAGACGCGATTGCGTCCACCGTGCTTGGCACGATACAACGCCGCATCGGCCCGGGCCAGCAGCTGATCCGTCGTTTCGCCATGACTAAACTCCGCCACCCCAAGCGACGCGCTCATCTTCAAACCAGGCGCGGAAGGAAAATTCAGCGCGGACACCTCCTCACGCAGCCTTTCCGCCATCGCCAGTCCCTGACTACGATCAGTCTTCACCAGTACGACAAGAAACTCCTCACCACCAAGACGGGCGGCAAAATCACGGCCACTAAGGGCGCCACGGACCATGCCGGAAAACTCCCTCAGCACCTCATCACCGACATGATGACCATGGTTATCATTGACCCGCTTGAAATGATCCAGATCGATATAGAGCACCATAAAACCGAATGCATTACGGTTGGCCATCTCGCGAATCTTGCTGAGCCTTTCGGTAGCATGACGGCGGTTATACATACCGGTCAGCTCATCGCGGATTGCCATGTCCTGAATCCGGTCGACGATCTGGGTCAACTGGCCATTACGCTCGATCAGCTGATGACGAATACTGGAAATTTCATTGGCCACCAGCACCGCACCGACGGTAATCAGGGTAAAGGCGGACCACTGGATCATTTCCGCAGCGACATCAATGGCCTCGGGAAACAACGCCGCCACCCGCCAGATAATCAGCCCATAGCCGACCACGCAAAATGTGCTGACCGCAAGGAAGCGGGCAAAGGTCAGGCGAAACACGCCCGTTTGTAAAATGGCGAAAAACAGCACCATCACGCACAACCGTACCTGATCGACAAAATAAGCGGACACCAGTAACCCTAGCGTCGACCAGAGCACCACCGGCAACGACATCGAGGGATCCGGCAGGCGCCGGTTCAGTCCACTGAGCAGTACCAGCGCAATAGCCCCATGGCCCAGCCAGATCAGCGAGAAAAGCTGGTTGAACGCCGCCGTGGAACCACGAAAGAAATCCAGCTGCAAGGCAATCCAGCAGACAGCGGTATGCGCCAGCGCCCCGAGCAGGGCCGTAGCCACCAGTCGCCACGGGCGGGCGCTGAATTCTATGCTGTTATGTTCCATGGTCCCTTGCATGGTACGAGCCTCACATCAGCCTGAATCTACTACTAAAGCATTACTACTTTAGGTAGTGCCATCTTATTACATAGCGTGATCCAGGTCACAACATCCGTCTGACCCAATCGACCGTTTATCCGCAATATCGGCCCGACATCACCCTTCCTTCACACCCTCGCAGACCCTTGCCACCGCTCGCCGCCAGCCGGCATGACGAGCCTGCCGGGCGCTCTCGTCCAGCGCTGGCCGGAAGCTGCGCTCACATTGCCACTGGGCCGCCACCTCCTCCAGCGAGGCAAACAGCCCCACCTGAATTCCTGCCAGATAGGCCGCCCCCAGCGCCGTTGTCTCGGTCACCACCGGTCGGTCGACCCGGATACCGAGGATGTCGGCCAGCGTCTGGGTCAACCAGTTGTTGACCACCATGCCACCGTCTACCCGCAGCGCCGTCGGCCGCGCGTCTGCATCTGCAGCCATCGCCTCAAGCAGATCCAGGCTCTGATAACAGACCGACTCCAGACCTGCGGTCACCACCTCGGCAATACCGGTGTCACGCGTCAGGCCGAGCAGCGCGCCGCGGGCATGCGGGTCCCACCAGGGCGCGCCCATGCCGGTAAAGGCCGGCACCAGATAAACACCCTTGCCACTACCAACACTGCGCGCCAGCGCTTCCGTTTCGCTGGCATGGTTGATCAGGCGCAAACCGTCACGCAGCCACTGGATCGCCGCCCCGGCAACGAAAATGGAGCCTTCCAGCGCATAAGTGGTTTTGCCGTTCAGTCGATAGCCAACCGTGGTCAGCAAACGATTGCGTGACTGCACCGCCTGCTCGCCGGTATTCAGCACCATAAAGCAGCCGGTGCCATAGGTGCTTTTCACCATGCCCGGGCTGAAACAGGCCTGACCAATCAGCGCCGCTTGCTGGTCGCCGGCAATCCCGGCGATAGCAATCGGCGAGCCGAACAGCGACGGGTCAGTCCGGCCATAGTCGGCGGCACAGTCACGCACATCCGGCAGCAGCGCGGCAGGGACACGGAAGAGAGCGAGCAGCTCGTCATCCCAGCACTGACGGTGGATATCAAACAACAGGGTGCGAGAGGCATTGGTGGCGTCAGTGGCATGCACCTGACCACCGGTCAGGTTCCACAGCAGCCAGCTGTCGATGGTGCCAAAGGCCAACTCGCCGGCCTCGGCCCGGGCCCGGGCGCCGGGCACCTGATCCAGTAACCAGGCCAGCTTGGTGGCAGAAAAATAGGGATCCAGCAGCAAGCCGGTACGCCGCTGGACCAGCGGCTCATGACCGGCAGCCTTAAGCTCGGCGCACCGATCAGCGGTACGGCGGTCCTGCCAGACGATCGCCGGCGCCAGCGGCGTGCCGGTAGCACGATCCCACAGCACCGTGGTCTCGCGCTGGTTGGTGATGCCGATTGCAGCCACTGCAGCGGCTTCGACACCGGCCTCCTTGAGCACCTCACGACACAGCCGCAGACAGTCCTGCCAGATCTGGCTGGCGTCATGTTCAACCCAGCCATCTTCCGGATAGTACTGCCGGAACTCGCGCTGGGTCTGGGCCAGCCGCCGTCCCTGATGATCAAACAGAATGGCGCGGGAACTGGTAGTGCCCTGATCAATGGCGAGAAGGCAAGACGACATGGAACTCTCCCTGAAAAAGGCCGCCCGCACACCGTGTGTCGAGCAATTAAAGCCGGCAAGAGTAACGCAAAGCGACGGGGCTGTGGACCGGGGGCGGGCGTAGCTGCCCAAAAGCATTTAACAGGCCCGGGAGCAGCACCTTCCGTGGCGCAAGGGGAGATCAGTCACAGTCAGCCGGGTGGTGGTCGCAGTGGGAAGCTGGGCTGTGTGCTCACCGGGACAGGCAGATTACTGTACATAAGGACAGCAATCAAGCGGGAATACGCCGAAAAAGAAAGCCCGCCGGTGCGGGGCGGGCTTTTAATGGTCACATCAAGGAGTCAGGGTTACTTCTTATCGCTACCGGGCCAGTATCGCTGCGGCCACCGGCCCTGTCTGTAGATGCTTTGTCAGAAGGCTGTTACAGGTTGTTATCGGCCTGGCCCAGCACATGGGATCCAACCCGATGCTGGCGCGGCCAGGTCATCCGGAACAGGGCTCCTCCCGACTCTCCCCTGTGCACCGACACCCGGCCACCATGCCACTCGGCAATACGCTGGACAATCGACAGGCCAAGGCCATAACCACCGCTCTTGCGCTGCCGACTTTCATCAAGACGGGCAAAGGGTTTGAAAATCCGCTCGCGGTCCGACTCCGGAATACCGGGGCCATCATCCTCTACCTCCAGCACCGCCAGCTCGCCATCAGAGCGATAACGCAGCACAACCTTGCTGGCGGCATAGCGCAGCGCATTGGTCACCAGATTCTGCAGCACCCGATGCAAGTAGCGTTCGCTACCGGAAACGTGCATATCCTCCGGTGCCAGCGCCGCCAACGCCGCCTCGTCAATCTCGATGTCGATTCCGCCGCTGATTGGCAGAAGCTCTTCGCATAGCCGCTCAAGCAGGGCCGGCATACTGACCCGGGAAAAATCAATTGCCGGACTGCCTTCTTCAAGACGGGCAAAGGTGAGAATCTCATCAATCAGCTCGTCAAGCTGGTCGATATCGCGGTCCATCGCCTCCGCCTTGTTGCGGCGCTCGCTCATCTCTTCAATATCAACCAGCATTTCCAGACCGAAGCGCAACCGGGCCACCGGAGTGCGCAGCTCATGTGACACCGCCCGGGTCATTTCCCGCTGCGATTCAATCAACCGGCGAATATGTGCGGTCATGCCATTGAAGGTTGCCGCCAGATGACCGATTGCATCCTGACTGCTGGCGTCCGCCCGGGCATTCAGGTCGCCCCGTCCCAAACGTTCCACCGCCAGCCCGAGATTGAACAGTCGTGCCTGCAATGGTCGCACCAGCAGATAGGCGGCCAGCCCCATGGCAAGCAGACCCAGACCGCCGACCATAATCAGCATTTGTACCGGGTACTGCTCGAACAGACGCATTGGCCCCAGTACCAGCACCCGTCCGGTACTGCCAATCGGCGCATAGACCTGCACCGAAGATTGCTCACGACTGGCACTGTCATCAATCGCCAGCACCACTTCCCGACGCTCAAGCCGTAACAACTGCTCACGATCAAGATTCAGCTTGTCGAACGGTACCCGATTGAGCGGGTAGCCAAAGTGACTCTGGATCCGCTCGAACTCGATATCCCACTGACTGCTCGGAAACTGCGACAGTTCATCAAGAATAAGCAGCGCCGTTGCCCGCGCCTGCTGCTCGGACACTTTTTCCATCCGGGTCGTCAGAAAACGCTGTTCTCCGGGAAGCTGGAAATAAATATCGGCCTGCCCCTGGCTGTCATCCAGCCGCATCAGCACCCGCCCCGACGCCAGACGCGCCAGCTCGTCTTCCGACAGATTCAGTTCCGCCGGCACCCGCAGGTTGATTTCCGCCGACATCAACCTGCCCAGCACCTGACGCCAGCGCTCCAGTTCCTCCGGCGTTTTCTGCCGCTGCAGGCCGCGCGCCATCAGATAGAAGGTGCCGCGCGCCATGCTTTCGCGATAGACGTCGGCGCGGTAGCTGTTGATCAGCTGCACGGTGCCGTAGGCAAGCAGCCCGACCAACAGGATCGCCGCAAGCATGCCGCCATAAATGCGCAAAAAAATACTGTTCAAGAGGCGCTCACTCAGCCGGCATTGATGTCGGCAACAAACAGATAGCCCTTGGAACGCACGGTCTTGATCCGGCGCGGGTTATCCGGATCATCGCCAACCTTGGGCCGTATCCGCGAAATCCTTACGTCAATGGAGCGATCCTGACCGTCGTACTGGATCCCGCGCAGCCGCTCGAAAATGGTTTCCCGGGACAGCACCTTGCCGGCGTGCGACGCCAACAACCAGAGCAGATCGTACTCGGCACTGGTCATCTCCACCGACTGGCCATCGAGAATCACTTCCCGGGCCGAGTTATCGATCACCAGATTAGCAAACTGGAGCCGCGACGGCGGGCTCTCCGCATCCGGTTCGATCCGGCGCAGCAGCGCCCGCACCCGGGCCAGCAGCAGGCGCGGCTTGACCGGCTTGGCAACATAATCGTCCGCCCCCATCTCCAGACCGAGAACCTGGTCCATGTCATCGGTACGGGCAGTCAGCATCAGGATCGGGTTACGATAATATCGACGCACTTCGCGGCACACCGCCAGGCCATCGGCTCCCGGCAGCATCAGGTCGAGCACGACGATATCCGGCTGCTCTGCCGGAATCCGGCGGATCGCTTCATTACCATTACTGACCACGGTCACTGACAGGCCGTTGGCGCTGAGATAATCACTGGTCAAGGTAGCGAGGCGCTCATCGTCCTCGACAATCATCACCCGCGGAGCATTGTCCACACTGTTCTCCTTGAGAATCGACCGCTGTTGACACAATGGAGGCTTTTATACGCATCCCCCCTTTGGCCGGCAACCGGGATACTGTGGTGTCCTTGTTAAGATTGCCTGAAAAGGCACCGCTTTGGCGCCGGAATGTTTCCTAAAGGAACAGTCTGCACCAGACTGAAACACCAGATATTGTGTTTTCCCGCTCTCCCCTCTGATCCGCAGGAGACGCACAGGTTATCCACAGCATTTCCTCTGTTGCAAGGGCTTGCAATGCCGCCAGCACCGCTATAACTTGTACTCCATCAGGCCAACCACCCCCATATGTTGGGTTTTCAACCAGCGCTGACTCACCACCGTATCGCAGCTTTCGCTGCCTGATTCGGCAAAAACGGGGTAAATGGACGGCTACGCTCGGTAAGACAACAACACTATATCTTGTGTTGTCGGCATCCACGGCGACGGAGCACAGGGACGATGCGCAGCAACAGACTTAATCACAGCAGCGCTGTTCACCCGCCCGCCCCCTGACCGGGCCGGGCATAGAAGCCGTTGCCGAACCACGACAAGACGCACCACCAACAAGACAGACACACCACGACAGACACATCACGGAGACGGGCCATGCACACGGAAACCCAAAGCCAGACCGGTTCGGCACCCCAGACGGGGTCCAGCGCCATTGAAGAGAGCAGCCTGAGCGCCACCGCGCCGGGCCAGCTGCGCGTGATCAAGCGCAACGGCAAGGTTGTTCCCTACACCAACGACAAGATCATCGTTGCCATCACCAAGGCGTTCCTGGCGGTGGAGGGTGGTAACGCTGCTGCTTCCAGTCGTATCCATGACACCGTCGCCCGTCTGGCGGATCAGGTCACCGCCATCTTCAAGCGCCGCATGGTTTCCGGTGGCACCATCCATATAGAAGAGGTGCAGGACCAGGTCGAACTGGCGCTGATGCGCGCCGGCGAGCACAAGGTCGCCCGTTCCTACGTGCTGTATCGCGAAGAGCAGTCGCGCAAGCGTGCCGCCGAAGCCGCCACCCAGCCGGCCGCCAGCAGCCGCGCAGTGAACATCAACGTGACCATGGAAGATGGCAGTGTGCAGCCGCTCGACATGGGCCGTCTTGAGCACCTGATCCGCGAGGCCTGCATCGGTCTGGCCGATGTCGACCCCGACAGGATCATCGATGAAACCCTCAAGAACCTGTACGACGGCGTCTCGATCAACGACGTCAACACCTCCATGGTGATTACCGCCCGAACCATGATCGAGCAGGAGCCGAACTACTCGCAGGTTACCGCCCGCCTGCTGATGGACAGCCTGCGCGCCGAAGCCCTGCAATTCCTTGGCGTTGCCAGGCTGGCTGACCAGCAGGAAATGGAAGCGCTCTACAGCAAGGCCTTCCATGCCTACATTCAGCGCGGCGTGGAACTGGAGCTGCTCGACCCGGAGCTGGCCCGCTTCGACCTGGCCAGGCTTGGCGCTGCCCTGAAAGGCAGCCGCGACATGCAGTTCAACTACCTCGGCCTGCAGACCCTGTACGACCGCTACTTCCTGCACAGCAACGACACCCGTATTGAACTGCCGCAGTGCTTCTTTATGCGCGTCGCCATGGGCCTGTCGGTGCGCGAACAAAATCGTGAAGAACGCGCCATCGAGTTCTACGACCTGCTGTCCAGCTTCGACTACATGGCTTCCACGCCGACCCTGTTCAACGCCGGCACCCTGCGTCCGCAGCTGTCGTCCTGCTACCTGACCACGGTACCGGACGACCTGCACGGTATTTACGGCGCCATCCAGGACAACGCCATGCTGTCCAAGTTTGCCGGTGGTCTCGGCAACGACTGGACTCCGGTGCGCGCCCTCGGTGCTTACATCAAGGGCACCAACGGCAAATCCCAGGGCGTGGTGCCATTCCTGAAAGTGGTCAACGACACCGCCGTGGCGGTAAACCAGGGCGGCAAGCGCAAGGGCGCGGTTTGTGCTTACCTGGAAACCTGGCACATGGACATCGAGGAATTCCTCGAGCTGCGCAAGAACACCGGTGACGACCGTCGTCGTACCCACGACATGAACACCGCCAACTGGATTCCGGACCTGTTCATGAAGCGGGTGCTGGAAGAAGGCGAGTGGACCCTGTTCTCGCCGAACAATGTGCCGGACCTGCACGACCTGTACGGTCAGGACTTCGAGAAAAAATATCTCGAATACGAAGCCAAAACCCGCGACGGCAGCCTGAAACTGTTCAAGCGCGTACCGGCCATCAACCTGTGGCGCAAGATGCTGTCCATGTTGTTCGAAACCGGCCATCCGTGGGTCACCTTCAAGGACCCGTGCAACGTGCGCAGCCCGCAGCAGCACGTCGGTGTCGTGCACAGCTCGAACCTGTGCACCGAGATCACCCTGAACACCAGCAAGGACGAAATTGCGGTGTGTAACCTGGGCTCGGTCAACCTGACCCGGCACGTCAGCGAAACCGGTCTTGATGTCGCCAAGCTTGAGCGCACCATCAAGACCGCCGTGCGCATGCTCGATAACGTCATCGACATCAACTACTACTCGGTGCCGGCGGCACGCAACTCGAACCTCAAGCACCGTCCGGTGGGCCTTGGCATCATGGGCTTCCAGGATGCGCTGTACATGCAGAAGATCGCCTACGCTTCACCGCAGGCGGTGGAATTTGCTGATCGCTCCATGGAAGCAGTGAGCTACTTCGCCATTCAGGCGTCCAGCGATCTGGCGATTGAGCGTGGCAGCTATTCCAGCTACGAAGGCTCGCTCTGGAGCCAGGGCGTCCTGCCGATCGACTCGATCGAAATTCTGGCCCGCGAACGTGGCGAAGCAAAATACCTGAACATGGATCGCTCCCAGACCATGGACTGGAGTTCGCTGCGCAACAAGGTGCGCACCCAGGGCATGCGCAACTCCAACGTGATGGCAATTGCACCGACGGCAACCATTGCCAATATCACCGGCGTGTCACAGTCCATTGAACCGACCTATCAGAACCTGTACGTGAAATCGAACCTGTCCGGCGAGTTCACCGTGGTCAACCCGTATCTGGTGCACGAGCTGAAAGAGCGTGGCCTGTGGGACAACGTCATGGTCAACGACCTGAAGTACTACGACGGTTCCGTGCTGCCGGTGGATCGCGTACCGGAGGACCTGAAAGAACAGTTCCGTACTGCCTTTGAAGTGGAACCGCGCTGGCTGGTGGAAGCGGCCAGCCGCCGCCAGAAGTGGATCGATCAGGCCCAGTCGCTGAACCTGTACATCGCCCAGGCCAACGGCAAGAAGCTGGATATCACCTACAAGATGGCATGGCTCAGTGGCCTGAAAACCACTTACTACCTGCGTGCCATCGGCGCCACCGCGACGGAGAAATCCACCATCAGTGATGGCCGCCTGAACCGGGTGTCATCCGGCAGCGAAGAAGCCACTGCGTTCAGCCAGGCAGCAGAAGTACCGCAGGCCTGTTCGATTGATAACCCGGACTGCGAGGCCTGCCAGTAACGAGAGCAGAAGATGCGAGCGGCCAGACGAGAGACGCAGGCTATGCCCGACTTCTCGCTTTTTCCCTCTCGCGCCCCAAACCAAAGGAGTTACAAGATCATGTTGAGCTGGGATGAATTCCATGCCGAAGAAAAGCCGGTCCAACCGCACATTGCAAGCCGCGCGCCACAGGAACCAGAGCAGAGTGCAGCACCGCAGGCAGTTGCTGCGCCAGCAGCGCCGGCGCGAGCAGAACCTGCTGTTCAAAGAACCGAACCAGCTGCTGCTGCCGGTAATCCTGTCACTGGAGGAGATCCCGTAGCCCGCGCCAAGGCCACCGTCGCGCAGATGGATGCCAGCGAAGCCGTGGCCGAGCTGGAAGGCACCTCCGGCCGCGTGCAGGTGGACGAGAAGCGCATGATCAACTGCCGCGCTGACCTGAACCAGCTGGTGCCGTTCAAGTACGACTGGGCCTGGCAGAAATATCTGGACGGTTGCTCGAACCACTGGATGCCGCAGGAAGTGAACATGAACGCGGACATCGCCCTGTGGAAAAGCGCCGAAGGCCTGACCGATGATGAGCGCCGCATCATCAAGCGTTCGCTCGGCTTCTTCTCCACCGCCGATTCGCTGGTGGCGAACAATCTGGTGCTGGCCGTGTACCGGCTGATCACCAACCCGGAGTGCCGTCAGTACATCCTGCGGCAGTCGTTTGAAGAAGCGATCCACACCCACGCCTACCAGTACTGCATCGAGTCACTGGGTATGGACGAGGGCGAGATCTTCAACATGTACCGGGAAGTGCCGGCGGTGGCGAAAAAAGCCCAGTGGGGCATCCAGTACACCCGCGAGCTGTCCGATCCGGAATTCAAGACCGGTACGCCGCAAACCGACAAGCAACTGCTGGAAAACCTGATCGCGTTCTACTGCGTGCTGGAAGGCATTTTCTTCTACTGTGGCTTCACCCAGATCCTGTCCATGGGCCGTCGCAACAAGATGACCGGCGTGGCCGAGCAGTTCCAGTACATCCTGCGTGACGAGTCTATGCATGTGAACTTCGGCGTCGATGTGATCAACCAGATCAAGATCGAGAATCCGCACCTGTGGGATGCGCAGATGCGCGACAAGGCCACCCAGATGATCCTGGAAGGCACCGAGCTGGAAATCCAGTACGCGCGCGACACCATGCCGCGCGGCGTGCTGGGCATGAACGCCAACATGATGGAAGAGTATCTGCAGTTTATCGCTAACCGTCGTTTGGCCCAGCTCGGCCTGCCGGAGCAATTCAAGGGTGTCAGCAACCCGTTCCCGTGGATGAGTGAGATCATGGACCTGCGCAAGGAGAAAAACTTCTTCGAGACCCGTGTGACCGAGTATCAGACTGGCGGTGCTTTGAGCTGGTAATTCTCAAGAGACTTAATAAATAGGAAGCACTAACTTCAGGGCGCCCGTTGGCGCCCTTTTGTTTGATCCGTCTGTTGCCGGGGCAGTGAAGTTTGCCGGCCGGAGCAGGCATACGGAGCTTTAGGGACACGCCAATCAGGATTCTGCTAGAATCGCGCCTCATTTTTCGAGGGGCAAACCATGGGCTTCAAGTGCGGTATCGTCGGCTTGCCGAACGTCGGCAAATCCACCCTGTTCAATGCCCTGACCAAGGCCGGCATCGAAGCCCAGAACTTCCCGTTCTGCACCATCGAACCGAACACCGGCGTCGTGCCCATGCCCGACCCGCGACTGGAACAGCTGGCCGCCATCGTCAAGCCACAACGCATCTTGCCGACCACCATGGAATTCGTCGACATCGCCGGCCTGGTTGCCGGCGCCTCGCAGGGCGAAGGTCTGGGCAACAAGTTTCTCGCCAACATTCGCGAAACCGATGCCATCGCCCATGTAGTGCGCTGCTTCGAGGACGACAACGTCATCCACGTATCCGGCAAGGTCGCGCCACTGGCCGATATTGAAACCATCAATACAGAGCTGGCACTGGCCGACATGGATACCGTGGAAAAAGCCCTGCTGCGCGCCCAGAAGGCCGCCAAGGGGCAGGACAAGGAAGCCGCCGCCGTGGCCAAGGTACTGGAGAAACTGCAGCCGGCCTTGAATGACGGCAAGCCGGCCCGCAGCGTGGCGCTGGATGAAGACGAGCTGAAACGACTGCGCTCCTACAACCTGCTGACCCTGAAGCCGACCATGTACATCGCCAACGTGGCCGAAGACGGATTCGAAAACAACGCCCTGCTCAAGGCCGTGGAAGATCTGGCCACCAGCGAGAACAGCCAGGTGGTGCCGATCTGTGCCAAGATCGAATCGGAAATCGCCGAACTGGATGACGACGAAAAGGCCGAATTCCTCGGCGAAATGGGCATGGACGAGCCGGGCCTGAACCGGGTGATCCGCGCCGGCTACCGGCTGCTTGGCCTGCAAACCTACTTCACCGCCGGCAAACAGGAAGTGCGCGCCTGGACCATCCCGATTGGCGCCACCGCACCAAAAGCCGCCGGCGTGATCCATACCGATTTTGAAAAAGGCTTTATCCGTGCCGAAGTCACCGCCTTCGACGACTTTATCGCCGGCAACGGCGAGCAAGGCGCCAAGGATGCCGGCAAATGGCGTCTCGAAGGCAAGGAGTATGTGGTTCAGGACGGCGACGTGGTGCACTTCCGCTTTAACGTCTGAAGCCGGGAATTTACCCGACTGGCTGGTTGACAGCCCCTGCCGGGTACCGGAAAATGCGCGACCTCACCGGCTAGCCCTGTGAGCTCGCACCGGAAAAAGGCTACATAGCTCAGTTGGTTAGAGCACAGCACTCATAATGCTGGGGTCGGTGGTTCAAATCCACCTGTAGCCACCAAATACAAAAAGGCCGCTTTCAGCGGCCTTTTTCTTTTCTCCTGCATATTCCTTGGCGCAGACTCAGATCTTGCCCACCAGATTGATAAACAGCCCCTGGTGGTCATAGGACAGGTTGGTCAGGTCATCAGAGAAGTCGCTGAAGTTGTACCCCACCCCCAACTTGACGTGATCGCCGAGGTGGCGATACAGGGCGGTGAGCATGCCGCTGCGGGTATCACCGGCATCCTGCAGCTCCAGCATTCTCGCCTCGATGACGGCATCCCAGTGGCGCACCACGTGCCAGTCGGCGCGGGCGATATACAGGCTGGCACGGCTGTCGAAGAACTGCGGATTGACCCGGTCCTGACTGAGCTGGCCGAGCCGGTAGGCATACTTGCCACCAATGCTCCAGCGCCGGGTCAGGTCATAGATGGTATCAATGGCGAGGATGTGACTCTTCTGGATGTATTCCGCCGCCGTGTTGTTAATGGTGACCTGATCCGCTGACGGCAGATTGTAGAAATAGGTGTACTTGAACAGCGTATCAAGACGGTCGTGATAGATCGGCCGGTAGCCATAGCCCATCACCGCTTCTATATAACGGCCGTCGTAGAACTCGCCCATGGAGCTCTGGCTGTCGGAGAAGTTAAGCTTGCCGATCAGCCGCCACTGTTCTGACATCTGGTATTTCAGGCTGTTCTTGGTCAGCCAGGTTTTTCGTTCGGTGCGTGTCAGGTCGGCGTTTTCGCGATCATCAATACGATACTCGAAGGCGCTGTAAACCTTGATCGCTTCAAAGCCGTAGCCCACTCTCAGGCCCACGGCAATGCGATCCATCTCGGCACTGGTCAGGTTGTCACGCAGCGTGCCGACGTCCAGATTGGCGCCAAAATTCCAGCGATCATTCGGCGCCAGATCAACACCGGTTGCATGGGTCAGGCCGGTGGGCACATCACCGTGGGTATAGACTTCTTCCAGATAGACACTGACGGAATCCGAGTAGCGGGTTCTGAAGCCCGAGCTCATATTGCCGCGCTGGGCTCGCAGGCCGTTGTCGGTGCGCTCGTTTTCCAACGTGTAGTTGGCATAGAGCGTGGTGCGGTCAGACAGCAGATACTCGGAGCCGACTTTACCGCCGTCACCGAAATCGCCAGCAGATGCCTCGCCATTGGCGCTGAAACGGTCGCTGAAACGGTAGCTGCCGCCGGCGCCGACCCGGCCGTTATCTTCCTGATTGCCACTGGATTCGACCGTGTCCTGGACATAGCCGTAGGCGGTCCATCGGCCGCGCGAGTCATATCCGGCTCGCAACACGGCATCCGTGCGATCACCTTCAATCTGGGTCAGCGGCACCACTGGCGAGTTGTCTTCACGATTTTCCTGACGCACACCGGTACTAAGTGTCCAGTGCTGGTCCAGCCGATAATCGGCATTCAGTTCGGCGGCGGTATTGTCCAGCCCGAGGACCTGCTCGGACTGGTCGTACTTGATCCGCATATCGACGTTGTCGGTGACTGGCAGTTGCAGTGCCGCACCGACCTGCTCGGTATCCTTTGCGGTGATCAAACCGGGTGCGGAATAGCCGGCATCAACATTCTGGTGATAGAGCGTCAGTTTGCCGCTCAGGCTGCTGTGTGCGTCAGCCAGGTCCAGGCTCGCCTCGACGCGGGCGGCATCCGCTTCAATAGTCTGTTCTTCTCCGGGCAGGGCGCCATTGTCGGCAAAACCGAAGTTGTAGCCGCCATCGCTGGACAGGAAGGTGGTGCTGTTGGTGCCTTCGCTGCCTGACAATTCTGCTTTCAACCAGGTATCGGCACTCTTACGCAGGGTGATATCGCCTGCTTGCACGCCGCTGGTGCCGGCTTCATTGCCGTTATCTGCGGTGAGGCCAATTTTGACGTAATCGCCAAGCCAGTAATGCACCCGGCCGCCACCCCAGAGGTTGCCGACATCTTCAAAGCTGCTGGAATACTCGTAGCGGGTAACAAGATAGGCCTGATTACCGCTGCCGGCCTCGCTGGCCACCAGCAGGCCGTCGGCGCTGGTCGGTGACAGTGGCTCGGTCAGGACGATGCGGCCCTGCAGGTAATCAATATCGTAGTCGAGCGATGGCACCAGATTCTTGACGGCCACCACTACCCCGGACACCTTGTCACGCACTTCAATGCGGACCCGCTCGGAACCGTTGAGGACATCCTGATGACGCAGGAAATACAGTGAGCCACCCGTACCGAGAAACTCGTCGCGCCCGGCGATGGTGCCGGGGTCGGCGGCAAAACCGTCAATCATGAAACGTTTCTCGCCGAAGCTGGTTACCGCGTCCGACTGCAGATGCAGGTTGGCACCAAACAGGGTGCGATCAATATGGGCAAGGCTGTTGTCGGTGTAATCAACGCGGAAGTTACCCCACATGCCGTAGTTATCACGCTGGCTCAATTTCAGGTAGAACTTGCCAAGCGTCGGTGCATCTTCTTCCACCGTGCTGTCATCGCCGTAAGTCGGGTAGTAATAATCCGGGTCAATGCGTCGGAACATCGCATCAGGCGTTTTCTGCATGAAATTGGTGAACAGATCCTCAACCGGCCCTTCCAGCGTGTCGGCGCTGGAGGTCAGCTGCCAGCCTTCGCCGAATTTGCCTTTGACGTAGTAGGCAAGGCGGCCGTCGATGCTCAGGTCGTCATCATAATGGCCCTTGTCCGGTGCCATCAGCTCGGCCGGGCCGCTGGTATCGTTTGCCGATGCGGTCACATCAGCGATACCGACATAGAACCAGTCGCTCTTTTCAAACTCGAGATCACGCAGGAACAGCTCGCCGTTACCGACTTCATCTACCACCGCGACTTCGACGGTGTGAATACCATCGGGCAGAATCTCCTCAACGACAAACTCGCCATCGGCCGACACTGGCACCGCCCTGCCAGCCACCCAGACCTGTTTCTGCTCCGGGATACTGGAGCCATACACCTTGACGGTGCCGCCCTTCAACGGAATGTTGCTTTGCCGCAGACGATTCTCGCCGTAGCCAACCAGCAACTCTGCTTCCGGATCGGTGTCTTCCGCCACCGGGTCCAGCTGATCGACCACCCGGAGTGCCTGCTCGGCGGTCTCGTCATAGCGTCCTTCGCTGTCGTAGACCCGAACCACATAACGCAACGTGCGTCCCGGTGCCTCGTGCGAATCAAACTCCGCCGCCCACTCGGCCCGACCGCCGGCGTCCATCCCGACGATGGCCAGGGGCGCATCGCGCAGTGAGGTGCCCTCGTCAAAAATGCGCACCTCGGCCTTTTCAATAAATGCCGGATAGTTGCTGTACAGACGGAACTGGACCAGATTATCCGCCGGCACGGTTTCAATGTCGTCACGGTAACGGATGGTGTTCGGCCAGGCGGTCACATTCAGGCGCGGTTTTCTCTCCAGGTTGTCATACCGGAACTGCACGTCCGCGTTTTCCAAAGCAACGTCGGTACAACGCTCGACATCCGGCACACCCACTTTCGGGTCATCAATGGACTGACCATCAACGGTGATGCGCATCAGGTTAAGTGCATAGGGATTGGCAACGTCGATCTCGCGAGTCAGACGCTGAATGTCCACCGCGTCCAGATCATCCATGACCGCCAGCTCGTCATAGACAATCCGGATTTCCACACGAGAGGTGTCCATCTCGACGAAACCGGCGTTGACTACATCATCAGTCTGCACATAACCACGCCCTTCGAACTCGACCTGATCCTCCTCCAGCTGCAGACGTTCCCTGAAAATTTCCATGACACGACGGGCCCGGGCCGTGGACAGACCGATGTCATCGCCGTAGACCATGGCAGTACGGCGATCGAGCCGCTGGTTGTTGGTGTAGCCGATAAAGCGCAACCGCACGTTGCTCTTGTCGGCTACTTCGGCAAGCAGTCCTGCCATGCGATCGACATAAACATCGGCGATCTGCGGCTGGCCGCCATCAAACAGCACCGGACGGATAGCGCCGGTCGGCGGGTTATACAAACGCGTTACCGTTTCGGCCGCTGCCGACTCGGGGCAGAACTGCGGTTCATCCGGCAACTCCTGCAACGGATCGTCATACCAGAACTCGGTCTCGATACGGCGATTGAGTGCCCGGCCTGCCTCGGTTTCATTCGAGGCAACCGGATTGGAGGCGCCACGTCCGTCACTGTCTATCATGGAACTGGGCAGCCCCAGCGCATCCTGCAGCGCCAGCGCAGCACGACGTGCGCGGGCCTTGGACAGACTGGCATGGTTGCCATAGATACGTGCATCGCGACCCATCAGCGGCAGATCATCGGTGTAGCCGATCAGTTTGACGACCACATTCTGCTTGCCTTCAAGGTTTGTCAGTGCCTGCCGGATATGAGCCTGGAACTCCGGCGGAATCTGCGCCGATTCCTCACTGAAATGCAGCGGCGGCACCAGATTCTTTACCCGGGTGCGCCTGGCATGGCCTTCCTTGTAGGTCAGTTTGCACACGGTTTCGATGCGGCAGATCTTCAACCGGCTAAGCCGCTGGGAGATGACGACTTCCTTCTCAACCGTCTTTTCATCAATCTCGTCATACCAGACTTCCACCTCCACGCGGCGGTTTCTGGCCTTGCCTTCCGGCGTGACGTTGCTGGCAATCGGCTGGCTTTCACCCATCCCTTCATAAGAGATCGACTCGGGCGGCAACCGCAGCGCCTGCTGGAAATACTCGGCAGTGGTGCCGGCTCGCTCACGGGACAGGCCGGTGTTATCGCCATACTGTTCTTTCAAGGCACCAAACAACGGAACGTTGTCGGAGTGGCCAACCAGATGCAGGCGCACATTACGGCGGTCGCGCATGCTTTCCAGCACGTCACGAATTTTCTCGACATAACTTTCCGGAATCGCGGCAACGCCGGATTCGAAATAGATCGGCGGCACCACATTGGGCAGCTTGATGGTGCGAACATGCTGCTCCTGAACCTGCTGGATCTCAATCCGGTCGCCTTGGTTCGCCTCATAGATACTGTCGTCCTGCACCCACGGCGTCGGCTCGATAAACAGCGGCAGCTGCTTCTCTACGGTTTCACCCAGTGGACTGCTCTCGCGCACCAGTGCGGTCGACTCCTGCTCGGCAGTGACCTCTGCCTCGGCAGCAGTTTCAGCAAACACTGACGACGCTGCCATGACCATGGCAAGCGGGAGGAGCACCGGCTTCAACATCGCGGACATCAACGACTCGGAAAACAAGACTTGCTTCAGGCGACTCATTTGATCGCCCTCCTGACCGGTGGTGCACCGGTGCGCCAGAACACCTCGGTTTCAATCACCAGCTCATAGGGATTGCCGGCATCGAGCCAGCGCTGGCTGATGCTGTCCTTGAGCGCCTTAAGACGGCGATCCACCAGACTTTCCTTCTCGATCTCTGCCATATAGCCGAGGCGCAGGATCGATGGAGACTTCTCCAACTCCTCCATCAGCAATGTAAGGCGGGATTGCCACTGCAGACGCATTTCAGTGCTGTTCGGTTCGAACACACCGTCAGCCATATCCAAACGCACGACCCGGTGTAGCGCCGCACCAAAGTTGAACTTGGACATCTTGCCTCGGGTAATACGCTGAACCCGGGGATTCTCGGTGGTGACCCGGTAACCGGTCGGCAAGGTGCGATCATCGACCTTGACGATAAAGTTGCTACCGCGATTTTCATCCGGTACGGCGGCACAGGTAATGTGATAACGACCGTGCTGGTCCGTAGTCACCAGCAAACCACGGGCGGTGGCGAGACGAACGCTGGGCAAACCCTTCTCGTCACCGTCCTGCACGCCGTTGAGATTGGCATCATCAAAAACCTTGCCGATGATATCGGTGCAATCAAAGGTCGGGTCCGGCACCACGCGAACCGTTGCAGTTCCCTCTGGCGATACGGCTGCGCCGGTAACGGTGTTGAATACCTGGGCACGGTTGATGTACTCACCTTCACTGACCCCGGCGCCAACAATAAACAGCAATTTGATAGTGAGCTCGGCGTTGGTCGGCAACTGCAGACCGGTCCAGCTCAGCTGTCGACCCAGCATCACCGGCTCCAGCGGCAATCCGTCAACGCGGGCGGAATCTGCCACGTATTTAAACCCGGCCGGGAAGGTATCAACGATATTCATGTCGGTCAGGGTGACCGGCAAGGTGTTGCGCACGGTGATGACATAAGGCACCAGCTGGCCGCGGCTGACGTTGACCATACCCGCCGTCTTGGTAATCGCCACGGTGTTGGTCAACGTCGGATCTACCGGGATATGGTTATTGAAGATCTGACTGTCATCCGGTAACGCCGTATTGCTGAAAGTAAGGTTCAGGTAATAACCGGTGGAAGGATCCGTGGCCGGCACGCCGGTGCCCGGCTGGAACTCGGATATCTGCGCCTCACAGATGCTGCCGGCAATGGCGTCACTGGCACAGACCGGGACGGAATAGGCTGCGGTACTGGCATCCGTCAGCGGCGGAATAAACAGCGACGGGGCGGCAGTGTAATCGCCGCCGGGTGGCGCCACCTGAATCAGATAATCGACACCCGACGGGCAGGATCCGTGGTTAAAGTTCAGGTCAAACTTGTAGTAACCGTAGGCCAGCGTGACCTGCCCCTGCTGAACCGGATCGTCGAAGCAGGCACTGTCTACCGGCGAGCCGGAAGTGCTGTTGATCAGCAACAATGTCGAGCCGGCAACCGGCGAGCGCAGCACGGCGTCATACACCACACCGTTCGGGTCAATCGGCAAATTCAGACCACTGATATTGGCGCCGTAACCGGCATTGATATCGCTGATACGTTGCAGCGCATTGGTAAACCCGGATGAGGCCAGACCCAGCATGGCCGTGGCCGGACCCGCGCCCGGTGCACTGAAGCGCAGCTCGTACAGGTCTGCCGCCGACACCGACGAGGCAATACCGCTGAAAATATACTGCCCTGCGGCATCGGTGAGCGTACTGCCAATCAGCACACCGCCGCGATACAGGCTGACAGTCCAGTCGGCCAGTGCCAGCTCGCCGGCATCCTGAATATCGTCAACATTGGCATCGTGCCAAACGGCACCGGCCAGCGATGCCACGCCGGGAATGGCACCAACCTGAATGGTTACCGTGCTGCTGGCGGTAAGCGGTGGATCATTCCAGTACACCGTGCCGGTATTACTGATTACGTCACCCTGCACCAATGCAGCGTCAAGCAACACGCGGAAACGGAAATCAACGATTGCGCCCGGAGGCAGGTTGCCGAATGTCGCCGCGTAATCGGCGCTGAGAATCTGACCGGCATAGCTGACGCCGGCAATGCCGCCGTTCAACGTTGCCGAACCGGCAACATAGGTTGCCAGGCCGCCATTGATCAGAGCGTTGAGATCGTCCGTGATCAATACATCAGTGGCCGGCACCACACCGGTGTTGGTGACCTGAACCAGATACTCCAGCTCGCTACCGGCCAGTGCCACACCACCACCCACCACAGTGACGGATTTGACGATGGTGAGCTGCTGGTCACTGCCAACCACGATGGTGGTGGGCTGGTCGCCATTGGAATCAATGCCATCGGCGTCAGTGAGCTCCGCCGGCAATTCAAGGCTGTCGATAACGCCCTGATTACTGATCACGGTGCCGGCAGCAACCGCAGCGTTGACGGTGACATCAAACTCGACCACCACGCTGCTGTTGCCCGCCAGTGTGCCGAGATCGATATCGACACTGGCCGGCAAGCCGGCGCTGTCCGCCTGCGGTGCGCTGTCGACAGTGGTGGAGCCGGGAACATAGGTGGTATTCACCGGCACCGGATCATTCAGTACCACTTCGGTGGCCGGCTGCACACCGCTGTTACTGATGGTGATGGTGTAACGCAGCGTATCGCCGGGATTGACGATGCCATCGCCGTTGACGTCCAGCACCAGTGCCACGGTTTTCTGCGCATCAAGCAGCGGCAACGCGCCGACAATATCGCGGGTCGGGTCATTGGCAACAGCAGTTGCCGGGTCATCGGAGGGTTGCAGCGCCAGAACCGTACCGCCGGCACCGGCGCCGGCGACAAAGCCCTGGTTGGAAATAATGGTGCCGTCGAGAGCGTTGGCATCAATCACCACCTGGAAGCTGATGACAGCAACATGCGTCGGCGGCGCTGTGGCATCGGCGGGGATCGATCCGGGCGTGGTATCAATCGGTGCATTGACTGCCATGCCGGCCACCAGCGGCGAGGTACCACCGACATCGGCAACCGCCACACCGTTCAGGGTGGTGGTGCCGGGCAGATAACTGGTCAGTGCCGGAATCGCGTCTGTCAGGGTGACGCCAACGGCATCTTCACTGCCGATATTGGCAATGCTGATGGTGTAGCGCAGCACATCACCCGGCGCCAGCACAGCCGGGTCGCCAGTGAGATCATCGGAAATCTTTTCCACCCGCCAAACTGGCGTCGACATGATCAGCGTTTGGGTCGGATCTTCCGTGCCCCCGATGGCCGGATCATCGCTCAGCGCCAGCGCCGCGCCAAATGCACTTACCGTACCCTGGTTGTACACCAGCGAGCCGTTATCAATGACAGCGGCGAGAGTAATATCAAACTCGACAATCACCGTTTCCGTGGCACTGCCCTGCACACCGAGAGCGAGATTGCGTACGTCGAGCAGACCGGCGCCGTTGCTGCCGCCGTTAGCATCGGTGAAGGAAATATCCGCACCCGCCGGCGCCGACACATTGGCGAGGCTGCCCGACAGGAACACCACCTCGGCATTCAGCGCACCGGGATCATCGGTCAACGAGAAATCCGGCAGGCTGATCTGGCTGGTGTTGGTGATGGTGATGGTATAGCGCAGCGTGTCACCCGGACTTGCTGTCGCACCGGACTGGCCGGTAGTGACATTGAAAACCGTTTTCTCGACGTTCAGCACCGGCGGTTCGGTGGTCAGTGTCCAGGCGTCCTGATGATCGACCGTGGCCGGGGTGCCATCGGTCAGCACTGCGGTGTAGGTGCGCGTTTCGCCAGTGGCGCCGGCGCCGGCGGTATCCTGACTGAACCACTCGGTGGTGCCGGCGACATTGGTCAGCGAGGTATTGGCCGGGTTGTCGGCATCAAGATAGGCATCGTAAGTAATGATCAGGTGCTCGCCCGGCGCCACTGACGCCGCCGCAGAGACACCGCTGAAACTGAAGGTACACACCGGCGAGCCGGCGACAAAACTGGTGGTGAAATCGGTGACCGGAACCAGCACAGCGGACACCGGTGTGACGCCATCCGCTGCAAAGACCTGCGCCGAGGTAATGACTGGCGCGGTATCACACATGCCACCGGTGGCCGGGTCGGGCAACAGATCGGTGACGGTAATATCCCAGGCGCGGGCATTGCCGGTGTTCTCGATATCGAGGGTGAAACTGCCAGCCTGACCAAAACCGAGTGTGGCCGGACCGGATTTGCTCAACACCAGACTGTCAGCGCCGACAATCGTGGTGTCACCGGAGGTGCCGGGCAAACCGCTGCCGACCGTAGCCGCATCGTCATCGACACTGTTGTAGGTGTAGTCAGCCGTGTTGTTGAACACCAGACCGCTGACATTGGTTGCCGTGTTCAACACTTCAACCGTGATATCCACCGCGATCTGTTCACCGGCCGGAATATCTATGCCGGTGGTGGTGTCTTCAATCAGGATCTGGGTGTCGTTGCCGCTGTTCACCGGCGTCCAGGCACCGGTGTTGACGGTGGCTGACGCCGGCGCCCGCGCCACGCTGACAAAGCGCAGGTCCGCCGCGGAGGCGGCAAGATCATCGCTGATACGGATATCAAACAGCGCCGTATCCACCGGCGTGGCCGGTACGGTAATGCGATAGGTGAACTGTTCACCCACCGCCACTTCGCTGACCGATTCCAGTTTCGCCAGCGCCCCCGGCCCCGGTGTCGTCACTGTGGCAAAGGCGGTGTTGGTCGGGCCGTAGTCCTCGCGCTCACTGGCGACACCGCCGGCCGGTACTGCCTCGTCATCAAACGAGTAATACACCGTGACCTGAGCCAGGTTATCGAGACTGAGCGAAGCACCGATATCGGCATCCGCCGTCAGCGTGTAGACCACACGCAGGGTGTCGCCAACCGGAATGGTATAGGTATCGGCGACGCCGTTATCAAAATCCCAGATCGCCACGCCAGTGACCGGATCATAACTCGGTGCCAGCGGCGGCAGTGCGCCGCCAGCCAGCAGGCTGACAGTGGTAGTGAGAATGCCGCTCTGACGCAGGCCTGCCGGTAGTGTGTCGGTCAGCACCACATCGTAGGCCGGTGCATCGCCACTGTTCAGGATGTCGACGGTATAGGTAATGGTTTCGCCGGCGATCACCACGTTGTCACCACCGACCGTGGTGACCGATTTGCTGATGCTCAACTCCGGCTGCAACACGTTCACCGAAGTGCTGCTGTTGCGGGTCGGTGCCGGCACTGCGGCAACGGTGTAATCCAGCGTGGCGGCATTGAACAGCGGTTGCGTGGTCGGCAGCTGCGTCAGCGTGTCGTTGTTTGCAACCCGGGCACTGTAAACGATGACCAGAAAATCATTGGCGGCATTGCCGTCTGCCGGATTGGTTACCGTGCCCAGATTCCAGCTCAGGTTCTGGCCGGCCACCACCGGATTGGCGACACCCGGCGTGCCGAAGAAATCGGCGCTGACCATGCCTTCATAGACGAGCCCTGTCGGCAGGGTATCGGCCAAAACCAGATCATTGTGCGTGCCTTCCTGCAAACCGATGCGCAGTTCGAACTCGATGCGATCACCGACACGGACATCATTGGTGCCGGTGTTGAAGGTGTCGGAGAGACGCGACTTGGCAAAGGTGGTGTTGTCCGGCGCACCGAGGTTGGTGCTGTCCGATGCGATGTAATCGTTCACACCGCCGCTGCCGTCACGCTCGTTGGCGTTGACGCCGGACAGGCTGGTCCAGGTGGCGGTCGCGGTGTTGGCGAGAATCTGGCCGGGGGTGACGTTATTCTGCACTTCGACGTCATAGACCAGCGTTACCGTGGCACCCTCAGCAACATCAATGCCGGACCAGGTCAGAGTCTGCGCCAGCGTAATGCCGTCGCCGACAATGACCGGTTCCACCGGCGCGCCGCCGACGGTGGCGCTGCCGGGCACATAGGCAAGGCCGAGGCTGAGCGTGTCGACAAGCTGCAGATCAAACGCATCGGAGAAGGTCGCGCCACTGCTGGCAGCGAGATCGACGGTGTAGGTCAGCACATCACCGGCCACCGGCGGCGTCATCGGTGCCACTGCCTTGGTCACCGCAATCAGTGGCTCGACGATGGTCAGTGTCGCTGACGGTGCGCTGGTCAGTGCGGCTCCGGCGTAGCCGGTATAGGTGTAGGTGGCAATGTTATTGAAGGTATCGCCGGCATTGGTGTTGAGCGTGTTGGCGACATAGGTGTTCAGGGTGATGACGGCTTCCTGACCGGCCGGAATCTGCGCGATCAGCAGACTGACCTGATCCGGGCCGACGCTGTTGTCGGTCAACGCCAGCGGATTGCCGTCCAGCGTCGCCGTGGCACTGTCGTAAACCAGTGCGGCCGGCAAGGTATCCGTCACCAGCACGTCATTGCGCGCCGCATTGATCGCTGGAATGGTGATCTGGTAAATCACCGCTTCACCGATGGCCGCTTCCGTGGCCGGCGACAGCAGCGTCTTCAGCGGCAGCGGATCAACAGTGGTGTTGGTCATCCAGAACTCAGTCGGGCCGATCGCCAGGTACTGCTCGCCATCGGTGGTCGGCGCCGGCAAGGACCAGTATTCCGTCGCCGTGACGCTGTTGTTCCAGAGCTGGTTCGGTGCCACATCGCTGTAGAAACCGATGTCGTACTCGATCAGCGCACACTGCCCGGAAGCGACCGGATTGTTCAGCACAAAGGTCATGTCGCCGCCACGCACGGCCGGTGGCGTATACACATAATCGACGCCATCGGACTGCAGTGCGCCGTTCACGGTCACCTGCAGGTTGGCGATACTGGTTTCATCCAACTCCGGCGCCAGCGTATCGATCAGTTGCAGGCTGTAGGCCGGCGCGGTGGAGCCGGTGTCATTACACAATTGCAGATTGAACTGCATGACATCGTTGGCGATATCGACATTGAGCGGCGCCGCGCTACTCGGATAACTGTTGCCAAGACCATCGGTTTTCGTCAGCGCCAGCAGCACCGGTTGCCGCACTTCAATGTCAACGCTGTCATTGAGGACGATGCCGGCATCATAGGTCAGGCTGGCCGCGTTGCTCAGCGTGGTGGTTGCGGTCTGCGCCAGCGTGCCGTTGGCCACCCGGGCGCGATACTGGATAACGAAGCTATCGTTGCCGGTGTTGTTATCGATGCTGTTGTCGATATCGCCGATGTTCCAGCTGATCACGTTGCCGGCAACTACCGGCGCGCCAATTTCGGCATGGGTGAACGGCGCTACTGCGCTGTATGGCGCCGCCGCATCTCCGTTGATGGCAATCACACTGTCGAATACCAGGCCGGCCGGCAACGTATCGCTGACCACCACATTACGGGTGACGCCCTCACGCAAGGTCAGGGTGAGCTGGTAGTCGACGCTGTCGCCAACCCGGACAATACTGTCGAGGGCTGTGCTGTAAATATCATTCCAGCTGTCAGCGATCACCAGTTTGCTGAACGCGGTGGTATCCACTGTGGTAATGGTCGCCACACTCGGGCCGACACAGTAATCGTTCTGGTCCACCGGCGTCGGGCAGTTGGTGCCGGCGCGCTCTTCGGTGATCGCATCCTGCAGCGATGTCCAGTCGGCGATGGCGCTGTTATCCAGCGGCGAAATCGAGGCGTCGGTGACATTGACCCGATAGGTCAGCACCAGCGACTGGCCGACCGGAATATCCAGCGAGCCGTCACCATTGTCATCACCCCAGATATACAGGCCGGCACCCGCATCCGTGGGTGTGGCAACAAAGCCGACCACCGGCACGCCGTTGATCTCGGCCGTGGCCGAAGCAGGAATCAACGCAAGGCCCGCCGGCAAGGTATCGGAAACGGAAATATCGAATGCCGTTGAGGTGCCGGTGTTGGGCAGGGTCAGGGTGTATTCCAGCTCATCGCCGCCCACCGCCGGGTTGCCCGGGTTGGCAATATTGGCCACCGTCTTAGTCAGCCCGAGCAGCGGCTCCACCAGCGTGATTGGCGCCGCGGTATCGTTAGCGCCGGCGGGCCCGGCACTTTGCAGGGCGGGATTACCGTTGGCACGGTTGAAGGTATAGGAGGCCGTATTGGTAAAGCTGTCACCGGCGTTGTTGTTGACGGTGTTCAGCACCTCGACAGTGATATCGACAACCAGCTGGCCATTGGCCGGAATATCGAGACCGATCGACGGGTTTTCCAGAATCAGGCTGGTTGCGCTGCCGGAGTTACTGATCACCGCCGGGCTGCCATTGATCAGCGCGGTGGCGCTGATAAAAGCAAGATCCACTCCGGACGCAGCCAGATCATCCAGAATGCGAACGTCATAGAGCGGCGATGCCACCGGCGTTTCCGGCACGGTAATGCGATAGGTTATCTGTTCACCGATGGTGGCTTCGCTGATCAGCGGACTGGATACCTTGCTCAGCGGACCGGGCTGGGAAATGGTGACATCGGTGCTGTCCGCCGGCGGCGACAGCGGATCGGATGCATCGCGCACGCCGTTGACATTGGGGTCATCGCTTTGCGCAGTAACCGGATCGGTCAACGCATCTTCAGCCAGCAGGTCAGCCTGATTGACGATCACCTGACCGTCCGCAACCGCCGGCACGCCGGTCAGTATTGCCGCATCAAGCACGACCGTAATGTCCGTTCCCGCGCCAGCGTTGAGCGGCGCACCATCGCCGGTAACGGTCAGCAACCCGGCCCCATCAACTGAACACAGCGCCGCCACTGGACAGCTCTGAATCACCACCGAGCCGATATCAAGACGTGACACATCGAGCTGATCAGTGATGGTGATGTTGTTGATCACCTGATCCAGATTGAACAGGCGCAGGGTGTAACGGAGCAGATCACCCGGCGCGGCCGACTGGGTCGGCGCCGCCCCGGTGACAAGATTCTCTGCAGTTTTCTCGAAGTAGTAGCCGGTCAGGGCAGCGGTCACCGAATAGGCATCCTCATGGGAGCCTGAGGTGCCATCCGTGCGGGTGCGGGTGTATTCGATACGCAAGGGGTTAGTACTACCGTCGTTGTACCACTGAGTGACGGCAGCAACGTTGGTGAGAATATCGCCGTCGCTCGGCTCGTTGGCGCTGCCGATCGGATCCAGCACGGCGGTGTAGGCAACACGCAGATACTCGTTTGGCTGCAACGCCCCGGCCGCATCGGTCAGCTCCAGCGTCATCAGACACTGGCCCTGCGGCGCTCCCAGATAGGCGTTGTAGCTGAAGCTGTAATCTGCCGGCGAAGTCAGGCTGCGCAGCACAGTGGCACCGTCCGTGCCAAGGACATCAATAGACGTAATGGTCGGCGTGGTGTCGCACATACCAACCGGCAGCTTGTCTTCCAGCAGCAGGTTCCATGCCGGAGCACCGCCGGTGTTTTGCACATTGACCGTGAAGGTCGGCACGTCACTGAAATTGATCGCCGTTGCGGTACTGGTTTTGCTAACGGTCATTTCCGGCGCGGAAATGGTCACCAGCTCGGCGCGGCCGGACTCACCGGGCAACGGATCATAGGTCACGCCATCGATGACGCGGGAAAAATCCCAGGTGGCAATGTTGATAAAGGAGGTGCCGATGGCGTTGTTGGCGGTATTGTCGAGCACCACCTCAATATCGAAAAAGATTTGCGCGCCGGCGGGAATGGTGGCCGGACTGATCACGTCAATAATGATGACATCGGAGACAATGGCGAAGGTGTAATCGACACCCTGTGTCATCGGCGTACGGGCGCCACCGACATCCTCGTATTCGGCTGAATGGCCAAGATAGGTCAGATCGACGCCGAGGCCAGCAAGGGAAATATCATCCTCGATATGAATATTGCTGATGTCGTTGAGCGAACCGGCACCCTCAATCACCGTGCCGCTACCGGCATCGAACAGTACCGGAATGGCCAGCTCGTAGGTGAACGGCACGCCCACCGTGGCCGAAGTAATCTGGGTGCCGCCACCGACCGGACCGGCGCCATCGGTGGCGCGCTTGTCGATCATCTCCACCGGGATCAGCAGATTCTGACAGGAGCCCTCAAGAATCTTCGACGATGAACCGTTGGTAAACCAGATCTTGTGCTCGGCCACAGTATTACAGGACATGTTGCCGGTGTGATTGACGTTATCGAAAATCACCAGATACGGCGTCGGATCATTGTTATCGAAACTGAAGTTGGTGTTGATGCCAAGCGGGTACAGCGCCGTCGAGTAATTTACGATACGACAGTTGGCGTCGATCTTGATATTGTCCGGGGCCGGCACGGAAGGCGGAAAACCCGGCACGTTTGCCCATGGCGATGACGGGTCGCCGTCAATAATGTGCATGCCACTGCCAGGCACCGGAAATTCAGGGTAATCAGAGCAGTCGTACTGGACAGCTTGCGCCAGGCCGGCGGCAGCCAACAGCCACAGCAGCATGACGGCGCGCCCGGCGGCAGCGACCAGCCGCAAGAATAACGACCGGGACACCGCGACCGGGGAGCACTGACCATTCAGGACAAGCTCTCTCTTCAACACAGGGCAAGCACTCTTCTCAGTAAAAGGCGATATCACTTTCTGACGTTGTTATTCGTACTTCCTGCTGCCGGCGTGGCCACCTTTCGCTGGCCATCAACTTTAACCGGCAGGCAGGAAGTCGATCGGATACAGGATCTTCGTGGACGGCACTCCTTCCTTGGCGCCAAAATTGAAGCGCTTCACCCGCTCGACAATTTCAGCAGCAAGGGTCGGCGAATTCATATCCGTCGACTGCACCTTGCAGGCCGAAACGCTGCCATCCGGTTCAATGGTAATCGCCAGCACCATCTTGCCGCGCAGGGTCGGATCGTTACGCAGCTCGCGGTTATAGATCCGGTACAGCGCGGCCTTGTAGCGATCAAAGACAATCTGGATTTCTTCATCGGTACGGGCAGGGCCCGCGCCATCACTGACCGGACGCGATGCATCCCTGGCCACGGTACTGATCGCGCTCTCAACCCGGCCAGTCTCGACGCCATCGATACCACTGCCACCGGCACCGACACCGCCACGACTGATGCTGGCATTGGCAATGCCGCCGCTGCCACCGGTGGCCTGCGCGGCAATCATCGAACGACTACCCGGCGCACCGCCGAGAGATTGCTGCCCGGCATTGCTTACCCGCGCATCGGCACCAAGTGCGGAAGGCTCTTCATCAAGCAGCGACTGGAAGCTGTCCTTGAATGCCAGCACACCTTTGGTCTGCGCAGTGTCACGCGCCTGCTTGACTTCGGCCTCGGTCGGCTTGGGCTTGGGCTGATCTTTTTTCGCGACCTCTTCTTTCTTCGGCTCTTCTTCCTTTTTCACCGTCGGCGGCGGCTCAACCGGCTTTGGCGGTTGCCGCTTCTTCATCATCTGTACCAGACGCTCCGGAATCTCGATCTTCTTGTCCGGATCCGGTTCCGGCAACTTCCATACCTGCGGTACAACGCCGACAAACAGCATGAACAACAGCGACAGCAGGACTACCTTGCGCAGTCGGCGACGATCGTCCTCATTGCCGGACCACGGCATGACCGCCGGCTTGTAGGGACGAGCAACCATCTCTCGCTCGATAACGAAATCGTAGCGAGCGTCCTCTTCCGCCTGAATCACGCCGGCAAGGTTTTGCTCCAGGTCATCAAGCTTGTCCGCCTCGACCTCGCAGGCGGCAAGAATCTCGGCGCGTGCATCATTGGCGGCGCTGACCTTGGCCTGGAACGCCACCACCTTTTCGGAGGCATCACGCAGCATCTTGCCCGGATCAACGCCGGCGCCTTTCTCACCCCAGAAAAGTGATGCCGCGCCCATCTGCTCAAGTGCCTGCAGGGCGTTACTGGCTGCCTGCAGGGCGTCATAGCGAACCCGCTCGTCGGCAAGCGACTCGAGCTCGGCATCAACATTACGCAGCTTCTCCCGCAGTGCCTCATAGGAAGCACTCGCAGCGGAAACCTGCTCGCTTAATGCCTGCTTGCGCTGTTGTAAGGATGTATTCACTGAGTCGGCCAGCTCTGCATTATTTCTGATTCACTGCCAGCGAAATTTTGGTATAGCCGGCTGCCGTACACGAGGTCATGACACGCTTGACCTCCTGGAACTCGATGTCACGATCCACCAGCACCGTGACTTCCTCATTCTGCCCCTCGGACTGACTCTCAACGCCGATGGCACTTTCCCGGATCTGGACCATCCGCTCTCGTATGGCCTCGATAACATCACCATTGTTTGCCTTGACCTCATCCATGGTGACGATCTGCTCACCCTGAACCACCACCCCCTGATCACTGACCATCACCACCAGCGTTTCCCGCGGCGTGGTCTGGGCGATGGACTCCGGCAGGACAATTTCCTTGGGCGGATCCAGCACCATGCCATCTGACTGATTCACCAGCAGGTAAAGCAGCAGGATAGTAAAAATATCCATCAGCGAAGTCAGACTCAGGGCAGTGGCCTGAACCCGGGTCTTCGCCAACCGTTTCATGCGACGACTTTCTCTCATGGCGCATCGCCTATGGAAATTTCAGGAAAAAGCACGAACCCTTCCGGCGGCGCGACGATAGTGTCCTGCTCGGCGACCGGCTCGCCTTCCTGCACCGCATCCGTCTTCGGCGGCAACCAGACCTTGACCGCATCCATCACCGCGATTACATCGCTGTAGCGAATCCGCGGCTCGATCAGGACATTGATATCTTCCTTGTCCGGGTAGCGGGCCTTCAGCGCGCGCAGCTCAAGCGACAGGGTCTCCAGGTCATACTTGTCTTCCTTGTTCGGGATCGACACGGTAATAACCTTGCCATTGCCGATTTCCAGACTCTCCTTGCGTACCATCACCTCAATGGTGACCAGCGGCTTGTCCGGCGTCACACCGCCGGCCGCAGCCTGAGGCAGATTCAGCTCCTGGATGGCAACCTGAGAGAACACTGCCGTAGCAAGCAGGAACGGAATCAGCACCACCATCAAATTGAGAAACGGGGTGACGTCCAGATCCTGAACCTGAGGTGTGCCTTTTTTGTACTTACGCTTCACGTCGGCTCTCAGGCTTGCTGATGGTTGCGTTTAACTTTCGAGGTAATGTAGTTAAGCGTTTTCACGGACACCATTTCCAGGCTGGTGGCGATGCTTCCGGCCTTGGAGCTGATCATGAAATACAGCACCAGCAGCGGAATACCGGTCATCAGACCGAATGCCGTGGTGTTCATGGCGATCGCGATTGACGACGACAGCATGGCAGATTTCTCCGCCGGGGCCGCATTGGCCACCGCCTCGAACGCCGAAATCAGACCGATAATGGTGCCGAGCAGACCGAGCAGTGTGGAAATATTGGCAAACAGGGAAATGTAGCCTGTTCGCGCTTCCAGCTGCGGAACAATTTCCATCATCGCTTCTTCCATGGCGATCTCGATATCGTCGCGGCGACGCACGGTGCCCTGACGCTCAAGCCCCATCGACAGCAGCTCGGCAACGGTGGACTTGTCCTCCGCCACCAGCTCACGCGCGGCATCGAAGTCGCCCTCCGCCAACAGCGGGTGCAGTCGCTCCCACAGGCTCCTGTTGGCGCGCTCTACCATTTTCAGCTTGATAAAACGTTCCACCGCAAATGCAGCCCCGAGCGTTCCGACCAGCAGGATCGGATACATCCAGAAGCCACCCTCAGAAAAGAACTTGACCATGCTATCGATGATGTTCACTTACGTTTTCCTCACTGATGAAATTGCCGGGGAATGCCGTTACTCCGGGTTTGCAATGCTGTAGAAATCGAGCTCACGTTGAAATACCGGTTTGTCCACTGGAACCATGTCCTCACTCAACAGGCTGGAAGACAGCTCGGTCTCGACGCCGACTTCAGAGGACTTCCAGGGCACGATATACAGGGATGTCGGCGCATCGTTGTTACCCAGAATCGACATGCCTGAAATAACCTTCTCATCGCCACCTGCGGTGTCCTGGCGCTTGTCCTGCTCGGCACGGGCAAACGATGCCAGCAGTAACAGCTGCACAATCAGCACAATCACTTTTCGCATAGCGACCACCTCATGTTACTGGCCAATCCGACGCTCCACGTCGGCCAACCATATCCTGGCATTCTCATCTTCCGGCGCCACCCTGGCATATGTCTCGTAGGCACTGAAGGCACAGGCATAATCACGCAAATACAGATCACACAATATGCCGAGATTCTTGTTGGCCGCCGGGTAATTGGGGTACTTGGCAAGAATGCCCTCGTACACCGTGCGGGCCTCCTCGAATCGACCGGTCCTGCGATATAGCAGACCGAGTTCATTATTGGCCACCGGGTTCATCGGCTCGATTGCCAGCGCCAGTTTGAACGTTTCCTCAGCCTCGGCAAGCTTCCCCAGCCTTACCTGAACAATCGCCAGATTAATATGCGGGACAGGGTTATGCTGTGACTTAGCTATCACGGAACTAAGAATTTCTTCTGCCCTTGTAAAATCTTGTGCATCGATTGCCTGCATCGCGGCAGCAAATGCCTCGCGAACATCTGCCGGTACCGGGGCCGAAGCGGTACGCGATGAGCCGGACATTGTGCTGCATCCCGCTGCCAGCAACAGCGCAAACAACAGCAGGCCACGCTGGAAAAGCGAGAACAGCATCACACAATGCCTCTTGCCGACAACTGGCACACAGCTACGAACATCCTCTGCATGATAGCTGCGCATATTATTCCCCCCCCACCGCGGGCGACTCGGCGGCGCTTGCAGGATCCATTGCAGGCTCACCCGCGTCAGGCTCGGCAGCGCCGTCGACCGCAACGCCAGTTGATGCCGGAGCCACAACCGGCGGCTGCGGATCGGTCAACTGCTGGTAATCGACAACATCCAGTGAGGCGATAAAGCCGGCACTCTGCTCGGGCTTGGCGTAGCGACCAGGGACCAGATTCGCCAGCTTTTCCATACTCTTGTCGATCCAGCTGTTGTAGACCCCCTTCAACACCAGATCGATATTCTTTTCATGAATCTCGATGGCCTTTTCCTCGAAAGGATAGGACTGCTCATCAAGCATTTCCTCGTACATCTCGGCTTCCAGATCATCGAGATTGTCAGGCCGCTCAGACTCTCGCAGTGAAACACTGAAGTTGAAATACACCTCAGCAATATAGTAAGTCGCTGCTGCAGTGACATCGCCAACGCCATAGTCGATCAGTTTACCGAAGGCGTCGTTGGCTGATTTCATCGCCGCCTTTTTCTTAGGCAAGCTCTTTTCAAAAGGCTGGGCAAGGGTAATGGCCGCATACTCGGCAAATACCGGCTCGGTCAGAATCAGTGAAGAAGTAGCACCGAGATAGCGGGTGCGATCAGTTCGCTCCGCGCCGGCATTGGCATCCGCCCTGACAATTTGGCCGAGCTCGTAAAGATATTCGTCCCGGTCATCCCGTGATTTGAGAATTTCCGCCACCTTGTAGCGAGTATCCAGCATCAGCTCCAGCGGCCGCGGGAAATACTCGACATAACGCCGGTAGACCACCAGCGCCTTGCCTTCCACCCCTGCCTTCACATAAAGCTCTGCAGCAAACAGCAGGGCCTCGCGACGCACTTCTTCGTCATCTGACTCGGTTTCGATTCGCTCATACTCGACGGCCGCCAACTCCAGCTTGCCGGCCTCGTGATAAACGTGGGCAATTTTCTTGGTCACATCCGCCTGCAATTCGTGACCCGGGTAATTATCGCGGAAGGACAGCAGCACCAGTGCTGCCGCATCCCAGTCCTCCAGCTTGATCAGTGCAGTAGCACCATCGTAATCGGCAGTGGAGCGAATCTTCGCCTGCGGCGCCACCTGACCGACACGCAGGAAGTGACCGGCGGCAGTGCGATAATTGCCGGCAAGGTTGGCTTCCTCACCCTGCTTGTAAATCGATGCCGCCAGGTTCTCCACCAGCTCTGTCCGCGAGGGATCATCCGCAGCAGTCAGTTCCAGCACATTGACGTAACCCTCCTCCGCTTCGCCGTAACGGGCCAGCTCGTAGGAAGAGTGCGCCACCACCAGCCAGGCGCCGCGACGCAAGCCAGGCTCCGCCTCCGGGAAGCTGACCAGCAACTTGCGGCCAGTGGTTGCGGCAAACTCGTAATCACGGGTGCCATAGATATCATCCACGGCTGCCGCCATGACCACGACGGCCTTGTCATGCTCGGGGAACGTCTCGGCAAATCGCAACGAGCTGCGAATAACAGCCTGCATCACAACAGGCTTTGAGGAAGCCGCCGCCACATCCAGATTCTGCCGATGCGAGAACACCGCAGCATAGCCCGCCGCCGAAGCCTTTTCATGGGGCGGGTAGTCATAGGCCGTTCGCTCATACTCTACCGCCGCCAGCGCAAAAGACTGATTCTCCAGCAGCAGGTCCGCCAGCCTGTAGTTCATCAACGGCGACTCGACATCGCGCGGGAATGATTCGAGGAATTCCCGATACCAGCGATTAGCCTCGGCAAAGCTCGCTGCCTTCTCCCGGGAGAACTGCGGGTCCTGATAGATAGCGTGATAGTAGCTGGCAAGCTCCTTCAGGTTTGATTTCAGCAGGCCGACAACGTCCGGATAGGCGTTCACATCGAAATGCTTCCAGTACTCCGATTTCAGCCCGTAATCGGTAACAAAATCCTTGTTGGCATCAATAACAAGCTGCGGGAATCCACCCTGCTTGAAGATCTCGATAACCCGCATATCGAAATGCGGTGCCACCTTGTGGAACGGATTCAGATTTACAAAGGCCTTATATGACGCCGCCGCATCAGCATAGCGACGCTTCTCCAGATAATGCTCGCCAAGATTGGCGTAGATATTCACCTCATAGCTACGCTGGCCCTTGCGGCGGAAGTAATCGGACACCGAGTCCGCACCACCGAGCGAGGAGAAGCTCAGGCTGATTACCCGATAGGTATCCTCGACTCGCTTCTGCTCGATATCATTCTTCGGATTCTCGAAGTCATAACCGAGACTGATCTTGTAATCGAGCAGCGCAACAAATTGATCCAGCGCCTCCTCGTGCATGTCCTGCTTGTAGAACGTCCAGCCGAGCTTGTAGAGCGCCAGTTCGTAATAGAAAGAGCCATCGCCCATACGGACGATGACGCTGTAGGCCTCTTCTGCATCAAGGTATTTCTTGCGGGTGAAGAAATATTCGCCACGACGGAACTGGATTTCGTCAATAACGCTGGAATCAGGATATTCGGCGGCGATGCGATTCATCACCAGCATTGCCTCCTCTACCTCGCCCAGCTCTTCATAGGCGCGGGACATCTGGTAGAGCACCTGATCGTTACGCTCGTAATAGGGATACTTTTCCAGCAGCTGCTTGTAGAGCGCGATAGCTTCCTGAGCGCCGGCATTCTCAAGATCGGCCCCGGCCTCGGCGGGCAGACCCTGGTCCGCCGCAGACTGGATAGCGCCGGTTTCCGTCGCCCGGCTTTCAAAATCGCTCTCCGACTCATCATGGGAAACGATCACATCGGCACGAGTATCTGCCGCCGGCGCAGCAGCCGCTGCAGCATCGGGACGATCGATCGCATCCAGCGCCGATGCCTTTGGTGTGACTGCAAGCGGCGGCCGGGGTGTCGGGCCACTACCCTCCAGCAAGCCGTATTCCTTTTCGATTTTCAGATCGGCAAGACGACGAATGGCCTCCGGTGCAAGTGCCGACTCCGGCGTCTCCTCAAGAAACTTCTGATAGCTGGCCATGGCCTTTTCAATGCCGCCATCAACCTTGACATCCTCAAGTTCGAGGTCGACATTTTTCAGCTTGCCAATGGTGCCGCGGTTATCGGTACTGCTGGCACAGGATGCCAACAGCACGCTTAGTGCCAGCAGGGAAAGTCGACAGGGCTTCATTGCTGCGGCTCTCCGGCACCCTGCTGCGATTTCAGTGCGCGGTCATAGCTTTCCGCCATGGCAAACCGGGCCTTGACCTGATACTGCTCGATTCGCTTGCGGCGCTGTTCGAACTCGTTGATCGCCATCATCTCGATCATCCGGCCCTGACGTGCCATCAGCGTCGCGACCTGGGTGCTGGCCTCACGAATACGAACCCGGGTTCTGGTCAGCTGGGCGTCATAGCCCTGATAGCTCTGTGTGGCCGCCTGACGGGTACGGATATAGCCGTCATAGATGTTCTGCAGCCTGGCCACTTCACTGTCCAGCGCCTTCAGATTCTTGTAGGTGTCGGTCAGGCGCTGGTCGTAACTGGTATGAATATTCCAGTGAATCACGCCCTTCAGCCGATCGATACGGCGCCGCGCTTCCTCCCCGGAGGCACTGCTGTCGTTACGGTACAGCTCTTCCTGCCCGGCGATCTCTGCCAGTGCGATACGCTCATCCGCGGTAGCGAGGAAATCCGGACGCGGCGATACCAGCATGTGATGAAGCCGATCGGCCAGACTCTGGCGCTGCTCAAGGCGCAAACGAATACGCGAATCAAGCGCCCGGAAACGCTTGTCGAGATCCGGCAGCAAGGGTTCGTAATAGCGACGGCGCAGTTCGATGATCTGCTCATAGGCGTTGAGATATTCCTCCCACGCCTTCAGCCGTTTGCGCAGATCTTCCAGATCCTGATAGTTGCGCAACGACGACTGAAAATCATTCGATGCCATTAGCTGGGTCAGATACCAGGTCTCTGGGGTATCTTCCAGCTCACGCAGCTTGATCGCCCAGTTCTTGTCCTGCTTGACCTCTTCACGAACCAGCGCAGCAAGAAAATTACCGTTACGGACGCTCTCGATGGAGGCATTCACACGGCTCAGCTCCTTGCCAAATGCTTCCAGCGCTTCTCCGTACATCAACGCAGCGCGTCCATGCAGCTCCAGCTGCGCATAGGAGTACGGCACACCGAGCATACTTTCCTGTACCGCCTTGTCGGTGGGATTGCGCTTTACCAGAATGCTCCACGGCACCAGTGCACGATCAAACCGGCCAAGTGCCACATCCGCCCAGCCGGAACCCAGCAGCGCCTTGTCGGAGAACGGGCCAACCATACGGACGCGATCAAGATATTGCTTGGCCTGCTCCGGTTTCTCCGCCTCCAGCAGGCGATAACCGAGCACCAGATTGGCCTTGTCGCGAATGGCCTGGGTCGGCTCATCGTCCCCCTTCACCTGGCCGGCCCGGTCGAGCTGGGCAATACCGGCTTTTTCCTTGCCCTGCAGGAACAGCGCCATGCCGAGGTTGTAGCCGGCGAAACCGCGAAAACCGCGCATATCACGCATGTCTTCAAGAATGTCCACGGCGTCGGCAAAGCGGCCGTTGACCATATAGATCTGCGCCCGCAGGAAACGCTCGTCATCGCGGATCCGCTCGGGGACCTTGCCGGAAATCCGTTCGATCGCCAGCAGCGCGTCCTCGGGCTGACTTTTCTCGTAGTAGATCCGCGCCAGCCGGTAGGCTGCCTCGTTACGGATCTCGGGGCTGACATTGCCCTCAATTACCGCCTTCATCGCGCGGCCGGCACGCTTGTGCATACGGTAGTAAAGCTCGAAGTCACCGACGGAAAATTCGGCGTGGCCAAGCTGGATATGGAAGGGATCAAGGTTCGGCTCATCAAGCCGGTAGAACTGGCTCAGCTCGACATCCAGACGACTGATTGCATCGAAATACTCACCCTGCTGGGCATAGAAAAACGCCTCGCCAAGAAACAGATCGCGAGTATTCGTTTTTGCTGGCTCACTGGCTGCCCATGCGCCCGCACCGGCACACACTGCAAGCAGCGCGAGATATCGACGCATCATGGATTACCGATCTTTGAATTGAACCCTGTTACTGCCAAGGCCTGGAGCAGATAGCACAATTTCGACCAGCCTTGGTCCCGCTTCCTTGGTAAAGGTATGACTGACTTTCCTGCTGCTGCCCGCCTTCTCGATCAGGGTCAGCTCCAGAGTATGCTCGCCGGCGCGGACATTGCCGGTATACAAGCGCTGAACACCACCGTTTTTCAGCGCCTCCAGTTCCTTATGGGTGTAGAGGTGATGGCTGACCACCTCGCCATCAATCACCACATCAACGGCATCAAGACGGAAATCCTCACCCGGAGCGAAGGAGACAAACAGGGACACCTGAGTGTTAGAGGGATAAAGCAGCTTCTCTTCCAGCTGCATCAGCTCGGAGGAGATCGCCAGCACATCCGCCTTGATGTCCTGCACCTGCTCATCCAGCCCCTTGATCTGCTCACGGGATACCTCCTCAGCCAGACCGACGGAGGCCGAAAAAAGCACGAAAGTGCCAAAAAAGACGGCTCGTGTAACGCTACGCATCTGATATCACCCAGAAATTCGGGAAGCTCCCACCAAGGGCACAATGGAACCATGCCGACAAGGCCAGAATCTTTCGATCAGGTCGCAAATCCCCCATCCGGGTTGGAAGATTTTGCATATATAACAATTAAATAGGGGAGGTTTTTAAGAATGGGACGCATGTATGGTCAGGCGTCGGGAGGCATTACCGGTTTTGCCAGAGGCGAATGTATAAAGCAGCAAGCCAGCCCTTCTCTCGGGAGAAGTGCTGGCTTTTAGCTCCGCTGCAACCAAGGTCAGGCAGTGGCTGCCTGCTTCTGCGGCTCGACCTCCTCCATTGAGGTGCGGATCAGGTGGTCAAACGCGCCGAGCGACGCCTTGGCCCCCTCGCCCATGGCGATGATGATCTGCTTGTACGGCGCCGTGGTGCAGTCGCCGGCAGCAAACACACCCGGCACACTGGTCTGGCCGCGGGCGTCGACTTCGATCTCGCCGCGGTTGCTCAGCGCCAACGTGCCTTTCAGCCAGTCGGTATTGGGGACCAGACCGATCTGCACAAACACGCCTTCAAGATCCAGCTTCACCACTTCGTCGTTGCTGCGGTTCTTGTAGGTCAGGCCGGTCATGCGCTGGCCGTCGCCATGCACTTCGGTGGTTAGAGCCGATACAACGATGCTGACGTTCGGCAGGCTGCGCAACTTGCGCTGCAGAACTTCGTCGGCACGCAGCTTGCTGTCGAATTCGATCAGAGTGACGTGGGCAACCACGCCGGCCAGATCAATCGCCGCTTCAACGCCGGAGTTGCCACCACCAATCACCGCCACACGCTTGCCCTTGAACAGCGGGCCGTCGCAGTGCGGGCAGTAGGCAACACCGCGGCCGCGGTATTCCTGCTCGCCGGGGACGTTCATTTCGCGCCAGCGGGCGCCGGTGGCAATCAACACGGATTTGCTCTTCAGCACCGCGCCATTGGCGAGATGAATTTCACTAATGGTGCCCGGCACCAGCTTTGCCGCGCGCTGGTTGTTCATGATGTCAACGTCGTAGGCCTTGACGTGCTGCTCAAGTCCGGCAGCCAGTTTCGGACCATCGGTTTCGTTAACGGAAATAAAATTCTCGATCGCCATGGTGTCGAGCACCTGGCCACCGAAACGCTCGGCCAACACGCCAGTGTGAATACCCTTGCGGGCGGCATAAATCGCTGCAGCAGCACCGGCCGGGCCACCGCCGACGATAAGCATGTCAAAAGTGTCCTTGCCGCTGAGCTTTTCCGCATCACGCTCTGCCGCGCCGCTGTCGGCTTTCGACAGGATTTCTTCCAGCGTCATCCGGCCCTGGCCGAAGGCTTCGCCGTTCAGCAGCACGGTCGGCACCGCCATGACCTGACGGGCATTAACCTCGTCCTGAAACAGGGCACCATCAATCATGGTGTGGCGCACGCCCGGGTTCAGTGCCGCCATCAGGTTCAATGCCTGAACCACGTCCGGGCAGTTGTGACAGCTCAGGGAAATGTAGGTTTCGAAGTGGAATTCACCGCGCAGACCCTTGATCTGCTCGATGATGTCCGCCTCGACTTTCGCCGGGTAACCGGACACCTGCAGCAGGGCCAGCACCAGCGAGGTAAATTCATGGCCCATGGGCAGGCCGGCAAAGTGTACGCCGGTGTCTTCGCCGGGGCGGTTCACGGCAAAGGTCGGCTTGCGGATATCGGCGTTGTCGCCGTGACGCAGGCTGATCTTGTCGGTCAGCGAAACGATGTCTTCCAGCAGCGCGGTCATTTCCCGCGACTTGTCTCCAGAATCGGTATAGGCCACCAGCTCGATCGGGTTGACGAGCTTTTCAAGGTAAGCACGCAATTGTGTTTTCAGATTGGCATCAAGCATGGTCCCGTCCTTTTTCTGGAGATTTCAGATTTTGGTGTTGATACACACCGGCGCTTTTGGCGCCGGTGCAAACCTGCGTCCGGATCACGAACGCAGGCTGTCCGGTCAAGGCTGCAATCAGATCTTGCCAACCAGATCGAGCGACGGTGCCAGAGTGGCTTCGCCTTCTTTCCACTTGGCCGGGCAGACTTCGCCCGGGTGTGCGGCCACATACTGGGCCGCTTTGACTTTGCGCAGCAGCTCGGAGGCATCGCGGCCGATGCCACCGGCGTTGACTTCGATGATCTGGATCGTGCCGGCCGGATCAATCACGAAGGTGCCACGCTCGGCCAGGCCTGCTTCCTCGATCATCACTTCGAAGTTGCGCGAGATCAGGCCGGTCGGATCACCGATCATCGGGTACTGGATTTTCTTGATGGTGTCGGAGGTGTCGTGCCATGCCTTGTGGGTGAAATGGGTGTCGGTGGAAACGCTGTAGATTTCCACGCCCATTTTTTTGAACTCGGCGTAGTTGTCGGCCAGGTCGCCCAGCTCGGTCGGGCAGACAAAGGTAAAGTCCGCCGGGTAGAAGAACACCACCGACCACTTGCCCTTCAGCTCCGCGTCGGAAACGTCGATAAATTTACCGTTGTGGTATGCGGTGGCCTTGAACGGCTTCACTTCAGTGTTGATCAGGTTCGCCATGTGCTTAGCTCCTTGGTTTGTTTGTCGGGAATCGGTATCGGCTACTCGACCGAAGCCCGCATGTTAGGGGCTGAGCCGGCAGAAATTAAGTTGATGATTTTCACTGCTGCAATAGGGTATACCTATTACAGCGCCATCCCGGCCGGGGGCGGCGTCAGATAACACACTCGGCTCATACTGGCCGCTGGTAGCAGCGCTTTGCTAAGGTTGCAGCTCCGTTTTGCAGGACGTCGTCTTGAGTCACTCCGTATACAAGGATCGGCTGCGTGAAAAGTTGCGCCGGCAGACCGAAGATTTCGTTGCCCGCGGTGGTCAGATCGACCGGGTTGCACCCGGCGTTTCCGGCCGCGACGACGCCCTGCGACCGCCTCCGGCAACCCATTTCAATGCCGGCCCGCGACAGGCTCGCACGCCGGTTCCCGAAGTAGTTGCCGCGATCGAGCTGCGGCGCAAGCAGAAAAGCATCACCCGCAGCGCCACCGGCCGGAGCAACAAGCCGAGGCGAACGCTGGTATACGACGATTTTGGCGAACCCCTTCGCTGGGAATGGAAAGACCAATAACAGGAGAAAAACCATGAAGTTAAGACACTGGCTAATGATGACACTGATGACGTTTTCGATTCCCGCCATGGCAGACATCAAGGAACGTCAGGTGGCTCTGCCGGATAACCTTGGCACCGCCGTGGTGTACTCCGCCAAGGGCAAGAAGCCCGGTCCGGGCATTATTGTCGTGCATGAGTGGTGGGGCTTGAATGACTATGCTCGCAATCGCGCCCGCCAGCTGGCGAAGGCAGGCTACACCGCCATCGCCGTGGATATGTATGGCCATGGCAAGGTTGCTGATCATCCGAAAGATGCCAAGGCCTTTATGGAAGCCGCCTTTGCCGAACCGGAGAAAATGAATGCACGCTTTGATGCTGCCCGCGCCCTGCTGGAAGCCGAACGCAATGTCGACCCGGCAAAGATCTATGCTGTCGGTTACTGCTTCGGCGGTGCAGTGGTGCTGAATCAGGCACGTATGGGCGCCGATCTTGCCGGCGTTGCCAGCTTCCACGGCAGTCTCGGAACCACCAGCCCGGCCAAGGAGGGTAGCATCAAGGCCCGCCTGCTGGTCGCCACCGGTGGCGCGGATCCGATGGTGCCGGCGCAGCAGGTCGGCCAGTTTGTCACCGAGATGTCCAGCGCCGGCGCAGCGCTTGAGCTGCTCAGCTTCCCCGGTGTGCTGCACAGCTTCACCAATCCCGGTGCCACCGCAGTGGGCGAGCAGTACGAGATGCCGCTGGCGTACGATGAGGCTGCCGACAAGGCAAGCTGGGATGCGCTGATGCAATTCATTCGCTGAAACCGGACTGAAATGGTCCCTGCCCTGTCTCTGTCGGGCCGGGGCGCCTATAATGCGCGCCCCAACCGGCAGACCGGCAGCCCTTCATGACAGATTTTGCCCTCGGCCAGCGCTGGCTCAGCGAAACCGAGACCGAGCTTGGACTCGGTATCATTCAGCACATCGATTATCGTCTCGTTACCGTTTACTTCCCTGCCTGCGAAGAAGAGCGCACCTACGCCCGCAATAACGCGCCACTGGCGCGGATGATTTTTGCTGCCGGTGACAGCATCACCACGGCAAAGGGTGAGCAATTGCGGGTTGCCGCCGTACGCGAAGTAGAAAACGTGCTGATCTATCAAGCCTGTCCGGAAGGTGATCCCGCCGCCATGCAGCTGGTGCCGGAAAGTCAGCTCGATCATCAACTTGATCTGCGCACCGCCAGTGACCGCCTGTTTGCCGGCCAGCTGGATACTTCCGGCTGGTTCAGCCTGCGCCATGCCGCCATGCAGGCGCAGGACCAGCTAGCCCGCTCAGCGGTGCGCGGGCTGATGGGACCGCGCATCGACCTGATCGGTCATCAGCTGCATATTGCCCATGAAGTCGGCCATCGTTTCGCCCCGCGGGTGTTGCTTGCCGATGAAGTTGGTCTTGGCAAAACCATTGAAGCGGGCATGATTCTGCATCAGCAGCTGCACACCCATAGGGCCGAGAGAGTGCTGATCGTGGTACCGCCAGCGCTGGTGCATCAGTGGTTTGTGGAAATGGTGCGGCGCTTCAATCTGCACTTCAGCATTTTCGACGACTCACGGCTGGAAGCACTGCGGCATGAATATCTGCCAGCGCGGGCCGATGAAGATGAGCAGGTCGATCTCGCTACGCTGCCGAATCCGTTCCAGAGCGAACAGCTGGTGCTGATCAGTAGTGACTTCCTGCTCAGGTGTGATATCGGCGAGCTCACCAGTGCCGGCTGGGACCTGCTGGTGGTGGATGAAGCCCATCACCTGGAATGGTCGCCGGAACAGCCGGGCGATGCTTATCTGCGTGTCGAAGCGCTCGCTCGTGCGGGGCGCGGCGTGCTGTTATTAACGGCAACACCGGAACAGCTTGGCCGCGAGAGTCATTTTGCCCGCTTGCGCCTGCTTGATCCGGATCGCTACCCGTCGCTGCCGCAATTTCTGGCCGAGCAGGATCAGTACCGCCAGGTCGCCGAGCTTGCTGCTGCCCTGCATGACAACAACGTCTGGACAGCGCAACTGAAACAGCAGGCCGCAGAGTATGTTTCCGATGTCAGCATCGAGGAGAAAAACCGCGAGCAGATCCTGCGCGAGCTGATCGACCGCAGCGGCACAGGCCGGGTGATGTTCCGCAACACCCGCAAGCATGTGCAGGGTTTCCCAACGCGGATAGCGCAACCGGTGGCGCTGCCCTGCCCGATCGAATACACACCACAACCGGACGACGATATTGATCAGCGCCTGTTCCCGGAGCGGCTGTTCAGCGACGACCGCTGGTGCGAACTCGACAGCCGCTGCCAGTGGCTGGTGGAATTTCTCCGCCAGCGCCGCCGCGACAAGGTGCTGGTGATCTGCTCACGCAGTGAAACCGCCAGCGAACTGCAGGCCTGGCTGAATTACAAACATGGCCTGAGCGTTGGCGTGTTCCATGAATACATGGACCTGATTGCCCGCGATCGTGCCGCCGCCTGGTTCGCCGAAGAAGAAGACGGCGCCCAGGCACTGGTCTGCTCGGAAATCGGCAGCGAAGGTCGCAACTTCCAGTTTGCCCATCATCTGGTGCTGTTCGATTTGCCACGCAACCCGGACCTGCTGGAACAACGTATCGGCCGTCTCGACCGTATCGGTCAGAAGCAGGACATTCAGGTTCATATTCCCTATCTGAAAGATCACGCTCAGGAAGTTTTGCTGCGCTGGTACCACGATGGCATGGATGCCTTCAGCCAGCCCAACGCCGCCGGCTCGCTGATTCGTCAGGACACCGCCGCGTTACTGGAACAGGCGATGCTGAAGCCGGCCGACAGCGCCCTGATGCAGCAGCTGATCGAGACCACCCGCGCCGCCAGCGAACGGGCCCGCGAGCTGCTTGATGCCGGAAGGGATCGATTGCTGGAGCTGTCTTCGTTCGATCCGGGCAAGGCGGCAACACTGGTAGCACAACTGGCCGAGGCCGATAACCAGTCGCCGATGAAATTTATGGAGCAGGTGTTCGAGCGCTACGGCGTCGAGCAGGAAGACCACTCCGATCAGGCCTGGGTTCTGATGCCCGGCCCGCAGATGGTGAGTTCATTCCCCGGCCTGCCGGATGACGGCATCACCGTTACCGACAAACGCAGCGTGGCGCTGTCGCGCGACGATATGCAGTTCCTGTCCTGGGAACACCCGATGGTGGCAGGCGCGCTGGATCTGGTGCTCGGCGACGATCACGGCAAGGCCTGCGTCACCCTGCTGAAGAACAAGCGCATTCCCGCCGGCACACTGCTGCTGGAGGCACTCTATCAAATTGATATTCAGGCTCCGCGCAGCCTGCAGGCGGAACGTTTTCTGCCGGCGTCCATGATGCGCCTGCTACTGGATGCCCGTGGCAAGGACCTGTCTGCCACTATCGCCCATGAATCCCTGAGCAAGCAGTGCCGCAAGCTCGACAAGGCACTGGCCCGGAAAATTGTCGCCAGCCAGCGCGAAGTGCTTGAAAAGCTGCTCGACAATGGCGATGCCATGGTGCAATCCCGGGCCGCCGCCCTGCTGGATGAGGCTATGCGGGCGATGCAGGAGGAACAGGATGAAGAGCTGCGCCGGCTGCAGGACCTGCGCCGCCGCAACCCGGCGATCCGGGAAGAGGAAATCGCATTTCTGCAGCAGCGCAGCGCGGCCCTGACAACGGCATTACAGCAAGCCCGCTGCCAACTCGCCGCAGTGCGGATTATTGTCGTTGGCCATGACTGAGCTGCGCCGGGGGTTACCGGACCGGTCACCGGCCCGGCCGCTGAACAAAAAGATACAATCACGCTGAAACCCGCGGCTTGATATTACTGTCACAGGTTCCATTCATGCTTGGTCATGAGAGGATACTGTGATGAAGAAGCGGACACTGGCAATTAACAGCTTTCTGGCGGTCACCACCATGGCGTGGCTGGGGCAGCCGTTGCCTGCCAACAGTACTGAGCGTCGTCCCGGCGTGCCGATCAGCGCCATAGAGCAGGTCCGGAACAACCCTGTAGACATCCGCCAGCTGCGTTACCGGGCAGCGGACCGGGCGCTGCTGCGCGGACATCTGCGCGGCCAGCATAACGATCCGCAACGGCTGTTTATGCCCGGCCAAATCCTCGACTTCAACCAGCTCTCCTCGGCTCGCACCCTGCCGGCCGCCTTGCAAGTTGAACTGACGGTCCATGAACAGATCGTCGACCTGGTGATTGACGCACAGATCGTCCGCATGCACAGGCAGAGCCGGGAAATCATCGACGTGGTCTGACCTTCCGGCAATTTCCCCCAGCAATAAAAAGGGCGCCGAAGCGCCCTTTTTCTATTTGCCTGATAACCGGTCAGAGCCAGTACACGCACACGTACAGGAACAGCCAGACCACATCAACGAAGTGCCAATACCAGGCCGCCGCTTCATAGGCGAAGTGGTTGTCCTTGCTGAAATGTCCTTTCAGGATCCGGAAGAACATGATCAGCAGCATGAGGGTACCCATGGTCACATGGATGCCATGGAAGCCGGTCAGGAAGAAGAACATGCTGCCGTAAATACCGGCCTCAAGGGTCAGACCCAGCTCCTGATAGGCGTGGATATATTCTTCCACCTGCAGAGTCAGAAAGGAGATGCCGAGCAGCACGGTGATGCCCTGGAACAGGATCAGCTTGCCCCGCTCGCCGGTGATCAGGGCGTGGTGGGCAATGGTCAGGGTGAGCGAGCTGGCCAGCAGGATAGCGGTGTTGATCGCCGGCAAACCCCAGGCGCCCATGGCCTGGGTGGTGCGGCCATCCGGGGTGGCAGTCAGCGGCCACATGGCCTGGAAGTCCGGCCACAGCAGCTCGTGGGTCATGGCGTTGTTGCCTTCGCCGGCGAGCCACGGAATGATCAGCCAGCGGGCGTAGAACATGGCGCCGAACAGGATGCCGAAAAACATCACCTCGGAGAAAATGAACCAGATCATGCCCTGACGGTAGGAGTTACCAAGCTGGGCATTGTGCAGGCCGGTGATCGACTCACGAATGGTGTCGCGCCACCACATGAACATGGTCGCAATGATGACCAGCACACCACTGATCAGGATCCAGCCGCCCATGTCACCGGTATTGCGCAGGGTGTTCTGACCGAACTCGGTGCTCTGCTGAATGAAATTGGCTGCACCGATCGCAATCAGGAACAGACCGATCGAACCGAAAAGCGGCCACGGGCTGCTCTCCGGCACGTAGTATTTGCTGCTGTTATGTTCCGCCATGAGTCTCGTTCTCCTGTCTGAACCTGCAAGGACAGCTTTATCGGGCTGCCAGCTTGTCTTCGTTAGCCATCACCCGCTCGGTCACATCAAACATCGTGTATGACAGGGTGATGGTGTTGATATGTTTTGGCAGTGCCGGATCCAGATAAAAAATCATCGGCATCTCGGCTTCGCCACCTGCTGCCAGCGTCTGGTTGTTGAAACAGAAGCACTGGGTTTTCAGCAAATGCGGCGCAGCCAGCCCCGGCGTTACCGAGGGGATTGCCTGACCGATGATGGTGCTGTCGGCCGGATTCCTCACCGTGAAGTTGACCTGGGTAATCTCGCCCGGATGCACCTTGACGCTGCGCACCTGCGGCTTGAAATCCCAGGGCATACCTTCGCTGGCGACGGTTACGAACTGCACCGTGATCAAACGGTCCTCGTCGAGCTCGACAACACCGTCTGCTGCCGTCGAGCTGGTCTTGCCATTCAGACCGGTGATGTCACAGAGCACGTCATAAATCGGCACCATGGCAAAAGCAAAGCCAAACATCGCGATCGCACCCAGCACCAGCTTGCGTACCGTTCTCTGATTGCGTTGCTCCAGACCCTGCTCGCTCATGGCGCCCTCCGTCTGATCCGAGTACCGACTTATTTCACAACCGGCGGAGTGTCAAAGGTGTGGAACGGTGCCGGTGACGGCACGGTCCACTCCAGTCCTTCCGCACCTTCCCACGGTGCTGCCGGTGCTTTCTCGCCTTTCTTCATCGCGCACAACACACACACCAGCACGAAGATAAGCTGCGACAGGCCAAACCAGAAGGCACCAATCGATACCCAGTAATTGTAGTCGGCAAACTGCAGTGCATAGTCAGCGTAACGGCGCGGCATGCCGGCCAGACCGACAAAGTGCATCGGGAAGAACAACAGGTTCACGGACAGCAGCGAGTTCCAGAAATGCAGCTCGCCAAGGAACTTGTTCGGCATCACGCCGGACCACTTCGGCAACCAGTAGTAGGCCGCAGCAAAGATCGAGAAGATCGCACCGGACACCAGTACATAGTGGAAGTGCGCGACAACGAAATAGGTGTCGTGGTACTGGAAGTCAACCGGCGTCATCGCCAGCATCAGGCCGGACAGACCGCCACAGGTGAACAGCACCACAAACGCCAGCGCCCACTTCATCGGCAGTTCAAAGGTGAGTGAGCCACGCCACATGGTGGCTACCCAGTTGAACACCTTCACGCCGGTCGGAACCGAAATCAGCATGGTCATGTACATGAAGAACAGGGTGCCAGCCAGCGGCATGCCGACGGTAAACATGTGGTGAGCCCAGACCACGAACGACAGCAGTGCAATCGATGCGGTGGCGTAAACCATCGAGGCATAACCGAACAGGTGCTTGCGGGCAAAGGTCGGAATGATCGCCGAAACAATACCGAAGCTCGGCAGGATCATGATGTACACCTCGGGATGCCCGAAGAACCAGAAAATGTGCTGGAACAGCACCGGGTCACCGCCACCGGCAGCATTGAAGAAGCTGGTACCGAAGTGACGGTCGGTCAGCATCATGGTGACGGCGCCAGCCAGAACCGGCATAACAGCCACCAGCAGGAACGCGGTGATCAACCAGGTCCAGACGAACAGCGGCATCTTCATCATGGTCATGCCAGGTGCGCGCATATTCAGCACGGTGACGATGACATTGATGGCGCCCATGATGGAAGAAATACCCATCATGTGAACGGAGAGGATGAACAGGTCAGTCGATGCCGGACCATACTTGGTCGACAGCGGTGCGTAGAAGGTCCAGCCGAAGTTCGGCGCTGACGGATTACCCTCACCAAAGGCACTCATCAGCACCGAGCTGATCAGGATGGTGAACGCAAACGGCAGAATCCAGAACGACCAGTTATTCATCCGCGGCAGAGCCATATCCGGCGCGCCGATCATCAGCGGAATCATCCAGTTGGCGAGGCCAACGGTGGCGGGCATAACCGCACCGAACACCATCACCAGACCGTGAACGGTGGTCATCTGGTTAAAGAACTCCGGATCAACAACCTGCAGGCCCGGGTACATCAGCTCGGCGCGGATAACCAGCGCCATCAGGCCGCCAACCATGAACATGGCGAAGCTGAACCACAGGTACAGGGTACCGATGTCCTTGTGGTTGGTGGAGAACAGCCAACGCTTCAGGCCATGCGGGGCGTGGTGGTGATCATCGTGGTGATCAGTATGTGCTGCTACGGCAGTCATCAGGCTCCCCTCCCTTACTTGGCAACGTCGGCGGGTTGAACGAGGTCGCCGGTGTTATTACCGAACGCATTGCGCTGGTAGGTAATCACGGCGGCAATTTCACGCGGCGTCAGCTGGGCAGCAAACGACGGCATGGCGTTACGCCCCTTGATCAGGACATCGATATTTTCCTGAACCCGGGAAGGATCCGTCATCAGCTCGGTACCGGCGAACGGCAGGCCGATGCCACCCTGACCTTCGGCACCGTGGCAGAGCACGCAGGCGGCTGCGTATTTCTGCTGGCCCAGCTCCATGGCAGATTCCAGACTGGAGAACGGCGTCAGGTCCGGACCGCTCGCGGCCTTCTCTTTCTCTTCCGCAATCCAGCTGTCGAATTCATTCTTCGCCAGCACTCGCACTTCAATCGGCATAAAGGCGTGGTTCTTACCACACAGCTCGGCGCACTGACCGTAGTAGGTGCCAGTGGCATCTTCCGGAACCAGTGTCCAGGCTTCGTTAACGAAGCCGGGAATGGCGTCCTTCTTGATAGCGAAGTCCGGCATATAGAACGAGTGAATGACGTCGTCGGCGGTCACCAGAAAGCGCACCTTGACGCCAGCCGGAATCACCAGCGGCTTGTCCACGGCAAGCATATAGGTCGAATCTTTCTCGGTTGGCTCTGCGCCAACACGATCGGCCGCGGTGCCATACGGGAACAGACCATCCTTGAGAATCGGCCGGTTGTACTGCTCGGCCGGAGTCTTCAGGTTGGAGAAATAGAAGATGCCAACATCGTTGTCATCCTGATAGGCCAGATATTCATAGCTCCAGTTCCAGCGGTAACCGGTCACCTTGACGGTCAACTCGGCGTCCGAGCTGTCGTCCATGGCAATCAGCACCCGTGTGGCCGGCACAGCCATACCAATCAGGATGATGAACGGCACCACGGTCCAGAACACTTCCAGAAAAACGTTCTCGTGGAAATCTGCGGCCTGCGGACGCTTGCTGCGACGGTGCGCCACAGCTGAGTACATGATCAGACCGAACACCAGCAAACCGATCAGGCTGACGATCCACAGGATAACCATGTGCAGATCGAAAACATCCTGACTGATATTGGTGACCCCGGGACGGAGATTGACGTTGGACCGTTCGGTCCAGTCGCTGGCGACACTTACACCACTGACCAGCAGCAATGTCAGCGCGGCGGTCACGCGACGGAACAGTGTTGACTGCATGCTTGTAGGCTCCCTGTTTTCCCCGGCGGCCGCTAACGGACGCACGATGTTGAAGGCCGCAAGGCCATGGAAAGCGGTTTCAGGATTGGTGCAGGCGCGGTCAAAGCCGGGTCCGTTTCACACCGGGAGTTGGCCAGGGGATGGCCCTGACTCCTCGGCGACCGGAGAAGGCTGAATAATCAATCAGTTGCGAGAGATATTCAGGGAGTTGCCTTCTCCGGGTGCGGCATTTCGCCCCACCCTGCACATCGGGCGCTAACTCTAGTCACTCAAACCGGCAAAGTCCAGACGATTCATGGCGGTTTTCGCCGTGAAAACAGGCCCTGTCAGCAAGCCGATGCGCCCGGTTCGGATTGTGCTATTCTTGCCCGCCCCGCGCCGATGTGGCGTGAACAGTCAGCGAGATCATGTCAGCCAACCGTCAGATATACCGGGTCATTTTCCTGAATCAGGGCCAGATCTACGAGATCTACGTGACCAGCATCTACCAGAGCGACCTGTACGGCTTTATCGAGGTCGAGGAATTCCTGTTTGGCGAACGCGCCCAGGTCGTTGTCGACCCGTCCGAGGAACGTCTGAAAAGCGAGTTTGCCGGTGTCCAGCGCTCGTTTATTCCGATGCATGCGGTGATTCGCATTGACGAGGTGGAAAAGGAAGGCATTGCCAAGGTCACTGATGCCGCCGGCAGCAATGTCACTGCCTTCCCGATGTCCTTCAGCCCGGCCCCCAAGGGCGGCCGAAAGTAACCCGACCGCCGTGTTTCAGTCCTCGGCCAGACCGTAACCCTCCAGCAGGGTGCGCCACTGGCCGCTTTGCCGCAGCCGGACCATGCCCTCGTCAAACTGGCGCAGCCACTCCGGCACCTTCGGGTTGTCGGCTGAACAGGCTATATAGAAGGGAGTGGGAGGCTTTCCTTCTCCGGACAGCCTGACAAAGCGGGCCATATCCAGTTTGCGTAACGCGGTATTCATGATCATCGGCGACTCAAGCAAGACGTCAACCCTGCCTGCCAGCAGCTTGCGAATATTGCCTTCCAGTGCATCGGCACCGTAGGCCATCTGGATCCGGGTAGCGTTGGCTGAATCCGCCAGCCAGGCATCCAGCTCGTCGCCATAACTGTATTCACTGATGACGCCCACGGTTCGCCGGGCCAGCGACTCGACTCCGCTGTAATGCCACTCGTCAGCGGCCCGGACATAGATGCCGACGCCATCCCTGCCCAGCTCCTGGGTCGGAAAGCGCAAGTCCGGCGCATCTTCCTTATAGGCACCGATCACGCAGTCAGCGCTGCCGTTGCGCACCGCCTCAAGGCTACGCCCCCAGGACATCAGCCGGTAATCGAGATCATGCCCGGCCTCTTTCCAGACGGTGCGCAGCGCTTCGATACCAAACCCTGGCTGAGCAGCACCCGGATCACCGTTAACCGGAAACCAGGCATCGGCCCGTAGCCTGATGGTATCGGCACTGGCCAGGGGACAGAGCAGCAGAGTTATCAGTGTTGCAACAGACCACTTCATGACATACCTCCGCATCATTCGCATCAGGCAAAGGGATCAGGGCTGTGATGGTGATTGCTCCTGCTCCATCGGCACCCCGTGAAGCTCAGTAAAGCGCACATCGTGCGGTGTGATCCAGCCCATATACATGGACAGGATCAGAAACAGGAATACCGCCACTGACAGGCCGACCCGCCAGGCCAGCGCCCGAACCGTCCGGCCATCGGCACTCTCGCCCTTGACCATCGAGGTCAGACCGCGAAACAGGGCAAATACCGCTGCCGCCAGCAGCAACAGTGCCAGAACCTTCACCCACCACATGAGAACCTCCGCTTGCTGCAATAACCGTCCGACAAAATGCCGACCCGACGCGCACCGCGGAAACGACTCCGCTAGAATGCCGCCCCATTCTAGCCCGACCGCGTCAGCATCGGGCGAACTGGTTGCCGAGCAACCGTTGCTGGAGACCCGGATGGCGTCTGGCCGCTTCCACCACTCACTGCCTGCACTGCTTGCCACTCTGGCCGTGGTGGCCCTGTGTCTGCGGCTGGGGTTCTGGCAGCTGGAACGGGCCAACACCAAGGCCAGCTGGCAACAGCAACAAGCCGAGCGCTCCGGCCGCGACCCTCTGTCGCTCAGTGAGGCAGTGGCCCTGTCCGAGCCGGCTAATTATCCGGTCCGGGTGCAAGGGCAATTCGATAACGACCGGGTCATTCTGCTGGATAATCGGGTACTGGACCGGGTGGCAGGCTACCACGTGTTGACGCCACTGCAGACTGACGACGGTAAATGGGTACTGGTCAACCGCGGCTGGACCGGCCGCGGCGCCGACCGCAACGTGCTGCCGGATATCGCGCCGATCACCGGAAATGTTACGGTGGAAGGCTTCGCCTATCAGTACAGCGACCGCACCTTCACGCTGGCTGACGATGATCTGTCGATGCCGAGCTGGCCGCTGCGCCTGCAGAAGATTGAAATCGACGCACTCGCAGCGGTTCTTGGAGTAGAATTGGCGCCCTTCGAAATCCGGGTGCACCCGGATGCGGTGCTGGAAAGCGGCGAGCAGATGCCGCGCATCTGGCATGACCCGGTGATGGGCCCGGAGAAACATCGCGGCTACGCCGTGCAATGGTTTGCCATGGCCAGTGCAGCATTGCTGTTTTTCCTGATCACCGGATTTCGCCGCCGCTCCGGCAAGCAACAGGACATCGACGCATGACACAGCGCAACAGAAACCTCCTGATCATGGCTTTGATCATCGCCCCGTTCGCCCTGACCATGGCGTTCGTGCATCTGTTTGTTGATGTCAGCGAGCTGGAGAGAACCAATAAAGGCTCGCTGATCCTGCCGCATGTTCAGCTTGAAGATCTGAAACCGCTGAACACAAATGGCGAACGCTACAACATCAGTGAGCTGGGCGGGCAATGGACCCTGCTCTATATCGCTGCTGGCGAGTGCGAAAGCGCCTGCAAGAACGGCCTTTACTATCTGATCAAACAGCTTCGCCTGGCGCTTGGCTCTGACGCGCCACGGGTGCGCCGGATGGTTGCCCACACTGCCGAACCGGGCGAGGCGCTGCGCGCTTTTCTCGACAACGAAGTGGCCGGCATGGTCGAACTGCAGGTTGATGCCGACGCCGTGAATCATGCCCTGCTGCCATTCATGCAGGGAGCAGACTCTGCTGTCGATCATATTTTTCTGGTTGCCCCGGACGGGCAGATTTTCATGTGGTACCCCACGCACGAGGACATACAGGAAGTGCTTCTCGAGTCGGACAGGATTCTCTACGACCTGAAACGCACCCTTAAAGGCTCACTGATCGGGTAATTCACCATGCAAGAACCAGTTCTGAATCGTGCTTTGCTGTGGCAACGAAGACTGACCCTGTTCGCTGTACTGCTGACTGCCGGCGTGATCATGCTTGGCGCCTGGACCCGGCTGGCCGATGCCGGCCTCGGCTGCCCGGACTGGCCCGGCTGCTACGGCCATCTTGATGTGCGCAAGGCGATTGACTATGTCAGCCAGAAAAATGAAGCCGCACCGGGCACCTACCGGGAAGCCTTCAAAACCGTGCCGGAGATGGTACACCGTTATTTTGCCGCCACACTCGGCCTGCTGATTGTCATCATCACCACACTGGCCTGGATCAATCGTCGTGCCAGCGGCCAGCCACTGGCGCTACCGACCACGCTACTGGTTCTGGTGATCTGCCAGGGCATTCTCGGCAAATGGACAGTGACTATGGGCTTGCAGCCCACCATCGTCATGCTGCATCTGCTCGGTGGCTTTACCACCATGACTCTGCTTTGCTGGCTGGCAGCAAAACTGTATGGCTGGCCAAAGTTTCTCAACGACTGCGACGTGCGCTCGCTACGCAGCCTGAGCAGCGCAGCGATTGCGGTAGTAATTCTGCAGATCGCACTGGGCGGCTGGACCACGGCGAATTATGCCGCGGTAGTCTGCACCGAACTGCCGATCTGCGAAAAGGGCTGGGTCGATCACATCAATTTTGAAGATGCTTTTGTGTTCTGGGGTCATGAGCACGACAAACCGGATTACGAGTTCGGCGTGCTGGAGAACGATGCCCGCACCACCATTCATGTCATGCACCGGTTCGGCGCCCTGCTGGTGCTGCTGGTGGTCGGTACACTGGTGATCCGCATCCTGCGTAACGCCCGCTGTCACTTTCACCGAAACTTCGCTCTGGTGATCGGCGGCCTGCTGATCTGGCAGATCTGCCTCGGCCTTGGCAATGTCATTTTCAAAGTGCCGCTGGCGATGGCAGTAGCACATAACTTCTTCGCGGTAGTGCTGCTGGTCAGTCTGGTGCTGTTCGGCCGCTCCATCCGCACTTGTTCGGAGCGCGATGCATGAGCGCCTCATCTGCCAGCTGGCGTGATTACTGGGCACTGACCAAACCCGGCGTCGTCGCACTGCTGATGGTCACGGCTGTGGCCGGTATGTTTCTCGCCACCGAGCCCGCTGGCATGGTGCCACTGAATGTTTTTATCCCGGCGTTTATCGGTATGTCGCTGGCAATGATGTCGTCTGCGGCGATCAACCAGATCATGGATCAGAAAATTGACGCCATCATGGCGCGCACGGAGAAACGCCCCATCGTCACCGGGCGGCTGGACACGCGCCGGGCAGTGGCCTTCGCCGTATTGCTGGCCACCGCGTCAATGGCATTGCTGTACTGGCTGGTGAATCCACTGACCGCCTTTCTGACTTTATTCGGCTTTATCGGTTATGCCTTTATCTACACCCTGTACCTGAAACGAGCAACGCCGCAGAACATCGTCATCGGCGGACTCGCTGGCGCCATTCCGCCGCTGCTGGGCTGGACTGCGGTCACCGGCGAAGCACACCCGTATGCCTGGCTGCTGGTGCTGATCATTTTCGTCTGGACGCCACCGCATTTCTGGGCACTGGCCATTCATCGCCGCGACGAGTACGCCAAGGCCGGCATTCCCATGCTGCCGGTGACCCACGGCATCCCCTTCACCCGCCAGTCGGTGCTCTACTACACCGTGCTGCTGGCGGTGACATCGCTGCTGCCCTATCTGACCGGCATGAGCGGACTGATTTATCTCGCTACGGCAATTGTGCTCGGCGGCGTATTCCTGCTGCATGCCTTCCGCCTTCGCTTCAGTGATGACCCAAGCCTGCCGATGAAAACCTTCGGCTACTCGATCACCTACCTGTTTGTCCTGTTTGCCGCCCTGCTGGTCGACCATTACCTGCCGCTCGGTGTGCTTGGCAAGGCTGCTACCCTCTGATCCGCTGACATCTGCTGCTCCGCTGGTTATAGTCTGGCCGGTACGCACCGAATGGTGCTTTTTCGCCGCTGCGGCTTGATCGTCAGGGAACAGGGGAAGAGATCATGGGAATCTGGTTGTTTTTCGGCTTTCTGGCACTGGTGCTGATTTACATCATCGCCGTATATAACAAACTGATCGCGCTGCGAAACCGCTTCAAGAACGGTTTCGCCCAGATTGACGTTCAGCTGCAACGCCGCCATGACCTGATCCCGTCGCTGGTGGAATCCGCCAAAGCCTATCTGGGTCATGAAAAAGAAACCCTGACTCAGGTGATCGAGGCCCGCAATCAGGCCGAGACCGCGCGCAAGAATGCCCGCGCCCAACCGGACAACGCCGGTGCCATGACTGCGCTGGGTCGCGCCGAGGGATTGCTGTCCGGCTCACTGGCCAACCTTTATGCCGTGTCCGAGCAGTATCCGGAACTGCGTGCCAATGAGACCATCGCCCAGCTGATGGAAGAACTGACCAGCACCGAAAACCGGGTCGGCTTCGCCCGTCAGGCATTTAATGATCTGGTGATGGACTACAACACCTACCGGGAACAGTTTCCGAACAACTTTATCGGCGGCCTGTTCGGCAGCTTCAAGGCGGCCCAGCAACTTGAGCTGGAAAATCCGGCAGCTCGACAGGCGGTCAAGGTCAGCTTCTGAGCCGGTCAGGCTGACCCATGAATTTTTTCCAGCATCAGGAACGGGCACGGCGGCGGACCTGGCTTTTGGCGGGCTATTTTGTCCTTGCGGTTATGGCCATCGTCGCCGCCGTCAGCCTCTGCCTGTATCTGGCGGCACTGTGGGCCAGCGGTGGCGGTTACCGCCTGAGCGACTGGCTGCGCTCGCCGGCGATGCTGTGGAGTCTGGTCATTACACTGCTGATCATTCTGGCCGGCAGTGCCCGCAAGGCCTGGCAACTGCGTGAAGGTGGTGTTGCCCTCGCCAATCTGCTCGGCGCCCGGGAAATCCTCCCCGACAGCAGCAACCAGGCCGATCGCCGTCTGCGTAACGTCATTGAGGAAATGGCCATTGCCTCCGGCATTCCGGTGCCGCGCACCTTTGTCATGGAGCAGGAATCCGCCATCAATGCACTGGTGGCCGGTTACCGCCCCACCGAAGCCGTGCTGGTGGTTACCCGCGGCGCCCTCAACAACCTGACCCGGGAAGAACTGCAGGGCGTCATCGCGCACGAATTCAGCCACATTTTCAATGCCGACATGCGCCTGAACATGCGCCTGATTGCCGTGCTCGCCGGCATCCTCGCCATCGGCAAGGTTGGCGAGCTGTTGCTGCATGCCAACACCAGAACCCGCTTTTTCAATCGCCGCTCGGGAAAAAATGAAGCCGCCGGGGTGTTTTTCCTGATCATACTGGGTCTGGCCATGATGGTAATCGGCTACATCGGCCTGTTCTTCGGCCGTCTGATCAAGGCCGCCATCTCCCGGCAGCGGGAATTGCTCGCCGATGCCTCATCGGTGCAGTTCACCCGCAACCCTTCCGGCATTGCCAATGCCCTGATCAAGATTCGCAACCAGCATGGCAGCCACCTTGTCTCCTCCCATGGCGAAGACATGAGCCACATGTGTTTTGGTGCCACGGTGCCGTTTCACCTGCAATACCTGCTCGCCACTCATCCGCCGGTAGATGAACGCCTGAAGGCGCTGGGGGGAGAGTGGCTGGCACGGGCGCGAGTGCGGCAACGCCAGAATGGCGAGCAACCCGCCGCCAAGGCCACGACCACAACTGTCAGCGATAACGCCATGGGATTTGCCGGTAGCGCTGCTGCACAGGCTGCCGGTGCAGCCGCCGCCATGGGCATCGCCAGCACCGTTGGCACCATGCGTGAGTCACATGTCGGCTATGCCCGCAGCCTGCACGACGCCATTCCGGAGCCACTGAAGCAGAACTTTCGTCAGCCGGAGTCGGCCCGCTGGGTCGTTCTGGCACTGGCCATCGGGGCCAGCCGCTCGGACCGGGACGAACTGATCGCCCTGCTGAGCCTGCCGACGCTGGAACAACGTATGGTGGCCCAGCTCTGTGAGGACATCAGCAAACTCGGCACCCGTTTACGTTTGCCACTGACTGACCTGGCCATTCCCGCCCTGAAACAACTACCTCAGGCTCAGCGCGACCAGTTTCTGGCGGAACTGGATCAGCTGGTGAAGCATGACCAGAGGCTGACACTGTTCGAATTTATTCTGACCCGGATTCTTGCCGACCATCTGCGGGCAAATGCATCCCGGGCTCCGCAAGTACGTTTTCGCCAGTATCCGGCCGTGGCCAGCCAGATTCAGCTGGTGATGTCGCTGATGATCCATGCATCCGGGGCGAAGGGCGAGGTAGCGGAGAACCTGTTTCGTGGTGCTGCCATTGCCCTGCTACCGGCAGGTACCGGCCTGGTGCCGCTGGAACAGTGCCGGCTTGAGGCGCTGGATCAGGCACTGCAGGATCTCCGTGACCTGATGCCATTACTGAAAGGCCCGCTGCTCGATGGCCTGGCCGACATTGCCCGAGCGGATGGCCTGATTCAGGTGCAGGAGGCGGAATTGCTGCGCGGCATCGCCACGCTGATGGACTGCCCGATGCCACCCCTGTTTCCGGCAGAAAGCGGGGTTGCCTGATCCAGCCAATACGAATAAATTCCGTTTATCCCCTGACAGACACCGGATGTCGCCCGGATACTGGCCAGCCCCGGGACCGGTCTGGCTAAAATCAGCTCACGGAGATAGGGAGCACCCTATGGAATTCAACAAAATCAGTGAACAGAACGCCTGGGAGGCGGTGGCGGCAGCCACCAGCCAGATCCGTCGTGGCGAGTCCGAACAGGCATTGCTGGCGTGGTTCCATAATCAGGGCGTGAATCTGGATCAGGCGGTGTTTCCGTGTCTGGGTGTTTTCGATGAGGGCGTCTACTCCGGTACGCTGGTGACCCAGGATCGCAAGGTAATCGAATATTTCGTCGACCTGTCGAGCCCGGAAGATGGCGACTTTGAAGATGTCACTGACCAGCTTGGCCCGAAAGACCCGAGCCACCCGGCGCGCGACCTGAAAGATCTGATCACCATGTCCCTGGTGTTTTTCGACGCCGAGCACAGCCGCGCCGCCTGAATCAGCCCGCCTGTTCCGCCTGCCGATAGGGCAGCAGCGTGCGGGCTTCCTGCTGATAGGCCCGCACCATCACCGCCTCCCTCTCGCAGAAATCCGTTACTGCCCGGTGAAACGCCGGCTCACGCATCCAGTGCAACGAGTGGGTGATCACCGGCTCGAAGCCACGCAGAATCTTGTGCTCCCCCTGCACGCCGGGATCAAACTCCTTCAACCCACGCCGGATACAGAACTCGATGCCGCGGTAATAACACAGCTCAAAATGCAGGCCATCGAACTCGCGCAGACAGCCCCAGTAACGGCCATACAGGGTGTGCTGATCAAACAGGTAGAAAGCAGCAGCGACCGGCTCGTCGCCGGTGAAGGCCAGCACCAGCATCAATTGCCCGGCCAGTGACGAGCGCCGCAACCGGTCAAAGAAATCCTCACTTAGATAGGGCCGCTGACCACGCTTGTAATAGGTGGCGACATAGCAGGCATAAAACGCCTTCCACCAGTTTTCCGGAATATCCTCACCGCTGGCCTGCTCGATCCGGACATCGGCCGACATACAAGACTGTCGCTCGCGGCGAATGGACTTGCGCCGCCTGGATGTCAGCGTCGCCAGAAACGATTCGAAATCAGCATAGTCGCGATTAAACCAACGGAAATGGCAAGCCTCACGCCGGGCCAGCGGCCAATCCTCGAGGGCGTCCTGAGCGGTCTGGTCAGGAAACAGCAGATGCCAGGACGATGCCCGGCTTTCCCGCGCCTGCTGCTCAACATAGCTGCGCAGCAGGGCGACATCCGGCTGGCCACGCCAACGCGGCCCGACAAGCGGACTGAACGGCACTGCGGTCACCAGGCGCGGAAAATAGTTTAGCCCGTGCTCGGCATAGGCCTGCGCCCAGCCATGATCAAACACATACTCGCCACGGTTGTGGGTTTTCAGATACAGCGGCATCCAGACATCCGCCGTTGCCAGGTGCTGCGGATACCAGCCGGACTCCGGCGCGGCGGCGCCACTCTGTTCCAGCGCTGCAAAAAAATCGGGCTGTAAAAACGGGTAATCGAAATTCATCAGCACTCCGCAACAGGCAAGCAGCCGGCAGCAAGTTTGGCTACAATGCCCCGGCGCGACCTTCTGACTAACGGTCCTGCCCCTGTGCCGTCGCGCCGGCAGCGACCAATCCACTGTTCATTCATTTACGTCACCACGAGGTTTTTTCGATGCAACGACTCTTCACTGTTTTCCATCTTCTATACGCCCTGCTGTTCGCCGTTGCCGGCATCTGGTTGCTGGTCGATCCTGCCCAGCTCCTTGGCAGTTTGCCAGTTAATCCGCGTGGCGCCCTGATGGCGGGCCAGCAGGCCGGCTTCGGCATGCTGCTGGCGGCCGGCATCAGCCTGTTCTGTGCCTTGCGGGAAAACAGCCGCACCATTCTGTACCCGCTGCTTTGCCTGTATCTGGCCGGCCTGAGTATCAGCTATGCCAGCGCTGACAGCGCCGCGCCGCTGTGGATGTGGCTGCCACTGGCGCTGTACCTGTTGCCACTGCTGACCCTGTTGCCGATGAAGATGCCGGCCGGCCCATTGAAAGCCGGCGAGCTGCAGGGCGAAGTGAAATGGTTTAACCCGAACAAGGGTTACGGCTTTATCCTGTCCGACGATGGCCGCGAGATCTTTGTCCACTTCCGCGCCGTCCGCAACGGCGACCGCCGCACCCTGAAACAGGGCCAGAAAGTGCGCTTCGGCTTGCGCCAGAGCGAACGTGGCGATCAGGCAGATGACGTCCGCATTCTCGATTGAGCCCGCACCAGCACCGGCGGAGGCCGCTCGGGCGGCTTTCGCCAGACGCCGGCAATCCTGAAGACTGATGGCATTCTGCTCATGCTTGTGTCGTAGCGTTTCTCCTGATAGTTTCACCTATCCGTCACGCCGAAAACCAACCGACGGATATTCGCATGGCCCTGCTGAAGTGGCGAAGAAAACCGGATCAGATCGCTGACAACCTGGCCAAAAGTCTGGCTGAGCAGCAAGACCTCAGTCGGCTATTACAGGATACAGCTGACATCGTAGTGTTTACTCAAGCGGCCAGCGGCCGACTCCTGTCGGTCAACCGTCATGGCCGCTGGCTATCGGGTATTGCCGATTCCATCCCTGCCGAACTGCGCTTTATCAACCTGCTTAACGATGCCCCGGTGGACCTGCCGATGCGTCTTGGTGAGCTGCTCAACGGGCGCCGCAGTCACTATCGCCACGAAACTGCCATGACCCGGCCTGGCGCCGAACCGGTGCTGCTGGCCTGGTGGCACGTGCCCTGGCTGATGCACGACGGCGGCGAGCCACGCATTGTCAGCATCGGCCTCGATATTTCCGACCAGCGCCTGGCAGAGGAACACCTCAGCTGGCTGGCCCTGCACGACCCACTCACCGGCCTGCTCAATCGGCGCGGCTTTCTTGAGCGCGCCCGGGCCATGATTGCCGGTGGCGGCGGCTTCGCCCTGATGCTGCTGGATCTGGACCAGTTCAAGGACATCAATGACCTGCGCGGCCACCACCAGGGTGACCGGCTGCTGCAGCAAGTCAGCAAGGTACTGCGTGGCGAACTGCGTCAATCAGACATCATTGCCCGCCTGGGCGGCGATGAATTCGGCATTCTGCTGCCGGGCGCCGACCGGGTCAGTATCGATCATGCGGCGCGGCGCTGCTGCACGGCACTGCACCGGCTGCCACCGCTGGATGCCGAGATCAATGTCGCTGTCACCACCAGTATTGGGGTGGTGCTTTGCCCCGAGCACGGCAAGAACATTGACGAGCTGCTGGCCAACGCCGACATCGCCCTGTATCAGGCCAAGGCCGGAGGGCGCAACGCCTGGCATCTTTTCGACGGCGATGATATTCACCGCGCCCGCATCCACGAGCGAGTGTTCTGGGACCGGCAGATCCGCCAGATGTTGGCCGATCAGCGGGTCGACATGCATTACCAGCCGATTCTTGACCTGCAAAGCCGTACCGTGACCCACCACGAGGCTTTACTGCGTGGCCGCGACGAGGACAACAAGCTGATGAATACCGCTCAGCTGATTATCGCTGCGGAACAGAGTGGCATGATTCATCGTCTTGATGAGCAGGTCATCACCCGGGTTTTCGAACATCTGGCATTGCTGCAGCAAAATGGCGTGCAGACCAGCCTGGCGGTGAATCTTTCCGGACGCTCGTTCAATAATCCGAATCTGGTGCCGCATGTCCGCCGGAGCCTGGCCGAGTTCGGGGTTGCGCCGTCGTCGGTTATCTTTGAAATCACCGAAACGGCGGCACTGGCGGACATCGACGCCTCGATCCAGATCATGGAAGCATTGCGCAGCGAAGGCTGCCGATTTGCTCTGGACGATTTCGGTGTCGGCTTCTCGTCGCTCTACTATCTTAAAAAGCTGCCGCTGGACTACATCAAGATTGACGGCTCGTTTGTCCGCAACCTGACCCGGGAAAGCGAACATCAGGTACTGATCAGCGCACTGGTGAATGTGGCGCGAGCCTTCAACCTGCACACCATTGCCGAATTTGTCGAAGACTCGCTGGTGCTGGAACTGCTGGCCGATCTGGGCGTGAACTATGCACAGGGGTACCACATCGAGAAGCCACGTTCGTTCAGTGAGACCTGGCCAGCCACCCTGCAATAACCGGCAACGATTTCTGACACCCGCCCCCTTATCAATCAATTGTGACGATCACAACCGTTGCCTATACTCCCCAGAGCATTCGCAGGAGAGCGGAATGACGATTCGGCTGATCGCCCGGCTGCCGGCATCACCCATGCTCCGGATCTCACCTGCCCCCTGACTGACCACTGCTGCGGAGTTCCCGGATGATTCGCCTGCTGCATCTTGTTCACGTCTGGCTCATTCTGGTTCCAACCATGTTACTGGCGACAGTTTTCTTTGGCCTGCTTTGCCTGATCTCGGTCCGTTTCGTCGGCCCTGCCCGCACCGCCCGTTTTACCGCCGTGCCATGGGCCCGGCTCGGGCTGTTCCTGAGCGGTGTCAAAGTACATCTGCAGGGCCTTGAGAATATTCGACCCGGGCAGAGCTATATCATTGTCGCCAATCATCTCAGCCACTTCGACATCTGGGTACTGTACGGCTGGCTTGGCATGGACCTGCGCTGGGTGATGAAGCAGGAACTGCGCAAGGTGCCGGTGGTTGGTGTCAGTTGTGCAGCACTGGGCCATGTGTTCATTGACCGCAGCAACCGTCAGGCAGCTCTGGCCTCTCTTGATGCTGCTCGCGAGCGCATCCATGCCGGCACCAGCATCCTGTTCTTCCCGGAAGGCACCCGCAGTCGCGACGGTGTGCTGATGCCGTTCAAGAAAGGCGCCTTCAACATGGCATTGGACCTGTCCCTGCCAATACTGCCGATCACCATCAACGGCACCCGGGAAGTACTGCCCGCCGGCACCCTGCAATTGACCCCGGGCGATGTCCATATCACTGTCCATGCCCCTGTCCCGGTACAGGGTTTGAGTGAGACAGATCTGGATGATCTCGCTCAGCACAGCCGCAATATCATTGCCTCTGCCCTGCGGGGCGAACGGGCGCCGGCACTGAGCAGGATCTGAGCTATTGGCCCGACAAGCCGGGCCCCAGTCGCTAAACTCCCCGCCACTGTTTCAGTCTTGCATGGGAGTTTTCATGAAGTCGTTTCGCGATCGCGTTGCCGTCATCACCGGTGCCGGCTCGGGCATTGGCCGGGCACTGGCATTTCAACTGGGCGCCGCCGGCTGCAAGCTGGCGCTGTCGGACATCAACGAGGATGCCGTCAATCAGGTTGCCGGGGAGCTCAACAAAGCTGGCTGCGATGTTATTGCCGATCGCCTGGATGTTGCCGACCGCGATGCCTTTTATACTTACGCCGAAAAAGTGCTGAAGAAGTTCGGCACGGTGAACATCGTCGTCAACAACGCCGGCGTGGCGCTGGGCTCCACCGTTGAAGACTCCAGCTACGAGGATTTCGAATGGCTGATGGGCATCAACTTCTGGGGCGTGGTGTATGGCACCAAGGCGTTCCTGCCGCACCTGAAGCGTGCTGATCAGGGCCATATCGTGAATATTTCCAGTGTCTTCGGCCTGATTGGCGTACCGGCCCAGTCCGCCTACAATGCGGCCAAATTCGCCGTGCGCGGCTTTACCGAATCGCTGCGCCAGGAACTCGAAATCGAAGGCAGCACGGTCTCCTGTACCAGTGTTCACCCCGGTGGCATCAAGACCAATATCGCCAAAAACGCCCGCATGACTGCAGATATTTCGAAAATCACCGGTATGGATGGTGAAACCTCGAAAGAGCAATTCGAGAAAATGTTCCGCACCACGCCGGAGCAGGCTGCGGCTGCCATTATCGCCGGCATTCGTGGTAACAAGCGCCGGGTATTGATCGGTGCCGATGCCGTTGCCATTGACACCATGCAGCGCCTGCTGCCGACCAGCTATCAGAAACTGATGGTCAGCGGCCAGAAGCTGATGCGCAAACGCTCATGACGCTCAGCCCCTGGCCGATGGCCGGGGGCTCTGCTGCGACCGAAGCTGACGACATCGTCGCCTGCTTTGCATACAATGGCCGCCTGAATGACGACCTGAAGTGATGATGCAGCGATGACGCAAGCCGAGAACGACAGCTGGACCCTGGAGCAATTCCAGGTTGCCGAGAAAGAAGGCGCCACCCGATTCCACGACTTCGACCTTGATCCGCGCCTGATGCGTGGTATCGCCGAGGCCGGCTTCCAGTATTGCACTCCGATTCAGGCTGAAGTGCTGCACCACACGCTGGCGGGCGCCGATGCCATTGGCCGGGCCCAGACCGGCACCGGTAAAACCGCCGCCTTCCTCGTCACCGTCATCAACGATTTGCTGCGCAACCCGCTTCAGGTCAAACGCTATGCCGGCGAGCCTCGCGCCCTGATCATCGCCCCGACCCGAGAGCTGGTGATGCAGATCGAGAAAGATGCCCACCAGCTTGGCAAGTACACCGGCCTGTCGGTGATGAGCGTGGTCGGTGGCATGAACTTCAACCGCCAGCAGGATCAGCTGCAAAAAACCGAAGTGGATATTCTGGTGGCGACACCGGGCCGGCTGCTTGATTTCGCCAACCGCCGCGACCTGTGGCTGGACCGCGTCGAAGTGCTGGTGATTGATGAAGCCGACCGCATGCTCGACATGGGCTTTATTCCGGATGTGAAACGGATTGTTCGCCTGACGCCGTCGTCGCAGTTCCGCCAGACCCTGTTGTTCTCCGCCACCTTCAGTCAGGACGTGATGAACCTGACCAGTCGCTGGACCGTGGAGCCGCAGATCGTCGAGATCGAACCGGAACAGATCACCACCGAGCGGGTTGACCAGAAGGTGTATATCACCGAAACCGACCAGAAATTTACCCTGCTCTACAACCTGATCACCCGCGAGAATCTCGACAAGGTCATGGTCTTTGCCAACCGTCGCGACATTACCCGCAAGCTGTTTGAAAAACTGCAGCGCAAGGGCATCAAGGCGGCGATGATTTCCGGTGACGTGCCGCAGACCCAGCGTAGCCGCACCCTGGAATCGTTCCGCAGTGGCGCCGTGCAGGTTCTGATTGCCACCGATGTGGCCGGCCGCGGGATTCATATTGATGGCGTCAGCCATGTGGTGAATTACAACCTGCCGGAAGACCCGGAGGATTATGTTCACCGGATCGGCCGCACCGGGCGGGCCGGCGCCAATGGCATCTCGATCAGCTTCGCCTGTGAGGATGATGCGTTCCTGCTACCGCAGCTGGAAAAGGCTATCGGCATGAAGCTCGATTGCGTCTATCCGCCGGAAGAACTGCTCAGTGAAAAGCCGATGGAAGCGCCGCGTCAGGACGCGGCGGACCAACCCGGCTGATTGCTCAGAACCGTCGCGCTAAACCGACATTCCAGATCCAGGGGTCAAAGCTGAAACGGACGCTGTCCACGGTGGCCCCGGACTGGCTCAACACCATCCGGGTTTCCGCCTCTGCATAGATGGCCGACAGGCTCAGCGCCATATTGCCGTCGATATCCCAGTCCAGCCCGAACTCCCCGGCAAACCCCTTTGATGACGGCAGACGCATGCCATCAGCACTGGCGGCCAGCCCGGAGCCGACGTTTTCCCTGGAAAAGCGCACGTAATTACGGCCAATGCCGACCCAGGGTTTGGCGGCGCCCAGTTTCGGCAGGTAATACTGCAACGTCACCGTCACCGGCATGGCACGGGTTGAACCGGCCCGGCTGCGACTGACGCCGTCATCAAGAAACAGACTGTGCTTGAGTGGCCAGACGGTATGCAGACCGAGACCGAAATGGTCGGTCATCAAGTAAGCCAGGCCAAGGCCGAGATGGGTGTCCTGAATCATGTCAATCTCGGCACCGGCCGGCGCCACCACGGTCAGGTCGCTGTCGACATCCGGCTTCATGGTGGTCAGCGAGAAGCGCCAGACCAGATCGGTCTGCTCATAAGCCACCACCGGCGACATCGCAACACAGCTTCCCAGCACCAGCAGGGTGGCAACACGCTTCATGCGCAGACTCCTTCTCAGCAAGCCCCGGTGGGGCAAAACGGCAACGAAGGCGGTACTGTAACGCTCCCTTCCCCGGCAAGCCAGCGGGCCTGCGGGCGCGGTGTCTCGGCCGCGAAAACCTTTCGCCGTCGGTCGACGGCTCCTACGGCTATCCTCCCCATCGTAGGAGCGGCCGATCGGCCGCGATTATCTTGCGGCTTTCGCGGCTGGTCAGCCGCTCTACAGGTTTTTCTCGGCATACTCTGCCAACAGTGACCGGGGTACACCGTTGAGCTGCACGGAGCCGCCAAAGTGGAAACCCTTGAAGCGTTCGGTCATGTACGTCAGGCCAGAGCTGGTCGCAGTCAGATACGGCGTATCGATTTGCGCCAGATTGCCAAGGCAAACCACTTTCGAGCCTTCCCCGGCGCGGGTAATGATGGCCTTCATCTGGTGTGGCGTCAGGTTCTGGCTTTCATCAATCAGGATCAGGCTGCGCTGGAAACTGCGGCCGCGAATATAGTTCAGTGCCTTGAACTGGATATTGGCGCGCTCCTTGACGTACTCGATGGAACCGCCGGGATTTTCATCGTTCAGATGCAGCGCTTCGATATTGTCGTTAATGGCGCCCAGCCACGGATCCATTTTCTCCTCTTCGGTGCCGGGCAGAAAGCCATGCTCTTCCGCCAACGGCGGCGTCGAGCGGGTGGCAATGATCTTGTTGAAGCGACGTTGCTCCACCGTCATCTCGATCGCCGCCGCCAGCGCCAGAATGGTTTTACCGGAACCGGCAGCACCGGTCAGGGTAACCATATGAATATCCGGATCCAGCAGCAGGTGCAGGGCAATGGCCTGATGGATATTGATCGGCTTTAAGCCCCAGGCGTGCTGCTCCATCAGCGCCGAGCGCTGCAGGTGCAAGATGGTCACCACGCCCTGCTCGACCGAGCGAATCCGGCCAACAAAACCCTGCTCATCAATCAGGTACTGGTTCGGAAAAACTTCCTCACCCAGAATTTCACTAACCAGCAGGCCGTGGGAAATGCGGTGCACGGTATCGCAGCCTTCCTGAACCGTTTCGACCTGATCAACCCGGTCCCAGAGACTGCCTTCGATATCGAAGTAGCCACGGGTCATCTGGCCGATGTCGCTGAGCAACTGGTCGGTGTGGTAATCCTCGGCATCAATGCCACAGGCCCGGGATTTCAGGCGCATGTTGATGTCCTTGGTCACCAGCACATAGTGCCGGCCCGGATCACGCTGAATCAGCGCGGCGATATCGTTGATGATGCGATTGTCATTCAGGTGTTCAGGTAGCAGTGGCCGTTCATCATGCTGCTGCCGGGGCATCAGCACCGACAGACTGCCGTCCGGACGTTGTGGCCGACAGATCGGCACGCCCGCCTCCACCTCCTCCGGTGAGGCATTGCCCAGCACCTGATCAATCAGCCGGATCGCCGCACGGCAATCAGCGGCAATATTGGATTTTCCGGACTTGAGCTTGTCCAGCTCTTCCAGCACGGTCATCGGAATAACCACACGATGTTCATCAAAATTGAGCAGCGAATTGGGGTCGTGAATCAGCACGTTGGTGTCGAGCACGTAGACCTTCTGCCGTTCGGCAGCGGGCGTATCGGGGCTGGAGCCGGGTGTGCTTTGACGTGAAGCGGATGACGCGGATCGCGGAGTGGGTTCAGGGCTTTCTACGGAACGAAGCAGTGCCGCGCGCTCTTCCATTCGGATTCCTCTCGCTGTTGATGAAAACGCTTTTTCACAGCAGCAGAGAGTTCTGAAGTGACGCCACCCTCTGCCGCCTTCTCCTCTTCCGGTTCAGGCAGTGTTGCAAGTTGCAAAGACGGGTGGCCACCCTTCTCAGGTACCATACTCCACAGTTTCAACGACCGGCAACTGCCAGTTGCGAATTTTTTTCCCGGCCATGAACGTTTGGCTGTTCGGTCACGGATTTCAGCCATACCGGTTGTTGCAGTTCGCCACCGAGCAATGTCAGCGAGGCATCGGCAAAATGCCCGGGAACAAAGCGTCCGGTGCGGATTTCCCGCGGCAACCAACCAAGTCGGCGGTAAAACTCAGCCACCAGTTCACTACAGAACATGGCCGAGTAATCGCGCCGACGCCGCCCGGGCAAAGCATCAATCACCTGACGCCAGAGATAGTTTCGATACGGGCGGCGGTATAACCGTCGCACCAGACGGCGCACCAGTCGACGCTGGCGCTGGCAAAGCGGATTACCCTCGCGGCGACGCACGACAATGTCACCGTCATAGTCCGCCAGCTTGCGAGCCAGCGACACCAGTGACACACCAGCCTGCGCTTCGCCGCTGAACAGGTCAGCAGACTCCGGGCCGAGATTGGACTCCAGCAACAACGGTTCATCGATCTCATCAAGACGAACTATCACGCCGACATGGGTCCAGCTACTGCCGGTAAACCAGCGGATCACATCACTACTCAGCCCTTTTCCGGAAAACAGCAGGACATCCCCGGTTTGCAGCATGGACAGACTGTTCGACGACAGCACCGGCACACTCCTGAGTCACTGATCACAGCTGTGCTCATGGTCAGTGCGGGCAGTGACGCCGGGGTGACAAAACCGCCACATTTTCGTGACAGTCAAAGCACCGAACGACCGGCTGCTGCTGACTACCGCAGGAGCCGTCGATCGACGGCGAAATCTCTTTATAAAAAGATTTCGCGGCTGGTCAGCCGCTCCTGCAAAGGACCACTGCGACGCACTGCATCGCAGTCATCAGGACGACATATGGCTGACTTATGCTGGTCACTTTCCTCCGCATGGTCAGGCTATGGATCCCGCCGAACTGCAACGTCATCTGCCCGAGCTGGTCCAGTTGAATGCCATCATTGATCGCGGCAGCCGCTGGCTGCGCTGCGATACCGTGCTGCAGGTACAGGCCGGCCAGCACTCGCTGCCGGTGCATGTGCTGGAGCTGGGCAGCCGCAAGCCCCGGGTGCCGGTGTTCGGCCTGTTCGGCGGGGTCCACGGGGTGGAACGGATCGGTTCGCAGATTCTGCTGGCCTGGCTGCACACGCTGGTGGAGCGGCTGCACTGGGATGAATCACTGCACCGGCGGCTTGAACAGATGCGGCTGGTGATCATGCCGATCGTCAACCCCGGTGGCATGTGGCGACGGTCGCGCTGCAACCCGAATGGCGTCGACCTGATGCGCAACGCGCCGATTGATGCCATGGGCAAGGTGCCGTTTCTGATTGGCGGTCACCGGCTTGGTCCGTGGTTGCCCTGGTATCGCGGCCGCCGCGGCGCGCCGATGGAAGCGGAAGCTGCGGCACTGGTCAGGGTGGTGCAGGAAAGAATCCAGTGTGCACCGTTCTCGATGACCCTGGATTGCCACAGCGGCTTTGGTCGGCGCGACCGGTTATGGAGCTGCTACGCCCGCAGCCATCGACCGATTGCCCATATCGGCGAAATCTACGCCCTGCGCCAGCTGATGGAGCGCACCTTCCCGCATCTGCATCCCTATCTGATTGAACCACAATCGGTGAACTACACCACCCATGGCGACCTCTGGGACTACCTGTACGACAGCGCCGTTGATAACCATCAGGAGCGCATTTTCCTGCCCTTTACCCTGGAGATGGGCTCATGGTTGTGGGTCCGGAAAAACCCGCGACAAATGCTGGATTTTCTCGGCTATTTTAATCCGGTCATCGGTCATCGCCATCATCGGGTGTTGCGCCAGCATATTCCGCTGCTGGAGTTTCTCAGCGCTGCTACCGGTAACTTCGATCGCTGGGTGCCATTGCCGAAACAACGCCATGATATGACCCGCGAGGCGATTCAGCTGTGGTTTGATCAGCCGCGCGATGCAGGCATCTACCCGCCCACCCGAACCGACTTGTAGGAGCGGTGGTTGGCTTTGTTGTAGGAGCCGTCGATCGACGGCGAAAGTTTTCGCGGCCGGTCGGCCGCTCCAGGAGCCACTGCTGCAGGCACATCACTCTTGACGTCAGCCAGTCAAGCCGCGAGCCTTGGCGCTTCTTCTTTCTCGTCCCGGAGTCCGTTATGCGAATCGCCCTGCTTGCCACACTCTGCCTGCTGGCCGCCTGCCAGTCCGGTCGCCATATCGACCACACGGGTGAAGATGCGGCAACACTGGTTTTCTCCAGCGATGGCCTGCCCGCACAACCGGTAATCTGCGTGCCGGGCAAGGGACTGCAGGAAACTCCCTTGTCAGTTGGCCTCGGCGGCTACAAGGCTCTGGAAGACCTCAATGAAGCCATGAAAAAAAGCTCCGAAGTGCACGCCCGTGTGGCCACGGGCAGCTCCGTTACCGCTGGCTTTCGCTACACCCGGCGCGATCGTTTCCACCGGGATCGCTGTCTGGGCCTGATCCGTTTCGACGCCGTGGCCGGGGAAACCTATCAACTGCGGCTGGAGAAATCGCCGGAATGCGGTATCACGGCAACCCGCCTTGACGGTGAAAACCCGGTCGAGCAGGAAACCCGGGAAGGCACCGCAACTTGCGATTGATGGCATCCGGTGCTCCATATCAGTGCATGGCACCAGCATGGCGCACCCCGATGACCATTTGACCCGTTCCGGTATAGCAAAAAGCCCCGCCCCACTCTACAACGCAAGACGTTAATCAATATAAATCAACAGGTTAATAATTCTGGCACGGAAAATGCCTTTCTCGTGACAGCTGCCACGGCCCCAGGTCGCAGCGCGGCAACCACAACACTGTCACTGAAGAGGGCTGTATCCATGAGCAAGAAATCCGTACTGAAAATGTCTGCACTGGCCGTTGCGTTTGCTGCTGCTGCTGCTCCGATCACTGCTGCTGCAGAAGTTTCGGGCAGCCTCGGTATTTCCAACTTTTACCTGTGGCGCGGTCAGGATCTGACCTCCGGCGGCGGCAACGTCCATGGTAGCCTCGACTACAGCCATGAATCAGGCCTTTACGCCGGCGTCTGGGGCTCATCAGAAAGGGCTGTCGCAGGTGTTACTACAGAAGGTGCACCGGTTGCCACACCGGGTGGCGAGACCGACGTGTACTTCGGCTTTGCTGGAGAAGCAGGCGGTCTGAGCTATGACATCTCCTACTGGAGCTACATCTACCCGAGCGTTGATGCCGGCTTTGGCGATATCGGCGAACTGATTCTGGGTCTGGGCCTTGGCGACTTCGGCGTGACTTACTACGCCTCCGTAGCCGATGACGCCGACGGCGACAAGGCCATCGGTGACAATAACTACCTGACCCTGAGCTACGCCTACGACAAGTTCGGCGTTACCGTAGGTACCTGGATGTTTGATGCACCTGATACAGATTACACCCACGTCGACGTCAGCTACTCACCGGTTGAGAACCTGACCTTCACCGCCTCCAAAGTCGTTGATAATGATGATGGCGCAGGCGTGACTGACGACCAGGACGTACTGTTCAACGTAGGCTACGCCTTCCCCTTCTGATCCCGCGCTTGATTCTCCCGCGCCCCCTCCGGGGGGCCTTTGACGGTACTGATCAGGCAGCGCAGCAGCCGAAATCAGTACCGGCTTTTTTATACCGGGTACAAAACGATATGGCGCTGGCTATACCGTCAGGTGGCGACGGGTCAGATCGTCGGTCAGGTTTTCAATCCGGTCTGCAGCAACAATCCGGCCCTTCTCGATAATGCGGAAATCGGTGGCCACGCGCCGGGCAAACGGCAGCTTCTGCTCAACCAGCAATACCGTCAGCCCCTGCTCTCGATTCAGATTGATAATAATGTCACCGATCTCGCGGACGATATTCGGCTGAATACCCTCGGTCGGCTCGTCAAGAATCAGCAGCCTCGGCTCCATCACCAAAGCGCGACCGATGGCCAACTGCTGCTGCTGCCCACCGGACAGATCGCCGCCACGACGACGCCCCATCTGCTTCAGCACCGGGAAAATCTCATAGACCCGTTTCAGAATCGCCGGGGAGCGATCCGCCCGGCAACTCACCGCCAGCAACAGATTCTCCTCGACGCTGAGCAGCGGGAAAATTTCCCTGCCCTGGGGAACATAGCCAATACCAAGTCCGGCTCTGGCCTCTGCCGGCTCCCTGAGTAACGCTCGACCGGCAAAATCAACTTCGCCACTACTGGCCGGCAGGAGCCCCATAATGCATTTCAGCATTGTGGTCTTGCCCATACCATTACGGCCCATCAGGCACACACAGCCACCTTCCGGCACGTTGAGATCAACATCCCAGAGTATGTGACTGCCGCCATAAAACTGGTTCAGCCCGGATACTTTCAGCAGCGACTTGTCTGCGCTCATACCTGCTCTCCGAGATACACTTCCACGACCTTCGGGTTGTTCTGAACCTGATCCATGGTGCCTTCAGCCAGGACACTGCCCTCGTGCAGCACCGTCACCGTGCGCGCGATCGAGCGCACAAATTCCATATCGTGCTCAACCACCACCACCGAGCGTTCTCCGGCCAGAGAAACCAGCAGTTCGGCGGTACGCTCGGTCTCCTGCGGGGTCATGCCCGCCACCGGCTCATCCACCAATAGCAAGGCCGGCTCCTGCATCAGCAGCATGCCGATTTCCAGCCACTGCTTCTGGCCATGGGACAGGCTGCCTGCCAGCGCAAAGCGCAAGTCCTGCAAGCCAATCAGCTGCAGGGCACGATCAATTTTTTCCTGTTGCTCCGCATTCAGCCTGGCGAACAGCATGCTCCAGACGCCTCGGGGGCCGGCCATGGCCAGCTCCAGATTTTCAAATACCGTGTGCTGTTCGAACACAGTCGGGCTCTGGAACTTGCGGCCGATACCGGCCTGGGCAATATCCGGTTCCGACAGTCGCAGAAGATCAATGCTCTGGCCAAAGAATGCGGAACCGGTATCCGGTCGGGTCTTGCCGGTGATGACGTCCATCATAGTGGTTTTACCGGCACCGTTCGGACCGATAATGCAACGCAGCTCACCGGCCTGAATGTAGAGGGTGAGATCATTCAGCGCCCGGAAGCCGTCAAAGCTGACCGAAATATCTTCCAGATAAAGCACCGTGCCGTGACTGACATCGAGCCTGGGGGCACGCAGCGCCGGGTTGACCATATCAAACACCCGGTCACGATCGGCAAATTCACGCAATGGCTTCAACATGCTCATGCCGGCTCCCTCCGGAATCGCCGTAACAGGCCGATCACACCTTGGGGCAGGAATAGTGTAACCACGACAAACAGGGCGCCAAGGGCATACAGCCAGGCCTCTGGCCATGCCACGGTGAAATAGCTCTTGGCATAGTTGACCAGAACGGCACCTACAACTGCGCCGTATAAAGTGCCACGGCCGCCGACCGCCACCCAGACAACCGCTTCAATCGAGTTGATCGGAGCAAACTCACCGGGATTGATGATGCCGACTTGTGGCACATAGAGCGCCCCGGCGATACCGGCCAGCATGGCCGAAAAGCAGAACAGCCAGAGCTTGTAGTGCTCTACCCGGTAGCCGATAAACCGGGTTCTCGACTCACTGTCACGAATCGCAGCGATAACCCGACCGAACCGGGACGCGACAATCCAGCGGCAGACCAGCACGCCGGCAAGCAACGCAGCAGCTGTGGTCAGGTAAAGGCCGACGCGAGTGGACGACGCCTGCAAGTCAAAGCCGAGAAGCTCCTTGAAATCTGTCAGCCCGTTATTGCCACCGAAGCCCATCTCATTACGGAAAAAGGCCAACAACAGGGCAAATGTCAGCGCCTGGGTAATGATTGAGAAATACACGCCGACCACGCGGGACTGGAAAGCAAGCCAGCCAAACACCAGAGCCAGCAACCCCGGAGCCAGAATCACCATCAAGGCGGCAAACCAGAACATGTCGAAGCCATACCAGTACCACGGCAGGCTGTCCCAGTTCAGAAACACCATAAAATCCGGCAGCAGCGGATCGCCATAGACACCGCGCGTGCCGATCTGGCGCATCAGATACATCCCCATGGCATAACCGCCGAGCGCGAAAAATGCGGTATGGCCGAGACTGAGAATGCCGCAATAGCCCCAGATCAGATCGATCGCCACGGCCAGCAAGGCATACGTCATGTACTTGCCAACCAGGCCCAATGTGTAGGTGCTGATATGCAGCGAAGAGTCCTCCGGGAACAGGACATGGGCCAGCGGAAGCAGTACCGCAGCTGCCACCAGCACACCAACGAACCAACGGATTCCGCTGTCGCTTCGCATAATCCGGGAAATCGCGCTGTGGTCCTGCATTGTCATGCTCCTGAAGCTGCCCGGCCTTTCTGCGGGAACAAACCCTGCTTACGGCGCTGGATAAACAGAATGATAAAAACCAGCATCATGATCTTGGCCATCACGGCACCGACATGCGGCTCCATGAATTTTGTTGCCACGCCAAGCGTCATGCCACCGACCAGCGTTCCCCAGAGATTTCCCACTCCGCCAAACACCACCACCATGAAGGAATCGATAATGTAGGCCTGACCAAGATTCGGACCGACATTAGTCAGCTGGCTCAGCGCAACGCCGGCAATGCCGGCGACGCCGGAACCGAGACCGAAGGTCAGGGCATCTACGCGGGCGGTGCGTACGCCCATGGCCCGTGCCATCTGCCGGTTTTGCGATACTGCCCGGACTTTCAGCCCCAGCGATGTCTTGTTCAGAATCAGCCAAAGACCGGCAAATACAATCAGGGTGAAGATCAGGATGTACAGACGGTTATAGGTAATGGCGAAGATCTCATTGACCCGCAGCAGGCCACTCATCATCTCCGGAGTCTGCACCGAACGATTCAGCGGTGAGAAGATCGTCCGCACCAGCTGCTGCAAAATCAGACTGACGCCAAAGGTTGCCAGCAGGGTTTCCAGAGGCCGGCCATAGAGGAACCGGACCACACCACGCTCAATACCGATTCCCACCAGACCGGAGACAATAAAAGCCGCCGGAATGGAAAGAATGATGGAAAGGCCGATATGATTCGGCATCAACTGCTGGATAACGAAAGTGGTATAGGCACCGAGCATGATCAGCTCGCCATGTGCCATATTGATAACGCCCATGACCCCGAAGGTAATGGCCAGGCCGATTGCCGCCAGCACCAGAACCGAACCAAAGCTCAGGCCAAAAAAGGCGGTTTCCAGACCAGCGTAGAAGCTGCGCCGGCTCTCGATACGCTGAATCGTAGTCTGAGCGGCCTTGATAACATCCTTGTCGCTCTCATTTTCGAGAAGGCTGGTGAGGCGGTTGAAAACATCATTGCCGATCTCGCCGTCAAGCTCGGTTACCGCGGCCAGACGCTGCTCTGCGGTATCACTGTTCAGGTCAAAGAGGGCAAGCGTTATCCGGATTTCGTCCAGCACCTGTTCATCGGTCTCTAGCGACTGCTGCTCTCTTAGCAGCCCTGCCACCACTGGATCAATATCGTCCCTGAGCTGTTTCACAGCACCCAGACGGATAGCTGTTTCATCGCTACCCAGATCAAACCTTGCTATATCTCCACGAAGTTTTTTTCGAAGGGCATTGTTCGTCATGATTTTTTTGCTATCGCCCTGATAATCAACCATCAGGGATCCACTTACAGCATCGTGATAGATGCTTCCGGTCTCCCCGGAGGACACAATCAGGATTCGACCAGTAGCTTTATCGGCATACAATTGCCCATCCAGCAAGGCCGCCAGAACACGGCGACTCCCCGGGTAGCGGGCCTTAACAAGTGCATCGGTAAGTTCCATCTTGGCAGAAAAACTTGCATCGCCAAGCTCTGCGGCAATGCTCTCGAAGCTAACAACAGGTTCAGATACGTCAGGTGGATTTTCATCGACAGCCTCAACGATAACCCCATCGCTGGCGAGCGCGGGCTGTGAAACCATCCCGCCCAGCAGCACAGCAAGCAACATCAGTATCTGGCAGTTCCCTGCCGAACGTCCCATCATCAGCTGCCGCACGTTTATCTCCTGAAGCCTTTACTTAACCAGCAAGCGGCCGCCAGAAAGGCGGCCGCCACAGCATGTAATGAACAGATCAATAGTTCTGCCCGGAACACTTCCTGGTTTTGGTGTTGTAGTTACCGCACTTGAGCTTGACCCAGTCGGCTTCGATCACGGCGCTTTCCGGAAGGAAGTCGGTCCAGGCATCACCCGGTACTTCAGACTCGGTCTGCCAGACCACATCAACCTGACCGTCATCACGAATCTCGCCAATCAGAACCGGCTTGGTGAGGTGATGGTTCGGCAGCATTTTGGCGGTGCCGCCAGTCAGATTCGGCGTTTCCAAGCCCGGCAGGGTATCAATAATGGTGTCAACCTTGGTGGTCTTGGCTTTCTCTACGGCCTTGGCCCAGAGGTTAAAGCCGATAACCGTTGCTTCCATCGGATCATTGGTCACACGCTTGGGGTTCTTGATGAATTTTTTCCATTTGGCGATGAACTCGTTATTGACGGGAACATCAACACTCTGGAAGTAGTTCCAGGCTGCCAGATGGCCGACCAGTGGCGCAGTATCAATACCGGAAAGCTCTTCTTCACCAACCGAGAAGGCAACCACCGGAATGTCTTCGGCGGAAATCTTCTGATTACCCAGTTCCTTGTAGAACGGTACGTTTGCATCACCATTGATGGTGGATACCACCGCAGTTTTCTTGCCGGCAGAACCGAACTTCTTGATCTCGGAAACGATACCCTGCCAATCGGAGTGCCCGAACGGGGTATAGTTGATCATGATATCCGCATCCTTGACGCCCTTGCTCTTCAGATAGGCCTCAAGGATCTTGTTGGTGGTACGCGGATAGACGTAGTCAGTACCAGCCAGTACCCAGCGTGTTACGCCCACTTCATTCATCAGGTAGTCCACTGCCGGAATAGCTTGCTGGTTCGGCGCCGCACCGGTGTAGAACACGTTGCGCGAGGACTCCTCACCCTCGTACTGAACCGGATAGAACAGCAGACCATTCAGCTCTTCGAAAACCGGCAGAACCGATTTGCGTGACACCGAGGTCCAGCAGCCGAACACCACGTCAACCTTGTGCACAGAAAGCAGCTCTCTGGACTTCTCGGCAAACAGTGGCCAGTTGGATGCCGGGTCCACGACCACCGCTTCCAGTTTCTTGCCCAGCAGCCCACCTTTCTTGTTCTGCTCCTCAATCATCATCAGGACAGTGTCTTTCAGCGTGGTTTCGCTGATAGCCATCGTCCCTGACAGGGAATGAAGAACACCAACCTTGATGGTGTCTGCCGCTTGTGCTGCCGTCATACCTGCAATTGAGCCAGCCGCCAAACATGCCGCGGCGAACCTGGCCATTCTGGATCGAATACTCATGATGTATCTCCTTGCGATGATTGATGAGTTGCCATATTCAATGCCTTCCGGCACTGCCTGCCCGCCCGAATGACGAACTCCTGCGGCCCGGTACTTAACTGCTATCCGGACCGGCTTCTATTCGTGCACTGTGAAGCATGTGAAGGGTAATTTTTCGCACCTCATTCTTGCTTGCCTCAATGTGTGCCTTGAGCATCATCTGCGCCTGATCAGAGCGGCGCTGGATAATCGCCCGGGCGATCTTGCCATGCTCTGAATAAGTCGCATCGATGCGGACCTGCTTGGTGAAGTCAAGCCGCCTGATGATCCGTATCCGTTCGCTGACGCTATGATGTATTCTTGCCATCTCACCGTTTCCGGCCGCCTCTACCAGCATTTCATGGAATCTCTCATCCAATGCAGAAAGCGTGCCGATATCCGCTATTCTTTCCTCCTCCGGCACCAGCCAGATCCGTTTCAACTCGTGTAGCTGAGGCGCCACTGCATCCCGATCACAGATCCTCTTTACCGCTGCACATTCGAGAACGGTCCTGACGTCGTAGAGATCCTCGAAATACTCAAAATTGAACGGTCTAACCCGCCAGCCATTCCGATACAGCACGTCTACATAGTTTTCTCTCTGTAACCTGAACAAAGCCTCCCGAACCGGCGTTCTGCTTACCCCCATGCGCTCTGCCACTTCGGTTTCGGTGAATCTGTCCCCTGGCAAAAGACGAAAATCGAAAATGTCGTTCTTGAGCTTCAGATAAATACGCTCAGCGAGATTCTCCGCTCTGCCGGAGCCGCGAGGAGAGCTGGCTGTTTGCCCGGATATCTCAACCATCTTCGAAAGCTCCACCACTAAGTTCGCAAATCAGGCCACAGAGACATCGATGACAATCAGCGGGTCGCCGGCCTGGATAATGCGCCCCTCGGCACAATGAACCGCTTGCACAGTGCCATTCGCTGGTGCATGAATGGCAAATTCCATCTTCATTGCCTCAATAACGACCAGCGTGTCCCCGGCCACCACCTTGTGACCCGGCTCCACCAGCAGCTTCCAGATATTGCCGCTGATATCTGCCGATACCAGTTCGCAGCCATCGGCAATATCAGCAACGGATACCGATACTTCCTGACTTTCCTGTATGTGCGCACCGGTTTCATTCCATAACGCTACTTCCTGATCAAAGGCGGCCTTTTGTTTGACCTTGAAGGCTTCAAGATCGGGACCGATCTCGTCGAGGAAACGCTGGTATGCGCCAAGATCGAACTGCTCTTCGGTAATATCGATCTCCAGCGCGCCTTCACGGAATGCTTCGCGCATCCCGGTTAACTCCTGCTCGCTGACCGGATAGAAGCGGACCTGATCAAAGAAACGCAGCAACCAGGGTTTACCATCGACAAAGGTGCGGTTCCGGAGAAACTTGTTCCAGATCGGCAGAGTTCGGCCGACCAGCTGATATCCCCCGGGCGAGTCCATGCCGTATATGCACATGTACACGCCACCGATGCCGACCGTGCCTTCCGCAGTGTAGGTACGCGCCGGATTATATTTTGAGGTCAGCAGGCGATGGCGCGGGTCTACCGGTACCGCACATGGCGCCCCGAGATAGACATCCCCCAGCCCCAGCACCATGTAGCTGGCGTCGTAGATGATGTCTCGCACCTGCTCGACGCTTTCCAGACCATTGATGCGGCGAATGAACTCGACGTTGTTTGGCAGCCACGGCGCCGTATCACGAACTGACTGCCGATAACGTGCGACTGCGTCCAGAGTGGCTTCGTCTTCGAATGCCAACGGCAGACGAATAATGCGCGTTGCAACTTTCATCTCACCGACCGGCGGTATGGATCGCTCGATATCAAGCAGTGCATCCACCAGCGCACGCTGTGAAATAACCCGGCTGTCATAATTCACCTGCAACGACCTGACCCCGGGTGACAGCTCGATGATCCCGGTTATCGGACTGTCAGCCAGCGCCTGCATCAGGGCGTGGACCCGGAAACGCAGCGTCAGATCAAGAATGTTCTCGCCGTACTCGACCAGAATGTAACGATCCCCGGCCTGACGGTAAGCAACAGAGGGACGCCCGGTCTGCGCCGGCAATTCCGCCAGCACGGTTTCTGACACAGTGTTTTCCGGTTGCGCGCCAAGGCCTTGCTGAATCAGCGGGGCAACATTGGCCAGCGTTTCTATCGCCCGGTCCTGTGCCAGCTCCAGCGCGGCGGCTTCTTCAAAACTGATGCGGCGAAAACGAATCCTGTCACCGGGTTTGACCTGGCCAACTTTCCACAGCTCGGCCTTGCAGATTGTCACCGGGCAGACGAAACCGCCGAGGCTGGGGCCATCACGGGTCAGAATCACCGGCATATCGCCAGTAAAGTTGATACTGCCGATGGCGTATTCACAATCGTGAATATTGGAGGGGTGCAACCCGGCCTCACCGCCATCGCTACGGGTCCAGCTCGGCTTCGGCCCGCTTAGCCGGACACCGAGCCGATTCGAGTTGTAATGCACTTCCCAGGCTGCGCTGAAGAACTCTTCGATGGCTTCCGGCTGGAAAAAATCCGGCGCCCCGTGCGGGCCATACAGCACCGCAATATCCCATTCAGACGGATACTCCGGCAGCAGCGCAGCTGGCGCTGCGGCCGGATCAAAGACCGGTGCCGGCGTCGGGCAGCCGGGACGAAACTGGCAAATCTCCAGCAGATCACCGCCGCGCAACGGTCGACCGGCGTGGCCACCAAACTGACCCAGAGCAAAAGTCGACTTGCTGCCCAAGTACTCGGGCACATCAATACCGTTACGCACGGCCAGATAGGTGCGGCAGCCTGACGAAGCCTTGCCAACATTCAGGACCTGACCGGCGCGCACAGTAACCGGTTGCCAGAGCGGCACCGGCTCACCATCCAGCAGCGCCTGACTGTGCGCACCAGTGAGTGCAATTATTGCGTCGCCATGAAAGCGCAACGACGGACCAATGATGGTGCATTCCAGTGCCGCCGCTGCAGGGTGGTTGCCGACAATCCGGTTGGCCAGACGGAACGCATAATCGTCCATGGGCCCAGACGGCGGCACCCCGATATGCCAGTAACCGGTCCGACCGGGATAGTCCTGCACCGTGGTATAGGTGCCCGGGCTGACGACCTCCATGGCCTGCGGTGCATAACTGAAACTATCCAGATAACGGGTCGAGACATCCCCTCTGGCGAAATCCTCAGCGTCAATAATGCTGCGCAGATAATCCAGATTGCTGGCGATGCCGCAGATCCGGGTGCTGTCCAGTGCTTGCTTGAGTGCTTTGATCGCCTCTGGCCGGCTCTTCCCATAGACGATCAGTTTGGCCAGCATCGGATCATAAAAGGCACTGACCTCGGTGCCGGTATCAACCCAGCCATCAACACGGATGTCATCGGGAAAACTTACTTCGGTCAGGGTGCCCGGTGATGGCTGGAAGTTGCGCACCGGGTCCTCCGCGTAAAGCCGGACTTCAATGGCAGCGCCAGCGGGCTGAACGGATATTGATGATAGTTCCGGCAGCTCACCGGCAGCGACAAGCAGCATCCATTCCACCAGATCCACGCCGGTCACGGCTTCGGTAATGCCGTGTTCAACCTGCAACCGGGTGTTCACCTCGAGGAAATAAAAATCATCGCGACGTGCGTCGTAGATAAATTCTACTGTGCCCGCCGACTGGTAATTCACCGACTCGCCCAGACTGACGGCAGCGGCCATCAGCTTGTCTCTGGTAGCCTCCGGCAACCCCGGTGCCGGTGTCTCCTCGACAACTTTCTGGTTGCGACGCTGGATCGAACAGTCCCGCTCCCCAAGCGCGATCACCGCACCCGCGCCATCGCCAAAAATCTGCACTTCGATGTGCCTGGCCTGATCGACAAAGCGCTCGATAAAGACGCCGCCATCACTGAAAAAACTCTGACCAAGGCGTTGAACGGATTCAAAGGCGGCACGCAATGCAGATTCGTCATCACAGCGGGACAAACCAATACCACCACCACCTGCCGTGCTCTTCAGCATGACCGGGTAGCCAATCTGCAGCGCGGCTGTCACAGCCTCATCGATACTTTTCAGCAGTCCGGTACCCGGAGTCAGCGGCACGCTGGCCAGATCAGCCAGCGCACGGGCTTCATGCTTCAGCCCGAACTGACGCATCTGTAGTGGTGTCGGGCCGACAAAAACAATGCCGGCATCGGCACAGGCGTCGGCAAAGTCGGCATTCTCCGAGAGAAAGCCGTAGCCGGGAATGATCGCCTGCGCGCCTGCCTGCAACGCTGCATCAATAATCGCCTCGCCCTGCAGATAGCTTTCCGACGCAGCAGCGCCGCCAACGTGGACCGCCTCATCCGCTTCACGCACATGCATGCTGTTGCGATCGGCATCCGAATAAACAGCAACACTGGCTACCCCAAGACGCTTCAGAGTGCGGATGATACGGACAGCAATTTCACCGCGATTGGCAATCAATACCTTACTGAACATGAGATCTACCCTGCCGTTGTCGTGGTTGCGGAGTTGCGGGTTGCCAGTGTGCTGGCGATGTATGCGCGCCAGCCGCCAAATTCGGTGATATCACGAGCCTCCTGACGAACCCGGTCTTCGCAGATAAAGCCTTTGACCGAGCGGCCATCTGCCAGTCGTAAAGTACCGATCCCCAGCGGCGCAGGTATCAGGGCGACGAAGGAGCCGAACCAGGTGATCGGGATATCCCACAGTTCCACTTCAATTTCAGCGCCCTCGCCGACGCAGATCAGGCCCGGCTTGGGAGGCACGGCATCCGGTAAAGCGAACAGCCGGTAGTCGGATGATGTGGTTGTGCGCTCGACAAACAGCGCACGCCGTTCGACCAGTTGGTAGTTGAGCGGCATTCCCGAAAGGTGGGCGCCAACTACGGCGACACGCACATAATCACGCGCGCACTGATCACGGGAGCATTGCGGAGCAGGAAGGGATTGTCCGGTCGCACCACGGGTCCAGGGAGCATGGCACTGCCAGCGACGAGCGAGATCCTGCAAGGCACGATCCGACCATGCCGGCGCGATCAGGGTAATACCGAATGGCAAGCCGTCTGTGCGCATGCCGGCCGGCACAGATAAAGCACACCAGTCCAGCAGGTTGACAAAATTGGTATAGGTGCCCAAACGACTGTTGAGCAGAACGGGCTCAGCCTGAATGTCGCTGATCCGGTATTGTGTCGGCGCAGTCGGGACCATGAGCGCATCCACTTGCTGCCAGATCCGCCCAATAGTCCGCTTGAGCTCCGCGCGCCGGTATTCGGCGCGAAAGTAATCACTGGCGGCGAAGTGACGGCCCTTGCTGATGATACCTGCCACAACCGGGTCCAGCGTTTTCGCCTGCTGCTCGACAAATTCGCCGACCGCTACGTAGCGTTCCGCCAGCCACGGGCCTTCGTAGAGTAACGCCGCAGCCTGATGCAACAGGGAAAAATCCAGCTCCACCAGCTCAGCACCCGATGCTCGCCAGGCAGCACAGGCTTCGGCGTAACACTGCTGCGCGAGTTTATCGCCAAACCATTCCGGCGCCGCCGGAACACCAAGCCGCAGCGGCGCCGGGAATCCGGCTATCATCACGGCGCTTTCGCGTGCATACGGATCGTCGCTGTCGAAACCGGCCATCTGCTCGGCAACCAGTGCAGCATCATCGACATCCAGAGCAAATACCGACAGACAATCCAGCGTCCGGCAGGCCGGCACCACACCGCGGGAACTGATCCAGCCACGAGTAGGTTTCAGGCCCACCAGATTATTGAATCCCGCCGGCACCCGGCCGGAACCGGCAGTATCAGTGCCAATGGCAAACGGCACATCACCGCGCGACACTGCCACTGCCGAGCCGGAACTTGATCCTCCGGCAATATATTCCGGGTTAAACGCGTTGCCGACGATACCAAATGGAGATCGCGTTCCGACCAGCCCGGTGGCGAACTGATCAAGATTGGTCTTGCCCATCAGAATGGCACCGGCGCCCTGCAGCTTTTCTATCGCCGGCGCGCTGGAGCTGGCCTGATAAAGATAATCCGGACAGCCGGCAGTGGTTGCCCAGCCAGCAACATCAATATTGTCCTTGACCGCAAAAGGTACGCCATACAAGGGCAGCCGGGTTACATCACCATCGAGGTCCAGCAGGCGTTGCGCCAGCGCCTCCAGTTGCGATGACAACTGCGCATCGGTCGCGAGACATATCCAGGCAGTGTCCTGCCGCTGACGGAGTTGCTGCAGCAATGAAGGCAGCAGGGAGCCCGGACTCCGGCTTGGGTCACGCCAGGCTGCACGCCAATCTTTTATCGTCCATCCATACACGGGGCTGCGCACCTTCTTGTACACAAGACTGAGCACAATAGGACGCAAGGCCCGTGCCAAGCGCCCGGAGCAGACCGGAACGAATCAGCAGGAAGATGTTTTCAAAGGGATTTTTCCGGAGCCGATATATCGGGCGGGCGCCTCGCCGGCAGCCCCAGGGGGTAGCAAATGCACCATCAAAAGGCGCAAAAGCAAAAACGTGCTTCACCAACAAGCAACATCAGCGCTTCAGATACACCAGCAATGCATCATGATCTGACACCACTTCGCCAGCACCCTGATCGCCATTCAAGGCACGGTAACGGCCGGCATTGCCACGGCTGGCTTCAGCCCGTGTGACTCGCGCTTGTAAAGCAGGCGACAAAAGAATGTGATCTATCGCCTGACGGCGGCAACGATAGATATAGGAAAACCGCTGTTCCGCCGGGATCGACTGCCAGGCGGAACTGAATGGTGGCTGGTCCAGTATTGCCAGCGGCTCTGCATAAGGATCCGTGCCCACCGCACTGTTGAAATCACCGATCAGCATTAATGCCTTGCCCTGCGCCAGCCGTGACAATGACCAGTCACGGACTCGCTGCGCCTGGGCCCGACGTTTATCCCGGACGCGCCCCTGCTCAGCCGCTTTATTCAGACCATGACCGCTGCGCAAATGCAGCGCCAGCAGCTCGAAAGCAAAGGGTTCAAGGACTTCAACATGCAGGGGTGGCCGGCTGAATAGCCAGGAACCGCTGCGCTGCTCAGTTGAGAATAATGCCCGCACCGCGCCGATTCTGACCGGCGGCCGGTACAGCATTGCCACGTCGATTCCGGATTGATCATTGCCTTCAAGCAATAAGGGGCGATAACGAGGGCCGCCATCGTTACTGATCTGCTCGGCAAGCGCGCTCAGCATCGCCAGCGTATCGACTTCCTGCAGCACCAGAATATGCGGCAATTGAAGCACTTCACGGATATGCCGCGACCAGGCGGCAAGACGCTGCTGCTGCCGTGTGCCAGTCATTTCTTTTTCCGTCAGGCGCCAGAGATTCTGGGTGGCGACACTGATTTCCTGCCCGGTTGCCGGCGGCACGGCGCTGACTTGCTCCGGCACCGGGCAACCGGCAAAGGACGCCGATGACAGCGCCGCCAGCAGAACCAGCCAGCCTCCGCGACGCCACATCATCAGGCTCAGGGCATTTTCACAATGGCATCGGCGCAGACATCAGGCTGGTCCGCCACGCCAACACACAAACGGGCAAGCTCACCGGCCGCCGGCACCGGATCAAGCCGGAACAGCATCATATGCAGGCCGCCGGTTTGCAGCACCACTTGCGCACCGGCGGGCACCGGCACCTGATGCTGGCGCACCATTTTCTTGCGGCCTTCTGTTTCGATCCAGCCATGGATTTCTGCAGCACCGGCGACGCTGGCGCTGGCGCGGACAATGATCTGCTCCTTGTCACCACTGTTGCGCACGGTGAAATAAGCCGCGGTAGTGCGAGAGTTCGGCGGCACGGCCCGCACCCAGGCATCTTCAATAACCAGCTCGGCGTGGCTCACCGATGCAGCAACAACGACACAACAAGTAATGAAGCTCTTCAGAAATGGCAGCTGCAGGAGCGGTAACTGTAGGAGTGGTAACTGTAGGAGCGGCTGATCAGCCGCGAAAGCCTTTCGCCGTCGATCGACGGCTCCTACAGATTTGCAGACGGCTCCGGCAGATTTACGGACGGCTCCTACAGATTTGCGGACGGCTCCGGCAGATTTGCGGACGGCTCCGGCAGGGGAGTTAAAGCAGGCTGCGAACATCGGCAATCAGCTCCTCGGTATTGAAATCGGATTTGAACAGTTTGCGCACCCGTCCTTGCTGGTCGAGCAGGTAAACGAAATCACTGTGCGAAAACATGTATTCCTGCTCGGCCCCCGTCTCGGCCGCTTCCTGCAGGTAGACCACGCCGTAGCGCCGGGCCATAGCGGCAATGTCATCAGCACTGCCGGTCAGACCGATTACTGACGGGTCAAAGAAATTCAGGTATTCCTTCAGGTGCTCCGGCGTATCACGCACCGGATCAAAAGTCACAAACACCAGGTTGACCTGCTCACGCTCTGCGTCGGACAGCTCTTTCCAGGCCCCGACGGTGCGCGCCAGTGTCGCCGGGCAGATATCCGGGCAATGGGTGAAGCCGAAGAACATCAGGCTGAGTTTGCCGTGCAGGTCGCGGGCCTCGAAGGTCTGGCCATTCTGGTCGAGCAGAACAAAGTCCCCGCCGAGCCGGGTGTTTACCGGCAACTCCGGCTTCGGTTCCGAACAGGCCGCCAGCCCCAGCGTCAACAGCAGGGCAAGCAGGGGGCGCCAGACGGTCGCTTTCATCGGTCTCTCCGGTTCGCTTAACGGGGGGCACAGGGTATAATCCTCGCCCCTTTTGTCAAAGCCTTCGCAGGTCGGTTCCCGCATGGTCCAGAAACTGTACATCCAGACCCATGGTTGCCAGATGAACGAGTACGACTCGTCGCGCATGGCCGACCTGCTGGACGCCAGCCATGGCCTCGAACTGACCGACCGGCCGGAAGATGCTGACGTGCTGCTGCTGAACACCTGCTCGATCCGCGAGAAGGCGCAGGAGAAGGTGTTCAGCGAGCTCGGCCGCTGGAAGCAGCTGAAGGCGAAGAAGCCGGACCTGATCATCGGTGTCGGCGGCTGTGTCGCCTCCCAGGAAGGCGAAGCGATCCGCGAGCGGGCGCCCTATGTCGACGTGGTATTCGGCCCGCAAACCCTGCACCGGCTGCCCAACCTGATCAATGAGGCGCGCTCGGACAAGGGCTTTGCCATCGACGTCAGCTTCCCGGAAATCGAGAAGTTCGACTCCTTGCCGGAACCGTCCGTGGACGGCCCCACCGCCTTTGTCTCGATCATGGAAGGCTGCTCGAAGTACTGCACCTTCTGCGTGGTGCCCTACACCCGTGGCGAGGAAGTCAGCCGGCCGCTGACTGATGTGCTGGCGGAAGTGCGCCATCTGGCCGATCTCGGCGTGCGTGAAGTGAACCTGCTCGGCCAGAACGTCAACGCCTACCGCGGTGATGACGGCGAAGGCGGCATTTGCGATCTGGCCGAACTGATTGTGCTGATCAGCAAGATCGACGGCATCGGCCGGATCCGCTACACCACCAGCCATCCGGTGGAGTTCTCCGACAGCCTGATCGCGGTGTACGAGGAAGTCCCGGAGCTGGTCAGCCATCTGCACCTGCCGGTGCAATCCGGTTCCGACCGGATTCTGGCGATGATGAAGCGCAACCATACGGCGCTGGAGTACAAGTCCAAATTGCGCCGGCTGAAAAAGATCCGCCCGGAGATCTCATTCAGCTCCGACTTCATTATCGGCTTTCCCGGCGAAACCGATGCCGACTTCGAAGCGACCATGAACCTGATTGCCGAGATCGGCTTCGACACCTCGTTCAGTTTTATCTACAGCGCCCGCCCCGGCACCCCGGCGGCGGACCTGCCGGACGACGTGTCGATGGACGTGAAGAAACAGCGTCTGGCCCTGCTCCAGCAACGCATTTTGCAGAATGCCCGGGACATCAGCCGGCGCATGGTCGGCAGCCGCCAGCGGGTGCTGGTGGACGGGGTATCGAGAAAGGACCCGGGCGAGCTCAAGGGCCGCACCGAAAACAACCGGGTGGTCAACTTCCGCGCCCCGGTTGACTGGATCGGCCATTTTGTCGAGCTGACCATCAGCGACGCCCTGCCCAACTCCCTGCGTGGCACCGATGTGGTGCTGGCCGACGACCGCCGGCCGCTGGCCCACTCAGCGCTTGTCTGACACCATCCGGCGGGATGGTTTTGCCGGCCGTCGGGATAGCGTTATCCTCAAATCATCATCACTGCCCACGGGGTCCAGGACATCGCTTGAAGACTCAATCCGCAACCCGTACCGTCAGCCTTGAACCCTATGACTCCCGTCGTCTGGCCAGCCTCTGTGGCCGCCTTGACGAGCACATCAAACATATTTCCGGCCGCCTCGGCATCGACATCAGCAACCGCGGCAACGAATTCCAGCTTAGCGGCGAGGAGCCGGCCCTGCGCATTGGCCAGCAGGTACTGCGCCGGCTGTACGAACAGACAGTCGGTGGCGGCGACCTGACCCCGGAAACCGTACACCTGCACCTGCAGGAATCCGGCGCCGAGGACAACACCGTTGACTTCCCGCAGGACGAGATCGTGATTCGCACTCAACGCGCCAAGCTCAAGCCGCGGGGCGAGCACCAGCGTGAATACGTCCGCAAGATCCGGCGCCACGACATCAACTTCGGCGTTGGCCCGGCCGGTACCGGCAAAACCTGGCTGGCCGTCGCCTGCGCGGTAGAGTCTCTGGAAAAGAATGAAGTCCAGCGCATCATGCTGGTGCGCCCGGCGGTGGAGGCCGGCGAAAAACTCGGCTTCCTGCCCGGCGATCTGGCCGAGAAAATCGACCCTTATCTGCGCCCTCTGTACGATGCCCTGTATGAAATGGTCGGTTTCGACAAGGTCGCCAAGCTGATGGAACGCAATGTCATCGAGGTGGCACCGCTGGCCTATATGCGTGGCCGCACCCTGAACGGCAGCTTTGTCATTCTCGACGAAAGCCAGAACACCACCCCGGAACAGATGAAAATGTTCCTGACCCGGATCGGCTTCGGCTCGCGGGCGGTGATCACCGGCGATATGACCCAGGTCGATTTGCCCAAACACATCAAGTCCGGCCTGAATCATGCATTGACCGTACTGGATGGCGAGAAGGACATCGGCGTGACCCGTTTCGACAGCCGCGACGTGGTCCGCCACCCGCTGGTACAACGTATCGTTGAGGCCTATGAGCGCCACGAACATGACACCAATACCGGTCGTTGAGCTGCAGAGCGACCTGCCGGCGGCGGGTTTGCCGGCGGCGGATCAGGTGCAGCGCTGGGCCGAAACGGCGGCCCGGCTTGCCGGTGGTGCCAGCGGCGAGATTGTCATCCGCATTGTCGATGAAGCGGAAAGTCAGGCCCTGAACCATGACTATCGCGGCAAGAATTCCCCGACCAATGTACTGTCATTTCCTTTCGAGCTGCCGGAAGGCATGCCGGAGCAGATGCGCGCCGAACTTGGCGAAGGCATCATTGGTGACATTGCCATCTGCGCTCCGGTGGTAGAACGTGAGGCAAAAGATCAGGGCAAGGCGGCCGAGGCCCACTGGGCCCACATGGTCATCCATGGCGTGCTGCACTTGCTCGGCCATGATCACGTCGAGGATGCCGGTGCGGAGATCATGGAAGCAATGGAAATCCGTGCCCTCAGCGAGCTCGGCTATCCCAATCCCTATTTCACTGAAACTGTCTGAATAACAGGAGTTGTCATGCCGGAAGAGGTTTCCGACAGTAACCCCGGTCGAAGTTGGCTGGACCGGATTTCCCAGTTCTTCGGCAACTCGCCGACCAGCCGGGAAGACCTGGTCGAGCTGATGCGCTCGGCCCGCGATCGCGAAGTGATCGATAGCGAAACGCTGGGTATCGTCGAAGGCGCCCTGGAAATGGCGGACATGAAGGTGCGTGACGTCATGATTCCGCGTACCCAGATGGTCGCTATCCGGGCCACCGGCCATCCACGGGAATTCCTGCCTGCGATTATCGAATCGGCACACTCTCGTTTCCCGGTGCTGGGTGATGACCCGGACGAGGTCCTCGGCATCCTGCTGGCCAAGGATCTGCTGGCGCTGATCGTCGATCCGGCCAGAATGGATCGCTTCAGCATCAAGGACCACCTGCGCCAGGCGCTGATTATTCCGGAGTCCAAGCGTCTCGACTCGCTGCTGCGGGATTTCCGTATCAGCCGCAACCATATGGCCATCGTCGTCAACGAGTACGGCGGCGTCGCCGGGCTGGTCACCATTGAGGACGTGCTGGAACAGATCGTCGGCGAGATTGAGGACGAGCACGATATCGACGAAGATGATTACCTGATCAAGGAACTGGGCTCTGGCGAATACACCATCAAGGCCCTGATGCCGGTCGAGGACTTCAACGAACACTTTGGCAGCAAGCTCAGCGAAGAAGAGTTCGATACCATCGGCGGACTGGTACTAAAGCAGTTCGGCCGACTGCCCGCGAGAGACGAGTCGGTGGAGTTCGGTGGTTTCCGCTTTACCGTGCTGAGTGCCGATAGCAGAACAATAAGACTGTTGCACATGACGCCAGTGGGGAGCGCCAATGATACCGAAGCCCGCAACGGAGACGACCGGCCTTAAATCCGTACCCTGGGTTGGGCTGGGCATTTTCCTGATCTATCTGCTGGTTCACCTGACTCTGCAGAGTGACGAGCTTGAGCGCCAGCAGGAAATGGCTGACTGGTATCAGCAAAGTGGCCTGTTTGAGCTGGAGTGGGAAAACTATATTTCCTGGCTGCGCATCAGCGGCCAGATCAAAAAAGCCGAAGCACTGGCAAAGGCCCGCGCTGACGGCGACAGGGTTACGGTATTCCGGGCCATGGCATTTGACCCGGCCTTCGAAGCGGAAAACCAGCTGCGTGGAGACCAGTACTGGGATTACCAGCAGATGGCCAAATGGCGCGAGATGCGCGACAGCTTTGCCGAGCGGGCCGGGGAACTGCCCGGCGTCAAGGCGGGCCTGAATCCCTACGCTCCCCGACCTTCGACCTATCTGACCTGGCATTTCCTGCATGAAAACCTGTGGATCTGGCTGGTTGCCCTGCTGGTTGCCCTGCCCTTCCTGTGGCCGGTGGAGAACGAACTCGGCCATGCCAAGCTGGCAGCGATCTGGATTATCAGTGGCGTTATCAGTGGCCTGATCTATGTCGCTTTCCTGTCCCACCGTTATGAGCCTCTGACCGGCAGTACGCCGCTGGCCGCAGCGGTGATTGGCATGTATCTGGGCCTGTTTGCCCTGCGCAAACTGGATTTCATCTGGTTCGATCCACGCCAGAAAAAATTCCGCACCACCGCCCTGCCGGCGGCAGTGCTGGCACCGCTGTTTCTGATCCTGCCGATCTACGAGACCCTCGCTGGCGGTTCGGCGCCACACGTCTGGCTGGCCCAGCTGGCCGGCCTGCTGAGTGGCGCCGGTCTGGTGCATCTGGCCCGTAGAGCGGAAGTCAGCGGTGCCGAGCAGCAGGCAGAAGAAACCGATGATGCGGAGCGTCAGCTGAGACAGCAGCTGACCTCTGCCTGGGCGTCCATGTCGGCCATGGCGTTTCGTGATGCGGAGCAGCAGTTCGAAGCAGCATTGAAGCTGGACCCGTCGCAGTTTCTTCCACTTACCGGTTTGTATCAGCTGCGCAAGCTGAAACCGGACACGGAGGTTTTTCATGAAACGGCCCGGCGCGTACTCAGTGCGGACATCAGTGACGAGGGGCTACTGAAGCAGCAGTTCACTATCTATCGCGACTACTGCAAGCGGATCCCGGACACCAATGAAATGCCACTGGAGATTCGGGTAAAAATGATTGCTCATCTGAGCCGGCTCGGGGAAAGCAAGGAAGCCGACAAGCTGGCTACCGATATCGAAAAGCGGGGAGAACGACACCCGATGCTGGCCCGCTCTATGGTGCTATTGTCGCAAGCGCTGCAGAACACCAATCAAGGGCGCAGTAACCACCTGCGTATGCTGGCAACGCGCCTCAGCGAAGAAACCACCGCGTAGGCGCCGTCGATCGACGGCGCAAGATTTTCGCGGCCGATCGGCCGCTGCTACAGTTTTGCGATCTCCTCACGGCACTGCTCCACCATGTCCCGGGTCTTGATATCCCGGTAGCGGGTTTCAACAAAGCGAATGTATTGTTCCGCCTTGGCCGCCAGCTTGAACTCCGTGGCCAGCAGTTTTGCCAGAAACAGATAGGCCTCGGCGATACCCGGCCAGGTCGGCGCCCGCTTGTGAATATCCAGCAGCAGATTGGCTGCTACCTTGGGCTGCCCCTGCTCGGCAAACAGCTTCGCCATTTCCCAGGTCATTTGCACCGTGTTCGGCTTGAACGACGGATCGATTTCCCGACAACGACGCATCAGATCCATCGCCCGGGTCGGGTGGTTGTTCTTCAACAACACCTTCAGATAGTTGTCGGCAAACTCAAGCTGTTCGGTACGCCGCTCCAGCGCATCCAGCAGACGCTCATACTGCTCGTTGAACGGCAGTGAATCCTTCTGCTTTTCCAGCTTGCCCTTGTAGGTTGAAATGATCTTGTCGAATCGGCCCTCACGCAACAGCACCGCCTGACGACGCTCTTCCTCGGGGCGCCGGCTCCGTCGACGCCGCTGGGCCGACTCACTCATCTGCTGCGACTCATAACCCAGATTGCCCTGATGCCGGCAAATCAGATAACCGGTCAGATGTGCGGTCACCACCCACAACCAGCCAACAATCATGGCCGCCAGCGGCCAGGACAGAAAACCCGGCAGCAGGTCATAAAGAATGCTGATGAAGATGGCGCTGGCGGTATGCAGGAAAAACATTACCCCGGCCATAGCCGGATACTCAAGGCCGACACTGGCCAACGTGGAGAGCAAACGTTGCGGCGCCAACAATGTGACCAGCAGATTGCCGCTGAGGAAAGTCTGGATCAGCAAACCCGGCAACAGAAACCACAATCCCAGTGTGATCAGACTGCCCTGCAGCATGCCGTAGGTGATGTAGGCGTAGCCGCTGGCCACCCCGGCAGCCGCAAACAGTAGCCAAAGCTGGATGCCGGCCGGCCAGCCTTCCGGTTTCAGCATGGCCTGATAGTCCGGCGCTTTCATCATGCCTTCCGCACTTTGGTCGATGACCGCAGCGCCATAGATACCCAGCAGCACGCCAATAGCAGCGGCGATGCCGATACCGACCAGCCCACCCGGCACCGCGACCATCAGCAGCGCCACCGCGACCAGTACCAGACCGGCATTTTTTACCAGCGGGTATTCAATAAAGTGCGACAGGATTTCCCAGAACGGATCCTGAGCGATGCGGCGACCCACCTGCTGCAGCGGCTTGTTGCTCAAAAACGAACGCGCCCGGCCACCGTCGGCGGAGTCGTCGGAAGCAACGCAGGTGTCACAAAACAGGATGCCGTCATCACTGTCATACCAAGTGGCCTGCTCACCGGGATGGTACTTGCAGGTCTGTTTCATTATTCTCTCCCCCGGTTTCATCGCGCTGCCCGCTTTGCTCTTTGCAGAGTATTCTCCGCACAGTGCTCTTCACAGAGTATTCTGCCGCAGAGCACTACCGGCTTTGGCTGGCAACTTCAGTCAAGTCTTAATTCTTAAAGCAATCCGGTGTACTTCTCAATGGACAAGCTGTTGTTTTCGCTGATCGCCGGTTTGCTCTACCCACTTGCCTTCGCTCCGTGGGGCTGGTGGCCACTGGTACTGGTGTCGATTGCCCTGTTCTGGTGGAGCCTGAACGAAGCCTCCGCCCGCCAGGCCGCACTGCGCGGCTGGCTGTTCGGGCTTGGCAGTTTCGGCTTCGGTGTCAGCTGGCTGCATGTTTCCATGTATCAGTACGGCGGCACGCCGCTGTGGCTGGCGCTGCCAATGACCGGCCTGTTTGCCGCCGCTATGGCGCTGTATCCGGCATTGCTGGCGGGACTGACTGCGCGCCTCGGCCGCCATAGTATGGTCTTCGCCGGTCTGTGGCTGCTGATCGACTGGTTGCGTGGCCTGCTGCTGACCGGTTTTCCCTGGCTCTACCCCGGCTACGCCATGACCGACACCCCGCTCAGCGCACTGGCGCCATTAGGCGGGATCTGGCTGGTGTCACTGGTCACGGTAGCAGCAGCAGTAGCGCTGGCGGAACTGGCCCGACGGCGCTGGCAAACTGCAATACCGACCGCAGCACTGGCGTTGGCCGGCACCCTGATCAGCTTGCTCCCGTTGTCGTTTACCGAACAAACCGGTGAACCGATCAAGGTTGCATTAGCGCAGGGCAATGTGCCGCAGGACCTGCGCTGGCAACTGACCCAGCAGGACGCCACCCGCGCCATCTATGCCGACCTGACCGGCCAGGCCAGTCCCGGCAGTTTACTGATCTGGCCGGAGGCCGCCATTACCGAGTTCTATCAGGATGCCCGGCCATTTCTGCTCGAACAGGGAGAGCGGATGAACAGCCGGGGGGGCGCACTGATTACCGGCATTCCCTGGCGCGAATACGGCAGCGCCGGGCCAGAATACTTCAACAGTGTCACCGTACTCGGCGGCGGTCAGGGGCTTTATCACAAGCAGAAGCTGGTGCCATTTGGCGAGTATGTCCCGTTTCAGGAACAGATCCGCGGCCTGATTCCGTTCTTTGACCTGCCAATGTCGAGCTTTTCCCGCGGCCACGCCGACCAGCCCAACCTGACCGCACGGGGCCTGACGATATCGCCGTTTATCTGCTATGAAATCCTTTATCCGTCGCTGGTAGCGCAGCGTAGCCGGAACAGCGACCTGCTGCTGACCATCAGTAACGACGCCTGGTTTGGCACCTCCGCCGGCCCGCACCAGCATTTCCAGATGACCCGGATGCGGGCGCTGGAAACCGGCCGCTGGCTGCTGCGCGGGACCAATAACGGCATCACTGCCCTGATCGGCCCGGACGGCAAGGTTCGCGCCCGGCTGCCCCAGTTTGAACGGGGTCTGCTGGAGGGGGAGGTCCGGGCTGTCTCCGGCACAACGCCGTTTATGCTGACCGGCCCGGCGCCGACCCTGTTGCTGGCGCTGGCACTGGTGGCGCTGGGCCGGATCCGCCGTCATCCGTAGGAGCGGCTGATCCGCCGCGAAGCCTTTCGCCGTCGATCGACGGCTCCTGCAAGTGCCTCACGACAGCTATACTCTGTCGGCATATTTATATTCCTGAATTGCATTCATATACCCTTGGGGGTATAAATGGGGCATCGTAACGCGCGGGAGATCTGCCATGCAGAAGCCAGACGTCAAAGCCTTTTTCGATCCGGACACCTCCACCGTCAGCTATGTGGTCAGCGACCCGGCGACGAAGCAATGCGCGATTATCGACTCTGTGCTGGACTACAACCCGAATGCCGGCACCACCGATACCGGCTCCGCCGACCAGATCATCGACTATGTCCGTGAGCAGGGGCTGGCGGTGCAATGGCTGCTGGAAACCCACGTCCATGCCGATCACCTGTCTGCCGCGCCCTATCTGCAGGAAAAGGTCGGCGGCCGGCTCGCCATTGGCAGTCATATCCGCACGGTGCAGGAAACCTTCGCCAAGGTGTTCAACGCCGGCAGTGAATTCCAGCGCGATGGTAGCCAGTTCAACCAGCTGTTTGCCGATGGTGACACCTTCCGGATTGGCGACATCGAAGCACGGGCCATGCACACCCCCGGGCATACCCCCGCTTGTATGACCTATGTGATCGGCGATGCCGCCTTCGTCGGCGACACCCTGTTCATGCCGGATTACGGCACCGCCCGCTGCGACTTTCCCGGTGGCGATGCCCGGGTGTTGTATCAGTCGGTGCAGCAGCTTTTCTCCCTGCCTGACGACACCCGCATGTTCCTCTGCCACGACTACCTGCCGGCCAACCGCAGCGACTATATCTGGGAGACCACTGTCGCCGCGCAGAAACGGGAAAACGTCCATATCCATGCCGGCGTCAGCGAGGACGAGTTCGTCGCCATGCGCAGCAAACGGGATGCCGAACTCGACATGCCGCGCCTGATCCTGCCGTCGGTGCAGGTCAACATGCGCGCCGGGCACATGCCGCCAGCGGAAGACAATGGTATCCAGTATCTGAAGATTCCGGTTAACGTGTTGGCACGCTGCTGAAGCGGCGCATCCCATACTGAACGGAGAGGGAAGGATGCATTATCCGAAACTGAGCTCGACCCTGACGGTAGCACCGCAGATCCGCCCGGATGATCTTGAGGCGATTGCCGCCGCCGGCTACAAGGCCGTGATCAACAATCGTCCGGATGGCGAGGAGACGGGCCAGCCGAGTGCCGCAACGATGGCTGCCAAAGCGGCAGCGCTGGGCATGCAGTATTTCCACCAGCCGGTGGTCGGCGGGGCGATCAGCGACAAGGACATCGAGGATTTCGAGCAACTGATCCAGAACGCTGAAAAGCCGGTGTTTGCCTATTGTCGTACCGGTACCCGCTGCACCGTGCTGTGGGCGCTGACCGAGGCTGGCAGGCAATCGCCGGAAATGATCGTCAACCGCGCGGGGGAAGCCGGTTATGACCTGCACGGCCTGCTGCCCCGGCTGATTTCCCGTTGGCAGGATCAGCATGGCTGATAACCGTCTGCGCCGCCTGCTGCCCGCGCTCGATTGGCTCGGCAGCTATCGGCGTGGGGACGCCCTGTCCGACGCCATGGCGGCGCTGATCGTCACCGTCATGCTGATTCCGCAAAGTCTGGCTTATGCCATGCTTGCCGGACTGCCGGCGGAAGTCGGTCTGTATGCCAGCATGTTGCCGCTGCTCGGCTATGCCCTGTTCGGCTCCAGCCGGACGCTGGCGGTGGGCCCGGTGGCGGTGGCATCGCTGATGACTGCTGCGGCAGTCAGCAAGGTAGCGGAACCGGGCAGTGACCAGTATCTGGCTGCGGCCATGATTCTGGCGCTGCTATCCGGCCTGATGCTGGGCGCGATGGCGCTGCTGCGACTGGGCTGGATTGCCAATCTGCTGTCTCATCCGGTGATTGCCGGGTTTATTACCGCCTCCGGCATCCTGATTGCCGCCAGTCAGATCAAACACCTGCTCGGCGTGTCCGCCGGCGGACACACGCTGGTGGAAATTGTGGCCGGCCTGATTCCTCAACTTGGTGCCGCCCATTGGCCGACGCTGATGATCGGCATCAGTGCCCTGCTGTTCCTGTTCTGGGCGCGAAAAAAGCTGAAAATCGTGCTGCAGAAAATGAAACTGCCGACTCTGGCCGTGGAGCTGATTTCTCGCGCCGGGCCGGCACTGGCGGTGATCGTCACCACTGTCGTGGTGGCCCACTGGCAGCTGGACCAGAGCGGCGTGCGTGTGGTCGGCGCCGTGCCCGGCGGCCTGCCCGGCCTGACGTTGCCACAGTTCGATACCGGACTCTGGCAATCACTGCTGATGCCGGCCTTCCTGATCAGCCTGATCGGTTTTGTCGAGTCCGTATCGGTGGCGCAGACACTCGCGGCGCGGCGGCGCCAACGAATCAATCCGAATCATGAGCTGGCAGGTCTGGGCGCTGCCAATATCGGCTCGGCGATCTCCGGCGGCTTTCCGGTCACCGGCGGCTTTGCCCGTTCGGTGGTGAACTTTGATGCAGGAGCAGTCACACCGATGGCCGGCATATTTACCGCCATTGCCATTGCCGTTACCACGATGTTCCTGACACCCTGGTTTACTTTCCTGCCTAACGCCACACTCGCCGCCACCATCATTGTCGCGGTGCTGTCGCTGGTAGACTTCGGCATTATTCGCCGTACCTGGCAATATTCGAAGATCGATTTCACGGCAATGATGCTGACCATTGCCGGTGTGTTTCTGATCGGCGTGGAGGCCGGCGTGGTGCTGGGCGTGGCGGCTTCGTTGCTGCTGTTCCTCTGGCGCACCAGCTCACCGCACATTGCCGTGGTGGGTCAGGTGCCGGGCACCGAACATTTCCGCAACATCAAACGTCATCAGGTTATCACCAGCCCGACGGTGCTGTCGGTGCGCGTTGACGAGTCGCTGTATTTCGCCAATGCCCGCTATCTGGAGGACTTTGTTTACGATACCGCGCTGCAGAAACCGGAGATTCGTCATGTGGTGCTGCAATGTTCCGCCGTCAATCTGATTGATGCCAGCGCGTTGGAAAGTCTCGAATCACTGAGCCAGCGCCTGCAGGATGCCGGCGTTACCCTGCACCTGTCAGAGATCAAGGGGCCGGTCATGGACGCACTGAAGAAAGTGGATTTTATTGACCACCTCAGCGGCCGTCTCTTCCTGAGCCATTATGCCGCTCTCAGAGAGCTCGACCCGAGCACCACGCTGGATGGCAACAGTCAGATCGGCACCAGTACGCCGGTGTAAAGAACCGGCCCGGTCGGCACACCAACGGCCGAACCGCCCGCAGGCTCCAGACTAACCGCCAGCAGTAACTGTGACTGCAGCGCCGACATCTGTTCGGCTGTCAACTGCAACGTCTGCACCGACTGTGCAGGGCGAATGGTGCCAAGCGACAGCGGCGCGCTGTCTGCAGGCACAATCCACAGTTCGTAATCGAGACCCGCATCCGCCGCCTTCGCCTGCAAGCTGGTTATGCGTAACTGCCTGCTATCCGCTGCAAGCGCCAGCGACCAGTACTGCGAACCATCATCCTGCAGAATCGCCGCAAACACAGGGGCTGGCACCCGCTCCTGCGGCGGCGTCCACCACAGAACAAACGCCAACAACAGAGACATGACAGTGGCGGCCGTACCCCACCATTGCCACCAGCCAGCGGCTCTGGCCGGCGTGGTTCCCCAAAGGCGCTGCTCGATCCGTTGCCAGTGTCGCGCAGGTAACGGCTCCCCTGATGGCACTGCGGAAAGCATCAGGCCAAGCTGTGCTTCCCAGAACCAGACTTCCTGACGAACTCTGGCCGACTCTCTCATATGATGCTGGAAGCGATACCTTGCCGGCCCGCGCAAAGTACCCAGGACATATTCTGCCGCCAGCTTCTCCACAACCTCTTCGCGCAGCTTCATGAGCCCAGACACCGTTTCAGGGCGCCAAGCCCTCGTCGCACCCAGCTCTTTACCGTGCCGAGTGGATGACCAAGCTGGCGAGCTAATTGTTCATGGGAGAGCCCCTGATAAAAGGCCATGGCAATGGACTCGCGCTGATGTCCGTCAAGTTGTTCAAGACACAACGCCAACGCCTTTGCCTCATGCTCAGCAGCGAGCCAGTCATCCATGTCCGGTAGCGAAGCGATCAGGTCGTCAGCATGCTCATCAATATCGCTGTGTGACCGCCTCGCCCGACACATATCAATGGCGGCGTAACGACCGATAGTCAGCATCCAGGCCAGCGGCGCACCGCGGTCGCCGTGATAATCGCGCGCGCCGTGCCAGATCCGTATAAATGCCTCTTGCACTGCATCTTCAGCCTGTTCCCGATCACCGAGAATACGCAAGCACACTGCCATCATACGACCGCAGGTCTGGTTATAAAGCTGCTGAAATGCAAACCGGTCTCCGCGCGCCACCGCTGAAATCCAGATCGCCTCATTATCATCCCTGCTTTGCCCGGCCATGCTATACCCGCAAGTTTTTTCTCACCTTACACCGCGCCAATGAAGACGGCGTGAAAAAACACGTGACGTTCGGGTGAACAGAATAAATAAAAAAATATTAATCACTAACTGCATCTGATCTGGTGGCTGCGTCGTACCTGTAGCTGAACCTTACCTGTTTCAACAAGGAGAACGACAATGCACGTAACGATCCGGAAAGCCGTACTGTCTGTCGCCATTGCGGCAGCCTGTACCAGTTCCATCGGCCAGGCTTCCAGCCACCGGGAGGCGCCAAACATTACTCACATGCCGAAAGTGGATGCATCCGATTTCTATCTCTTCCGCAGCTATGAGATAGGTCGGGAAGCCTATGTCACGCTGATCGGCAACTATCTTCCGCTGCAGGATGCCTATGGCGGTCCGAACTACTTTGACCTTGATCCGGATGCACTGTACGAGATTCATATCGACAACAACGGCGATGCTGTCGAGGACATCACCTTCAGCTTCCGCTTTTCCGATGTATTTGCCGACCTGAAAATCCCGGTGAATGGTGTTGATGTTGCTGTCCCGCTGAAAAATATCGGCGGTATCGGCCCCGGCAATGGCGACACCGGCGCGGTCAACGTGCGTCAGGAATACAGCATTGCCATGGTCCGTGGCGACCGGCGACAGGGAACCGTGAGCAGCCTTGCCAACAGCGCTGACGGCAGCCTCTCTTTTCGCAAACCGCTGGACAACATCGGCAACAAATCCATTACCGATTACCCAGCCTATGCTGCCGACCATATCTATGATGTCGCCATCCCGGGCTGCGACAGCGGCCGCGTGTTTGTCGGCCAGCGGCGCGAGGGCTTTGCCGTTAACCTTGGCGAAATCTTCGATCTGGTGAATACCAATCCGCTCGGTGGTGTCGCCGATGAAGCCGATGACCTTGCCGACAAAAATGTCACCAGTATTGCCCTGGAAGTGCCGGTCAGCTGCCTGACCTCCGGCGGTGAAACGGTGATCGGTGCGTGGACTACCGCCAGCGTGCGTCAGGCCAGAGTGCTGAACCCGAGTCCGTCAATCACAGCCAAGGGTGCCAGTATCCATGGTGGCGCCTGGACGCAGGTATCACGTCTCGGCATGCCGCTGGTAAACGAAGTCGTTATCGGCCTGCGCGACAAGGATCGCTTCAACGCCAGTGAGCCGCGCAATGACGGCCAGTTTGCTACCTATGTCACCAACCCGACGCTGCCGGAGTTACTGGAGATCCTGTTCGGTGATGCCGGTGCGGTAGCCCCCAACCTGTTCCCGCGGACCGATCTGGTGGCCGGCTTCCTGACCGGAATTGAAGGCCTTAACCAGCCCGCCGGTGTTATCGCCTCGGAGATGTTGCGGCTGAACACCGCGGTGGCCATTACGCCGTCTGGCATGCAGAACAACCTCGGCGCGCTCGGTGCCGACAACGCCGGATTTCCGAATGGTCGACGCCCGGGAGATGACGTTGTAGACATCGCCCTGCGTGTAGTGATGGGTGCGCTTATTCCGGCACCGGAGATGGGTGAGGACCCGGCGCCGAACCGGGACCTGCCATTCACTGATGGCGCCTATGTGGACGAGTTTGCCTTCGACAACACTTTCCCGTACCTGACAGCGCCGCTGGCGGGATCACCCAACAGCACCCCGTAACAGGAGCTCCGCCATGAAGAACCTCAAACTTGCAATGCTTGCAGCAACAGCCTCGCTGACAGCGGCAACGCTGTCCGGCTGTGGCGGCGGAGACAACAGCAACGTCCGTAACTTCACCGGATTTGTCGCCAAACAGTTCAACAAAACCAGCGATCAGACCGAACCGGTGGAGATCAACCGGCTCACTCTGGTCGATCGTGACAGTGAAAACCCGAGTGCTTATGACCCGCTACTGTCAGACTGACGTGTGCGGCAACGCAGTAACACGCACGGCGATATCCGCCGTGCGTGTTACTTTGCTGCTGCTCGGCACCTGCACAAATCTGCTTGCCGCCACACCGCCGGAAACATTTCTTCCGGCACCGGACACCCTGCTGCTGCAGGGAGATGCCGTGCACCTGCAGCAGGAAGCCATGACTCCAATCAATGCGGACCTGCTGGCCGACAAGGTACAGCAGCAACTGGACTTGTCACGCCAGCAGGGCAGCCCCCGACCTCTCGGCGCGGCACGCAAAATGCTCGACCAGCTGGATCAGAAAAAATGGCAGGCCAGACACTGGTGGCTGAGCGCGACGGTGCGGCAGAGATTACATGATTTTGACGGCGCCGCTGCCGATCTGTTTCGCGCCATGAGCATGGCACCGAACGACCCGCAACTGCATTTCAGTGCATTTTCCGTTGCCATGGCGCAAGGCCGGCATAACGATGCAGCGCAATACTGCAAGCGCTTCTCGCAGTTATCTCCCGGCTATCTTGCCGATGCCTGTCTGGCGGAGTGGCTTGCCGTCACTGGCAAACAGGACATCGCACGGACCACTCTTCGCCAGGCCATTTCAAGGCCGGATCAGAACCATGATAGCGTCGGGCTTCAATATGCAGTTTCGACATTGGCCGAACTGGAATCTGGCAAACGACCGGAACAGGCCGACCACCTCTGGCAGATGGCACTGGCGCTGGACCCGGAGGATTTGTATAGCCGCAGCCATTACTGCCAATGGCTCCTTGCGCAACAACGCATAGACGACGTTCTCCGCTACAGCGATGGTTACGATAACGTCGATGCCATTGCGATCACCCGGGCACAGGCACTGCGGTTATCAGCCCCTGACGCCGCCACGGCATTGGCAGACCGCATCAGCGCTCGCATCATTCAGGCCAGCTGGCGCAATGACTGGCTTCACGCCTATGAGTATGCCGTTTTCTTTCTTGATGTCCGCCCTGATCCGGTCGCAGCACTGGATATGGCAACGCGCAACTGGCAGCAACAGCGCCGCCCGGAGGATGCCGCCCTGCTGGCACGGGCGGAAAACGCACTCAACACTGTGACGGATAAATGAGATGACCGGAAACAGGCTCCGCTATCTCTTCCTTGCCCTGCTACTGGCCTGCCATGGTGCCATGGCGCACAACGCCAGCACCGCCTTTGTTTACTGGAACAGCGACAATCATCAGGGTCGTATTGATATCGCCATCGTCGATTTGCAACAGCTGACCGTACTAGACGGCGACGCCGACCGGCAGATTCTCTGGCACGAAATCAGCGACGCGGCAGACGCGCTCGAACGCTCGCTGCAGACCGCCATTCAGGTCAGCGGCAGTGATCGCCGCTGTATTCTGAAGGTACAATTGCAGGGCCTGACCACTCACCTCGACGAACATTACGCAGCATTCTCGCTGCAACCGGATTGCGTACCCGATCAGCTCCACTATCAGCTACTGATTACCCGGGATGCGCTGCATAAGGCTCTGGTCAGCATTGTCGGTGGCGACAACCAGAGACTGGCCGTGCTCAGTGCCGAGCAACCACGGCTTGATCTGTCTCTCGACGCTGACAGCACAGCGACCAGAACGGCGAATTTTCTCTGGCAGGGCATGCTGCATCTCTGGTTCGGTTATGACCACATGCTGTTTCTGCTGACGCTGATACTTGCCGCCATCGGCTTTCGCGGGCAAACCGACCGCGCCCCGCTGGCTACACTGATGCGCGATCTGGCGTGGATTGTCACCGCCTTTACCATTGGCCATTCGCTGACCCTGATGGTTGCCGCTCTGGGCTGGTGGCAGCCGTCACTGCGCCTGGTGGAGACACTGATTGCCCTGTCGGTCAGTATCGCCGCACTGAATGTGCTGTACCCGTTCATGGGCCGGCACACCTATCGGTTGGCGTTGGTGTTCGGCCTGATTCACGGTTTCGGCTTCGCCAGCGTGCTCGGTGATTTGCTTGGTGATAGCCGGGTTCCGCTGCCGGAGTTGCTCAGCTTCAACGTTGGTCTGGAACTGGCGCAGTTGTGTGTGGTGCTGATGCTGCTGCCATTGCTGTGGCGCGCCGCCGCGCGCCCGGCCTGGCAGCAGTGGATGGTTCCGCTGACCTGCACCGGCATTCTGGCCACAGGGTTGGTCTGGACCTTTGAGCGGGCACTATAAAGAGACTTCAGAACCGTCCGCGCAGTTGATACCAGAGCAGCACCAGCCACTCATACCAGATCTCCGGCAGCAGCAGCAAAGCACCGGCGGAAGGCATCCAGGCCGGTGCCGGCAGCCGCTCCACCGGAGCCGGCCGCACTGCAATGCCCTGTTTGCGGAAACACAACATGGCCCGGGTCATATGCGCCCGGTCGGTAACCAGCAGCACCTCACCGATCCCCTTGCGTCTCAGCAGAGCCGCGCTATTACGGGCATTTTCACGGGTATTGCGGCTGCGCTCCTCAAGCCACAGGGTCAAACCGTAACCCTTCGCCTCCTGTGCCAGCAGGCTGGCCTCACTGGCCAAGCCCTGTCTCGACGCAGCGCCACCGCCACTGATCAGCAGCGGCAAGTGGTTAGCCCGAGCCTCTGTAATCGCCCTGCCCAGACGAATCAGGCCGGTCCGGGAAGAGCGCCGTTTACTGCCCTTGCCGACAAGACCGGCTCCGAGCACCACCACACAGGCAGGCACCACCGTGTCATCCCGCGGTGGCAACGGCGGATATAGCTGACGCACCAGCACCGGCAAGGTGCCGGCCACCAGCAACAGCACCATCAGCGCACCGACACTCATGCTTCCTGCCCCTCAGGAAACATGCGGCCTTCGGCCCTGTCTGGCAGCGCAGTGCTCATGTATCCTATGCCTCTTCTTATTCTTGTCAGTTGGCCACGCATTCCGATGGATACACAGTATCGTCCTGAGCAGATCGAACGGGAAGCCCAGCAGTACTGGGACACCCACCAGACCTTCAGAGCCGTCGAGGACCCGTCCCGGGAAAAATACTACTGCCTGTCAATGTTCCCCTACCCGAGCGGCCGCCTGCACATGGGTCATGTGCGTAACTACACCATCGGCGATGTGGTCAGCCGCTACCAGCGCATGCAGGGCAAAAACGTGCTGCAGCCGATGGGCTGGGACGCTTTCGGCCTGCCGGCAGAGAATGCCGCACTGAAGCACGGCGTGCCACCGGCAAAGTGGACCTACGAAAATATCGACTACATGAAGGGTCAGCTCAGGCGTCTCGGTTTCGGCTACGACTGGCAGCGCGAACTGGCCACCTGCCGGCCGGAATATTACCGCTGGGAACAGTGGTTCTTTACCGAACTTTACCGCAAAGGTCTGGTGTACCGGAAGCTGTCGACGGTGAACTGGTGCCCGCACGACCAGACCGTGCTGGCCAACGAGCAGGTTATCGACGGCTGCTGCTGGCGCTGCGACACCCGGGTCGAACAAAAAGAAATTCCGCAGTGGTTTATCAAGATCACCGATTACGCTGAAGAGCTGCTGAACGATCTCGATCAACTGGATGGCTGGCCGGAACAGGTCAAGACCATGCAGCGCAACTGGATCGGCCGCTCGGAAGGCGTTGAGATGGATTTTGCCATCAATGGCGGCGAAGCGTTGCGCGTTTACACCACCCGTCCGGATACCTTGATGGGGGTCAGCTATCTGGCGGTGGCAGCTGCCCATCCTCTGGCAAAACAGGCTGCCACCGGCAATGTCGAGGTCGCCGCCTTTGTCGAGGAGTGCCTGCACGCCAAAGTCGCCGAAGCCGATATTGCCACCATGGAGAAGAAAGGCATCTTCACCGGCCTGTATGCAAAGCATCCGGTCAGCGGCGAAGACGTGCCGGTCTGGATCGCCAATTTTGTCCTGATGCATTACGGCACCGGTGCGGTGATGGCAGTACCGGCTCATGATCAGCGCGATTATGAATTTGCGCAGAAATATAATCTGCCGATCAAACAGGTGATTGCCCCGGCCAACGGCGAAGCAATCGACATTGCAAAGGAAGCCTTTACCAGCAAAGGCATACTGCTGAACTCGGCACCGTTTGACGGCCTGAGCTCGCAGCAGGCCTTTGATGCCATTGCCAACTGGCTGGCCGAGCACGACCTTGGCGAGCGCAAGGTAAATTACCGGCTGCGCGACTGGGGCGTGTCCCGTCAGCGTTACTGGGGCGCGCCGATTCCGATGATCAATCTGGCAAGCGGCGAACTGGTGCCCGCGCCGGCAAATGATCTGCCGGTACGGCTGCCGGAAGACGTGGTCATGGATGGCGTCAACAGCCCGATCAAGGCCGATCCCGAGTGGGCCAGAACCACGTTCAACGGCGCAGCAGCGACACGCGAAACCGACACTTTCGACACCTTTATGGAGTCGAGCTGGTACTACGCCCGCTACTGCAGCCCGGACAGCGACAACGCCATGCTTGATCCGGCCAAAGCCAACTACTGGCTGCCGGTGGATCAGTATATCGGCGGCATCGAACACGCCATCCTGCACCTGCTGTATTCGCGCTTCTTCCACAAATTGCTGCGCGATGCCGGGCTGGTCAACTCGGATGAACCGTTCAAGCGCCTGCTGTGTCAGGGCATGGTGCTGAAAGACGGCTCGAAGATGTCGAAATCCAAAGGCAACACTGTCGATCCGCAGGAACTGATCGAACAGTACGGCGCCGACACCGTGCGCCTGTTCATCATGTTTGCCGCGCCGCCGGAGCAATCACTGGAATGGAATGATGCCGGCGTCGAAGGCGCCAACCGTTTCCTCAAGCGGCTCTGGCGTCTGGTCGCAGAACATATCGAACAAGGACCCTGCGTAGCGCTGAATACTGCCGCACTGAGTGATGACGCCCGCGCTCTGCGCCGCAAGACCCACGAAACCATTGCCAAGGTCAGTGACGACATGAACCGTCGACTGACTTTCAACACTGCGATTGCTGCGGTAATGGAACTGTGCAACGACATCAGCCGGTTTGAAGTACAGGGCGAACAGGATCGTGCCGTGCGCCATGAAGCACTGAACGGTGCCGTGCTGTTGCTGGCGCCGATGGTGCCGCATATCAGTCACAGCCTGTGGCTGACGCTGGGAAATCAGAATGCCGTGGTGAATCAGCCATGGCCGACAGTTGACGACAGTGCACTGGTCAAGGACTCCATCGAACTGGTCGTGCAGGTCAACGGGAAAGTGCGGGCGAAACTCGATGTGCCCGCCAGCCTTGACCGCGACGGCATTGAAAAACACGCCATGTCGGCACCGAATGTGCAGCGCTTTCTCGAAGGTGTCACGGTACGCAAGGTGATTGTGGTGCCGGGCAAACTTGTCAATATTGTGGCCAGCTGATGCGTATTGCGGTTTTGCTCCTGTGCACTTTTCTGTCAGCCTGCGGCTGGCAGTGGCGTGGCCACAATGAACCCATGCAGTTCGATGTGGTGTCGCTACGCGGCGCCGAGGCACGTACCCGCTATGACATCGAGGCAGCACTGCTGGAACGTGATGTACTGGTTTCTGACAGTGCGCCGATTATTCTCCAGCTCGGCCGGGAACGCTGGTGGAAACGCACATTAGCGGTCGACAGCCAGGGCCGCTCCGCCGGTGTCGAATTGCGCTATACCATTCAATGGCAACTGCTCGATCAGGCCGGCCCGCCACTGACACCGAAACGGGAGTTACTGCTGACCCGGGTTTATCAGGTTGACCCGACCAACGCGCTGGCCACCAGCGATGAAGACCAGCTGACCCGGGAAATGATGCGCCGCGACGCTGCCGAGGTGTTGATGCAACAGCTCGGCGCCGAAAGCCGGCATCTACAGCCCACCGATGAAGAGGAGGCGCCCTGAGTGCAACTGCGCGCCGAGCAACTGGGCAAACATCTCGGGCAATCATTATTGCCGGCCTATCTGGTTGCCGGCGACGAGCCATTCCAGCTTGGCGAATGCACCGACCTGATTCGCCGGCAGGCTCGTGCTGCCGGGTTTGATGATCGCCAGACCTTTACTGTCGCAGACCGTTTTGACTGGCACGATCTGCTCAACGAGGCGCAAAGCATGGGCCTGTTCGGTGGCCAAAAGCTGCTCGAACTTCGGCTCGGCGACAAGCGCCCGGACAAGGAAGGCTCGGCAGTCATCTGCAAGCTGCTCGACAATCCGCCAGCGGATATTCTGCTACTGATCAGTGCCAGCAAACTCGACCGGCGCCGCGATGTCGGCAGCAAGTGGGTCAGCGCCGTCGACTCGGTCGGCGCGGTGATTGATATCTGGCCGATTGATCCCGGCCATCTGCCGCGCTGGATCGAGCAGCGTTGCCAGCAAAAGGGCATGCAGATTCAGAGTGATGCCGTCGCTTTGCTAAGCGAACTCAGCGAAGGCAATGCGCTGGCCTGCGCCCAGGAAATCGACAAGCTGGCCCTGCTGTTCCCGGACCAGCCCGTCGGCCTACAGGAAATCCGCCAGAGCGTCGGTGACTGCAGCCGGCACACCATCTTCGATCTCACCGATGCCCTGAGCCGCGATCCGGCCAGAGCGTTACGAATTCTTGATGGCCTGCGCGCCGAAGGTACCGATGAGGTGCAGATCCTCTGGGCACTGGCCCGCGAGGCGCGCATCTTCGAAGCCTTTGTCAGCGGTCATGGCAGCAGCCAGCGCCTGCCACAACAGAAGGCCGTGGAGGCAGAGCGCCATGCGATCCGTCTTGGCCTGCCCGCCATCGGTGCCGCGCTGGCGCTGGCGGCGCGAGTGGACCAGACCATCAAGGGCATGCGCTCCGGCGACGCCGCCAGCGGTAATACCGCCCTCACCCTGAAACTGGCCGGCCAGCCACTACCGGCGATTTTCGAGCAGCTGTAACGCAAGCTGCTACGGCTCAGCACAACTGTGGTAACGTCACAGCGACAGTGGTCGAACAGGGAGCAGGCCATGTACAGGATCGTTTTTCACGGCAAGGTGCGTGACGGCCATGAGGTCGCCTCGGTACGCGAGCAGCTGGCCAGGCTGTTCCGTATCGAAGACAGCGAACGCCTCGACAAACTGTTCAGCGGCAGCCCCGTCACCATCAAGAAAAGCCTCGATGAGGCCGGTGCCCGCAAGTATATAACGGCGCTGGAAAAGGCCGGCGCTGAGGTAGAGGTGGACCCGCCGCTTCCCGGCGCCGCTGAAGATCTGGCCGATTTTGCTGATTTCCCCAGCATGCCGAGCTCGGATCAGGACCTCAGCTTCCAGACGGTAATGCAATCCTTCTCCAATGAAGCGCCGCTGGCCGCAGAACCGGGTCAGGCCGATGAAAATATGGCAGCCGACGAACAGGATTTTCCTCCGCTACGACGCCGGGCATGGTGGCCGCTGGCTGCGGGCGCTGCTGCTGCGCTGGTTGTTTCCGCCGGTTTTATTTTATGGCCGACCGGACCGGCACCATTAAGCCCGGTTGAACAGGCCAATATGGAGCAGCTTTTTGCTATCGCCGGCGAAGGTAACGACGAACAGTTTCAGGCCGCTATTGCCAACGTCGATGACCCCGATTTGTTAAACGCCCTGTATGAACTGCGTGCGGCAATGCAGTCGGTACAGGATATTCCCACCGATGACCCGTTGCCGGAGTTCGATATGCAAGCCCTGCGCGCCATTGCCGAAAACAGCAGCGATGCCGAATTCGAAGCTGCCGTGCAGGCCGAAGCGGACGTCGATGCCCGGCGCATTCTGCTGGAACTGCGCGAACAGCGTGGCGGCAGAACCGGTCCCGCCAGCGAATGATTTTGGCCCGGCGGGACCCGGCCAGCGCCTGATGCTGGCCGCATTATGCGGATTGCGGTTTTGTCCTGACTACCACCTGATTACAGAGATTTGTTCACTATGTCTGCTCGCAGTCCCGATACCTCCTCAATCAGTTTCACCGCGCTCTATACCGGCCATGTCTGGTACGCCAACGGTCTGTCGGCACCGGCTTTTCATACCCGCCGCGGCAGCATGTTCTATCACGCGCTGGCACCGTTCGAGTATGTCGGCGCCAAGATAGCCGGCGGCAACATTCGCACCTTTCTGCTGCAGCGCCATTACCTGATCGATCATCTGGTGCGTGACGCTATCGAACAACGTGGCGTCCGTCAGGTGCTGGAGATTGCCTGCGGCCTGTCGCCGCGTGGCTACCGTTTCCGTCAACAGTATCCGGATCTGAAATATGTCGAGGCCGACCTGCCGGACATGGCTGCGCGCAAGCACCGCCTGCTGTCAGCACAGCACTGCCTGAATGAGATGCACCGGGTGGTGCCGTTGAATATTTTTTCCACCGAGGGTGTCGATGCGATGGAAAACATCGCCGACAAGAGCTTCGACCGCGGCCAGCCGCTACTGGTAATTACCGAAGGCCTGGTAAATTATTTTTCACTGCAAAGCATCAGCCCGTTCTGGCAACGGCTGCAGGAAATGCTGGCCGGTTATGCCGGTGGCACCTACCTGACCGACAACTACCCGCTGTTTCACGATCATCCGTTCCACCGCACTATGAAAACTCTCGGCGGCATGCTTGGAGCAGCGTCGCGCAGTCAGGTCAGCTTTCACTTTGGCAGCGATCAGGAAGCCGTATCGCACTTCAGTGAACTTGGCTTTACCAACGCCACCGTGCACAACCCGAAGGATTTCTACCAGCAGCTGCCCATTCCGCAAAGCCGCGGCAACCCGTTTGTCCGGATCATCGAGGCGCGGACCTGATCAGTCGCCGGGCCGCCAGCCATTGGTAATCGGATAGCGCCGGTCCTTGCCAAAGGCCCGGCGTGTAACCCTCGGGCCGATTGCCGCCTGACGCCGTTTGTACTCGTTGCGATCAACCATCTGCACCACCCGATAAACAGTGTCACGATCAAAGCCGGCGCGGATCACTGCTTCGGCGCTGTAGTCCTGCTCCACATACAACTCGAGAATGGCATCAAGCAGGGCATAATCCGGCAACGAATCCTGGTCCTTCTGATCCGGCGCCAGCTCGGCTGAGGGCGGTCGTTCGATCACCCTGCGCGGAATAACATCCTGACCGGCCTTGCCGTTGCGGTATTCCGCCAGCCGGTATGCCCAGGTTTTAGGTACGTCCTTGAGCACATCAAAGCCGCCAGCCATATCGCCATAGAGTGTCGAGTAGCCCACTGCCACCTCGCTTTTATTGCCAGTGGTCAGCACCAGTTGTCCGGTCTTGTTCGACAGCGCCATCAGCAACACACCTCGACAGCGCGCCTGCAGATTTTCTTCGGTGGCATCTGCCGGCAAGCCGGCAAATGACTCCCTCAGGATATCCGTGAAGGCATCCACCGCCGGTTCAATCGGCAATACCTGATAACCGACACCAAGTGCTCGCGCCTGCTTCTCGGCATCCTCGATACTCATGGAAGAGGTGTAACGAAATGGCATCATCACCGCGTTGACCCGCTCGGCACCGAGCGCATCCACCGCAACAGCCAGCGTCAGCGCCGAATCAATGCCGCCGGACAGGCCAAGCAGAGCGCCGCGAAAGCCGTTTTTCAGAACATAGTCGCGAGTTGCCAGTACCAGCGCCCGGTAAATGCTTTCAGTCTGGTCAGGCTCCGGCAACACTTCACCGGACAGGAGCAAACCAGTCTCGCCCGCATTGATATCCACCGGCACCAGCGCTTCTTCGAAAAAACCGCCCTGCACCAGCAACTCACCTTCCGCACCAACAACAAAGGAACCACCATCAAATACCAGTTCGTCCTGACCTCCCACCAGATTGCAGTAGATTACCGGCAAGGCATTTTCTTTTGCCCGGGCCCGCACCTGATCAAGACGTTCGGCATGCTTGTCACGACGGAACGGTGAGGCATTGAGGTTGATAAGCAACTTCGCACCGGCATCACGAGACGCAGCTGCAGGACCGGTATGCCAGATATCCTCACAAATAGTCAGGCCAATCTGCACGCCTCCGACTTCCACCACCCGCGCCTGATCACCGGCATGGAAATAGCGCTTCTCGTCAAAGACACGGTAGTTGGGCAAGCACTGTTTGAAATACTCCTGCTCAGGCCCCTCTGCACCTGGCCTGAGCAAGCCGGCAACATTGAATCTACGGCCATTCCGCACAGCCGGGTAGCCAAGCACCACCGGCATGCTGATGGCCGCAGCAATATCCACAAGCACCGCCTGGATGCGGCTGTTAAGGCTTGGGCGCAGCAACAGGTCCTCCGGCGGGTAGCCGGTCAGGCAAAGCTCCGGAAACACTACAAGCTCGGCACCCAGCAGCCGGCGCGCCTCTTCGCAAGCGGCTATGACCCGCTGACCATTGCCTTCGATATCACCGACATGAAAGTTTCGCTGGGCAATGACCACTCGCATGCTGAATCTCCAATTGTCATTTCCTTGCCGGGGCAGCAATTGTACTCTGGAACCCCGTAACTGCCGCGCCATTTCAGGAGGAAACCGATGGGCATTATCCGGCTACTGATACTTGCTGCCCTGATCTGGCTGGTCTGGCGCATACTGCGAAGCACCTTACTGGCACCGCCGCAACAGGGCAATCCATCTGCTCCCGACAATCAGAAGATGGTGCGCTGCGCAGAATGCGGCGTCCACACACCTGAATCACTGGCGGTGCGTCAGAACGAGCAACGCTTCTGCTGTGAAGATCATCGCCAGCAATGGCTGGAAAAGCATCATGACTGACCGTACGGCGAACACGTTCTGGTCGCCATCCAGAGTTTACTCGACCTACCGCATCGTTCTTGCCAGTATTCTCGTTGCAGTTTACTTCCTCACGCCTACCAGTGTGCTGGGCGACAGTGGCCGGCCGGGGCTGTTCATTGCCAGCGCCGCCGGTTACCTGCTGCTGACGCTGATTTCTGCAGCACTGACTGCCCCGCTGCGCCGACGTTTTCCGCAGTGGGCCGCATTGCTTCCGGTCGCCATCGATATCCTGATGCTGACCCTGCTCATTCATGCCAGTGGCGGCACGAAAAGCAATTTGTCGGTGTTGCTGATGGTCACTGTTGCCTCTGCCAGCATTCTGCTGCCCGGCCGTGGGGGGCTGCTGGTAGCAGCCTTTGCCAGTCTGGCGGTGATGTTTGAACAGTTCTGGTTTTCCATTCAGCTGGCCCGACAAAACCCCTGGCACCTGACCGAGTCCGCCATGCTCGGTTTTGCCTTTTTTGTCACCTCGGTGATTATCCAGCAGATTGCCCGACGACTGGCAGAAAGTGAGGCGCTGGCGGAAACCCGGCACAAGGCCATTATCCAGCTGGAAGAACTGAACTGGCAGATTGTTCAACGCATGCGTACCGGCATTCTCGTGTTCGACTATTCGCAACGAATCGTACTGGCCAACAAGGCCGCCGAGAGCCTGATGGTTACCGGCAGCGGCACGCTGGTCAACAGCATCCTGCCGCCGGCCCTGGCCGGCCTGTTGCGGCAGTGGCAGGGCAACCCGGTGCAGCATCGGCCGGCGATCCAGCTGACCCCCGGCGGCGCCACTGTACTGGTTCGCTTTGCCGCTCTGGACCACGATGATCAACCGCTGACACTCGCTTTCCTTGAGGACCAGAGGCAGCTCGCTCAGGAGGCCCAGCAACTCAAGCTCGCGTCACTTGGCCGCATGTCGGCGACCATCGCTCATGAAATCCGCAACCCGCTCAGCGCCATCAGCCATGCCACCGGACTGCTCGCCGAGAACGCTCAGGACGACGCCGACAAAAGGCTGCTTGATATCGTTTCTGCCAACGTCCAGCGGATGAATGGCATCATTGACGATGTACTGAGTCTGTCGCGACGGCAGGCCGGAGCGGCAGAGCGAATTACCCTGATCGAGCTTGCCGGCCGGGTTCAGGCCCACTGGCTGGATCGTGGCAAAACCCGGAAACAACTGACCATCAGCATTCCCAAAGACGTGCTGGTGCGCTTCGATCCCGGGCAGCTGGAACAGATAATGCACAACCTGATCGGCAATGCATTCCGTCACGCCGGTGAAGACGTGACTGTCAGCCTGAGCGGGGGGCATCAGCCCGACTCCGGCCTGCCATGGCTGAAGATCAGCGACAACGGCCCCGGCATACCCGCACAAGCCAGACCGCACCTGTTTGAACCCTTCTTCACCACCTCCCGCCAGGGCACCGGACTGGGGCTGTTTGTCTGTCGTGAACTATGCGAAGCCAATCAGGCACAACTGGATCTGGCGGACTCGCCGTCCGGCGCCAGCTTTGTGATAACCTTCGCCCATCCTGACCGCGTCTTTCAGTAAGGGATGTTATGACACAGGGAACGCAACGTGTGCTGGTGGTTGATGACGAAGCGGATCTGCGTGAGCTGCTGGTTATTACCCTTGGGCGGATGAAGCTGGAAGCCGAAGCAGTTGGCACCGTCACAGACGCCTATCGCGTTCTTGGCGAAAGCGCCTTTGACCTCTGCCTGACCGACATGAATCTGCCTGACGGCGATGGCATAGACCTGGTCCGCCACGTCAGCCGCCGTTACCCGGATATGCCGATCGCCATGATCACCGCCCATGGCAGCATGGAAACTGCTACTGCGGCAATGAAAGAAGGCGCCTTCGATTTTATTGCCAAGCCGGTGACTCTCGATCGGTTAAGGCAGTTGATTGATGACGGGCTCGATATACGCCGTCAAGGTCCGGCGGAGCAATCTGCCGACCAACTGATTGGCGATCACCCGACCATGAAGGCCCTGCGCGAACAGATCGGCAAGCTGGCTCGCAGTCAGGCGCCGATCTATATCGCCGGCGAATCCGGCAGCGGCAAGGAGCGGGTTGCACGATTAATTCACGCTCTCGGCCCACGTCGGGAAAAACCCTTTGTTGCAGTGAACTGCGGCGCCATTCCCACCGAACTGATGGAAAGCGAGTTCTTCGGTCATCGCAAGGGCGCCTTCACCGGCGCCTATGAAGACCGCAAGGGCCTGTTTCGCGAAGCCGACGGCGGCACCCTGTTTCTCGATGAAGTAGCCGACCTGCCATTGCATATGCAGGTCAAACTGCTGCGTGCCATTCAGGAAAAATCGGTGCGGCCGGTGGGCGAATCACGGGAGTTCCCGGTCAATATCCGCCTGCTCTGCGCCACCCACAGGAATCTTGCCCGTGAGGTGGCCGAGGGCCGCTTCCGCCAGGACCTCTACTACCGCCTGAACGTGATCGAAACGCGGGTCCCGGCATTGCGGGAACGGGCCGGTGATATTCCGCAACTGGCCAAACATATTCTCGCCCGGCTTTGCCAGCAGTGGGGACTGTCGGCTCCGAGCATTACCGACAATGCCTGGCGAGCCCTGCAACAATACCTGTTCCCCGGAAATGTCCGCGAACTGGAAAACATTCTGGAACGCGCCTTGACCTTGTCCGATGGTCAGCAGATCGATACCTCTCACCTGCAGCTGCCGGAAACAAGCCAGAGCGCCAATGACGGTAACGCCACAGGCACCGACCTGCCAACCCGGCCGGGCAATATGCCGTTGGAAGAGTTCCTTCAGGAAGTGGAGCGGGCGGAGCTGCTGCGCGCTCTGGATGCGACTCACTGGAACCGGACCGCCGCAGCAAAAAAGCTCGGCATGACATTCCGCTCGCTGCGTTACCGGCTGCAAAAGCTGTCGCTGGATCAGGGCGGTGATGAGGAAGAGCCGGATACGGAATAAGGTGCAGGATCAATCCCCGGCTTGAGCCCGCAGATCAGATCGGCAACCACTGTCGCGCTGGCAGGCGCACAAACCAGACCGTTCCGGAAATGGCCACTGTTGATCCAGATATGGCCTTCGCTGTCCGTCACCTCGCCAATCAGCGGCAGGGCGTTCAATGACCCCGGCCGAATCCCGGCCCACTGCGCTACCGGGGTAGTCCCCTGCAGTGCCGGCCATAGCTGCTCCGCCATAACCTTCAACTGTGCAAATGCCTGTTCAGTAGGAATGCTGTCATCAATGCCGGTTTCCACCGTAGAGCCCGCCAGCAACAGGCCATCGGCCCGCGGAATCAGGTACCCGGCCGGACTCAGCAAGACGCTGCCCGGAAAAGGCAGCTCGGGGCGGTAAAGCAGCATCTGCCCGCGTACCGGGAAAATGCACTGGCGCAGGGGCGGTGGCAGCAACCCGGCGGTCCAGGCCCCTGCCGTTAGCAACACCCTGCCGGCCTGTACCAAACCTGACGATGTAAGCACTTGCACACCGCCAATGCTCCTTTTCACGGAAACAACCTGCTCCCGGGCCAGCTCTATACCGGCCCGCCGGCGCAACAGCTCAAGCCCCTTGAGCAAGCGTGGATTGCGAATTCGGGCCACCTCCGGCAGCCACAAGGCAGGGCGATCAGCCAACCAGGGCATCTGCCGGGCAGCGCTGATCCGCTCAAGCCGGATGTCGTGTCTGCCGGCCCAGTCCAGGGCCTGCTCCTCATCGCCCGGTGCCAGCACCAGCATGCCGCCATCAAGCACTTCCGGGTCCGGCCCGCCGGCCGCCAGAATACGATCACTCCACAGGCGGTAATCATGCCGGGCATTGCGCGTCAGCGGTGTCATGGCATCCGGATAACGCCAAGGGAACAGCGGCGACAGAATGCCGCCACCGGCCCAGGATGCCGGCTGTCTGGCGACCCCGGCATCGATCAGCCGTACCGAGCAGCCACGCTGCTGCAGTTCAAGGGCTGACAAGATACCGGCAACCCCGGCACCGACGATGAGCACATCCACCACAATCATTCACCTGCAACGACTTACCCGAGTTGGCGATTCTAACGACATACCCGGCCACGACCAGTGAAATAGAGTGTCCGGCGGAGGATTCGCCATGAACAGGCAAAACGGACTGACATTGACCGAGCTGCTGATCACCCTGACACTCATGAGCATTCTGATTGGCATCGCGCTGCCTGGCTGGAACGGATTGATTGCACGCAGTCGACTGGCAGCCGGCGGCAATGAAATCATCGGACTGATCATGCACGCCCGCAGCGAGGGCATTGGCAAGGCCCCGGTGCTGATCTGTGCCAGTGGCACGGACTGCAGTCAATTCGGCACTGCGCATGGGGTAATAGCTATTCTTGACCACAATGACAACCGGCGCTTTGACGCCGGTGACGAGGAAATTGGCAAGGTGTTATTTGACCAGGACGTTCAGCTACGCTGGCGCAGCTTTCGCAACCAGCCACACCTGAGACTTGATACCAGAGGAACCGTCTATCATCAGAACGGCCACATCATGCTTTGCCGAGGAGAAGAGGGTTTGAAAGTAATCATCAGCTGGCTCGGGAGATTTCGTAGTGAGCGCCACCCGCCCAACTGCCAATGACGCGGCGAACTCGCCACTCACTTCCACCCGGGATCTACAGCAGGATCGCAAACCGAGTCACTGGTTGTCCGTAAACAGGTTTCCCCTCTGGCGTTAATACCCATAGCGCCACTACCCTGCATCGTGCCCTCGGGTTTGGCAAGAAGCAGATATCCTCGATTGTCTGCATCAACAAGCAGCTCAAGATCGTAAAACGGATCCGCGGGCAGCACCAGATTTGCATCCGCGTCCTCATAGGAGAAATTCTGAGCCCGATACGCCTCCAGAGTAACGGCAAAATCCATCAACCGCCCCTGCATTCCCGACTGACGCGTGCTCTGGACCTGACGGGTATAGGCCGGATACGCCACCGCAGCGATTATGGCAATAATCGCCACCACGACAAGAAGCTCCACAAGACTAAAACCAGAAGATCTGTTTCGCATAAAAACCCCAAATGCCTGACTGCACCATAGCATATATCAGAAACGCCGATTCGGAGGCACAGCGCCGCCTCCGAAAAGGGGCCGGTTACTGGCCCAGCATCGCGTCCTCAAGCTCCTTGTCTGCTTCCGTTTGAGTCTGAACCTCAAACCAGCGGGTCTTGCGCACACCCTTGCCACCGCCGACCTCGCCGCCACTGAGTGCCTGAGTACCGATCAGCAGAACCTGATTACCGGCACCATCCAGCAGCAACTGCGGAGAAGGCGGCAGGCCAGGCAGTACCAGGTCGATGCTACGATCAACACTGCCGTCATTGTTCAGATCCAGCGCCGGAGCACCATCCAGCAGGCCCATGGCATAGAGTCTCGAGCTGCCGACCACGCGCTGACACTTGGTGACGAATGCACTCTCTGGCAGGTACGTGCTTATAAAAAGAATGCCGCTACTGACCACGCCTGCAGACAACACCTTCTCACCTTTCTCCAGACGAATCAGCCAGCCGCGCTTGCCTTCGAACAAAGCCGGATCAGGACTCAGATTGGTAGTGACATCCACCATGTCTGCAGCAGTTATCGGTGTCGACGAGGTGTCCTGCAGAACATCGTAATCATCAATCATGAAGATGCGGTCTGCGGTGTCCATGTTTAGCGGATGCGCCCGATATCCGGAACCAAGGGCCACCTGCAGGAACGGCTCACCACCTTCACGACGACTCAGCGCTACCACCGGCGAGGCATGAAAGCGACGATGGTTGGCAATACCCGCTGCATCAGATGTGCCGAGCTGGGCGAGCGTGACAATTCGCTTGGCAAAATCAGCAACCCCGGTATTGACATCGTTCAGGTCAATCCTGAAAACCTGCCCACCGGTATCAGCGACGTAGATATAGTCAGTCACACCGTCGAAGTTGAAGTCCACCACCGATGGAGATGAGGATATCCCCCACTTCATATCGCCATGACTTTCCATTGCGCCAGAATCGGACACCGACCATATCAGCTTGCCGTTATAGGCATTCACTATATACAAGGCGTTACCAACACTATCACCGGAACTGACGACTCCGGCCGTATCGTGATCCGCGGGACTGTAGCCACCACCGAAAATCAGTACTGGCACCCGCTGACCTTCGAGCATGATTTGTGCCAACGTTGGTTGCGACCATGTCTGGCCCAACTTGCTGAACGGAGCCACACCTCCCTCAATCCTCCACATTAAGGTTGGGCTATCGCGGTCGGTTACATTCAGCGCGTAGTAAGCATTACCACCACGACGCTGGCTGAGATAAAGGAAAACATGCTCGGGCTCGCCTGAGCCATCCGACTTGGAGCGGCGCCACACCGTGATGCCGCCATCAAGGCCATAGGTATTACGTTGCGGGTCCGCACCGTCAAGTTGCGGTGGTGCTTTCTTGTCCCTTATAGAACTGAGATAACGTTCCTCGGTACGCTTCAGTTCCTCGCGGGGCATGAAGGAGAACAGTTCCTCACCTGTCTTTGGATTGATCGCATGCAACATACCATCATTGGTCGAAACAAATATGGTGTTGTCCTGCTTGTCATCATCCTGGGCAGCTTCCTCGGCGGTGCCACTAAAGCCGTAGTTAATCAGCCGTGGTTCGGTATGCAGCGGATCGCCCCAGCCTTCCTGAAGGAACAGCAAACGATCCTCCATTTCCTTTGCCGTCAGGGGACCCGGCGCACCCATAGCGCCTGCCGTCAGATCTGCGGTAGTGACAATCTGCGCCAAAGAATCCCCGGCGGGAGCACTGGTATCACCGATACCTCCTGAAGGAGCAGGACTGCTGGTGGAGACCAGCAACTTGCGGGCGCCCCGCTCTGATAACTCGGAACGAGCACCGCCAGCCTGAATATTGCGACCGTCATCAGGGTCAGTGCCATCAACAAGCGTTCCCCACCAACTGTTGGCAGAGTCCTTGAAGAAACCGGTATTCCTGTCGACTGCCGGTTTGTTGTTCTCATCCACAATCTGCTGGGTATCGAAGTCCAGACGGTAGCGCTTCAGATTTCCGTCCCAACGAGTGTTGAATGAAGGGCGGAAAAGGGCATAGTAAAGCTGGTCAAGGTGGCGGAAACGGTTCAGCTGGTTCACCGCCACACCCGGCGCCGCCATGGACGCATCCGTAGTGGTAAGTGCATTGATCAGACCTGACAGCGCCTCCGCCAACTCAAGGGCATCCTCAGCATCACGGAACTCGCCTCCGCTAGCTTCCTTGATCGCCTTTAACCCTTCCACTGTTTCCTCTTTCTGCGGAGCAAAGGCAATAGTGTGGGTCACGACCGGCACCTTTAAAGGATTACGACTTGCATCAGCAAGGAAGGCAGCCACCTCTGCCGAACAAGTCCAGGCATCGGCATTGCCATCACTCGGACAATTATTGTTGCCAACCAGCGCGTCGACCTCAGCCTTGAATGATTCACCTGCCGACTCCGCATGAGTCACCATAATGATGTGATTACCCCCACACTCGTCATACACCTCTGTCGGCGAAACATAACGACTGCCTGCCGCATCAAGGAAGGCATCAGGGTGGCTGATGGGTAGCGGCGCATACTGAGCCGTCTGGCCGAGCATATAGCGCGCCGCCTCAACATAAGCCGACGCCGGCTTGTTCTTGCCACCGCCGGTGGAGTCTGAAAACTTGTCGATCGCAATGCCCATGTCAGTACGACGCGAGAACGACCCCACAAAAGCAGAAGGATCCTCCGCCAGCACGTTCATCAGTAACGACAAGGAGGAGGCGCCACCATTATCCAGAGCATGCAGGCTAATAGAGGTTCCTCCGACGCGGTCAATGCGCAGACCCAGTGACCGGCCGGCTGCCCAGGAGCCATCATTGAACACCTCGTTGAGTACACTGGTGACATCCATAGTGAAATCACCGACCGCAGCCACCTTCTCCACCTTGGTTGGCGTCAGCGGACGACTGCTGATATCACCATTGGCAGCAAACTCCGGCGTATCGCCAAGCATGCCGGCAACCTGGATTTTCGGACTGGCGCCGGACACTGCCGTGAAGCGCCCGCGCAGAATGGCAGACTGCACCTTGGTGCCCATGGGGAAGCCCAAACCGGCAAACCGGGCGCCAGCAATATAAGTGCCGCGCTTAGCGCTCGGACCGGAAGTTACCTTTTCCAGTACCAGCTGATTACCATCGGTGGTCAGATTGTTGCCGTCAGTGGTTTCAGTGCCATCGTCATTATTGGAGCCGAGTGAAACAATCAGCCCTCCCATGCACGACAAGGCGTCATCACCCTCGAAGGTGCCATCTACAACCTTGCCTGACGAATCCCAGTCCACATTCAGCTCGCTGACGCCGAGACGATTCCCACCCGCATCTTCAGCGCGAAAGCTGTAGATCTCCGGCACGTTGGCTACCGGAATATCAGTTCCCTGAATCAACAGGGATACTGTCTGCCCTCCACACCAGAACGAATTGGCGGCAACAAGGTGTTGGATTACCTCAGTGACATCAATCGTGATCAGGCCATTATCCAGACTGCCCTTGGCATTGTAGCTGGCACCACCGTTATCAAATGGAGCACTCCATTTGCGAGCCGGAAAATCCGCGCCAGCCGAGAATGGCTCTGGCGACCCTGACAACTCATAGGCCACTCGCACAGCAAAGGAATTGGCAGAGGGAGAATTCGGCGATGGACTGCGAAGAGTAACCACGGCACGATCAACCTCAGCAAAACGCGGCACTGCAAGCTCTGGAAACTGGAAGCCGACTACATTTTCAAGACCGCCAGTGCTCAGAATCGACGGCAGCGGCATCAGCATGTTGTCGTTATCCGCATCCGGACTATCTGCAAGATTCGGGAACGCCTTCCAGCTCACCAACGGATCATCCACGTCCATCGGGACGGACGGCACGCTCATATACTGGAAAGCGTCTCCCTGAGGCGAGCGCACCCGCGAATAGCCCACTGGCTTTATAACCTCATCAATCTGCTTGACCGGATAGTTGATGGCGCCACCATCATCACCGCCTGCCAACTGTGACGACACACCAAGGCGGGTAGCTCCGGCGAGACCACCAAGCACCTGTTTCAGGGCGAAGGAAATCTCATCAATGGTTTTGCCACCCTCGCTGTACTGCGTACCCGGGAAGTTCCGGTTAGTACCACCGGAGTTATCGATCAGCAGCAGCACGTTAGCACCGCCGGCGTTTTCATTGGAAATCAGATAGATCTCAATATCTTCTGCATACACCGGGCGAGCCGACAGTAACACCGCCGCCATCACGGCAAGTGCTACGCGGATTCTGGAGGAAATAGTCATGATCGCTCTCCCATTTGAAGCGACAGCAAACTGCTGACTGCTGCGATTGATTGTTTTCATATGTCAGATCCATCCACCGGCGTCTGAATACAACGGGCAAACTCCTGCACAGAAAAGCTGTCGATATTTAGCGGATCCATTCTGCCGTGGCCAACGGCAACAAACTGATAATCCAGGCCCCGCATGGAGCCACTGCCCTCTCCGGATGAGCTGACCTGACTACCCTCGCCGCCACTACCGATATCACAGGGAACCGCACCCGGCTTGATCACCAGACGTGACGAAGCCTGCATCAGGCCCCGCTCGTCAAAACGATCGGCCGGCTGACATGCACCCACCTTGAACAGGTCACCCGTTGTCACACAGCGATCAATCGGCGCCAGCGTGCCAAAATCCAGCTGCCGCAGTGCCAGAAAAATCACATTCGTATCGTCCGCCTCGTCACCGTTGTACTCGGAAGCCTCGATAAACAGCGCCGCCAAGGCCGACTCGGCCGCCTGAAACGCCATGGTCGAGCCCTGTGCGCTGGTGGAAATCTTGGCGTTGAAAATACTGGTTCGCATCGCAGCGACACCAATAATGGAAATCATCACCAGAATCAGCAACGCCACCACCAGGGCGACACCACGTTGGGAATTCATTCGGCTGTTACGCTGCATAATGATCATTTCAGATATTCCCCCAAACATAGTTCCGGGCACGCACCGTGGTGGTAAACAGTCGCCTTACTGTCACGTCTTCCAGCGGCGAGTCTCCCGCCGTCAGCACCCGGTCCAGCACCAGAAGATCCTGCGCCGGAGCCAGTGAAGTTGGCAGGTTACCCTGCGTTGCCCGGACCAATAGCGCAATGCGCACTGAAACAACCTGCGGATTCGGAAGGAGTGCCACCTCATCGATTCGAAGATAGTGCCCGGCAGCCGGGATACCATTGGCATCGGTGTCTATACCAATCTGTACCTGGAAGCTGTCCACCCCTTCCACCAACATCAGACCAAGGGTGGCAGCGTCAATACTGCCGGCACAAAAAAGCTGGTCATTGTCTGGTCCGCCGACCCAGTAGGTGTTGGCCACCAGAGTCGGCGGGTCACCAACAGGAATGCTGTCCCCCTCGCAATCCATGTCACCCTCTTCCGCATGGAACGAGAATGTCAGCCGATCATTTCCAGCTCCCACCGCTCCACCGTCCTGACTTGCTGGCACCACCACAATTCCCACAGCGGTATCAGCAAGCAATAAGCCGGGATCAGGTCCCGCAACAGTCGGGTCTCGCAACCCCATCACGCGCAGGTCACGGGAAATATAATCGAGCGCAAAACGACCCTGCTCCTGCACGTCGGTCAGACCCTGCTGCAGCTGGAAGGTGCGCTGATTGGTGCCGAACAGCTGTACCGCTGCCAGTGTAATCAGGGTTCCAAGCGCCAGAGCAATCATCAGCTCGACAAGGGAAAATCCTCTCTGCTTCGACATCGTCAGGCTCCTCATGGCGCAGGCGTCCAGGCAACTATTTCGAGCAGCACGCAATCATCACCGGGCGGTGCACAAGTCGCCGGTGTCGTTTCATTCCAGCTCACTGTCACACAGACTGCCTCGGAAGCAGCGCACTCCTCTGCAAAGGCCTGCCCTGCCGGAAGCAGTAGTGCCGATTGCCAGCTGACCTGAAAAATATCATTCTGCGCCATCTGATCGGGTGTACAGAGCGCGAGCACACAGTCATCCCAACCATTTGGCTTCCCCGGTGCCGGATTTCTTTGAGACCAGTTGCCCGCTGTAACGTAAGCGGCCATGGCTTCAGGGTTAGCCGCAATTCGTTCGGACAGGTCCTGAGCAATCGCCATGGCCTGTGTACGGTAGTGCGCCTCTTCCGTACTGTTCAGGGCGCGAAGCTGTAAACCAGCATATCCGAGCAGACCAATACTCATCACCAGCAGCGCAATCAGGATCTCGACCATCCCGACGCCGCGCTGATACAACTGTCGATTTACTCTGTTAGTAGCAATTAACACGCGAAATCCCCGTTAGTCAGCCTGCCAAGCCTGTTCAAGCGGATAGTTCTGCCGGTCTCACCACTGCGACCGTCGCAAATGGTAAACACCGCTTCATTATCCACCGAGCCATTGACTCTGAATTCAATCGAATCCAGGCCACCGGTCTCTGCGATTTGCATTCCCTGGCGAACGGTAAAATCACGGTTGTTGGACGCCTGACCCCCTCCATAGGCAAGCCGCCAGCCCAAAGACCAGTCGGCCGGGTCAATCGCGGAAAAAGTCACCGGCACACGCAAACTGACCGCGTCCGCCCGGGCTGCGTTTATAGCTGAGGTAAGATCCATGGCAGTGCCTCGCATAGCCGCGTTGGCAGTCGACTCGCGGAATGAAGGCACAGCAATTACCAGAATGATCGCCAGAACCGCCATGGCGATCATGAGCTCCACCAGCGTTACCCCGGCCTGTCTACGGGACTGCTTTGTATCTGTGAATATCAGCATTCTGACCTGTCCGGTTAATACCATGATGCGATGGTACGGTGGTGCAGCCTCCCCGTTAACGGGGGCCGGATGAGTGGCACTTTTTGTTAGCTGACTGGCAGGAATGGTCAGCCCGGGGGGGCGTCACGCAACCCGCGCGGCAGGGAAAAGCGGATATTTTCCTCGCGCCCGGCCAGCTCGGCCGGCTCCTTGCCACCGAGCTCGCGCAATCTGGCCACGACCTGACGCACCAGCTCCTCGGGGGCGCTGGCCCCGGCGGTGACGCCGACCCGCTTGCAGCCCTGCAGCCAGGCCGGATCAATCTCGTCCGGGCCATCGATCAGCCGGGCCGGAGTACCACAGCGCTCGGCCAGTTCGGCCAGACGGTTGGAATTGGAGCTGTTCGGCGAACCGACCACCAGCACCCGGTCGCATTCCAGCGCCAGCTGGCGCACTGCGTCCTGACGGTTGGTGGTGGCGTAGCAGATATCTTCCCGCTTCGGCCCGAGAATTTCCGGGAACTTGCGGCGAAGTGCGTCGATAATGCGGGCAGTGTCGTCAACCGACAGGGTTGTCTGGGTCACGAACGCCAGCTTGGAAGGGTCGCGCACGGTCAGGCTGACGACATCATCTTCGCCTTCGACCAGATACATCTCACCGCCATGGCTGCGGTCGTACTGACCCATGGTGCCCTCGACCTCGGGATGGCCCTGATGGCCGATCAGGATCGCCTCGCGGCCCTCGCGGGCATAGCGCACCACTTCCATATGCACCTTGGTGACCAGCGGACAGGTGGCGTCAAACACCTGCAGCTGGCGGCGGCGGGCCTCCTCCTGCACGGCGCGGGAAACACCGTGGGCAGAGAATATGACGATGGTGTCGTCGGGAATCTCGTCCAGCTCCTCGACAAACACGGCGCCGCGCTGCTTCAGGTCATCGACGACAAACTTGTTGTGCACCACTTCATGGCGCACATAGACCGGCGGGCCAAATGCAGTCAGCGCCCGGTTAACAATCTCGATGGCACGGTCGACCCCGGCACAGAAACCACGGGGATTGGCGAGACGGATTTCCATGTTCATACCTCGACGATGCCTCTGTAGGAGCGGCCGACCGGCCGCGATAATCGCGGCCGATCGGCCGCTGCTACAGGCGGATATTGACCGGCTGTTCGGGAACGTACTGCTCGACCGCCAGAATCTCGACCTCGAAGGTCAGATCACGGCCGGCCAGCGGGTGATTGAAATCCACCGTCACCCAGTTGTCCTCGATCAGACTGATCACCCCGGGCAGTTCGGCCCCGGCAGCATCACGAAAGCTGACCACCACACCGGGGGCAAGCGTCATGCCGTCGGCAAATTCATCGGCACGAAACTGCTGGATGTTGTCCGGATTGTAGGCGCCAAAGCCTTTTTCTGCCTCAATGTAGACACTGCGCTGGTCGCCGGCTTTCAGGCCCTGTAATGCACGCTCGAAACCCGGCAGCAGGGATTCATCGCCCCAGACAAAGGCCGCCGGCGGACCACCATAGGTAGAGTCCATTTCCGTGCCATCCATCAGCCGCACGGCAAAATGCAGGGTGACACGGGTATCCGGACCGGCGCGCAAGGGTTCGCTCATACTCTCAGGCCTGCTTCTTGCTGACAAACATATCGACAATCAACAGTATCGCGCCCACCGTAATGGCGCTGTCGGCGAGATTGAACGCCGGAAAGTGGTAGCCGGCCCAGTGGAAATCAAGAAAATCCACCACATGCCCGAGCATGACCCTATCCCACAGATTGCCCATCGCGCCGCCGAGAATCAGCGCCAGCCCGAGCGCCACCAGCCGCTCGCCTTTCAGCTTGAGCAACCAGCCGATAATCACTACCGACGCAACCAGCGCAATGGCGGTAAAAAACCAGCGCTGCCAGCCGCCGGCATCCGCAAGAAAACTGAACGCCGCGCCGCTGTTATAGGCCAGGGTGATATTGAAGAACGGCAACACCTCGATGCGCTGATACAGGCTCAGCTGGCTGTCGGCCAGTGACTTGGTCCAAAGATCCAGCGCCAGCACCAGAAGGCTGAGCCACAGCCAGTGCAGATTACGATACTCAAGATCACGCCCTGACTGATGGTTACGCATAACGCCGCACTTCCCCGCCGCCATCAACATTATCAATGCAGCGACCGCACAACTCCGGATGCGAGGCATGGCTGCCGACATCTTCGCGATGGTGCCAGCAACGCGAGCACTTGCTGTGACCAGAAGCAATAATCGCCACCTTCAGACCAGATAGCGTCGACACGGGCAGATCTGCCGGTGCCTGAGCCAGCGGCTTGAGTGTCGCCGTTGAGGTAATGGTGACAAAACGCAGCTCATCACCCAGTCGCGACAGCAGTGCCTGCAACTCATCACTGACATACAGCGTTGCCTCGGCGGCAAGATTGGCTTTCACCACTTTCTGGTTGCGGGCATCTTCAATTGCCTTGTTGACCGCCTGCTTGACCTGCAGCACCTGCTGCCAGAAATCGCGACCGAGCTCGGCATTGGTCGGCAACTCGGCAAGGCCGGCGTACCACTGCTCAAGGAATACTGATTCACCACGCTGGCCCGGCAGGTACTGCCAGATTTCTTCCGCGGTAAACGACAGGATCGGCGCGATCCAGCGGGCCAGCGCTTCACTGCAATGCCAGAGCGCAGTCTGGCAGGAACGCCGCGCCAGCGAATCGGCCTGACAGGTGTACTGACGATCCTTGATGATGTCGAGATAGAAACCACCCAGATCAATGGCGCAGAAATGATGCACGCGCTGATAGATCTGATGGAACTGATAGGTCTCGTACAGGCCGATGATGTCCTGCTGCAGTTTTGCCGCACGATCCACTACCCAGCGATCCAGTGCCAGCATATCTTCCGCTGCCACTGCATTGCTGGCCGGATCAAAGCCGTTCAGGTTGGCGAGCAGGAACCGTGCGGTGTTACGAATGCGCCGATAGCTGTCTGCCATCTGCGCAAGAATATTTTTCGACACACTCATCTCGCCACGATAGTCGGTGGCGGCCACCCACAGGCGCAGAATGTCAGCGCCGAGATCGTTGGTAACTTCCTGCGGGGCGATCACGTTGCCGAGCGACTTCGACATCTTCCGGCCCTGCTCGTCCACGGTGAAACCGTGGGTCAGCACCGTACGATACGGCGCCGCATCACGCACACCAAGACTGGTCAGCAGCGACGACTGGAACCAGCCACGATGCTGATCAGAACCTTCCAGATACAGATCCGCCGGGCAGCCCAGCGCCGGATTCTGATCCAGCACAGCAAAATGAGTCACACCGGAGTCAAACCAGACGTCCAGTGTATCGGTGACCTTGCTGTAACGCTCGGCGTCAGCGCCAAGCAGCTCTTTCGCATCAAGCTCGAACCAGGCATCAATGCCGCCCTGCTCGACCCGCTTGGCCACTTCTTCAATCAGCCGCGGCGTGTCCGGGTGCAACTCACTGGTCTGGCGATCAACAAACAATGCGATCGGCACGCCCCAGGTACGCTGACGGGAAATACACCAGTCCGGGCGATCCTTCAGCATGCCTTCAATGCGAGCCTTGCCCCAGTCCGGCAACCACTGCACTTCGTCAATGGTTTCGGTGGCGCGCTTGTGCAGACCGGCAGCATCCATACTGATAAACCATTGCGCGGTGGCCCGGAAAATCAGCGGCGTTTTGTGACGCCAGCAATGCGGATAGCTGTGCTGGATTTTTTCATGGGCAATGAGTCGACCGGCCGCAGTTAACGCTTCAAGCACCGGCTCATTGGCCTTGCTGACGTGCATACCTCCAACCACTTCGAGATCGGCAATAAACACGCCGTTATCCTGAACCGGGTTAAATACTTCGAGGCCGTATTTCTGGCCAACGATAAAGTCATCCTGACCATGACCCGGCGCTGTATGCACGCAGCCGGTGCCGGCATCGGTGGTGACGTGATCACCGAGAATCACTGGTACCTCGCGGGCGTACAGCGGATGCTTCAGCATCAGCCCTTCCAGTACAGCGCCCTTGAACACGGCCGAGCGTGATACATCGTCCAGCTTCGCCCGAGCAGCAACATCGTCGGCCAGCGCCTCCGCCACCAGCAGCTGCCGCTTCACACCATCACGCTCACCACTGAGCAGCAGATAATCGAGCTCGCCGTTCAGCGCCACCGCCATGTTCGCCGGAATGGTCCAGGGCGTGGTGGTCCAGATCACGATCTCGACGTTATCTGCAGTCACACCGCTGCGTACGGCAAAATCAGAACCATGCAGCACCGGGAAACCGACATCGATGGCGTGCGAGGTCTTGTCCTGATATTCGACTTCCGCTTCCGCCAGTGCCGAGGCGCAATCCAGACACCAGTGCACCGGTTTAAAGCCCTTGGTCAGGTGGCCGTTATCCACAATCTTGCCCAGCGCCCGAATGATGTTCGCTTCGAACGCGAAGTTCATGGTCAGGTAGGGATTGTCCCAATCGCCAAACACACCAAGACGGATAAAGTCGGCCTTCTGCCCTGCCACCTGACTGGCGGCATAACGACGGCATTCGTCACGGAATGTTTTTGCATCGACTTTCTGACCGGCCTTGCCGATTTTCTGTTCGACCTTGTGTTCGATCGGCAAACCATGGCAATCCCAGCCCGGCACATAGGGTGCATCAAAGCCGCTAAAGCCGCGCGACTTGACGATCATGTCTTTCAGGATCTTGTTGACCGCATGGCCGATATGAATATCGCCGTTGGCGTACGGAGGGCCGTCATGCAAAACAAACTTCGGCCGGCCGGCAGCCTGCTCGCGCATCTTCCGGTACAGATCTTTGTCACGCCACTGGGCAATGCGCGCAGGCTCCTGCTGGGCCAGCCCCGCTTTCATCGGGAAGCCGGTCTCGGGAAGATTCAGCGTAGCCTTGTAATCGGTCATGAATACCAGTCCGTCATGATTGGCTGAACAACGCTTTCGCGTTATCGATATCGGCGTGGATCGCTGCGGTCAGCGCTTCCAGTCCGGCAAATTTTTTCTCCGGCCGCAGAAAGTGCAGAAACTCCACTTCCAGATGCCGGCTGTACAGATCGCCGCTGAAATCGAGCAGATGCACTTCCAGCCGGTTGTCGGTGCCATTCACGGTTGGCCGGGTGCCGACATTGGCAACACCGGGCGCACCATGCAAGCCACCGCCGTTGACCCGCACCGCATAGACCCCGGCCACCGGCGACTGCACCCGACGCATGGCCAGATTGGCGGTCGGTACACCGAGCTGCCGGCCGAGTTTGTCGCCATGCCGCACCCGACCACTGATCGCATACGGATGACCGAGCAGCGCCGCCGCCAGATCCAGCTCGCCGCTTTGCAGCGTGGCACGAATGCGCGTGCTTGATACCCGCTCGGCCGCGATTTCACAGGTCGGCGTATCGGCAACACTAAAACCGTGCTGGCTACCGGCCTCGACCAGATAGGCAAAATCACCACAGCGATCGGCACCGAAGCGGAAGTCATCGCCGACCACCAGATGGACAATGCCGAGCCCTTGCACCAGCAGGTTATCAACGAACTGCGCGGCACTCTGGCTGCGAAACCGTTGATCGAAGCGGCAACACAGCACCTGATCGACACCGGCCCGACCCAGCGCCAATACCTTGTCGCGCAGGGTCATCAAGCGCGGCGGCGCCTTTGCCGGGGCAAAAAATTCCGCCGGCTGCGGCTCGAACAGAATCACCGTAGCCGGCACCTGTCTGGCCCGGGCCTCGGCGATCAGCTGATCGAGAATGCGCCGGTGGCCAATATGTACGCCATCAAAGTTACCAATGGTGGCGACACCGCCGCGGTGGGCAGGACGCAGATTGTGCAATCCCCGGATCAGTTCCATCAGCACACTCGGATTCGACAAGCGCCGGATTATACGGGCCCGCGCCGGAGGTGACGAGGTCTGAGGCCGAGTAATGCCAGCCCGGCAAAATAAGCCAGTGCGCCGGCGGCAACCACAGCAACAATAAAACTGCCGCGCTGCCAGGCCAGCCCGGTCTGCCAGAGATCGCTTTGCCCGGTCAGCCACAGCACCGTCGTCACCATCGCTGCACTACCACCGATCAATCGCAGAAAAAACAGCCCCCAACCCGGCGACGGCTGGTAAACCCCGTCTGCCTTCAGCCCCCGGTACAGCAACGCGGCATTCAGCCAGGCCGACAGGGCGGTGGCCATGGCCAGCCCGACATGGCGCAGATGCCAGACCAACAGCAGGTTGAAGACCATATTGGCGACCATGGCGATAATGCCGATCCGCACCGGCGTACGGGTGTCCTGACGGGCAAAATAACCCGGCGCCAGCACCTTGATCAGCATAAAGGCCACCACCCCGGCACTGTAGGCCTGCAGCGACATGGACGCCTGATGCACATCAAAGGCACTGAACTCACCATACTGGAACAGTGCCGCCAGCAGCGGCTCTGCCATCACCAGCAGCGCCAGCCCGGCCGGCAGGCCGAGCAGCAGCACCATGCGCATGGCCCAGTCGAGGGTGCGGGAGAATTCTTCGGTGGACTCCGAGGCGTGCTTTTTCGACAGAGACGGAAGAATCACCGTGCCGATGGCGATGGCAAAGATCCCCAGCGGCAGCTCCACCAGCCGGTCCGAGTAGTACAGCCAGGTCACCGAGCCGGTTTCCAGCAGCGAGGCCAGCACGGTATCGAGCAGCAGATTGATCTGGCTGACCGAGACACCAAAAATGGCCGGCGCCATCAGGCCAAGAATTTTTTTCACCCCGGGATCGCGCCAGCTCACCTGCGGTTTCGGCATCAGGCCGATACGGGCCAGAAACGGCAGTTGGAACAGCAGCTGGACAACGCCGGCAATCAGTACCCCCCAGGCCAGTGCCACCGCCATGCGCTGGTCGGAGAAAAACGGGGTCAGGAACAGGGCGCAGCCGATCAGCGAGATATTCAGCAGCACCGGGGTAAAGGCCGGCACGGCGAAGCGGCCCCAGGTATTGAGGATTGCCCCGGAAAATGCGGTCAGGGCAATAAAGAACAGGTAAGGAAAGGTCAGCCGCAGCATTTCCACGGCCAGCGCCCGCTTGACCGGGTCATCGCCGAATCCGGGGGCAAACAGGGTAATCAGCACTGGCGCCCCGGCCACGCCGATCAGCGTGACCAGCGACAGGGTCAGGCCGAGGGTGCCGGCGACCCGGTTGATCAGCTCGCGGACCGCGGCCCGGCTGCCATTGGTCCGGTACTCGGACAGCACCGGCACAAAGGCCTGATTGAAGGCGCCCTCGGCGAACAGCCGGCGCAGGAAGTTGGGGATACGGAAGGCAACAAAGAAGGCATCGGTGCCGGCGGAGACGCCGAGGTAGCGGGCCAGCACCACATCACGGATCAGACCGAGGATGCGCGACAGCAGGGTCATGCTGCTGACCACCAGGGTGGACGCCATCAGCCCGCCTTTTTTCTGCTCCGCGCCCTGCTCTGCCGCCATGATGACCTGATCTGACCGGATAATCGGCGAAGGGTAGCGGATGGCCGTTCGCTCCGCCAGCACAACCCCGATATCACCTTGACAAGCGCAAGGGCCGACGGCATAGTTGCGGGCCTTTCGGGCAGGGTCCCGGATTTTCCCGATTCCCTCCCGCATTGTTGAACCCAGAAGCCACCCCGGCTTTAACCAGATATATAGGAGCAAGACCTTGGCCAACTCACCGCAAGCGCGTAAGCGTGCTCGTCAGGCGGAGAAGCGTCGTCAGCACAATGCAGCCATGCGCTCCATGGTGCGGACCTACCTGAAGAAGGTAAACGCGGCCATTGCTTCCGGTGACCAGCAGTCTGCTCAGCAAGCGTACTCTACGGCTGTATCGGTCCTGGACAAGGCCACCCGCAAAGGTAAATTCCACGTTAATAAGGCTGCTCGCCACAAGAGCCGCCTGAACGCGAAGATCAAGGCAATGGGTCAGGCTGCCGCCTGATTGTTGTTGCCCTGATCGGGAATAAAAAAACCGGCCCTGGTGGCCGGTTTTTTTATGGCTGGTGAAAAACATTTTTGTGAGAGCTCGGCAGTGAACCTCTCCGGTTTGTGAGGGGGTAAGGGGGTTCCGGGACACGCCGTGAATACGTCCCTGTAGGCTTGTGTTCGACATCCATGTCTCACACAGTCCCGGAACCCCCTTACCCCCTCACAAACCTGGCATTCTGCTGCTTTTCGGACTTAACGCTGAAAAACAAAATGTAACGCGCGAAAACACCAAAGCCGGCAAGCATAGAGATGTGAGGCCTTTCCCGGTGCTGGCTTCTCCCGGGACTGTGTGAGGCAGGGATGCCGAACCCAAGCCCCCATGGATGGGTTCACGGCGGGTCCCGGGAGAAGCCAACACCGGGAAAGGCCGGCGAAGTTCACTGCCAAACTCAAAAAAGAACCAGCCAGAAAAAAATCAGAACACAACCATGTTGTCGCGATGAATCAACTCCGGCTCACTGACATAACCCAGCACATCCTGAATCTCGCTGCTCTTGCGACGACGAATCAGCAACGCCTCTTCGGCGTCATAATTCACCAGACCACAAGCAATACGCTTGCCGCTTTCATCCTCGCAGGAAACCATCTCGCCGCGGGAAAACTCACCAGCCACGTCCACCACACCCACCGGCAACAGACTGGAACCGGATTCGCGCAAACGCGACACTGCACCGGCATCCAGAATCAGGCGACCACGCATTTGCAGATGTCCGGCAAGCCATTGCTTGCGGGCATTGAACACGGAAGTGTCGGGTAGCAGTGTGGTGCCAGGATTGTCTCCATCAGCAAGCTGTGTCAGCACATCCGGGCTGCGCCCGGAACAGATATGGGTACGGGCGCCGGAGCGTGCCGCCAGTTCGGCCGCGCGCACCTTGGTAATCATGCCACCGCGACCAAGACCGCTGACCGAACCACCCGCCACCTCCTGCAGATGCGGGTCAGAAGCGTGCGCTTCCCTGATCATCGGCGCGGACGGATCAGAGCGCGGATCGCGCTCATACAGGCCGTCCTGATCAGTCAGGATCACAAGCCGCTCGGCCACCGCCAGGTTAGCCACCAAAGCGGCCAGGGTGTCGTTATCGCCGAAGCGGATTTCATCGGTGACGACACTGTCGTTTTCATTGATCACCGGGATCACGCCGAGCTGTAACAATGTCATTAGCGTCGAGCGGGCGTTGAGGTAGCGCTTGCGATCAGAAAGATCATCATGGGTCAGCAGAATCTGCGCGGTGTGCATGCCGTGATTCTGGAAGCAGGTTTCCCAGGCCTGCACCAGGCCCATCTGGCCAACGGCTGCGGCAGCTTGCAGTTCGTGCACTGAATCCGGCCGGCTTTTCCAGCCGAGACGGGTCATGCCTTCCGCCACTGCGCCAGATGACACCACCACCACTTCGATACCGCGCTGACGCAGATCCGCCATGCGGTCCACCCACAGCTGCATCAGCGCACGATCGAGCCCCTGACCATTGTTGGTCAGCAGGGCACTACCGATCTTGATCACCCAACGTCCGCGGCGCTCCATGACAGCGCTACCCCTCAGCGTTCGTAAATTATTTCGACGTCGTAATCGTCATCATCAAAATCGTCGTCGTCATCACCTTCGTCTGGCGCACCCTGCTCGCGCGCCAGACGTCGCTGCAACTTCAGCTCCTGCACCTTCTCGCGCGCCTCGACCTCAAGCCGCTCGCGCAGACCGCGCTGCTGCTCGGCATAGTCGCCGTCTTCCTGCTCGCGGATACGGCGCTCTTCGATGGCATTCATCAATGCATAGATCAGATCCTGACAGCCGTCACCGGTGGCAGCAGAGATACGATACACCGGTCCGGTCCAACCGAGACGATCAGTGATATCGGTAGCAACCTGATCGATCTCCTCGTCCAGCACCAGATCGCACTTGTTCAGCACCAGCCAGCGTTCCTGCTCGGCCAGCGCCGGTGAAAATTTTTCCAGCTCATGGGCAATCGCGACAATGGCCGCGACCGGATCACTTTCATCAGCCGGGGCAATGTCGACCACATGCAACAGCAAGCGGGTACGGGCCAGATGCTTTAGAAAGCGAATACCCAGACCAGCACCTTCCGCCGCACCTTCGATCAGGCCGGGGATATCGGCCATAACGAAACTGCGATACTTGTCGACCTTGACCACGCCAAGATTCGGCACCAGCGTAGTAAAGGGGTAATCCGCCACTTTCGGCTTGGCCGCAGACACCGAGCGAATCAGGGTGCTTTTGCCGGCATTGGGCATACCAAGCAAGCCGACATCAGCCAGCACTTTCAATTCCAGACGCAAATTACGCGACTCACCCGGCGTGCCTTTGGTGGCCTTGCGTGGGGCACGGTTGGTGCTGCTTTTGAAATGGGTGTTGCCAAGGCCACCGCGACCACCTTTGGCCACCATAACGCGCTCGCCATCTTTGGTCAGATCCGCCAGCACCTCATCGGTGTCTATTTCAACTACCGTGGTACCAACCGGCACACGCAGCAGGATGTCCTCGGATGACTTGCCGGAGCACTGGCGGCCATGACCGGCCTCACCGCCACTGGCGCGAAAAATACGCTCATAGCGGTAATCCACCAGCGTATTCAGATTGCTGTCGGCCTCAACCAGTACCGAGCCACCGGCACCGCCGTCACCGCCATCGGGGCCGCCGTATTCAATCGACTTCTCGCGACGGAAGCTGACGCAGCCATCGCCGCCCTTGCCGGCGTGTACTTCAATGACTGCTTCATCTACGAACTTCATTTTTTCTTCCGCTACGCTGTGCAATAGAACTGTCTGATACGAAAAAGCCCCGTCAGGAAATCCTGACGGGGCTTTCGACTTTCTTCAACCGGGTGTCAGGCAACCGGTTCGATGGTAACGAACTTGCGGCTTTGCGGGCCCTTGACTTCAAACTTCACCCGGCCAGTGGCGGTGGCGAAGATGGTGTGGTCACGGCCGATGCCGGTGTTCACACCAGAATGAAACTGGGTACCACGCTGACGCACGATGATTTCACCGGCGCTAACCAGCTGGCCGCCAAAGCGCTTGACGCCAAGGCGTTTACTTTCTGAATCGCGACCGTTGCGGCTTGAGCCCGCGGCTTTTTTATGTGCCATTGTTCAAATCCTCCGTCGAATCGCCGATCAGGCCTGGATGCCGGTAATTTTCACTTCCGTAAACCACTGGCGGTGGCCAGCCTGGCGACGGTAGTGCTTGCGGCGACGAAACTTCATGATGCGGATCTTGTCGTGACGACCCTGGGACATCACCTCGGCGGTAACCTTGGCGCCGGAAATCAGCGGCTGGCCCACGTTGATCTTGTCGCCATCAGCCACCAGCAGAACTTCGTCAAAATCGACGTTTTCGCCAGTGCCCACTTCAAGCTTTTCAATGCGCAGGACGTCGCCCTGCTCTACCCGGTACTGCTTGCCACCGGTCTTGATTACTGCGTACATAGCACTTTCCTTACGGAGCCCCCTGTGGCGGACCTACCTGATTACAGGCGCTGGTCACTTGCCGAGCCACGGCGACGATTGAGTTCAGGGGCGCGGATTGTAGGCCATCCGCCACCCCGAAGGCAACGGCATTTAAGTCCCCGTTCACCTTGACGTGCCCCCCTCCCCTGTTAGCATTGCCGCACCCAAGCCGGAAGCCCCCATGGATTTCAAAGATCTGTACGCCGTCGTCGCTGACGACTTTGCCGCGGTCAACCAGTTCATCACCGACCGCCTGAACACCAATGTGCCGATGATCCGCGAGGTCGGCGAGTATATCGTCAGCTCCGGCGGCAAGCGCCTGCGCCCGCTGGTGGCGGTGCTGGCTGCCCGGGCCTGCGGCTATCAGGGCGACAAGCACATCCATGTGGCCGCCATCATCGAATTCCTGCACACCGCCACCCTGCTCCACGACGACGTCGTCGACGAATCCAGCCTGCGCCGGGGCCGGCCCACCGTGAACGCGGTCTGGGGCAACGCCGCCAGCGTACTGGTGGGGGATTTTCTGATCTCGCGGGCATTCCAGCTGGTGGTCGAGGTCGGCGATCTGGCCCTGATGGACATCCTCGCCGACAGCACCAACATCATCTCCGAAGGCGAAGTGCTGCAGCTGATCAACTGTCGTGATCCGGCCACCACGGAAGAACGCTACATGCGGGTGATCCACCACAAGACCGCGAAGATGTTCGAATCGGCCGCTGAAACCGGCGCCGTTCTTGGCCTGGGTGGTGAGCACCCGGAGCTGCGCGAGAAACTCGCCGCCTACGGTCGTCACCTTGGCATTGCTTTCCAGCTGGTTGACGATGTGCTTGATTACGTCGGCGATGCCGGCGAGCTGGGCAAGAATGTCGGTGATGATCTCGCCGAGGGCAAGCCAACCCTGCCGCTGATCCACGCCATGCGCGAGGGGCCGCCGGAGCAGTCAGCGATGATCCGCAACACCATCCTCAAGGGCGGCCTTGACCACCTCGACGAGATTCTTGCTGTGGTCCGCAGCAGTGGCGGCCTCGACTACACCATGGCCCAGGCTCGCAAGCAGACCGAACTGGCGCTGGCGGCGCTGGTCGAACTGCCAGCATCGCCGTACCGTGAGAGCCTGGAAGCACTGGCCCGCGAAGCTGTAAGCCGTCATTTCTGATGACCATCATGGTGGCCATAACGACCACCCCGTGAGCTGTTCGCCGGAATGACCGGAATGAGGAGAAACCGATGATCCGCCTTTACTGCACCGCCCTGCTTGTCACCAGCCTGTCTGCCTGCGCCCTGAGTCCGCAGATGATTGATATCGTACCGAAGCCGGAAACCGTAACCCGCAACGTCGGCAATAATGAACCTGTCAGCATCACCACTACCGATCAGCGCAACAGCCCGGCGTTTGGCACCCGCGGCGGCGTCTATGGTGACACCAGCCTGATTCGCCCGGCCAACGACATGCCCGGCGCCATCACTCTGGCGTTGCGTCAGGGCCTGCAGCAGCAGGGCTTCAACGCCTACAACCCGGTTGCCGGCAGTAGCGAACTGGAAGTCCGCGTGGTCGAGTTCAGCTATGTGCCGGAAGAAGGCTCAGTGGTGAACCGGGTTGAAGTGAAAACCGAACTGCATGCGCTGGCGCGCAATAATCGCGGCGATGAGTTCCGCGGCGTTTACCGCGCCGGCAACACCTACGAGCAGCCGCTGACACCGACCGCAACGCGCAATCAGATGATGCTGAATGAAGTGCTGAACCGGGCCCTGCGTCAGTTGCTCGCCGATGACAAACTGCTGAACTTCCTCAGCGGTAACATCACCACACCATGAACCTGATCTGGCAGGGGTTGTTCTGGCTGGTCCTGATCTGGTCAGGCTGGCAGCCCTTTGACCGGGCCACCTGGGTGCTCGAAGTATTTCCCGCGCTGCTGGCCTGGGCCATTCTGTTCTCCACCCGGCGACGTTTTCCGCTGACGCCATTGCTCTACGTACTGATTCTGCTGCACTGCATCATTCTGATGGTCGGCGGCAAATACACCTACGCACTGGTGCCCGCCGGCGACTGGGTATCGGAACTGCTCGGCTGGTCGCGTAACAATTACGACAAACTCGGCCATCTGGCGCAGGGATTCGTTCCGGCGATGGTGGCGCGGGAATTGTTCATCCGGCTCGATGTGGTCGCTGACAAAGGCTGGCGCTTTGCCCTGATCACGCTCAGCGTGCTCGGCATCAGTGCCGCCTATGAACTGATCGAATGGTGGGTCGCGTTGCTGAGCGAAGAAGCCGCAGAATCCTTTCTCGGCACCCAGGGTTATGTCTGGGACACCCAGTCGGACATGTTTATGGCCCTGATCGGCGCCATCACCGCGCTGCTACTGCTTGGAAAATTCCATGACCGCCAGCTTGCCCGCCGCTGAAATCCGGATTCGTTACTGTCGCCAGTGCAACTGGCTGCTGCGCGCCGGCTGGATGGCACAGGAACTGCTCAGCAGTTTCGGTGACGACCTGCAGCGGGTCAGCCTGGAACCTGGCAGTGGCGGGATCTTCGAAATTCATGCCGGCGATCAACTGATCTGGGAACGCAAGCGAGATGGCGGCTTCCCCGACATTGCCGAACTGAAACGCCGGGTTCGCGATGTGCTGTTCCCGGAGCGCGATCTCGGTCATCTTGATAAGGGCGGCAACCCGTAGGAGCCGTCGATCGACGGCGAAAGCCTTTCGCGGCCGATCGGCCGCTCCAGGTTATTCGCCGCCTCTCAGGCCGGCGTAATCACAGAACTGCGTCACTTGATTCAAATCACCAACAATGTGATCGGCCAGCAGATACTCCAGGTCAAACGGGTGCAGGCCGATTCGCACCGCCCGTCCACTGCGCCTCGCCCACTGCCAGTTCAACCGGTTACTGAACGCCAGCAGTTCTGCCCGCCAATGATTATCTGCTTCGTAGCCCGCCAGTGGCAGCACATGCTGGCTGCCACAACGCACACCCTCAACACCGGAAAGCGTTTCCAGCAAGGTGAAAGGCAGTGACATCCGCGCTTGCCTGCCAATTGGCCCCAGCGCCCATGCCGGCGGCACATATAGCGGCCCTATCGGCAGTTGATGCTGCTCGAACCAGGCATAACAGCGCAGCACCAGCGCCACTAGTTCATGCTCCGGCCGCGACAGGTGTTCAGCTGCATCACGCGACAACAGGGCGCTATGCAGACGATGAAACAGTGAGCGCCGTTCAACTGCCTGATGACACCAGCCATGCCCGGCGAGCGGGTGGCCTTTGGCTGCCATGCGACGCAACCAGTCCAGATCATCGTCTGACCAGTGCTGTCCCGGCACCACCAGCAGGGTAATGTCCTGCGGACGCAGTAACGGCACCGAGACAAACAACTGTGTCAGCATGGCGCTGACCGCCGCTCGCGACGATGGCATGACATCGTGAATCGATAGCAGCGCCCGCATCAGACGCCAGACGTGGAAGCAAGCCGGCGCAGCAGGGCAAACACCGGCGAAGGCAGGGGCCTGGGCATATGCGCCGCCTGGCATGCAGCAATACGCAGCACCTGTGACCATTGCCCCAGGCACTGTTCATTGATGGCCCGTGCTGCCCGCTCACCCTCAGCGGCCATCTGCCAGTGTGCGGTCACCGGAAGTTGCTCCAGGCGCTTCAGTGCCTGCTGCGGGTGTTCGCCGGCATGCATGACAAACAGACCCGCCGCCAGCTCCGGCCAGTTATTGATGCCGCAAGCCGGCGTCACCATCACCAGACGCCGACGCGCCATAGCTTCCAGCGCCACGGTGCCGAACGCTTCCACTGCCGATGGCAGAATCAACAGGTCGTGTTCATCCACCAACTCGACCACCCGGTCGCGGGCGCACCAGCCGAGAAAGCGCAAATTATTCTGCATCCCTGCATGGCGTTCGACCATAGGCCGCAACGGCCCGTCGCCGGCAACAGTGAAATGCAGATCCGGCCTGACTTTTGACAAAGCGAGAAACTGATCCAGATTTTTCTCGGCAGCAAGACGACCGACAAACAAAACTTTACGGATCCCGCGGTGCGGCGCCGTTACCGGCTTCCGGATAAATTGTGGCGCCAGTGGCGTGCCGACCAGATGCGGGTTGACGATACCAAGTGCGCGCAACTGCTCCAGCATTGGATCACTGATGGTGGCCACAGAAGCGGCTCGACGGAACATCCAGCGATTCAGCCAGCCAAGCAGCGTCCGGGCGACACTGGCCAACGCGCCGCGCCAGTAAAGATTGACCAGACTGTTGTAATCGGTTTGATGGGTGACGCAGACCGGGATGCCAAGACGTGCGGCGATCCAGCTGGCGGCAAAGGAAAAAATGCCGGGCCCGGGAATAACGATGACATGCGGCTTCATGGTCATCACCAGCTGGGTCAGCTCGCGCATCTTTGGCAGGAAAAGTCGCTGGGTCGGATCGCCCGGCATCGGCAACGACAGGCCCTGGCAGGAGTGCGGCTCACCCAGCTTTGGTGACACCAGCTCAACCTGCTCGACCCGATCACGCAATTGCGCTACCAGATCCTGAAAATAGGTGCCGACACCATTTCGTCCCTGAATGGCGTCAACCACAAACAGAATGCGCAGCTGATGTGTTTTCATGACGCCAGTGTGGTGGCGATATGTTCCGGAAATATGACAGCCCGGCGAACCGTCATCTGTCTGTCTTGATTCTGCCCCATGCTTGTCATCCTGATGACAGGCATGGGGGCAATAGTGTCATTACCAATATCACTGCCACAGCTTTTCTGGCGCAGCTTCTTCCCGGCGGCCGATAGTGCCTATCGGCGCTTTTCCCTGCAGCGGCTGGTGGTGATGCTGCTGTTCTGGCCGGTCTTTGTCAGCCTGCTGTTGTCCAACCGCCTGTGCCTGTGGCTGGACACCCTGCTGTTTCCTGCATTCCGCAGCCTGCAAATAAACCAGCCGGTTTTCATTGCCGGCATTCCACGCAGCGGCACCACCTTCCTGCACCGGCTGCTCGCCGGCGACAACCAGCGTTTTACCACCACGGCCCTGTGGGAATTGATTTTCGCCCCTTCCATTTTGCAACGGCGCTTCTGGCTGTCTGTCGCGGCACTGGACCGCAAGCTGGGCGCGCCGTGCGCACGCGCCCTGCACTGGCTGGAGCGGAAGCTGCTGGGCGGGCTGGATGGCGTGCACCGGACAGGCCTGCTTGATCCGGAGGAAGACTATCTGGCGCTGGCACCTTATCTTGGCTGTTTCCTGCTGATTCTGCCGTTCGGTGACAGTGCCTTCTGGCGCCTTGCCCAACTGGATAGCGATGTCGGCGCCGCCGACAAAAAACGCCTGACGGGCATTTATCGCGGCCTGATCCAGCGTCATCTTTATGTGCATGGCCGCGACAGAACCTTCCTGTCGAAGAACCCGTCCTTTACCCCCTGGCTGCAAAGCCTGGCAGAAGAATTTCCGGACGCGCGCTTTATCGCCTGCGTGCGCACGCCCCATGAAGCTGTGCCTTCACAGGTCAGTTCGATTCTGGTCGGCGCACGGATTTTTTCCGGCAAGACAGATGTCGACTGGTGGCGGCAAGGCCTGACCGGGATGCTGGCGCACTACTACGAGACCCTGATGGACTGCCACCAGCGCTGGCCACAAAACAGATTCAGGGTTGTGGCAATGACGGACCTGGCTGACGCACCGATGGCAACCATCGGTGCAATTTACCAGACCTTTCACTGGCCGATTAGCGATGCATACCGCGACTGGCTCAGCAACGAGGATGAAAAAGCAAAGCGATACCGTAGCGGTCACCAGTACGCCGGCGATGCCCTGGGAATCAGTAGCGAGGAAATCAGCCAGCGCTTCGACAAGCCCATTCGCTACTTCAACCTTAACTCCGTGTAGGAGCGGCTGATCAGCCGCGATTCTTGCCAGATCATTTCGCCGTCGGTCGACGGCTCCTACAAAACCGGAGCGGCCGACCCGCCGCGAAATCTTTATCGCCGTCGATCGACGGCTCCTGCAGGATGCAACGCTCAGTCGAACTTGCTGAAGTCCGGCTTGCGCTTTTCGATAAACGCCTGCATTGCCTCGCGTGCTTCCGGCGACACCAGTCGCTTGCCGAAGGCATCGCCTTCGCTCTTCATATGAGCACGCAGGGTCGCCATAAACGGCTCGCGCATCAACTGCTTGGTCAGGCGCACCGCCGCCGCCGGCAACGCCACTAGCCGTGCCGCCTGCTTGCGAGCGTGGGCCTGATAGTCCGCATCCGCCAGCACCGCGTTGGCGATACCCAGCTCACAGGCTCGGCGCGCGTCAATAATGTCGCCCAGCATCAGCAACTCCGCGGCACGCTGATGCCCCATCAGCATCGGCACCAGGTAACTGGAGCCGGCCTCCGGGCACAGGCCGAGTGAAGTAAACGGCATCTGCAGCTTTGCCGACTCACCAAGATAGACCAGATCACAATGCAGCAGCATGGTGGCACCTACACCTACTGCCGGGCCGTTCACTGCGGCAATCAGCGGCTTGCTGAAAGACGCCAGCTTGCCGAGAAGAATCATTACCGGCGCCTCATCACCAATCGGCGGGCTTTTCAGAAAATCCGCCATATCATTGCCAGAGGTGAAGCAATCCTCAGTTCCGGTAATCAGCACCACCCGTACTGATGCGGTCGCCTCGGCGTGCTCGAATGCCTCATTGATCGCCGTATACATGGCATGGGTAAGGGCATTCTTTCGCTCCGGGCGCTGGATCGAAATTTCCAGTACGCCGGCGTTCTCGGCGATCACGATTTCCTTGCAGCCACTCATTTAAACTCTCTCACTCGCTGTCAGTGCGGAGGGACACCTGCGGTATCCCGCCATCATCAACAACCACACTGATATTGATCGGACTGCAACAGACGCTGCAGTCCTCGACATAGTCCTGTTCCGCCACCGAGCAGTCGATCAGCAACTCGATCGACTCACCACAGTAGGGGCAGCCACAGAACACACTTTCAAGCACAACGATAACTCAATCGGTCACGCAGCGTCGGCAGCCAGGCCGGCTGCTGTCCAGCCGCATATGGCTGTACGCTGCCATTGCCCCAGACCGGACCGGGCCAGCAGGGGTCTCCCTCATGACGGGCAACAATATGAATATGCAACTGCGGCACCAGATTGCCGAGCGCGCCGATATTGATCTTGTCGGCGCCGGTCAGGGTTTGCAGGTGCAGGGCGCAGCGGTTCATAAGATCAAGCAGCTCATGCTGTTCCTCATGGTCGAGTTCATACCATTCTCGAATACCGTCCCGCTTCGGCACCAGCACCAGCCAGGGAAAACGCTGGTCATTCATCCAGCGAATCCAGCAGCTGGTGGTTTCGCCCAAAGCCCGGGTGTCCGCGCTGAGGCGGAAATGCAGCTCAGGCACCGGCCAGATCCAGATCCAGCATCGCCGAACCACCGAGCAGCGACACACCACCGTCCAGTGCGACAACCTGACCGGTCATATAACTGGTCAGCGGGCTCACCATCAGCATCGCCATCTGGGCCATTTCATCGACCATGGAAAAACGTCCCAGCGGCAGGCGATGGCGAATTTCATCGCCCTTGTCTGCCGCCAGCAGATCACCTCCGACCGTACCGGCGACATAGCCGGGGGACAAGGCATTAACACGGACGCCACGCTTGCCCCACTCAATTGCCAGGGTCTTCACCAACATATCGACCGCTGCCTTGGCGGCGCAAACATGGGCCTGATAAGGCATTGGCATCTGCGACTGTGGCGCAGAGATAGCCAGCATCTTGACGTTACTGCCGGCCAGGTGCTGCAGCGCTGCCTTGAAGGTATGGAAGGTACCCTTCAGATCAATATCGACCACGGCGCTGAACCCGTTGCTGCTGATTTTTTCCGCCGGCGCGAGAAAATTTCCGGCAGCTCCGGCAACCACAATTTCATAGGGACCAAAATGCGCCGCACCTTGCTGCGCGGCTTCCGTCATAGCATCGGCATCACGCACATCGGCCGAAAAGCCAACCGCCTCACCACCGGCTTTCTCGATCATCTCGCGGGTTTCATCGAGCTTTTCCTGACGCCGGCCAATCATCACCACGCGCGCACCATGGGCCGCGAACATGCGGGCAATGCCCTGATTGATACCGCTGCCAGCGCCGGTAATCAACGCGGTTTCGCCAGCCAGTAAATCCCTTGGCAAGTACAGACTGTGCATGGTTATTTCCTCAGCGACGATAGTCAGACGGGCTGCGCCCGGTCCAGCGACGGAAAGCGCGGGCAAAGTTCGATGCATCGGAGTAGCCGAGCTGCACGGCAATATCGTCTACGGTGATTTCAGTCTGGGTCAGATATTCCACCGCCAGCCCCTTGCGCAGATCATCAAGAATGGTCTGGTAACTGGTGCCCAACTGCTGCAGTTTACGCTTCAGCGTACGCGATGACATATGCAGATCCGAAGCAGCCTCGTCCACCGACGGGAAGCACCCGGACTGGGCCAGAATAATCCGTCGCACCTGATTGAGCAGCTTGGGCGGTGACTTGATATTGGCCATTTCCTGTTCGCACTGGGCTTCGGCCATTTTTGCCAGCCGCGGATCAGCAAAGCGCAAGCGCTGATCCAGGCGTGAGGCGGGAAAACGCATCTGGTTATAGGCGCAATCAAACAGCACCGGCACCGGAATCAGAGGTTTCATGCGCTCGTAATAATCCGGCTCCGGAAAGGCAAACCGCAGCTCACCATCCATCGGCACTTCACCCAGCAGCTTAAGGCCCATGAAATGGAAACTGCTGAACAGGCTCTCGACCGCAAACGGCTGGATATCATGCAGTGCCACCAGCTCGTCGAGCTGCAGTATGGCGGTATCGCCCTCAACCTTGAGCTGCAGGTCGACCACGGTGGTACGGGTGCGGAAGAACTTTACCGCCAGCTCCACCGCATCGCGCAAGGTTTCGCTGCTCATCGCGGCGTAACCAAGAAAGCCGTGCGACGACAGGGTCAGGGTGGCGCCAAAATCCCAGCCCAGCCAGGGTGCGCCGCTAAGCTTGATGGCGCGACGGATAATATTGACAAAATCCTGCAGCGGCAGGCGAGCCCCGGGATCACGCAGGTTCGGTGGTTCCGCCGCACCGGCCAGCAACTGTTCCTTGCTGACCCCGTAGCGTTCCAGCATGGCCACCAGCAGCGGCGCATACTCGACGGAAACGGAGTATTCCTCGGGATTCATTTTCAGAATAGTCATGCAGCAAGCTCTCTCGTCTCTCTCGTCAGCGCCACAAGCAGGTGGCGCAAAATGACCGGCGAATAGCACAAGATAACCTCGCCCCGTTGTCGGCTGCAAGGCAAACGGACCCCAACCTCACACATCGGCGATGATTTGTCATGATCGCGCAGGCCTGCCCTGCTCAGGATGACCTGACAAAAACTGTCAGATCTGGTCATCAGAAAGCGGTGCCGTCCGCCACCCGGCCAGCAGCAAGCCATTAAGGAATTGATATAAAAGGATAAATAAGGAGAGCATGGGCTGGCACGATTATCGCCTTGTTGATTGCATACAGGTAAAAGCAACCAGGTGAGCACCATGAGCAAAGTCGTCAAACTGGACAATGTTGCCACGGACAAGGCACTGGAGGGCCTGAATCGTCTGACTGGGCTGGTATTCGAAAGCTGGCCGGAGTCACTGGTCGGGGCACCCGAACAGCATCCGGCAACCAATGAATCAGTAGTTGGAGATCAGCTTGTCCTGACGGCGCAGAGCATTGCCCCGACGCTGGACGAACAATTCGTCGACCTGAAAGCGCATCGCAGGATCCGATAGCCGCAGCATCACCTGGACCTTGCTGACGCTACCGGTGAAGCGCATGCGGATCAGACCGGACATCAGACTACTGCCATCACCGGCGATGCTCGTCCTGTCCACCAGGCTGACATGCTCGCCCGCCTCATCCTCGTGCAGCACCATCAGGCTGACTTCACCGGTGGCGCCGCTAACCTTGATCCAGCCGGCAACATTGAACTCTGCATCCCAGACCCGCGCCTTCGGCGGGCGCCCCTCTTCCCATATCCGTGAAGGAACGTCAGCAATGTGTTTATCGATCATGGCGCTCTGCTCTCCGGGTTCAGACATAGGCTAAGTATAAAGAATTAGCATCGCCGGTCCGTGCACCATCCGACCCGCAGACCCGGACCTGGTTCACATCTGTGTGGTTCCGATATTTTTCTGACATTTCCTGTCCACCTGACCAATTGTCAGACAGCCGTTAATGCGCTGCTTCATGCCGCAGCACTACTCTGGCGCCACTGCAATCGCAGCCATCTTCTCAACCGCTTAATCAAGGGAGCCATATCATGGGCGAACTCAAAGATCTCCGCGCGCAACAGGAAAACCTGATCAACCGGGCCCGCGAACTGGGCAGCAAGCTGTATCTGGCCGGTCTGGGCGCCGCAACCAAAGCAGAAGCTACCTCCGGCGAACTGCTCGACGAGTACGTTGCCCGTGGCACCGCCGAGCTGGGCGAAGCGTCTGAAGGCAAGCCGAAGGCCCTGCTGGCAAGCCGCGGCGCTCTGGCCGCTGCCCGTGAGCTGCTGGAAGCCGCTCCGGAGAAGCGCAAGGCCCTGTACGAGCGTTTCGTTGATGCCGGCCGTAGCCAGCGTGGCGAGAAAGCCGCTGAAACCAGTGAAATCCTGCTGGCTGGTCTGGGCGCTGTCCGGACTGCCCGCGAAGAGAGCGAGAAGCTGTTCAACGAGCTGGTTGCCACTGGCGAGCAGCGCGCCTGAGCGTTACTGACTGATCATCTCCGTATTAAGGGGCCTGCGGGCCCCTCTTTTTTTCCGGCCCCCCTGCATTGTCCCGCCTGGCCATGGCTGCCGGCCACGCCGGCAGCCATGCTTTGTGTCTCAGCTAATCGGACTTTACCCGCCAGCCCCGCAAGCGGATAAGATGGGCATCTCGCCCGGGACACAGGACCAGTCATGGCAAAAGAAAAAAGATCCTTTGGCGCCACCACCCACGCCGGTCGGTTGCTGAAACTGACCGGCATGACCACCTCGATTGCCACCCGGGTGGCCGGACATCAGGTGAAAAAGCTGTTTCAGGATGAGGAGGCGCAGAAGCGCGACCGTGAAAAGCTGATGCGTGACGTCGGCAAGCAGGTTGCGCAAACCCTCGGCCAGATGAAAGGCGCGGTGATGAAGGTCGGCCAGATTGCCTCGCAAATGCAGGATCTGTTGCCGGCGGAAATCGCCGAAGCCCTGACCGTGCTGCAGAAAGCCGCTGCGCCGATGCCGTTTTCCATTATCAAGCGTCAGCTGAAACATCAATTGGGCGATGATCCCGCCAGCCTGTTTGCCGAGTTTCAGGAAAAGCCGTTTGCCGCTGCCTCGATCGGTCAGGTACACCGGGCAACTCTCAAGGATGGCACTGACGTGGTGGTCAAGGTCCAGTACCCGGCGGTCAAATCCTCCATTGACTCGGACATGCGCCAGCTGCGACGTATTCTCCGTCTTGGCGCACTATTCAAGGTAAATGAAGCCACACTGGATGCCATTTTCTCCGAGATACGCAATCAATTGGAGGAGGAGCTGGACTACAAACAGGAAGCAGACAACCTGAAGCGCTTTCGCGAGTTCCACCGTGATGAACCCTGGATAGTCATTCCGGAAGTCATTGATGAGCTCAGTTCCGAACAGGTGCTGACACTACGCTACGAGCCCGGTGACGATCTGGATACGGTCGAAACCAGCAGCGCCTACAATCAGGAGCTGCGTAATTTGCTGGGCGAGCGCCTTTTCGATGCGCTTGGCAGAGAGATGTTCGTCCTGCGTGAAGTGCATTGTGATCCGCACCCTGGAAACTTCGCCTTCCGCCCGGACGGCAGTATCGTCATGTACGACTTCGGTGCGGTTAAGCGTATTCCGGAGGAAGACATCAAAGCGATGAAGGCACTGACACTGGCGGCCTACGCCGGCGACTATGAAGCCCTGGACAGGACTCTGGTGGACCTGGATGTTCGCAAGGGCGACGGCCCGAATGTCAGCGAGATGTTTTACCGCCCCTGGGTGGAATTACTGATGCCGCCATTTGGCGACCAGCCGTTCGATTTCGCCGGTTCACGGCTGCATCTGGATCTGGTCAAGCAGACACGTACGGTGCCGTGGAAATATCTGGAGTCATTCCAGCCATCACCGCGCACCCTGCTGATCAACCGGGTGCTGGGAGGGCATTACTGGACCATGCGGCGACTGCGGGTCAATCAGGCTTTCCGCGCAAACGTCGAGAAAACCCTGGATTCCGTAGATTAGGGAAACGGCCGGACCAATACACCCGGCCAACACCTCAACCCTGCGATAGCAGCTGGCGCAGATCAAGCAGCGCCGCATTGGCGCGGGAAATATAGTTCGCCATCACCAGCGAATGATTGGCCAGCACGCCAAACCCGGAACCGTTCAGAATCATCGGGCTCCAGACTGTTTCCTGAGTGCCCTCCAGTTCGCGAATCACCTGACGATAACTGACCAGCGCATTTTTTTTCGCCAGCACATCAGCAAAATCATGCTCGGCTGCTTTCATCAGATGGATCAAAGCCCAGCAGCCACCGCGAGCCTCATAAAACACATCATCGATGTCCATCCACGCGGTTCTGTGACCATCATCATCATCGACACCCTCGTCCAGAGAACCACGACCGACACTCTGACTGAGCTGCTGCGACATGGCGCCGAGCCGGTTGTGCACATCACCGAGCCAGTAATTCAGGTTATCGGCGCGGGCATAGAAACGTGCTTCGTTGCCGGCAAGCCGCTGGCGATACCGTTTCAGCGCATCAATACCACGACGGTACTCACGCTCGGTAGCCGGAATCGCCCAGCTGGCATTGTCGAAATTGAACTGCGGCTCGGCCTTCATCAGGTCGCCGTCATCCTCACTCTGCGATTGCGAGCGACTCATATCCCGGCGCATAACCCGGGTCATATCACGTATCTGTATCAGCACGCCGAACTCCCAATTCGGCATGTTATCCAGCCACAACCGGTGCGGCAGAATGTCATTGCTCAGGTAGCCACCCGGCTTGTCCAGCAGGGTCTCGGAAATCATGATCAGGGCTGCGGTGGTGGCATCACCGGTGACGGCCTCCGGCAACGGCTCGACGGCAACCAGATCAGGCTCCTGGCTCCAGTACCAGCCGAGACCGGCATCGGCCAGAAGCAGCAGCACAATCAGTACCGCAGCGAACCGCCAGAGTTTCGAATTGCCCGGGTCGAGCAAACGATCGCCGACTGTTTCTGTCATGTTTTCCGGGAGTTTCATGATGTTCCTGCCGAGGCTTCACAATGACGCCTAGACTATAGCAGAGCTCTGGCCAACAACAGGCAAACGAATCACAACCGCTGCCGGTTGCCTGTTGTCGGGTGGTAAAAATTCCATACTGCCGTTGCACAGCGTCAGGATCCGACGGACGATGGAAAGCCCGAGCCCGGTTCCCGGAACAGTGCTATCTCCGCGCAGAAAGCGCTGCCCTGCACGCTCTCGCAACGACGCCGGCAGGCCCTCACTACCATCCTCAATACGCACTTCCACCGCGCTGCCAGACAACTGGACCCGCACTGCGATGTGACTGCCACGGGGAGAATACCGGCAAGCATTATCGACCAGATTACGAAACAGCATATCCAGCAGCTCGGCACTCAGCGCCACCCGCGGGCGAGCGGCCTGCCCGGCCTCGATCTGCAAGGTCTGGCCGGCGGCCTCGGCCTGCGGCATCAGGTCTGCCAGCACCTGGCGCAGAGCCGGCATCAGGGCAGCTGGCTCTGCACGCAGGGCAACGCTGGCCTCGAGCCTGGCCAGCGCCAGCAGCTGGGTCACGGTACGCTCGGCCCGACCAATGCCGGCCAGCAACTGCGTCAGCGCGTGGCTTCGCTCGCTATCGGTTATCGCCTCCCGGGCATTGCCGGCATGCAACTTGAGTACGCTAAGCAGGGTGCGCAGCTCATGCGCGGTATCATCGGTAAACCGCTTCTCCCGCTCCAGCACCTCGTCGATTCTGGCAAACAGCCGGTTCAGCTCGGTCACCATCAACGACAGCTCTGCTATGTCTCCGCCGTATTCCAGAGCGGCCAGATGACCCTCATGCCGCTCACGCAAGGCATCTTCCAGCGAGACAAGTGGCCGCAGACCCCGGCGCAGCGCCCACATGACCGCCAACATCAGCAGCGGCCACACAAGCAAAAACGGCACGATAATCGCCAGCGTCGCATCCCCGGACAGCTCGTCGCGAATATGCTCCTCCTCGGCCACCATCAGCCAGCTACCATCACTGAGCGGCTGGGCAAAAACATGCCAGCTACGATCTGAAGCAGTCTGCACAGAGACACCGGGTTGCAACGGTGCCAACACCTGATCCAGCGAAACCGGCGCACTGAACAGCAAGGCGCCCTCCGCAGAGACATGCTGAACTGCAACATATCGTTCATAACGATGCCCTTCTGACGGCATCACCTGATAGGGCAGCGTTTCACTACTGCGCGTTGCCTCCAGCCAGCCGGCCAACAGCCGGCCGTGCTGCACCAACTGGGCATCAAACAGTTCTTCCACTTCGTGCCAGGCAAATCGATAGGTGGCCACGGCGGTGAGTACACCCGCAGCCAGAATAATCAGACTGATGGAGAGCAGCAGAAAACGGCGAATGGAAAACATCAGCTCACCACCAGCTGATAACCAACGCCGCGCACGGTGCGAATCAGATCGGCACCGAGTTTCTTGCGCAAGTGATGCACATGGACTTCCAGCGCGTTGCTCTCGACATCTTCCGACCAGCCGTACAGCTCCTGCTCAAGCCGGTCACGGGTCAGCACCCGACCGGGCTGGCGCGCCAGCGCCAGCAGCAAGACAAATTCACGTCGGGAAAGGCTGACCGGCTGATCATTCTGCCGCACGGAAAGATTCTCACTGTCGATCAGCAGCGCGCCTATGGCCAGCTGATGCTGCGGTGGCTCCACCGTGCGACGCAGGCGGGCACGAATGCGGGCGCGCAGCTCGTCCATATCGAAAGGTTTCATAAGATAATCGTCGGCGCCGGCATCAAGACCCGCCACCCGGTCTTGCAACTGATCCCGGGCGGACAGGATCAGCACCGGCACCGGCCGGGACGAGGCGCGCAGGCGGCGCAGCGCTTCCATGCCATCCATGCCCGGCAGGCCAAGGTCCAGCAATACCAGATCGAAATGATCATGCTGCAAGGCGCCCTCCACCTGGGAGCCTGAGGTAATCCAGTCTACCGTGTAGTGATCGTTGCGCAGGGCGCGCTGCAAACCATCGCCAAGCAGGGGGTCATCTTCCACCAGCAGAATACGCATCGGTTATTCCCAAAGACACCAGTAACGTACACCCTGAGCGCGCAGAAACGGCTCCGCTCCGGCGCCCTGCAATAATGCCAGCGTCGCCAGCATGCCGGCCTCGGTGCAACGGGCTGCCGCCACTGTCACCGAATGCGGCCCACCCTGCACCGGCCAGCCAGTGCGCGGATCCAGAATGTGACTGTAACGCTTGCCATCGCGCAGTAGAAATCGGCGCGAGTCGCCACTGGTGGCTACCGCACCCCGGGCCAACGGAATCTGCCCGGCGACACCATTTTGTTGCAGATTTTCAATACCAATCTGCCAGGGTGTCTTGCCATCGGCGACCAGATCGCCGCCAAAATTCAGCAGCAGATCCGCATCGGTATGTTCGCGGGCCAGCAGCAACGCCCGATCAACTGCGTACTCCTTGCCGATGCCACCCAGATCCAGCTCCATACCGGCCGGCAAACGGATCTGGCCCGGCCGGCGCTCGACCCGGTCCCAACCGATCAGAGGCAGCAGCGCAGCAACCTGATCCGCTGACGGAACCCGGTCGGAGCCGTCAAAACGCCAGACCCTGCGCAGCACACCGGAGGTAACATCGAAACGACCGCCGCTGAGCTGCCAGCAGGTATCGGCATAAGCGAGCAGGCGCTCGAACTCTTCGTCCACCGCCAGCCACTCACCGTTGGCGCGCTGCAGAGCGGCAACGATATTGTCGTCACGGTAACGGGAGAAACGCTGCTCAACCCGCCAGGCTTCCCCCGCCACCCGTTTCAACACCTGCTCCGCCGTGCTGCGGCTGACATCGCGCAGCTGCACTTCACAGGGGCTGGCCATGGCCGTAAAACGGCCAAGCCAGCCATCGCTTGTGCGGGTCAGTCGGGTTTCGCCGGCCATCTGTGTGTCACGTTACCAGTAGAAGCGATAGCCTACCTGACCAATCACGGCGCTGACATCCGCCGCATCGGTATCACCGGACTGTTGCATGAACTCCAGTCGAGCGTCCCACTTCCTGCCACTGGGCAACTCGCGGCCGACTTTCAGCCCAACGGTCAGGTCGGTCAGCTTGCCAAGCCGGTAGTCGCCACTGGCATAGTCATTACTGGCCAGCACCGTGGTGTACTCGGGTGCAGTCATCGACTCATACCAGAAATCGGCCTCGCTCTGGATGTAATAGCGAACATGGGGCTGCAGGAACCAGCCACGATCCAGCTGCCAACGGTATTTCATATCCAGCGTGTGTGAGTTGATGCCCCAGTCGTCGGTCATAAACCGGTAGCCGATCGCAATCACATCGTCATTTTCACGGCTGTAACGGTTCTCCCAGTACAGCGCATGGCGGGTTCGCGAATCCGGGCGCTGCTCGAATATCTGCGCATCACCGATACCGATATCAACCCCGCCCAACGACTCCGACTCCAGTGCCGTGCCGGCACCATCGGTCAGCGTCACCACCTTGTACGGGTCGGTCATGTAGCCACTGGCCAACGACAGGTTGTAATTCAGCTGCATGATCCAGCGCCGGTTCATGACCTGAGTCCAGCCAAGCAACACATCAGTGACCGTGCGCGACTCGCTGCTGTCAGTGCGCAACTGATCAGGCTGCAATGACAGTGCCTCAGGCACACCGCCAACCGGCTCGATGGTGTCGCTCTCCAGACCAAGCAGGAACGACAGCGTGGTGTTGCGCTGATTCAGATCCCAGTTCAATCCGGCATTGGCGCCCACCGAGAAAAAGTCATACTCATTGGAGAAATTGATGCCACTGGTGGCACGCAGGGTCCGGTTTAGCAGCCAGCTGTACTGACCGCTCAGGGCCACCCGTGTATCAAGGAACGAATCATCCAGCGGCACATCACCGGCATTGATCTGATAAACCTTGTTGCCGGACGGACTGGTAAAGGTCTGCGGCCCATTGGTAACCGCCGCACCGTTATGCGAAGAACCGGTCAACGAGTCCACCGTCAGTTTCAGATCGAGTTTGCTCTCGTTCTTGAACGTCCGGCTGGCCTTGATTACCGGCTCGATGGCCGATACCCGATCGGTCTCCGAATAAAGCAGCATGGAGCCGTCGACCTGCCATTTGTCAGCTTCCTCTGCCATGGCAGGAACGCCAAGCAGAGCGCAGGTAGCCAGTGCCAGGCTGGTCGATACCGGACCTGGCTGATAACGTTTTTTCAATTGCATCCGCAACCTCCTCCGCCGAAACCACGGCCGCCGCTGGAACCTTCCTTGGAGAAATAAATGTGATCGTCAAAGGCATCGTCGAGCCCATCAGCGACACCGGGGATCATCGCCTCACGGGCCAGCACTTCACGCTCCCACGGGTTCACGCCAAGGTTCTGGCAGCCGCTGACCAGTAGCAGGCAGCCAAGCAAAGTCAGTACACGCATAATCAGTTCCTCTCAGCCAGCAGGCGGCGCAGGGTCGCCTCGTATTCATCCAGATGGTCGGCACGAAAACCGATGTGCCGCTCCAGTTCCGTGCCGTCCGGCGCCAACAGCACGGCCGACGGCATGCCCTGAAGCTGATAACGTGCTGCCAGTTTGCCGGCCGGATCCATCACCAGATCAAAACCGGCCGGGTGCTCGGCGAGAAAACGTTGTGCATCTTCACGGCGGCGATCGACATTAATGCCGACTATCTTCAGACCCTCAGCGCCATAGCGGGCCTGCATCTGTGTCAGCCACGGGAACGATTGCCGGCAGGGCACACACCAGCTGGCCCAGAAGTCGACATAGATAACCTTTGCGTCGGGGTACAGCGATGGTGAAAATTGCTCCGCCGTAACGCCTTCTGCGCGTAATAGCGAAGGCAACAGTAGAAGCATGATGAGCAGTCGGCGCATGGTGGTCTCCTCGATTCAGACCAGCGCAGTGTCCACCTGCCGCCTTAACGGAATCTTAAGCCGCCACGCAGGGCTGTTAAGCTAGCGTTAAGCGTCATCCCGGAAACTGTCCGCTCACCGGGAGGTCCACCGGGCAATAACGGAGAAAACGATGTACAGATTCTGGCTTGCCTTGAGCGCCCTGTGGCTGCTGCTCAACGCCCCATCCGCAATGGCATTCAACAATGACGACATTCCGCTGGCCTCGGATGCCATGCAGGTCAGCGCCTTTGCCGAGCCGGACCAACAGCAGATTCGGGTGCTGGTCGCTCTCTACCCCCACGTCTATCTGTATCAGCACAGCCTCGACCTGCGCCTGCTGGACGAAAACGGCAACCTGCTGAACGATTTCGCCGGCTGGCAACCACCGGCCGGCAAGCATAAAACCGACGAGATTTTCGGCGAGGTCGAGGTGTACTACGACCAGCTGGAGTTCACCGTGGCGCTGGACAGCGTGCCACTGGTGGCCACCGTGCTGGAGGTAGACCATCAGGGCTGCCTCGAAGACGTGCTCTGCTACACCCCGCAAACTGCGCGTATTCCACTGACCTTTGTCCCGGAGCCGGCACCCGCCACTGCCTCGCCGGCGCCATCCGACAACGGATTTTTCCACACCCTGACCTCGGATAATGCCGGCGTATTCAGCGACTGGATGAGCAGCCATGGCCTTGGCATGGTGATGCTGCTGTTCTTCGCCGGTGGCCTGCTGCTGGCATTTACACCCTGTGTTTTCCCGATGATTCCGATCCTGTCCGGCATTATTGCCGGCGCCGATAACCCCGGTGCCGGGCGCGGTTTCATGCTCAGCAGTGCCTATGTGCTCGGTGTCGCCCTGCCCTACACCCTGGCCGGCATGCTGGTGGCCCTGTTCGGTGCCGGTATGAACCTGCAGTACATGCTGCAGCAACCGGCGGCGATCATTGCTTCCACGGTGGTGTTCGCGGTACTGGCGCTGGCCATGTTCGGTCTGTACGAGCTGCAGCTGCCGGCCGCCTTGCGCAACCGGCTTAATGCTCTGGGTGATGGTCGCAGCGGTGGCTCACTCTGGGGCGCGGGTCTGATGGGCGCCATTTCGGCGCTGGTGGTCTCGCCCTGCGTCACCCCGATTCTGGCCGGGGCGCTGGTCTACGTGGCTGCCAGCGGTGACGCCGTGACCGGCGCGCTGAGCCTGTTTTCCCTGTCCATGGGTATGGGCCTGCCGCTGATTCTGGCCGGGACCGGTGGCGGTCACCTGCTGCCCAAAGCCGGCGGCTGGATGGAAGATATAAAACGCTTTTTCGGCGTGATGATGCTCGGCATAGCGATCTGGCTGCTCGACCGGATCATTCCGGATGGCGTCACTCTGGCCCTGTACGGCCTGTTGCTGGCGGTTTACGGCATCTGGCTTGGTGCGCTGGAGCCGGTTCAGGAAGGTCAGTCGCGCCTGAAGCGTAGTCTGGCGCTGGTGCTGGCCCTGTATGGCGCGATCATGGTGGTCGGCGCTGCCGGTGGTGGCACTGACCCGCTGCAACCACTGAATCGGCCGGGCACTGGCAGCACCGCCAGTGCCACCGGGCAGACCACAGCTCAGGGGCCGTGGCTGAAACTGAAGGGCGCTGATGCCCTGCAACAGCAGCTGGACGAGGCACGCCGTGCCGGCCAGCCGGTGCTGGTCGATTTCTATGCCGACTGGTGCGTAGCCTGCAAGGTACTGGAGGAGAAAACCCTCAATCAGGCCGATGTGCTGACGGCGCTGACGGCTGCCAACTACCGGCTGATCAAGGCCGATATCACCGAAATCAACAAGGAAAATCAGGCCATCATGCAGCGCTACGGCATTATCGGCCTGCCCTGCCTGATCTTCTTCGACGCCGCCGGCAATGAGATCGATGGCAGCCGGATACTTGGTGAAATGGGGCCGGAGTCCTTTATTTCCCACATGAACACGAAGGTATCTGCAGCGAACAGGCGGTGATTTGTAACCAGCCTTGTAAATCACTTTCAACTGCATTCATTTCCCCCTAGACTCTCCGGTCATCAGGGAAGGCGTCTTATCGGCGCCTTTTTCATGGAAGATCAGCGCAATTAACGGTCTTTTTGCCGGGGAGCTGCGAAATTGGCCACCATACTTGTCCTGCATGGCCCCAACCTGAACCTGCTCGGCAGCCGCGAGCCGGACACTTATGGCCGGCTGACGCTGGAGCAGATCAATCAGCAACTGCTTGAGCAGGCAAAAGCCTGCGGCCATCACCTGCAGTACCTGCAGAGCAATGCCGAGTACGAGCTGATTGACCGCATTCAAACGGCCCGCAGTGAAGGCATCGACTTCATCCTGTTCAACCCTGCTGCCTTCACCCATACCAGCGTCGCCCTGCGCGATGCCCTGCTGGCGGTTGCCATTCCCTTTATCGAGGTGCACCTGTCCAACGTGCACCGTCGGGAAAGCTTCCGCCATCACTCCTATTTCTCCGATATCGCGGAGGGTGTCATTGTCGGGCTGGGCGCCGATGGCTATCGCCTGGCTCTGGATGCCGCCCTGCGCAAACTTGAACCGAAGTGAATTGAACACAGGAACCGTCAATGGATATTCGCAAAGTCAAAAAACTGATCGAACTGCTGGAAGAGTCAGGTATCGACGAACTGGAAATTCGCGAAGGCGAGGAATCTGTTCGCATCAGTCGCAACCGTGGCGGCAACGCCATGCAGATGCCGCAGGCCTACTACGCGCCGCCGCCGCAAGCAGCGCCGGCCAGCCCCCCTGCACAGACTGCAGGCAGCGCTGACAACGCCGAGCGCAAGGCCGCCGGTCATGTGGTGCGCTCACCGATGGTCGGCACCTTCTATCGCTCACCATCGCCGGAAGCAGCTTCCTTTGTTGAAGTGGGTAAGCAGGTCAAGGCCGGCGATGTGCTGTGCATCATTGAAGCCATGAAAATGATGAACCAGATCGAAGCCGATAAATCCGGCACTATCGAAGCCATTCTGGTAGAAAACGGCGAACCGGTGGAGTTTGACCAGCCCCTGTTCAGCATCGTCTGACGGGGGATACGTCATGCTTGAGAAAGTCCTGATTGCCAACCGCGGTGAAATTGCCCTGCGGATTCTGCGCGCCTGCCGTGAGCTGGGCATTCGCACTGTGGCGGTTTACTCCAAGGCGGACCGCGACCTGATGCATGTGCGCCTTGCCGACGAAGCGGTCTGCATTGGCCCGGCCCCCAGCGCCCAGTCCTATCTGAACATCCCGTCCATTATCAGCGCCGCCGAGGTCACCGACGCGGATGCGATTCATCCGGGCTACGGCTTTCTCGCCGAGAACGCGGATTTCGCCGAGATCGTCGAGCGCTCCGGCTTTACCTTTATTGGTCCGCGCGCGGAAACCATACGCTTGATGGGCAATAAGGTATCCGCCATCGAAGCGATGAAAAAAGCGGGTGTTCCAACTGTTCCAGGCTCTGGTGGCCCGGTCGGCGAAGACTCTGACGAGGCGCTGCGTCTGGGCCGGCAGATCGGCTATCCGGTGATCATCAAGGCAGCGGCTGGCGGTGGTGGTCGCGGCATGAGAGTGGTGGAAAGCGAGCACCAGCTGCTCAATGCCATTACCCTGACCCGCTCGGAAGCGAAGAACGCTTTTGGTGACGACACGGTATACATGGAGAAATTTCTCCAGCACCCGCGTCATGTCGAAATCCAGGTGCTGGCTGATGGTCAGGGCAACGTTATTCATCTGGGCGATCGCGACTGCTCGTTGCAGCGCCGGCACCAGAAAGTGGTGGAAGAGGCTCCCGCCCCGAATATTCCGGAAGATATCAAGCGCGAAGTGGCCGAGCGCTGTGTCAAGGCCTGCAAGGAGATCAACTACCGCGGCGCCGGCACCTTCGAGTTCCTGTACGAGGATGGCCATTTCTACTTCATCGAGATGAACACCCGGGTTCAGGTTGAACATCCGGTCAGTGAAATGATCACCGGTGTCGATATCGTCAAACAGCAGTTGCTGGTGGCCGGCGGCACCCCTCTGCAGATTACCCAGGATGACGTGCAGTTCTTTGGCCATGCCATTGAGGTCCGGGTTAATGCCGAAGATCCGGTCAGCTTCACGCCGAGTCCGGGCAAGATCAGCTATTTCCACGCGCCGGGTGGTAACGGCGTGCGCGTCGACTCGCATGTCTACTCCGGTTACACGGTGCCGCCTTACTACGATTCGCTGATTGGCAAAATCATCACCTGGGGACCGGACCGCGCTACCGCTTTTGCGCGAATGCGCAATGCGCTGGAAGAAGTGGTGGTCGAAGGCATCAAGACCAACATTCCCCTGCATCGCGACCGGATCTTCCGCGACAAGGGTTTCACCGCCGGCGGCGTCGACATCCACTATCTGGAAAAAAAGCTGCGCAACAGCTGATTATCACGGTTTTTCCGGCGACCACCGCCGGAAAAACCGTGGCATAATCGCGCCCCCGTGACCGGCAGGAACCACCATGGCCTGGCTGCAAATCCATATCCCGTCCGATGCGGCGCGCACCGAAGCCCTGCAGGACCTGCTGGCAGAGCTCGGCGCCAATGCCGTGACCTGCACCGATGCCGCCGATCAGCCGCTGTTTGAACCGCCACCGGGAGCAACGCCGCTGTGGCAGGAAACTGTCATCACCGCGCTGTTTGAAAGCGACACCGACCCGGACCTGCTGCGTGCTGCGATTGAATCTGGCGCCGGTGAGCTGGCTGACTATCGCCACGAACTGATCGAAGACCAGCCGTGGGAGCGGGCCTGGATGGCAGACTTCCATCCGATGCAGTTCGGCCAGCGACTGTGGATTGTGCCCAGCTGGAGCGAAGCGCCGGACCCACAGGGCGTCAACCTGAAACTCGACCCCGGCCTGGCGTTTGGTACTGGCACCCATGAAACCACCTCGCTGTGCCTGCAGTGGCTTGATGGCGCCGATCTTGACGGCCGCACCGTACTCGACTTTGGCTGTGGCTCCGGGGTGCTGGCCATCGCTGCACTGCTACTTGGCGCCGAGCGTGCCGACGGCTGTGACCTCGACCCGCAGGCTTTGCTGGCCAGCCAGGACAATGCCAGAGCCAATGGTGTGGCCAGCCGGCTGCAGTGCTACCTGCCCGAAGCAATGCCGGACGCCAGCTATGATCTGGTGTTGGCCAACATCCTCGCCGGACCGCTGGTCGAGCTGGCGCCGCTGCTGACCCGCTACTGCCGCCCCGGCGCTGATCTGGTGCTGTCAGGCATACTCGCCGAGCAGAGCGAGGAAGTGCTGGCGGCCTATCGTGATGATTTCGAGCTATCCGCCGTGGCGCAGAAGAATGACTGGGTTCGCATTCATGGCGTCCGGCGCGGATAAATATCACCCGGCCCTGACCATCGGCTTGCCGCCAGCCGCCGGCTTGGGTAACACTGCGGCTCAGGATCAACAAGGAGTCTGTCGCCGGCATGGCTGCGCAATATAAAACCCGGTGCCCGCATTGCGGCGCCCAGTTCCGCATCAGTGAACAGCATCTCGCTCAAGCCAAGGGCGCGGTGCGTTGCGGCTCGTGCCTGAAAGTCTTTCAGGCTACCGACCATCTGATAGCGGATAAGCCCGCCGAAAAACCTGCAGCCCGGGCCACACCTGCAGACAAACCTCCCGAGCAGAATAAATGGACCATGCCGGATGAGAGGGTGCCGGCGACGCCCGCCGAGGCGCCGGCCAGCAAGCGCTGGACCCTGGATGACGACCTCAGCGATGACATGGAAGATGCCGTGCCGTCAAAACTGGTGGACGAGCCAGCGCCATCACAGATTCCGTCGAATGACACCAAGGTATCTTTAGGGTCGCTGGAACTGAGTGATTCCTTCATGTCACTGGACAGTGACGACAACGGCATGCTTCGCGACGAAAGCTTCTCCGACATGGCTGGCGCTGGCAAGCGCAACCAGAGTGACGATAGCGACGAGTCCTGGGCGGAAAAGCTGCTTGACGAGCTGGACGAGGGTGAACGTCCCGAGCCGGTGCAGCTGAGTGCCGACGCCATGTCCCTGACTGAGCGCGAGGAGGAGCAGTCCCGCCGCCAGCAAAAAGAACAACGCAAGCAGCGCACGGTCAGGGCCGGTCAGAAAAATGCTACCGATGCTCCTGACTGGGCAATGGACTCCGGTGATTTCTTCAACGAAGACACGTTGGGGCTGCTGGAGGAGGGCACCGGCGAAATCGCCGCGATTGATCTGCCGGCAGTCGAGGAACGCAGAACTGCCCGCGTCAGCCTGCCAATGGACAACCTCGCCCGCCAGGGGGGGGAGCTGCTCAAGTGGGCAGCCCTGTCTCTGGCAGCTGTGCTGGTGTTAACCACCCAATACCTGACGTTCAATTTTTCCGAATTGTCGCGGACACCAACCTGGCGGCCATTCTACGCCAACCTCTGCGGCGCCATTGGCTGCGCACTGCCCAACCCCTCTGACGTAACCCGCCTGCGGGGCGCCAATCTGGTGGTTCGGGATCACCCGACTGTCAAAGGCGCTCTCGTAGTCGATGTGATTGTCTTTAATGAAGCTGAATACCCGCAACCATTCCCGTTGCTGGAGCTGGGCTTCACCAGCCTCAATGGTCGGGCAATTGCCAGCCGCAGGTTTCAGCCATCCGACTACCTGCGCGGCGATCTGACAGATATAACCCAGATGCCCCCCGGCGTGCCGGTGCGACTGTCCCTGGAGATTGTTGACCCGGGTAGCGATGCGCAGAACTATACCCTGCGTTTCCTGCCAGCGCCGGTTAAGGGCTGATCAGAGCAGCCGGCATCCGGAAGTCCGGCCGCTGGCTGAAAACACCGCTTTCCCCCTTGGGCCGGCTTGTCTATCATCTCATCCCCCCTTTAATACCTGCCGGTAATGGAGCCCGAGGATGCAGATCGGCCCCTATCAGCTCTGCAACAATCTGGTGCTGGCCCCGATGGCCGGCGTCACAGATCTGCCGTTCCGGCAACTGTGCCGACGTCAGGGCGCCGGCCTGATTGTTTCCGAGATGCTGACCAGCGACCCGAGCCTGTGGCATTCCCGGAAAAGCATGCGCCGCTTGCCCCATGCAGACGAGCCGGGGCCGGTATCCATTCAGATTGCTGGTGGCGATCCGCAGATGATGGCCGAGGCGGCACGACTGAATGTCGACATGGGCGCGCAGATCATCGACATCAACATGGGCTGCCCGGCAAAGAAAGTCTGCAAAAAGCAAGCCGGCTCAGCCCTGCTTCAGGACGAAGCGCTGGTGGCGCAAATCCTTGAAGCGGTGGTGAGTGCCGTCAAGGTTCCGGTAACACTGAAATTCCGTACCGGCCCGACACCGGAAACACGCAACGCGATCCGCATTGCACAGCTGGCCGAGGCCTGCGGCATTCAGGCACTTGCATTACACGGGCGCACGCGCGCCTGCAGGTTCAACGGCGACGCCGAATACGACAACATCCGCGACGTGGTAAAAAGCGTGTCGATTCCGGTACTTGCCAACGGCGACATCGACTCGCCGGAAAAGGCCCGTAAAGTGCTGGCATCCACCGGAGCCGGTGGTATCATGATCGGCCGCGCAGCTCAGGGGAATCCCTGGATCTTTCGCGACACCGCCGAATGGCTGGCAACCGGCACATTGCCGCTGGCCCCGACGGTGCAAGAGGTGCAGGCACTGGTCACCGAACACCTGCATTCGCTGCACGAATTTTACGGCATCAACGCTGGCATCCGGATCGCTCGCAAGCATCTGGGCTGGTACACGGCGAACCTGCCGGGCGGAGAAAACTTCCACCAGCAGTTCAACCGAATTGACGATGCCGGGGAGCAGGAACGCGCAGTCACGCATTTTTTTCACAATCTCGATGCCGTCGCTGACCGGGTTCGCTTTGGTCGGTACGGTGAAGCATCTCTCGCCGATGGATGTGGCGATGACCAGAACGGAGCAAAGGCAGCATGACCTCATCAGCAGCACGAAAATTCGATACGCTTGATACTCCCGAGCAACGCAAGCCGGAGCTCACTTTGGCCCAGGCCGATAGTCGCGACACCCTGCGCAACTGCGTGCGTCGCTCCCTGAATGATTTTTTCCGCAATCTTGATGGCGAAGACGTCAGCCAGCTGTACGACACGGTGCTCGCTGAAATGGAAATCCCGCTGCTGGAAAAAGTCCTCGAGCACACCAGAGGCAACCAGACCCGCGCCGCCGAAATGCTCGGCCTGAATCGCGGCACGTTGCGCAAGAAACTGAAGCAGTACGGCCTGCTGTAAGGGCCGCCCGACCACCCCAGGGGCAGAGTTTCTGCCCCTTTTCATTTCTAACCGACCACGATCAGGATTTTCCGATGAGCAAGGCTGTAGAACGCGCTCTGATCAGCGTTTCCGACAAGGCCGGACTGGTGGATTTCGCCGCCGCCCTCGCCGCCCGCGGCATCAAGCTGCTGTCCACCGGCGGCACTTTCCGTGCCCTGAAAGATGCCGGCATTGCCGTGCAGGAAGTATCGGACTACACCGGTTTCCCGGAAATGATGGACGGTCGGGTTAAAACCCTGCACCCGAAAATCCACGGCGGCATTCTCGGCCGGCGCGGTCAGGACGACGCCGTAATGGCCGAGCACGGCATCGGCCGGATTGATCTGGTGGTGGTGAACCTGTACCCGTTCAGGCAGACCGTGGCCAAACCGGACTGCACACTGGAAGACGCCGTGGAGAACATTGATATCGGCGGCCCGACTATGGTGCGCTCGGCGGCCAAGAACCATGCCCATGTCGGCATCGTTACCAATCCGTCCGATTACGCCCGCGTACTGGCCGAGCTGGAAAGCAACCACGGCGAGCTGAGCCTGGAATTCCGCTTTGATCTGGCCATCAAGGCGTTCGAGCATACCGCCGCCTACGACAGCGCCATTGCCAATCACTTCGGCAAGCTGGTCGGCAACGGTAACGCCGACTTCCCGCGCACCATCAACCTGAATTTCATCAAGACCCAGGACATGCGCTACGGCGAGAACCCGCATCAGAAGTCGGCGTTCTACACCGAGGAAAATCCGGCCGAAGCCTCGATCAGCACCTCACACCAGCTGCAGGGTAAGGAGCTCTCCTACAACAACATCGCCGACACTGACGCCGCACTGGAATGCGTCAAGTCATTCGTCAAACCGGCCTGCGTGATCGTCAAGCATGCCAACCCCTGTGGCGTGGCCGTCAGCCTTGATGGTATCGCGACAGCCTATGAACTGGCCTACCAGACCGATCCGGAATCCGCCTTCGGCGGCATCATCGCTTTCAACCGAGAACTCGACGCCGCCACTGCCAAACTGATTATCGATCGCCAGTTTGTCGAAGTGATCATTGCCCCGAAAGTCTCGAAAGCAGCCCTCGAAGTCACCGCGGCCAAACAGAACGTGCGCGTACTGGAGTGTGGCGAGTGGGGCAGCGAGCGTATTGCCGGCCTTGACTACAAGCGCGTCAACGGTGGCCTGCTGGTACAGGACCGCGACAACGGCATGATCACTGAAAGCGACCTGAAAGTCGTAACCAAACGCGTGCCAACCGAAGCAGAGCTGCACGATCTGATCTTCGCCTGGAAGGTGGCCAAATTCGTCAAGTCCAATGCCATTGTCTATGCCAAAGGCCGACAGACGATCGGCGTTGGCGCCGGCCAGATGAGCCGGGTCAATTCAGCCCGCATTGCCGCGATCAAGGCCGAGCACGCCGGTCTGGCAGTGAAAGGCGCGGTGATGGCGTCCGATGCCTTCTTCCCGTTCCGTGACGGCATTGATAACGCCGCCGCCAACGGCATCAGCTGCGTGATCCAGCCGGGTGGCTCAATGCGCGATGCCGAAGTGATCGCCGCCGCCGACGAACACGGCATGGCCATGGTGTTCACCGGCATGCGCCACTTCCGTCATTAACAGCGGCCACTGACTCCACGGAGACGGCAGGCATAACAGTTAAGCCGAGACGCTGGCGACCGAGAGGCAGATGGACGATCTGGTGGCGGATGCCTTCGCACTGTCCGCAGAAGAACGGCGCTATATGGCCGAAGATCCGCGCCGTCAGTGGGGCTGATTATTGACTTTTACTGGCTCCGGGATAAATTATCCCGATTCAAATAATTAGCCATAATTCGATGCGACACTTCCCCAGACCGGATCTCGCCCGACAGCTTGCCGACGCCATGCGCGGCGAGGGCCTGTTCAGTGACGCCCATAACGGGCTGTTTCTGGCGGCGCCACGGCGGACCGGCAAATCCACCTTCCTGCAACAGGACCTGAAGCCAGTGCTGGAAGCGCGAGGCGTGGTGGTGGTGTATGTGGACCTCTGGTCAGACATGCATCAGGACCCGGCGGACCTGATTGCCAAGGCTATTGCCGGGGAGATTCGTCAGCATCTTGGCGTCATTGCCAAGGCCACCCAGGCCGCCGGCATTGGTAGCGTGGAATTGCCGGGCGGCATTCGCATCGATACCAGCCGGATCGGCAAAACCGATGGCCTGACACTGGCAGCAGCCTTGCAGGAGCTGCAGCGCATGGCGGCAAAACCTGTCGCCCTGATCATTGATGAGGCGCAGCATGCCCTTGTCTCCGAGCAGGGTGAGGCGGCCATGATGGCACTGAAATCTGCCCGGGATCAGATGAACTCGCCGGATCAGGCGCGCCTGATGCTGGTCATGTCCGGCTCGGACCGGGACAAGCTGCTCAGGCTGGTCAATACCAACGGTGCGCCTTTTTACGGCTCACGGATTGAACGGCTGCCGGAACTGGCCGGCGATTTCGTCCGCTTTGTTGTCGAGCAGGTGGAATCCCAGCGCCCGGAACTGAAACCGGTTGATGCCAACATGCTGGCCAGCGCGTTCCAGCTGTTCAATCATCGTCCGCAGTTTTTTATCAGCGCTTTGGGAGATGCTCTCAATCCGCTGGCGGACCCTGACCAGCGCTTCGAACAGAGCGTGCTGACAGCAGCCCATCAGGCACGCATTAATGACGAGTCCCAGATGGCCGCCGAGTTTCTCGCCCTGAACCCGGTTGAACGCGCAGTATTCTGGCGCCTGCTGGAAAAGGGGCCGCAGTTTCGCCCGTATGACGCCGAGGCACTGCGCTTCTATAACGAGAAAGCAGGCAAGAAAGTCTCTGCCGCCAGCGCTCAGTCAGCGCTGGATGCATTACGTTCACGAACACCGGCACTGATCTGGAAATCTGCACGCGGGGAATATTCCGTAAATGACGCTATGATGCACCGCTGGTATGAAAAGCAACGCGCTGCCGGACACTGGCCTCCTACCATAGCCAGCCTTTCCCGTAAGCCAGATGATGTCGAGGAATAACTCTCCAATGAAAGTACTGATTATCGGTTCTGGTGGACGTGAGCACGCACTGGCGTGGAAAGTGGCGCAAGCTGCGGATGTCAGCAAGGTCTTTGTGGCGCCGGGCAATGCCGGTACAGCACGCGAGAACAAGGTCGAGAACGTCGCCATTGATGCGCTCGACAAGGCAGCACTGGCTGAGCTGGCGCTGCGCGAAGGTATCGCCCTGACCATCGTTGGCCCGGAAGCGCCGCTGGTGGACGGCCTGGTGGACTACTTCACAGCCAAAGGCCTGAAGTGCTTCGGCCCGACTCGTGGCGCCGCCCAGCTGGAAGGCTCGAAGGCCTTTACCAAGGATTTCCTTGCCCGCCACAACATCCCGACCGCCGGTTACGGTAACTTCACCGATCTCGATCAGGCCCTCGCTTTCCTGAAAGAAAAAGGCGCGCCGATCGTCATCAAGGCCGACGGTCTGGCCGCCGGCAAGGGCGTGATCGTTGCCATGACCATGGCCGAGGCCGAGGCCGCAGTACGTGACATGCTGGACGGCAACCGCTTCGGCGACGCCGGTCACCGGGTGGTGATCGAGGAGTTTCTTGAGGGCGAAGAAGCCAGCTTTATTGTTATGGTCGACGGCAACAACGTGTTGCCGATGGCCACCAGCCAGGATCACAAGCGCGTCGGCGACGGCGACACCGGCCCGAACACCGGCGGCATGGGCGCCTACTCCCCGGCGCCCGTGGTTACCCCGGATATCCATGATCGCATCATGCAGGAAGTCATCTATCCGACCGTGCGTGGCATGGCCGCCGAGGGCAACCCCTATACCGGTTTCCTCTATGCCGGGCTGATGATCGACGCCAGCGGCGCACCGAAAGTGATCGAGTTCAACTGCCGCTTCGGCGACCCGGAAACCCAGCCGATCATGATGCGCCTGCAATCCGATCTGGCCTCCCTGTGCCTTGCCGCACTGGCCGGCAGGCTCGACAGCGTCGAGGCGGTCTGGGACCCGCGCCCGGCACTGGGTGTGGTTATGGCCGCCGGGGGCTACCCGGACGACTATCGCAAGGGCGACCGCATTGATGGTCTGGACGGCGCCGATGCCAACGACCTCAAGGTATTCCATGCCGGTACAAAGCTGCAGGATGGCAGGGTATTGACCCAGGGCGGCCGGGTGTTGTGCGTCACAGCACTGGGCAGTAGCGTCGCGGCGGCACAGGCGAGAGCCTATCAGGGGCTGGCCGGGATCCACTGGGCTGACTGCCAGTATCGCCGTGATATAGGCTACCGGGCCGTGGTCCGGGAAACCGCCGGCGGCTGAACCCGCCACCGCAGGTTGGACTTGCCGCACGATTCACTTTCATAATCAGGCTCAGACGGCTCAGGGGACAGAGATACCATGACGGACTCGGGAATCAATCTGGACAGACTGCACGACTTCATTCCGTTTGATTGTCTGTCTGAATCCCATCTGCGCGACATTGCCGGCCAGATTCAGGTAATGAACCTGGCCCCGGCCCGGGTCCTGTTCAAGCGCGGCGAACGGACCGACCTGGCCTACTTCCTGATTTCCGGCGCCGTCGACCTGATTGATGCCGCGTTTCAGGTGCGTAAATTCCCTGCCGACGATGATGAAAATTATCTGGCACTGGATAACTATCCCGAACACACCGTCAATGCCATCAGCACCGAAGCCTCGGTGGTCTATGCCATTGAGCGCGACAAGCTTGATCTGCTGATGACCTGGACCCAGGCCGCCGAGTCCATGCTTGAAGACGATGCCGACAGCGCCGAGCGGGACTGGATGGATGCGCTGCTCACGTCCGGGCTGTTTTCACAGATCCCACCACAAAAAATCCAGTCCCTGTTTGTGAAGTTTGAGGAACGTGAAATCAGGCTCGGCGAGCAGATTGTCAAAGAAGGAGAGCCTGGTGACACCTTCTTCGTCATCAAGCAGGGCAAGGCGATGGTCACCCGGACTCAGGGCGCCAAACAGGAAACTCTGGCCGCCCTGACCACCGGCAACTTCTTCGGCGAGGACGCACTGATTTCCGATGCCCCGCGTAATGCCACCGTAACCATGACCAGTGACGGCGTGCTGATGGCACTGGGCAAGGAGGACTTCCGTTCGTTGCTGCAGGATTCCGTGGTACGTCATCTCAATGATAAAGATGTCGAGAAGATGGAAGAGGAAGGCGATCACGCCATTGTCCTGATCGACGTCCGCCTGCCGATGGAGTTCCGGCACGATCGCACTTCCGGTGCTCGCAACATTCCGCTTAACGAACTGCGTCGACAGATTCGTTCGCTGGAGAAGGATTTTATTTATGTGCTCTGCTGCGACGGCGGACGCCGCAGCGAACTTGGTGCCTACCTGCTGACTGAAGCGGGTCTGGATGCCTATGTACTGGATCGGCCAAAGGCGCAGGATGCCCCCGAAAACAAGGAAGAGAAAACTGATCAGGCTTGACCGTATCTGGCGATGGCCGACCACTCTGGTGCTGGGGTTGATTGCCGGCACTGTACTGGCGTCGCCTCCCCCGCCCTACGTTATTGATGACCCTGCCGACAGCGGCAGGGTCACCATTTACACCGAATACCTTGCTGACAAAACCGCGGCCTTGACACTTAACGATATTCGTAACGGCAGCCACGATGACATTTTCATTCCTGCCCGGCGCGGCACCCAGCGGCTTGGCTTTCATGCCAATCCGTTCTGGCTCCGTCTGGCCATCCGTAACAGCACTGATCAGAATCTGCGACGGGTGCTTGAACTCGCTCCGGGACTTGGCTCCGGCATCACTTTTTACGAACCGGGAGTGGACGGTTATCACGAACGGACCAGCGGCACTGACCAGGCCATCCCCTGGGCTGATATGCGCAGCCGTGAACAGCTTTTTCTGCTGAATCTGCCCGCCCATGAAACCCGTCTTTACTACATTCGCATCGTCCCGACACTGACATTCGGCTTTAGCCTGAACCTGCAAGACATCAGCGAACAGGCCGAACGCCAGCTCAATCGTGATCTGCCCTATCTCCTCCTCGGCGGGCTGCTGGTCGGCCTGATCCTGCTGGCCGCAGGGCTATGGCTGAACTCGAGGCAACCCCTGTTTCTGTATTTTTTGCTATTCGAATCAAGCGCCCTGCTGGCAATGGCGGCCAGCGCCGGATTCATTGGCGTTTACTGGTTTTCGCTGCCAGGCCTGCAGCCAAGAATGGAAACTTTCTTCGAGTTGCTGGCGATTGCACTGGCAAGTCTGTTCAGCATTCATTTTCTGCAGCCGGCGCAGCACCTGCCATTGCTCACCCGACTGCTGCAAGTCATGGCGATAATCTATGCGGGCCTCGCCCTGTTCAGTTTGTCGCTACCCATACAAAGCGCTGGCCTGCTCGCTTATGGAGGTTCCTTCATCGGTGCCATCGCCTTTGCACTGGCAGGGATTGCCGCCCTGCATGCCGGTTTGCCAAGAGCAGTGTTGTTTCTGGTTGCCCGAGGCAGTCTGCTGTTGGCAGTCATAGTTGCCACCTTGTCGGCTTTCGGCCTGATCCCGCTGGATATGCCCCTTCCGCTGCTGGTGATGTATGCGATGGCGCTGGAGTGCGTGCTGTTTGCAATCGGTCTGGTGCTGCATCGCGAACAGGCTCTGCGTCAGGAACTGGTTGGCTATCAGCAGCAGGTCCTGGAGGAATCTCTCTGGCGCGCCCGCAGCGAAACACTGGCCCGGGTCAGCCATGAGATCCGCACGCCGATGAGCGGTATTCTCGGCATGGCGGAGCTGCTTGATGACACCCCGCTGACACCAAACCAGAAGGAGTGTGTGCGCTCGATCCAGTCCGCCGGCGAGAGTCTGCTGCGTATCATTAACGATGTGCTCGAATACTCACGCATCGAACAGGATGGCAGTAACCTCAACCGCGAGCGCTTCGACCCGGGCGAACTGGTGATGGCCGCGCTGGAGCTGTTCCGGGAACGGGCCGAGGAAAAACAGATCGAGTTAATTCCGCATATTCACTCCACCGTGCCGGCAATGGTGGAGGGGGACCCCGGGCGACTGCGGCAGATTCTCACCAATATTCTTTCCGCCTGCGTACGTCACGCCGGTGCGGGCGAGCTGGTGGTGGATGTGGCTCGCGACCCGTCCGGTCGCGCCGACCATTTGCGCATCGAGTTCGAGGGCTCGGCGCTGAAGCATATTGATGATCGGCTCAGCGCCCTGCAGGACAGGGACGACAAACAGCACAACGATGCCACCGATCTTGGCCTCAGCATCGCTCGCCAGCTCAGTGAAGCCATCGGCGGCCGCTGCGGTGTGCGCGATGGCCGGCGTAATGGCCAGCTGTGCTGGATCAGCGTGCCGTTGCCGGAAGTGGAAAGCGATGCGGATAGCGAGTTCGAGGATTCAACACAGGCGCTGCAGGGCCGGCACATGCTGGTGGTGGACGATTCCAGCACGGTTACCCGGGTGATTCGCCATCAGGCGCTGAGCTGGGGCATGCGTGTCACGGTCTGCCATGATCCGCGCGAAGCACTGGCCAGCATCCGTATGCAGGCCAATCTGAAAGACCCCTACGATATCGTTCTGCTGGATCACCTGATGCCGGGCATGAACGGTATGCAACTGGCCACTCGCATACACGAGGACCTGATGATCAGTCACCCACTGGTGCTGGTCATGCTGACTGGCCTGCAGGATGCACCGACCACCAACCTGGCCCGTAACGTCGGCATCCACAAGATACTGACCAAACCGGTATCCGGCCGACGTCTGCGCCGTGCCCTGACGGAAGCATTGGGCATGCTCAACCATCAGGCTACGCCCGGTCAGGAAAATAATGTTGCACCTGATCCATCACTGCGAATTCTGGTGGCAGAGGATCACCTGCTCAGTCAGAAAGTGATTCGCGGCATGCTCGGCAAACTGGGGCTGGATGCCGACGTGGTCGGGAACGGTCTGGAGGCGCTTGCTGCCATGCAGGAAAAGCAATATGACCTGATTCTGATGGATTGCGAGATGCCGGAAATGGACGGCTTCGAGGCGACCCGGCGTATACGTGAACTGGAACGCCGTCAGGGGAAAAAGCCGGTGCCCGTGATTGCCCTGACCGCACATATTCTGCGTGAACATCGCGAACGTAGCCTTGCCGCCGGCATGAATGCCCATGTCGCAAAACCGGTGGAACTGGGTAATCTGGCCGAAGTGATTGTCAGCTTTACCCGCAGCGCCCTGACTCCTGAGACTGACAATAGCGCGCCGGCCCTTAACCAAACCAGCGACGAACCGCGTGGGTAACGAGCCCCGCAAACCCCGGCAAGCACGCCGGTATCGGTCACTGCCGGGCGCGAATCTTTCAGTTCTTTCACGCCAATTGCCCCGTTTTGGCGGTATTCTGGTACGCGAAACACAGAGTACGCGAAACAAACACAGACACCGGACAGCCGCATGACCACAACCCGACGCCGCCAACTCAGTGCACTGGACAAGCTGCTCGCCAGCGCCGACAACGCCCTGCGCACCCTGACCCCGGGCACCACCAAAGCCGAGCGGCAGCCGCAGCATGATGCCCCGGCGGCCAGTCTCGCTGGCCCGGACCGACAGCATATCGCCGGCCTGATGCGCATCAACCATACCGGCGAGGTCTGTGCCCAGGCGCTGTATCAGGGCCAGGCCAGCACCGCCAGCCTGCCCCATGTGCGCCATGCCATGGAGCAGGCCGCCCGCGAGGAAGAAGATCATCTGGCCTGGTGCGAAGACCGCCTGGGTGAACTCGGCAGTGCGCCGAGCAAGCTCAATCCGCTGTTCTATGCCATGTCATTCGGCATTGGCGCCGCCGCCGGGCTGGCCGGCGACCGCTGGAGCCTGGGCTTTGTCGCCGAGACCGAGCATCAGGTGGTGCGGCATCTGGAAGCGCATCTGCAACAATTGCCGGCTGACGATCAGCGCAGTCGTGCCATCCTTGAGCAAATGCGGGTCGATGAGCTGAAGCATGCGGTTACCGCAGAAGGTGCTGGCGGCGCCCCACTGCCACCACCGATCCAGCATCTGATGACGCTGATGAGCAAGGTGATGACCTGGAGTACCTACAGGCTGTAGGAGCGGTCGACCGACCGCGAAGATGCCCACATTAAAAAGCCCGGCAAAACTGCCGGGCCTTTTATCGCGGTCGGTCGATCGCTCCTACGGTGGTGATACAACCGGAAATCAATCGAGATTACGGGAGTAGAAAATCTCCAGCATCTCTTTCTTCAGACGGTGCTCGATATCTTCCAACTCCGCTTCAGTGAATTCCTCGCGGCCGGCGCCGAACAGATAGTTGTCGATATCAAAGTCCTTCAGCAACAGCTTCGAGTGGAAGATGTTTTCCTGATACACGTTGACGTCGATCATCTGATAGGCGTTACGGGTCTCCTCGGTGAGGAAGTTCTGGATCGAATTGATGTCGTGATCAATATAGTGCTTGGTGCCATCAACATCACGGGTCATGCCGCGGACGCGGTAATCGATCGTGACAATATCCGAGTCAAAGCTGTGAATCAGATAGTTCAGGGCACGCAGCGGCGAAATCACGCCGCAGGTCGACACATCAACGTCCACGCGGAAGGTCGAGATGCCATTGTCCGGGTGCGATTCCGGATAGGTGTGCACGGTCACGTGACTCTTGTCGAGATGCGCCACGATGGTATCCGGCAACGGGCCCGGCGCTTCCTCGTCAAAATCCGGATCGGACGGCGGAGATTCATGCTCGGCAATCAGCATGGTCACGGACGCGCCCTGCGGATCATAGTCCTGACGCGCCACGTTCAGGACGTTGGCACCGATAATTCTGGTGACGTTAGTCAGAATCTCTGTCAGACGCTCGGCGTTATAGAGCTCATCGATATACTCGATGTACTCCTTGCGATGCTGCTCGGTCTTCGCATAGCTGATATCGAAGATATTGAAGCTCAGCGACTTGGTCAGATTGTTAAAGCCGTGAAGCCGGATCTTGGGGTTGAGATCTTTCACTGTTTTCCTTCTCTACTCGCCAGACCGGGATGCCATCAACGGCACCCCATGGATATCAGCCACCTGCCGGTTCACGGACAAAGCGACCACCGGAGATCGGGGGGTGATAGATGATTTGCACCACCACACCCTCCGGATCCAGACAATAGAAGCTGCGCGCCCCATCCCTGTGTGTACGCGGCTCCGACTTCATCCTGATGCCAGCATCTTTCAGAAACGTGAACCACTGATCCACGTCCGCCGGCTGATCCACAATAAAACCGATATGGTCCAGCCGCTGAGATGGCGCGAAATCCGCGTCCTTCCAGCGATGCAGGGCCAGATTATCGGCGCCGGAGCTGAGGTAGACATTATCCTCATCCGGACGCCACTCGACCTGCATAGCCATCAGGTCGACATAAAACCGTTCACTGGCCTCGTAGTCACGACAGAACAACGCCACATGGCGCAGCCCGGCGTGCTTTGGCCGCTCAGACATCTTCCTGCTCGACACTATAACTGTGCTCAATCACAACACCGCCACGGGCCAGCATGATCGAGCCGGAGCAGTACTTCTCGGCGGACAGCTCCACCGCCCGCTTCACCTGCGCTTCCTTCAGGTTGCGGCCACGCACCACGAAATGCATATGGATACGGGTAAACACCGCTGGCACTTCATCCTGCGCCCGCTCAGCGTCCATTTCACAACGGCAGTCCGTGACGTCCTGACGGGATTTCTTCAGGATATGCACCACATCAAAGGAAGCGCAGCCACCAACGCCCACCAGGATCATCTCCATCGGCCGGGCGCCGCGATTCCGGCCACCGTGGTCCGGCGGACCATCCATAAGGACCTTGTGACCGGTTTCGGACTCAGCCTCGAAACTCACCTCACCCTGCCAGCGGACTACAGCCTTCATCAGCCACCTCGATATGCCGAAGGGCGCGCAGATTACCACAACCCTGCCGCTGCACCCAGCCTGCAAAGACAGACCAGGGCCTCGATCCCGGAACTAGGAATAAGGTGTGATGCGCTCACTTGGCAGGGGGGGGGAAAACGGGCAAACTCGGCCCATTATCACCACTGTGAAGCCTCATCGGACCCCCATGACAGAGATCGTCAACAAGATCATCCCGAACCTGGACCATTTTCTGGCCCACTGCCATCGCCGCAAATATCCGGCGAAGAGCACCATCATCTATGCCGGCGATGAATCCGACGCGCTCTACTACATTCTGAAGGGCTCGGTCACCGTGATGATTGAGGACGACGACGGCCGTGAAATGATCATGGCTTACCTCAATGAAGGCGATTTCTTCGGTGAAATGGGTCTGTTCGAGGAAGCCTCCCGGTCAGCATGGGTCAAGGCCAAAACCGAATGTGAAGTCGCCGAAGTCAGCTACGCCAAGTTCCGCCAGCTGGCCCGGGAAGATGCCGAGATCCTGTTTACCGTCTCCGCCCAGATCGCCGGGCGCCTGCGCGCCACCACTCGCAAGGTCGGCGACCTCGCCTTCCTCGATGTCACCGGCCGTGTGGCCGGCACCCTGCTGGAGCTGTGCAAGCAGCCCGATGCCATGACCCACCCGGATGGCATGCAGATCAAGGTCACCCGCCAGGAAATCGGCCGCATCGTCGGCTGCTCCAGGGAAATGGTCGGCCGGGTACTGAAGAACCTGGAAGATCAGGGGCTGGTCTCGGTGAAGGGCAAGACCATGGTGGTGTACGGGACGCGCTGATCGTCCTCTGCCGCCCTCTGCAAACAGGGATGCTCAATCATGCGTAAAGTGACTGCCTGTTTCGTGGCGGCCTGCTGCTTTTCCGCCGAAGCCGTCACTCTCAGCGCGCCCAAACAGACTATTCGTCCAGCATTGGCATCTCCAGCAGGCCTGCCAAGCGCCTACGACGCAGCCAGCCCCAAAACCGTTGATCTGGCAGGAACCCCCTACTTGTCTGCATGGCTGGAGGGAGCGGGCACGGAACTGCTGGCACTGAGAGAAGCCGGTGAGCTGGAGCTTCTGGCAGATATCTGCCCCGGCCCCTGCTCCTCAACGCCTACACATATGACCAGTCTGAATGACAAGCTGGTCTTCTCCGCCTACTCCCCGGCCACTGGTCGCAGGCTCTGGACCAGCGATGGCACGGCAGCCAATACCCGCCCGGTTTTTGATGTGATAACCGAAGATACTCCAATGCTTTCATCTCCGTTCCCGGGGTTGTATCTGGAGCATTCACGACGACGCTACCTGTTACGTAACGATGCCCTGTACTTTGCCGGTAAAACCAGCTCTTACGGCTATGAACTCTGGCGAACCGATAGCACCGCTGCAGGCACAATCAGGCTGACGGATCTCAATATCGGTAGTGACAGCGCCTCCCCCCAGCACCTGACCAACTGTGGCGCCGCGCTATGCTTTTCTGCCACCGACGGTGACAGGGCTAAGCCATGGCTGCTGAGTAGTGAAGATCAACTGCACGCGCTTCCTGAGCCCGTCGGTACAAACTTGATCGAGTTACTCGGAGCCACCTCGACTCACCTTTTCTGGCGCGCCCGAACAAACGCTGGAGACCATACGCTTGTCAGCCATGACCTGATTAACGGGGCCAGCACCCTGCTGCAGGATTTCAGTGATCTGGAACCACAAGGCAGCATGCTCAAGGCAACCATTGCCGCAGGGAAGCTGTATTTTCATATCACGGAAGACGTTGGCCTGCCGCCTGCAATCTGGAGTTCGGACGGAAGCCCGGATGGCACCGGGCCGCTAATGTTAGCGTTGGACGAAACGGCCATTGGCAGCAGCATTCTGGCTTCGATTACCGGCCAGCTGTTGCTGGCCATTGAATATCCATCATCGCGTGAGCTAGCCAGATTCGATGGTACCAGCCTGGTGGTTGCCAGCACATTTACAACCGGAACCATGCTGAACCCTGTCCAGCAGCTTGATGATACATTTATTCTTGGCGCCAGAGACCCGGCGACCGGGCAAGGGCAATTTGTTCATATCAGCGAAACTTCGGTACAGCAGAAAAGCGCTAACTCGACCGACATCAACTTTGCCGAGATCCATTTCATTCTTGGCGGATCACAAAAGTCTGAATCTTACTTCTACTACTCTTTACCAGACACGACCCTCCCGGGTGTGCTGAAAAAAATCGATTTCGGAGCAACTGACCAATCGCTGGCCCCGTCGTGGCAGGTCGGACCATTGGCAGAGCGGACTCTGCAACATAACGGTGCCTTAATCTATCTCGGCACCGACGGAAAACTTCATCGGGCTACGCGAAAACTAGTCTCAACTGTTGATGACTGGCTTCAGGGAAACATTCCCTCAGGCCTGACCCCCTTGACCGGAGGAGGCGATATTTCCTTGTTCAGAGCAGATGATCAGATATGGGGACTACCCATCAGCTCCCGCGAATTGATTCCGGTTTATGACGGAACAGGCCGAACGGTCGTCCCCATCGCTGAGCAACTGTTCTACAGCCTGAATGAAGAAACCGATGACAGCACGCTATTCAGCGTGGCTGCAGATGGCGATATTCAGCCTGTTATGAATCTCGCTGCGCCGGAGCGGTTTATGGGATTCGGCTCGACATACAATGCCAACACATCAGCGCACTGGCTGGTATCCATAGCCAATGGTAGCAACTACCGCCTGATCGCAATCGACAGACAGACTCTCGACGTAACCGATCTGAATATGTTTGCCTCTGACCAGCATTTCCGTGTAAGTGGTGGCCCGGCAGGCGCGTTCACCGTGCAGACCTACGATGAACCATCCGACACAACATCTCTGTGGCTAACCGACGACACCCTGACCGGCTATGAAAAGTTAGCCGATTTTTCCGGCACGCCACTGCAGTCCGCGGTCATTATTCCCGGTGAAAATCTCGCAGTACTTTTTGTCCAGCGAAGTGGAGCATCGCGGCGGATCATGCGAATGACATACGGCGGATCCGCCAGCCCACTTACTGACGAGTCAGGAGCTGTGCTCAATGAATACAGTAAAACGGCTCATGTTGAGGATGGGGTCTATCTGATCACCCAGACCACTGGCAATAATCCGACACTGTGGAAAGTCACTGAAACGGGACCGGCAATACCGGTATTGGCAGGAGTGAAAGGCACCCATAATGGCCCAAAACTTATGGGACCAGTAGAGGGTGGCATCTTGTTCGAAAGCAGCAACAGCGAGCGCCGTCAGGTTTACAGCCTGTCCGAGCAACCTGCCTCCTCCAGCTCCGGCAGTACCAACGTCGGCTATCTGGCGCTGATGTCGTTACTACTATTCCGACTCCGACGAAAACTATCATGAAACTGATCACCTCCCTGACCAGCCCGTTCGGTCGCAAGATCCGCATCCTGTTACAGGAAAAGAATATTCCCTGCGAGCTCGTCGAAGACATTCCCTGGAACGCGGACACGGTGACACCGGATTACAACCCGCTTGGCAGGATTCCGGTGCTGGTGCGTGACGATGCTTCAACCCTTTTTGATTCGCGCGTGATTGCGCAATATCTGGACTGCCTTTCCACGCCAGCACTGATTCCGGCCGACGGCGAAACACGTATTCAGGTACTGCGGTGGGAGGCGCTGGCGGACGGCATCAGTGATGCGGCGGCGGCCGTGTTTATCGAACGTCGCCGTGATGCCTCTCTGCGAAGTCAGGACTGGGTTGCCCGCCAGCTTGGCAAGGTGCGCGCCGGGTTGAGCGAAGCACAGACGCAGCTTCACGGCAGCACCTGCATCGGTATTTTTTCTCTGGCAGATATCGCTCTGGTCTCCAGCCTCGGCTATGTCGAGTTCCGCTTGGGCGGTGACCTCTCACTGCAAGACTATCCGCGCCTGAGCGCCTTCTTCAAAAGCATGCAAAGCCGCGCCAGCGTCGCCAGTACACAGCCACCAGCCTGAACCGGGAACCATCTAATTTTTCGATGATTCCCCCGTAATCAGCTGCTGGCTCTTCTGCTGCACGGTGGCCAGAATGGACCTCCTTTGATCAAACAGGAGCTTCCCGATGCGCAAATTGATGCTTGCCACCCTGCTGTCCGCCGGCACTCTGCTATCTGCAGGCGCGCCTGCAGCCGACCAGGTTACTTCCTTCACCCTCGACCCGATGCATACTCAGGTTCACTTCAGCTGGGACCACTTCGGCTTCTCATCACCAGGTTCCATTTTCAAGGTTGTTGAAGGCGAGATTCTGGCCAATGAAACCACCCCGGAAAAATCCTCTGTCTCGGTGAGCATTAAAGTAGACAGCATCGAAACCGGTGTCCCGCTGCTCAACGAGCATCTGTTAACCCTGCCGGAATACTTCAAGGCCAAGGAGTATCCGGCCATCACCTTCAAGAGTACCGGCATTACCAACGTCGATCGTGAGGCTCAGAAGTTCGATCTGGTCGGCATCCTGACGGTCAATGGCATCAGCAAGGAAGTGGTGCTGGATACCGAAGTAAACAAGATCGGCGAACATCCGATGTGGGATAACGCCCGCGCACTGGGCCTGAGCGCAAAAACCACCATCAAACGCTCCGACTTCGGCATGGGGAAATATGCCCCGGCAGTCAGCGACGAGCTGGCGGTGAAGATTACTCTGGAAGCGATTGAAACCGAGGGCTACCGGAAAAAACTGAAAAGCTCGAAGTAATGGCAATGCCTGACTCTGCCTGAGCCGCAATGGCTCGGGCAGAGCCGTTCAAATTGCAGCTTAAAGCCCGGCCACATAACGCTGCACGCCTTCTGCCGGAATACGCTCGCCGCTCCAGAAAAGCATCACTTTTTCCTGTTTTGCATTTACTTCCTGCCCGGCAATAAGCTGTTCCACCCGGCGTGCAATCGCCTCACCGGAATCCACCCAGCAGATCGTCGGCCAGAGTCGTTCAAGCATCGGCTTCAGCAAGGGGAAATGGGTGCAGCCCAACACCACATGGCTGAGCGACTGCGGATGCATCAGCCAGCTATCCAGATGTTCAAACAGGCCTGATGGCTCACGTCCGCAAGCGATCCAGTCCTCCGCCCATTGCACCAGCTCGACACTGCCGAAGCGGCGCACATCACAACCGGTAGCGAAGTCGAGAATCAGGTTATCGGTATAGGAGCGATTCACCGTCGCCGGCGTCGCCAGCAACCCGATGCGGCCACTGCTACTGGCTGAAGCCGCCACTTTCAGTGCTGGCACAACACCCACCACGGGAATATCCAGAGCCGCGCGCAGTGCCGGCAAGGCCAGTGTACTGGCGGTATTGCAGGCCAGCACCAGCAGACGTGGGCGCTGCTCGTTAACTGCTGCGACACAGACGCTGACCACCCGATCGATCAGCGTGGCATCGTCCTTGTTGCCGTAGGGAAAGCCGGCACTGTCCATCAGATAGTGCAACGGCAGGCCCGGCAAACGGCGACGGATCTCTGCGGCAACGCTGAGGCCGCCAACACCGGAGTCGAACACCAGAACCGGGGAGCTCGCTGTCACCATGAAAAATCCGGCTAGCCTCAGACCTGCAAAATGGCAGTGTGGTTACAGGCAAAAAAGTCTTTGCAGTTCAACACCGGGATCGTCGGCACGCATAAAGGCTTCCCCAACCAGAAACGCATTGACGTGTCGCGCGCGCATGGTGGCCACATCCGACGGAGCGAGAATACCGCTTTCCGTAACCAGCAAACGATCATCGGGAACACGATCAAGCAGCTTGAAGGTATTCTCCAGCGACAGCTCGAAAGTGTGCAGGTCGCGGTTATTGATGCCGATCAGCGGCGCACCCAGTTTCAGGGCCCGATCCAGTTCCTCACCGGTGTGCACCTCGACCAGCGTATCAAGACCGGCTTCATTGGCGGTGGCATACAGCTGCGCCAGGGTGTCGTCTTCCAGTGCGGCGACAATCAGCAGGATGCAATCCGCACCGATAGCACGCGCTTCCCAGACCTGATACGGATCGATGGTGAAATCCTTGCGCAGGACCGGCATCGAACAGGCGGCGCGGGCTTGCTGCAAATAATCTTCGTGGCCCTGAAAGAAATCATGATCGGTCAGCACCGACAGGCAGGCCGCACCGCCTTTCTCATAACTGACGGCAATGTCTGCGGGGACAAAGTGCTCGCGAATCACACCTTTCGACGGCGAAGCCTTCTTGACCTCGGCAATTACCGCCGGCAGGTTCTGTTCCAGCTTGTGTTGCAGCGCACGGATAAAACCGCGCGCTGGCGCCTGGGCACGCGCTTCCTGCTGCAGGTGGGCCAGCGGCTTTGCCGTCCTGCGTGCTATTACTTCCTCCTGCTTGCGCAGCAGGATACGGTCGAGCACGGTACCAGTCATTTTCACTGAATATCTTCCTGCTGTTTCAGCAATGCGGTGAAATCGCGCAACTGGTTCATGCGCTCGCGGGCTTCGCCGTTATGCACCAGATCTTCCGCCATGCGCACGCCGTCTTTCAGTGAGCTGGCGACACCGGCCACATAGATGGCTGCACCGGCATTCATCGAGATCACATCGGCGGCCTTTTTTGCCGCGTCTGTACTGCGCTTGCCAAAGGCATCACGAATCAGTGCCAGCGATTCCGCCGCATCGGCAACGCTCAGGCCAACCAGCGAGGCAGAAATCAGACCGACATCTTCCGGGGTGACGTCATATTCCTTCAGCTCACCATTGCGCCACTCGGCCACATGGGTGCGGGCGGCAATACTGAATTCATCCAGCCCGTCCATGCCATGCACCACCATGATGTGCTCACCACCCAGACGGCCAAGCACCTCGGCAATCGGCCGGCACAGGCGCGAGGAAAACACCCCGACCACTTGCCGCTTTACCCCGGCCGGATTGGTCATCGGGCCGAGAATATTGAAGATGGTGCGCAAGCCCAGTTCACGGCGCGGGCCAATCGCATACTTCATGGCACTGTGATGATTCGGCGCAAACATAAAGCCGACCCCGACCTCACGCACGCAACGGGCGGTCTGCTCCGGAGTCAGGTCGAGCCGCACACCTGCTGCTTCCAGCACATCGGCGGCGCCGCTTTTCGAGCTGACCGAGCGCCCCCCATGCTTGGCCACATGACAGCCGGCCGCCGCGGCCACAAATGCCGAGGCGCTGGAAATGTTGAACAGGTTAGCGCCATCGCCGCCGGTGCCAACAATGTCGACCAGATAGGGCAGCTCGCCGACTTTCACCGGCGTCATCAGCTCGCGCATCACCTGAACCGCGCCGGTGATCTCGTCGATGGATTCGCTTTTCATGCGCATCCCCATCAGGAAGGCGCCGATCTGAGCATCGGTGGCGGCGCCGGTCATGATCTGGCGCATCACCTCACGCATTTCTTCCAGCGTCAGATCCAGATTCTCGACCACCCGGCCCAGTGCTTCGCGGATATCCATCAGCGCTCTCCCTGCAGGAAGTTATTCAACATGGCATGACCATGTTCGGTCAGGATCGACTCGGGATGGAACTGGACGCCTTCGACATCGAGTGTTTTGTGGCGCAGACCCATGATCTCGTCAATGCTGCCATCGTCGTGTTGCGTCCACGCAGTGATCTCGAAGCAGTCCGGCAGACTGTCCTTCTCCACCACCAGCGAGTGATAGCGTGTTGCCGTAAACGGAGACGGCAAACCATGGAACACGCCCTTGCCATTGTGATAAATCGGCGAGGTCTTGCCGTGCATCACCTGGCGGGCGCGCACCACCTTGCCGCCGAACACCTGGCCCATACCCTGATGCCCCAGACAAACACCGAGAATCGGCAGCTTGCCGGCAAAGTGCTCGATGGCCGCCATGGAAATACCGGCCTCATTCGGCGTGCACGGCCCCGGTGAAATCACCAGCCGGTCAGCGCCGATGGCAGTGATATCTTCCAGCGACAACTCGTCGTTGCGCCTGACGATGACTTCGGCGCCGAGCTCCTGCAGGTACTGGACAATGTTGTAGGTAAAGCTGTCGTAATTATCGATCATCAGCACGCGATTCATGAGCGCACCTCCAGACCGGACAGCACCATATTGACGGCGGTAAAGATGGCCCGCGCCTTGTTCATGGTTTCCTTCCACTCCAGTGCCGGGACGGAGTCGGCGACCACGCCGGCACCGGCCTGCACATACAGACGGCCATCACGGATCACTGCGGTACGAATGGCAATTGCCGTATCCATTTCACCATTGAAGCCGATATAACCGACCGCGCCACCATAAACGCCGCGCTTGACCGGTTCGAGCTCATCAATGATTTCCATGGCGCGAATTTTTGGCGCGCCGCTCAGGGTGCCGGCCGGGAACGTGGCCTTCAGTACCTCCAGCGGGCCGAAACCCTTTTTCAGCTTGCCTTCGACGTTGGAAACGATATGCATGACGTGGGAATAGCGCTCCACTTTCATGTTCTCGGTCACCCGGACACTGCCCGGCTCGGCAATGCGGCCGACATCGTTGCGGCCCAGATCAATCAGCATCAGGTGCTCGGCGATTTCCTTCGGGTCCGCCAGCAGCTCCTGCTCCAGCGCCAGATCTTCCTCAACGCTGCGACCACGACGGCGGGTGCCGGCAATCGGCCGTACCGTGACCATGCCATGCTCAACCCGGGTAAGGATCTCCGGCGACGAGCCGGCGATATGGAAATCATCCAGATCGAGATAGAACATGTACGGCGACGGATTCAGGTAACGCAGCGCCCGATACAGATCCAGCGGCGAGGCCTGAAACGGCACCGACATACGCTGTGACGGCACCACCTGCATGATGTCGCCGGCCAGGGTGTATTCACGAATACGCTCGACCCCGGCCTTGAAATCTGCTTCCGGATACTCGGAAACAAATTCCTTTTCTGACAGCAGTGCAGCACGGTGCGGCTCCGGCTCGGCCAGCGGCGCGCGCAACTTTTCTTCCAGCGCATCAAGCCGGGCGGCGGCTTGAGCCAACACGCCGGATTGACTCGGGTCCACCAGCACCAGCAGGAACAGGCTGCCACGCAGATTATCGAACACGACAATTTCTTCGGAGCGCATCAGCAGAATGTCCGGCGCCCCGATGGTGTCCCTGCCGCGCGCCGGGCCGAGACGCGGCTCGAAGTAACGGACGCTGTCGTAACCGAAATAGCCGACCAGACCGCCATTAAAACGGGGCAAGCCCTCCACTTCCGGGGCACGAAACTGCTGGCGGTAATTTTCGATAAAGGCAATCGGATCGCCCTGCTCTACGCGACTGCCATTTTCGCCACTGAGCTCGATGCGCTCGCCATAGACCCGGATCACCTCCGTGGCCGGCAGGCCAATCATCGAGTAACGACCCCAACGCTCGCCGCCCTGGACGGACTCGAACAGATAGGTATAGGGCGCAGCGGCAAATTTGCGATAGGCCGACAGCGGGGTATCAAGATCCGCCAGCACTTCACGCACCACGGGCACGCGGTTGAAGCCGGCATCAAGGTAAGTCTGCATTTGTTCCGCACTAAGCGGAGCGGCGTGTCTGGATGACATAACGGGTTTCCCGGTTTTCTGCTCTGGATGATGAACACAAGGGGCCGGCCCACAGGCACGGCAGGTCACATCACCATCGCCAACGGGCGGGGACGAAAGCCAGGCAGATTAACGCAACCGGAGAATAAGCCACCGAAGCATCCTGATAATCGGGAAAGAATCGGGGTCGATTGTAGCGGCTATGGCGGTGAGCGGCTAGTTTCGCGGACGGCCCCTGGAGCGGCCGACCGGCCACGAAGACCTTTCGCCGTCGATCGACGGCTCCTACGGATCAGAAGTAGTTAGCCAGCGACATCTTGTTGAACGGGGTCAGCTCCTCGCTGCGACCGGCGCGGATCTTCTCCAGCCACTGCGGGTCCTGCAGCAGGGCGCGACCGACCGCGACCAGATCGAACTCGTCAGCGGCCATGCGGCGCAGCAGCTCATCAATACCGACCGGCGCGGCGTCACCGCCCATGGCCATGCCGGCCTCGCCAATAAAGTCATCATCCAGGCCGACACTGCCCACCGACATGGTCGGTTTGCCGGTCAGCTTTTTCGTCCAGCCGGCCAGATTCAGATCGGAGCCGTCGAACTCCGGCTCCCAGAAGCGGCGGGTGGAGCAATGGAAGATATCCACGCCGGCTTCAACCAGCGGCGCCAGAAAACGGCCCAGTTCCTCCGGGGTTTGCACCAGACGGGCGCTGTAATCCTGTTGCTTCCACTGCGAGTAGCGCAGCACGATGGCGAAGTCCTCGCCCACCGCCGCACGCACGGCGCGGATGATCTCGACGGCAAACCGGCTACGATTTTCCAGCGAGCCGCCGTATTCGTCGTCGCGCTGGTTGGTGCCTTCCCAGAAAAACTGATCGATCAGGTAACCATGGGCACCGTGGATCTCGACGCCATCAAAGCCCAGCGCCTTGGCGTCACGGGCGCCCTCGGCAAAGGCCCGGACCACATCATCAATGTCTTCCTTACTCATGGCATGGCCAACCACCTTGCCGGGTTTGACCATGCCGCACGGGCTGTAGCCGGGCACGTCCTTGTCCGGGCCAATGCCGGGCCGACGCACCGAGCCGACATGCCAGAGCTGCGGGATGATCTTGCCGCCCGCGCCGTGCACCGCTTCCACTACCTGCTTCCAGCCATCCAGCGCCGCACCATGAAACGCCGGCACCTGCTCGTAACCATTGGCAGCCTTGTGATTGACCGTGGTGCCTTCAGTAATCAGCAGCCCCACCCCGGCCTCGGCGCGGCGGCGGTAATAGGCCACCACCTCGTCATTGGGAATGTAGTTCGGCGAGCGCATACGGGTCATCGGCGCCATGGCGACCCGGTTGGCCAGCTGCAGGGATTTGCACTCGAACGGGCGGAACAGCGGGCTGGTATCAGTCACGGAAAACCTCGACATCAGGGGCGACAGGCGCCCGGCATTAAGTTGTGATTTGCAACCTTATTGATAAAGGTTGCTTTTTGCAACCATATTCCCGAAACTGGCCCGCATGAACCGACCAGACCCTGCCACCGACCCCTGCTCCCTCGCCCGCGGCCTGGCCGAGGTCGGCGACTGGTGGTCGCTGATGATCATCCGCGAGGCCATGTACGGCACCCGCCGCTTCTCGGACTTCCAGCAGAATCTTGGTATCGCTCGCAATATCCTTACCGACCGCCTCAACAAGCTGGTCGACCGGGACATCCTGCGCAAGGTCAACGCCGGCGAGCACGGCACCCGCTTCGAGTACCGCCTGACCGACAAGGGACGGGATCTGTTCGTGGTGCTCACCGCCCTGCGGCAGTGGGCAGATAAATGGGTATTCGAGAATGAGCCGCCGTTTGTGCTGGTCGACCGCGACAGCGGCCGCCCGGTGCAGCCGGTTCAGGTGCTCGACAGCGGCGGCAACCCGCTGAAACTGCATCAGGTGGCGATTGCCGCCAGCTGATGCGAGCTGGCATCACAACTCGTTCTGAATCTTCTTGTACCCCTGAACCAGGCGCAAATTTGTTTGCGCGACATCCTCGGAAAAACTGGACGCATCTGCGCGCACTGGCTTGATGGTGGCGAGATCCGCTGGCTTGCGAATATTACTGGTGGACGGAATATGGAAATTCTCCGGTATCACCACACCCTCCACCACCGAGTTATGCCGCACCACCGAACCGGCGCCAACTTCACAATTAAACAGCACCGAGTTGAACCCGATAAATACGCTGCTGCCGACCTTGCACGGACCATGAACAATGGAACGGTGTGCAATCGAAGTGTTTTCGCCAATCTCGACCCGGGCGCCGGACTTGGAATGAATTACCACACCATCCTGAATATTCGAGTTATCACCGATTACAATCGGCTCCATACCGCCTTCCGCATTAACCTCATCGGCGCGAATCACCGCATAGGGGCCGATAAACACATTTTCGCCAATAATTACCTTGCCGCAGATAATGGCTGTCGGGTCCACGAACGCGGATTCCGCCACCACCGGCAGATCGCCGCTCGGGTTTTTACGAATCATTTCCTACTCCCAGTAAAATCAACGAACAGACGCCAATGCCGCCCTCATGGCGTCAATCACCACGTCATATTCAGGCCGCCCGTAAATCGCCGACCCGGCCACAAACGTATCCGCACCGGCAGCAGCAATCTCGGCAATATTGTTCTCACTGATCCCGCCATCCACCTCAAGGCGTATCGCCAGACCACTGTCATCAATCAAACGACGAACCTTTTCCACTTTTTTCAAGGTGCCGGGAATAAACGACTGGCCGCCAAACCCCGGGTTCACGCTCATCAGCAGAATCATGTCGAGCTTGTCCATAACATACTCAAGGCAATCCGGCGACGTGGCCGGATTCAGCACCAGACCAGCCTTGCAACCGCACGAACGGATCAGCTGCAGCGAGCGATCAACATGATCACTGGCTTCCGGGTGGAAAGTGATGATGCTGGCGCCGGCGTCAGCAAACGAACTGATCAACGAGTCAACCGGGCTGACCATCAGGTGCACATCAATCGGTGACGTCACACCATAGTTGCGTAGCGCCTTGCACACCATCGGACCGATGGTCAGGTTCGGCACATAGTGATTATCCATGACATCGAAGTGAACCACATTAGCGCCGGCATTCAGCACCGCATCGACTTCGGCACCGAGCCGGGCGAAGTCGGCAGACAAAATCGACGGAGCAATCCAGTAATCCTGCTTGGCCATATAACCCCCGAAAAATCAGTTGCCGCGTAAAAACGAATCCAGTTGCTCAAGCCGCTCCGGTGTGCCGATATCCCACCAGGCGCCGGTAAAGTGCTCGCCACTAACCGCATCATGGCGCATCGCTGCACGCAGCAGCGGCGCCAGCTTCGCCTCGCCATCCGCCAGCTCATGAAACAGCTCCGGGCGATAGACACCAATGCCGGAGAAGGTCAGCTTCGGGCTGCCATTGTCGCGGACCAGCCCGGCGGAATCCAAACCGAAGTCACCGTTCGGATGATGCTCCGGGTTAGTCACCAACACCAGATGAGCAAGGCCCGCCGGTTCAGGCAGCCGGGAATAATCAAAATCGGTCCAGATATCGCCATTGATCACGGCAAACGGCGCCTCGCCCAGCAACGGCAGTGCCCGGCGAATACCACCGGCGGTTTCCAGCGGTGTGCCCTCGCGGGACCAGCGGATCGACACACCATAACGGCTACCGTCGCCCAACGCTGCTTCGATCTTTTCGCCAAGCCAGGCAGTGTTAATCACCAGCTCGCGAAAGCCGGCCCGTTGCAGTCGCTCGATATGCCACTCGATCAGGCTTTTACCGCCGGCCGCCAGCAAGGGCTTGGGGGTGTGGTCGGTCAATGGTCGCATGCGCGTGCCAAAACCGGCGGCAAGGATCATCGCTTTCACAGGCCGAGACGATCCAGCAGCGCGCCGAGCGGCACCAGCTCGTCACGCCGTGCAATTACCGTGCGCAGATAGGCAACAAAGCGCGGCACATCCTGCAGGTACTTCGGCTTGCCATCGCGGTGCCAGATGCGGGCAAAGATGCCGATCACCTTGATATGCCGCTGCGCGCCCATCAGGTCGCAGTCATGCAGGAATTCCTCAAACGACGCCGGCACCGGCAAAGCCGCCGCCCGGGCCCGCTGCCAGTACAGCTCCAGCCAGCCGAGCACGCGGTCTTCCGGCCAGCTGATAAAGGCATCCTTGAACAGCGACGTCACGTCGTAACTGACCGGCCCGTACACGGCATCCTGAAAATCGAGAATGCCCGGGTCCGGATCGCTGTCCATCAGGTTGCGCGGCATATAGTCGCGGTGCACATAGACCTGGCCCTGACGCAGCGCCCGCGCCACCAACAGATCAAAGATGGCATCCAGCTCGGCACGCAAGGCCGCATCCACATCAATGCCAAGATGCTTTTTCAGATACCACTCGGGAAACAGCTCCAGCTCGCGGCGCAGCAGGGCCTCGTCGTAGACCGGCAGCACATTCGGCTGGCTGATGCGTTGAATCCGGATCAGGGCATCAATGGCGCGACTGAAACGCTCATCGGCATTGTCCTCGCTGAGCACCGTCAACCAGGTTTCGGCCCCCATGTCCGGCAGCAGCAAAAAGCCGCGCGGCAGGTCCTGGGCGATGATATGCGGCACATGCACACCGGCATCGGCCAACAGCCCGGCAATACGGACAAATGGCCGGCAATCTTCCTGCGGCGGCGGCGCATCCATGCCGATCAGGCTGCGCTGGCTGTCACCATCGGTGAATTTGTAACGAAAATAGCGTCGGAACGAGGCATCTGCAGAGGCCGGCAGGCCACTGACCTGCTGACCGATCTGCATGGAAACCCATGCATCCAGCGCCGATTTGCGCTCATCCTGGGCGCTTTCGCCCCCGATCTGCCCTGCCTCTGTCGCCGGCTGCATTGCCACCCTCTATCCAGTAAACTGCCGTCCGGCTTTTTACCTGTTCCGGATTGCGAATGCCACTGCGCCCCACCTCTGCCCTGCTGATTTCCGCTTTGCTGGCAGGCCCGGCGCTGGCCGATGATCTGAACTGGGTCAAGCGCAAGGAGATGAATGCCCTGCCCGAATCCCTGCAGCGGCCGATTCCGGTCTGGTGCAGCGGCATGTTCTATAACCCGGCTCTGGCCGCTGCCGGCGGTTCTCCAGACACGCAAATCAGCGCAGATCGCTCCGAGTTCCAGCTCGACGGCGATGCCCTGCTGGAGGGCGATGTCCTGATCGAGCAACCCGGCCGCTCATTGCGGGCTGAGCGCGCGCTCTATAACCAGACCACTGGCAAGTTCGAGCTGACCGGGGACATCCTGCTCGATACCAGCGAGCTCAGCTTTCGTGCTGACAGCCTGACCGGCAATCTGAAGAACCGTGAGGCCACCCTGCTTGATGCTCGCTATGCCCTGTTCGAGCAACAGGCGCACGGCGAAGCCAGGCGTATTGAGCAGCGCGGTGAACAGATCATTGTCGAGCGTGGCAGCTACACCACCTGCGCGCCGGGCTCGGATGGCTGGCGCATCAGCGCCCGCGAGCTGGATCTGGATCAGAGCAAGGGCTGGGGCGAAGCCCGCCATGTCGTACTCAAGGTCGAAAAAATCCCGGTCATGTATCTGCCCTGGATTACTTTTCCGATTGATGACCGACGCAAAACCGGCCTGCTGTTCCCGGATTTCGGCACTACCGACAGCGGCGGTTTTGATATCAGCCAGCCGCTGTATCTGAACCTGCACCCGCAAGCGGATGCCACCCTTGCTCCGCGTTATATCGACGGCCGCGGCAATGGCTTGAACACAGAGTTCCGCTATCTGACCAAGCTCGGTACTGGCGATCTGGTTTATGGCTGGCTGCGTGAAGACAAACTGTTCGACGAAGAAGACCGGGTGGTGGCCAGCTGGAACCACGACGGCAGCCTTGACCGCTGGCTGTTCAGCACCGACGTCAACTATGTCTCCGACGATTTCTACTTCAAGGATCTCGATACCGGCCTTGAGGTCGCCTCGCTGACACATCTGCCACGCGAAGGTCAGGCCGAGTATTTCGGCCGACACTGGCGGTTTCTCGCCCGGCTGCAGGCCTGGCAAACCATTGATCCTACCCTGCTGGATGACGACCTCCCCTATCGCCGACTGCCCCAGCTGAACCTGACCGGCTTGCAACCCCTTCTCGGCCCATTGACGCTCGACTGGACCAGCGACATTACCGTGTTTGACCGCACCGCCGTGGTCGCCGCCGATGATATCCGTGGCCAGCGCATCCACCTGCAGCCGGCACTGTCAGTGCCGATGGAAAAGCCATGGGGCTACCTGCATCCGCGAGTCCGTTTCTATCAAACCGCCTACTCGCTCAGCGGGGTGGACACCCTGCCGTCAGATACGCCGACCCGCTCGCTCTGGGGCGCCAACCTTGATAGCGGCCTGTTCCTCGAACGGCCAATCAGTTTCGCCGGCCGCCAGCTGCTGCAGACACTGGAGCCCCGTGTTTTCCTGAACCATATCGAGCAGGAAGACCAGATTGATCTGCCGGATTTCGACAGCGGTCGACTGACCTCGTCCTGGGACACCCTGTTCCGGGAGAACCGCTTCACCGGCTACGACCGTATCGGTGACGAGAAAAGCGCCACCATCGGTGTCACCAGCCGGTTCCGGGACCCGCGACGCGGTGATGACCTGCTGATCCTGCGGGCTGCGCAGAAATTCCACGATCAGGACCGGATTGTCGAATCCGGCAACATTACCCTGCCGGACAACACCCGGCGGCAGAGCCCGGTCATTGCCGACGCCACCCTGCAGCTGGACCAGCGCTGGTCGCTGTTTGCCGAAACCCAGTGGAACTCGGAAAAGAACCGCAGGGAACAGAATGGCCTGCGGATCGGTTACAGTGACCGCAGCCGCCTGTATCTTCATGCCGGCTATCAGTATCGGCCGGTGGATGACATTCGCCAGACGGAACTCGCTGCCATTGTGCCGGTCCACCGCAACTGGAGTCTGATCGGTCGCTGGCTGCACGATCTTGGCGAACGGCAGTCGCTGGAAAATATTTCCGGGGTCGAATACCGCGACTGCTGCTGGCGTATTCGTCTTATCAATCTGCGTGAACTGAGTGATCGCGATGGCGACACCACGCTGGACGCGGAACGGACCACCCTGCTGCAGATCCAGATGATTGGCCTGGGCGGATTCGGCGGCACCGTCGACACGCTGCTGGAACGCGGCATTCCCGGTTACAGGAGAACACCATGATCCGATTTGCCTGCCTTGCGCTGTTGTTACCGGCGCTGGCATTTGCTGATGAGCTGCAACCACTGGACCGGATCGCCGCTGTGGTGGATGACAGCATCATCATGGAAAGCGAACTCGATACCCGGGTGGCCGATATTCGCCGTAACCTGCAGGCAGAAGGAAGACCAATGCCGCCGGAAGATATTCTGCGCAGCCAGATTCTTGAACGCATGGTGCTGGAACAGATTCAGCTTGATCAGGCCAAACGTCTCGGCATCAAGATTGACGACACGATCCTGAATGACTCGCTAACCGGCATTGCCCGGCAGAATGGTTACAGCCTGGAAGAATTTGCCGAGCATCTGCGCACTGAAGGCTATGACTGGTCCGCATTCCGGGAGCAACTGCGCACGGAAATGGCCATCAACCAGCTGCGCCAGCGTCGGGTGGGCCAGCGCGTGCGTATCACCGACGGTGAACTGGATCGTTTCCTGCAATCGGAACAGGCACGACAGTTATTTGAATCGGAATTTCGGCTTGGCCATATCATGGTGGCGATCCCGGAAGGAGCGTCCGCTGACCAGCTGAAACTGGCCGAAGGCAAAGCCCGGGACATCATCAACCGCCTGCGTAATGGCGCTGACTTCTTCGCCCAGGCCACCGAGTTTTCCGACGGTCAATCGGCACTGGAAGGTGGCGATCTGGGCTGGCGCCCGGCAGCACAATGGCCGGCGCTGTTCACCGATGCGGTGATCGACCTGAAGGCCGGCGAACTGGCCGGGCCGATTCGTGCCGGAAACGGCTTTCATATCCTCAAGATGATTGATCGCCGCGGCGGCGACCAGCAGATGGTCGACCAGTATCTGGTTCGTCATATTCTGGTGCGCCCGTCCACGCTACGCAGCAGTGAGGAAGCCGAACGCCTGATTCGTGAACTGCATAACCGGATCAGTCAGGGCGAAGACATGGCGCGCCTGGCACGGGAGTTTTCTGACGATCCCGGCAGTGCACGCAATGGCGGCAGCCTCGAATGGGTTACCCCGGGCGAGATGGTGGAAGAGTTCGACCAGCGCATGCAGGCAACACCGGCCGGCCAGCTCAGCGAACCGTTTCGCACCGAATATGGCTGGCATGTACTGCAAGTGGACTCGATCCGCACTGCGGACATGAGCGAGGAATACCGCCGCCTGCGCGCCCGTCAGGCCCTGCACCAGCGTCGCTTTGCCGAAGAGCTGGAGCTGTGGACCACCGAACTGCGCCAGGAAGCCTATGTGGATATTCGCCTTTGATGATCGCGCCGGTCGCCATCACCTGCGGAGACCCGGCTGGCATCGGCCCGGATCTGGTACTGCAACTGCCGCAGCAAGTGACCGATGTACCACTGGTGATTCTTGCTGATCGTGAGGTGCTGGCGCAGCGCGCCAGACAGCTCAATCTCAATATCACGCTACATGACTGGCTGCCCGGCGGGCAGCTTGCGGATAATGGCGTCGCTGTCTGGCATCAGCCCAGCGGCGCCGATGTTCAGCCCGGCAAACCTGACCCGGCCACAGCGCAAAGCATTCTGACCCTGCTCGACCGCGCCGCAGACGGCTGCATGAACGGTACTTTCTCGGCGATGGTCACCGCGCCGCTGGCCAAGCATGTGATCCGCGAAGGCGCGCTCGCCGGCTTCACCGGCCACACCGAGTACCTGTGCCAGCGTGCCGGTGTCGACCGGGTGGTGATGCTGCTGGTGGCCGGCGAGCTGCGAGTGGCACTGGCCACCACCCACTTGCCGCTGCGCAATGTCGCCGCTGCGATCAGCGAAAATCTGATTCTCGATACGGCACGTATTCTTGAGCACGACCTGCGCGTTCACTTCGGCATCGATACCCCGCGTATTCTGGTGCTCGGACTGAATCCCCATGCTGGTGAGAATGGCCACCTTGGCGATGAAGAGCTGCAGATAATCATTCCTGCGCTGGAGCGACTACGCAGCGAAGGCATGCAGCTTACCGGCCCGCTGCCTGCGGATACTGCCTTTACCCCGCGCCAGCTTCAGGGCCATGATGCAGTACTGGCGATGTATCACGATCAGGGCCTGCCGGTACTGAAATACGCCGGCTTCGGCGAAGCGGTGAACATTACTCTGGGCCTGCCTTTCATCCGTACCTCAGTGGATCACGGCACGGCTTTCGAACTGGCCGGCAGCGGCCGCGCTGAACCCGGCAGCCTGATTGCCGCCACCCGGCTGGCCGCCCGACTGGCGCAGCAGAAACTCACTCTGGAAAACTGACCATGCAGCATCAGGCCCGCAAGCGCTTCGGCCAGCACTTTCTTACCGACACCGCGCTGGTGGAAAAAATGGTGCGCGCTATCGCGCCGACGGATGATCAGATCGTGGTCGAGATCGGCCCCGGTCAGGGCGCCCTGACACTGCCTCTGCTGGATAGCATCCAGCATCTTCAGGTGGTGGAACTGGATCGCGATCTGATCACCGAACTGGAGCGACGCATATCTGCCCAGCGTCTGACCATTCACAGCGCTGATGCGCTGAAATTTGATTTCGCCGCATTGGCAAAAGACGGCAAACGTATTCGCGTGGTCGGTAACCTGCCTTACAACATCTCCACGCCACTGATGTTTCATTTGCTGCATCAGGTCGATGCCATTGAAGACATGCATTTCATGCTGCAGAAAGAGGTGGTCGAGCGTCTGGTCGCCGTACCCGGCACACCGGACTGGGGCCGGCTGTCGGTGATGATCCAGTATTACTGCCGCAATGATTATCTGTTTTTCGTTCCACCGACGGCATTTTCGCCGCCGCCGAAAGTGGATTCAGCGGTAGTGCGTCTGACGCCCTACCGGCAGTTGCCACACCCCGCCGATGATATCGAGATGCTGCGCAGAGTGGTTGGCCAGGCCTTTACCCAGCGCCGAAAAGTCATCAGCAATGGTCTGAAACCCTTTCTCAACAGTGCGCAGATTGCTGCCGCCGGGGTCGACCCTGGTCTGCGCCCGGACAGCATTGACCTGCCCGGTTTTGTTGCACTGGCCAATCAGGCCAGCGCGCTTCATCACATCACATCGGATACTGACCATGCAGGATAATCCGCGTTATCGCGTCCGCGTTGCCGTTGAAACCGAGTTTCTGGCCGAGCAAAGCGATCCGGAAGCCCGGCGCTGGGTATTTGCCTACCATGTGACTATTCGCAATGAAGGGGAGCAGAGCGCCAGACTGTTGACCCGCCACTGGATCATCACCGATGGTGAAGAACGGATTCAGGAAGTGCACGGCGAAGGCGTGATCGGCGAACAACCGAATCTGGCTCCCGGACAAGCATTTGAATACACCAGCGGTTGCGTACTGGAGACCCGGGTCGGCAGCATGTACGGCAGCTACCAGATGCTGGCCGAGGACGGCACCTGTTTTGATGCCGAGATTCCGGCCTTTACGCTGGCGCCACCCCACACACTGCACTAATCGCGGAGCCTGTTTTGAGCAGCTATGCCATCGGAGATCTGCAGGGTTGTCTCGGTGCCTTTGAGCGGCTACTGCAACTGATCGATTTTCGGCCCGGGCAGGATCAACTGCTGCTGGCCGGTGATCTGGTGGCCCGCGGGCCGGACTCACTCGGCACCTTGCGCAAGGTCTATGCCTTGCGGGATGACGTTCGCTGCGTGCTTGGTAACCATGACCTGCATCTTCTCGCTATCGCCCACGGCACGGCACCACTGAGAAAAAAAGATGCCGACCTGCAACCGATTCTCGCCGCACCGGATCGTGATCAGCTGCTCAACTGGCTGCGCCAGCAGCCGCTGATGATTGATATTCCGGAGTTTGATGCGGTGATGGCCCACGCCGGCATTCCGCCGTTATGGACCATGGACCAGGCCCGGGCCCGCGCCCGTGAAGTGGAAGCAATACTGCACAGTGATCAATGCGACGAACTGTTTGCCAATATGTACGGCAACGATCCCGCAGGCTGGCACGATGACCTGGCCGGCAGTGATCGGCTGCGGGTAATCACCAATCACTTCACCCGTATGCGTTTTATCAATGATGCCGGCGAACTGGAACTGCAAAGCAAGGGCGAAACCGGCGAGGCGCCAGCCGGCTATTTCCCCTGGTTCGATCATCCCCGCCGCCTTCACACCAGTACCCGCATCCTGTTCGGCCACTGGGCCGCACTGGCCGGCGATGTTGCCATCGACGGCATCGAGGCGCTCGACAGTGGCTGTGTGTGGGACGGTTTTCTCACCGCGTTGCGGCTGGACGACATGCAACGCTTCCAGTGTGACTGCCGCCAGCACAAGTAGGAGCGGCTGATCAGCCGCGCGATCTTCCGCCGTCGATCGACGGCTCCTGCGGGGACGGCCATTCAATCGTCAGAACGGCCAGTACAGCTGCAAGTTGCCTCCGCCGAAGGCTGCTCGGTGCAGATAGAAAGACGGCGACAACGACAGATAAGCACCGGTTTCGGCCTTCGCCAGATAGCTGAACGGCAGCGACAGTTTGCCCTGGAAGCGGTCATGGCCACCGTTGCGATCCGGGTCTTCCACAGCGCTGCGACGCTGCCAGCGCCACTTATCACCCACCGACAGCTCAAACATGCCCCGATGCTGCTCTGCCCGGGCCGCCTGATCCACCAGATTATCGAGTAACCGTATTGTCGGCGTGGCGTTTACCGCAACCCGCCATTGCCAGCCCTGCCATTGCTGGCGCCACTCAACAAACCAGCTCCGCGCCGAGCTCAGATACTCTGCCTCATCTTCACCTTTCTGGTTCAGATAGGCATCGGGCAGGATCAGGTTGATGCGCCACAGAGTGGCCTCTGAAGGCACCCAGTCAGCCTCAAAATAGACATCGGTTTCCGCCTTGGCACCACGCACATCCCCGGACACACCGAAGCGGAAGTCGCTGACGTCGACACCATAGCCAATGCGCTGCTGGTCAAAATAGCCGTCGTAGTCCTCCGAGCGCCGGTAATTCAACCTGACCGCGTGACGCTCATCGTCAAAACGCAGGGTTTGCTGCACTGCCACATCCAGATACAGCTCGGTACTGGTGACGCTGCCGGCACTGCCGAAAATGCCGTCGCGATCTGGCGGAACCGCAAACAACGGCTGATAACTGAGCCTGTTCAGGAATGAACGACTGTCGTACTCGAAATCGCGCCCATCGATCAGCGCCTCGCGGCGAAACGGATGCGGATCACTCCAGATATCCGCAGTGACATCGCCGGCGCTCAGTACCAGCATTCCGGTTACCGCGATAACGAGCCGCTGTTTCAACAAAGCCTCACCACATCAGATCATCGGGTATCGGGTAGTCCGCATAGGGGTCATCCACCGCCAGCTGGCCGGCGTCGCGCTCGTGACGTACGGCAACTGCCGCCGGATCACGCTCGGCAATTTTCTCGGCGATTGCCATCGGCACTACTTCAAAGCCATCGCCAAGACGAACCACAGCGAGCATGCCGCGGGCCAGCTGATCCGCCATCTGCGCTTTCACATAGAGCTTCTGGATCTTCTTGCCATCAACAAACTGGAACGACTGGTCAGCTCCACGTCGGTCAAGCCGGTGCGCTTCGATCAGCTGGCGAATCTGTGCGCTGATTTCTTTCTGTCGCTGCTGTGCCTGACGCTCGGCATTCAGGGCCCGGTCGCGCTCAACCTGCGCCGCGCGGGCCTGACGTACCACCTCAGCCGGATCCTCGGCTTCGCCCCGGGCCACCTGTTTGGCCTGCTGACGCTTGGCATGCTCGGCCTGACGCGCTTTCTTCGCATCAGCAAGCCCGGCTTTCAGTAACTGGTCTTTCAGCGAACCGGCCATCTTCTCTCCTGCCCTCGGGGCAACGCATACAGATATCTCACCGGCCATTATGCCCCCGGCAACAGAAACAGCCCAAATCGGTGCCGATGCAGGTAAACTGCGCCGCATCAGCAACTCTCTACAGCCCCGCGGACCGACAACATGATGTTTACCGATTTTGTCCTGCATGAACGCCTGCTGCGCGTGGTCACCGAACTGGGGTTCAGCGAACCCACCCCGGTGCAGCAGGAGGCAATCCCGGCCATCATGACCGGTCGCGACCTGCGCGCCATCGCCCGCACCGGCTCCGGCAAGACCGCCGCCTTCCTGCTGCCAATGCTGAATCGCCTGTACGGCGATCCGAAACCGCGCACCGCCACCCGTGCACTGATCCTGCTACCCACCCGCGAACTGGCCCAGCAGACCCTGAAACAGGTCGCCCAGTTCGCCCGCTACACCTTTATCAAGGCCGAGCTGATCACCGGCGGTGAGGACTTCAAGATCCAGGCCTCGCGCATGCGCCGCAACCCGGACATCCTGATCGGCACACCCGGCCGGATGATTGAACACTTCAACGCCGGCCACCTCGAGCTCGGTGATCTGGAAGTGCTGGTGCTGGACGAAGCCGACCGCATGCTTGATATGGGTTTTGCCGAGGACGTGCTGAAACTGGCCGGCCTGTGCAACCCGGCACGACAAACCCTGCTGTTCTCCGCCACCAGCGGTGGCCCCGGCCTTGCCCTAGTTGCCGAGCAGGTATTGCGCGAGCCACAACAACTGGTGATCGACAACGTCCGCGATCTCGACATTCATATCGGCCAGCAGATCATTACCGCCGACGATGTCTCGCATAAAGAGCGCCTGCTGCAGTGGCTGCTTGCCCACGAGGAATATCGCAAGGCAATCATCTTCACCAACACCCGAGTACAGGCCGACCGCCTGGGCGGTGTGCTGGTGGCATCAAATGTCCGCACCTATGTGCTGCATGGTGAAAAAGACCAGAAGGATCGCAAGCAAGCCATGGACCGCCTGCGCAATGGCGACATTGATGTGCTGGTGGCCACCGATATCGCCGCTCGCGGCATCGATGTCAGCGGCCTGGATCTGGTCATCAACTTCGACATGCCACGCAGCGGTGATGACTATATCCACCGCATCGGCCGCACCGGCCGGGCCGGCGCCAGCGGTCTGGCGATTTCCTTCGTGCTGACCAATGAATGGAACCTGATGGCCAGCATCGAGCGCTACCTGAAACAGAAATTCGAACTGCGCGTAATCAAGGAACTGAAAGGCAGCTTCCAGGGCCCGAAAAAGCTGAGAGCCTCCGGCAAAACCGTCGGCACAAAGAAGAAAAAGGATGGCAAGACAGTAAAAGGCAAAGCGAAGACGGCGAAGAAGCCGGCGCGCAAGCCAAAGGCTCCGGCTGTGTCCAATCCGGGCGGGATGGCACCGCCGAAGAAGAAGCGCTGACGTCAGTGAAACAGCAATGCCGCAACAGACACAAACAGATATCTCAGAATCAGGCCGCCACAGCAATGGCACGCGCACGAAGTACTGTTTTATCGCTATTCATAGTCCCCGCCTTTGAACCCGCAGTATCCGCGCTGAGCCGCCGCCGGAGACGGTACGGCAGCCCCGGCCCTTGCTGACAACCGCCCGGACCATTTCAAGGGCGAGCCATCGAATACCCCGAGCGAAGCCATGACCCACTTCGCAAATACAACCGCAAGCTGGCGGCGCGGCTGGCCAAGGACGATGGCCACAGGGCATGCATGCCGGCGGGAACAACCTGTCAGCGGGTCGCGGCAATAAAATCAATGGTCACTTTCGCCAGTGCCTCGCCCTGATCTTCCTGCAGGAAGTGACCACCGTTCTCGATGGTGGTGTGCGGCTGGCCTGCACAACCGGGGATCAGTTTGCGGATCACCGGTGCCGCTGCCGCCGTGATCGGATCCTTGTCGCTGAAGGCGGTGAGGAATGGCTTGTCGAACTTGAACAGCACTTCCCAGGCCTTGCGGTTGGCGGCGGTGGCCGGATTGTCCGGGGTGGTCGGCACCAGCGTCGGGAACTGGCGGGCACCTTCCTTGTAGGACTCGTCCGGGAACGGCGCGTCATAGGCAGCAATGATTTCCGCCGTCAGCGGTGTCGCGCAGCCGGACTGGATGATCTTGCCGGTGGCAAACACCGGGGTCTCCTGGGAAAACTTCTGCCACGCCAGAAACGCCGGGCCGGGATCAAAATCACCGGTGGGCAGCATGGTGTTCGCCGCCACCACGCGGGCAAACCGCTCCGGATGCTCGGCCAGCAGACGCAACCCAATCAAGCCACCCCAGTCCTGACAGACCAGCGTAATGTCGATGAGGTCCAGCTGCGTGAGAATGTTACGGGTCCAGTCGACATGGCGCTGATAGGTGTAATCGGTACGCTGTGACGGCTTGTCGGAACGACCAAAACCGATCAGGTCCGGAGCAATCACCCGATGGCCGGCGGCCACCAGCAGCGGAATCATTTTCCGGTACAGATAGCACCAGGTCGGCTCACCATGCATCAGCAATACCGGCGCCGCATCGCGCGGACCCTCATCCAGATAATGCATACGCAACTCGCCACCCTCGGTGTCATCCACCATCAGGTAGTGGGGGGCAAAGTCATAACCGGGCAGGTTTTCGAATCGTTCGTCAGGGGTGCGCAGCGCTTGCATGGTCAATGCTCCTTTTTCTGCTCGGGATTCGGGCCGTGATGGTCCTGCCACACAGTGTCCAACGGCAGCGCCGGAAACGTTACCGCCCATCATGCCAAAAACACTCCGCGTCAATGTCCGGTGGCGCCGGCCAGCAGCGCCCGGGTGTGGCGATCCCCCAAAAAGTACAGGGCCAGCCCGAGCAGAATCACCACCGCACCGGCCACCACGTTCAGGCCCGGCTGTTCGCCGTTGAACAGGGCGCCAAGCAGCAGCGCCAGCACCGGGGTGATCAGGGTAATCAGCGCCACGGTGGCCGCCGACAGGCTGGACAGCACCCTGAAATAGCAGACGAAACCGATCAATGAGCCGCACAGGGCCAGATACAGCAACGCCCAGACGCCATGCATGGCCTCGCCCACGGTGAAACTCTCACCCATGACAAACCACAGCCCCCAGAAACAGGGCAGGCTGAGAATCAGCGAACCGAGTGTCTGCGGTAGCGGCCCCAAACCGGCGGCAACCTGCTTCACGGCAATGCCACTGACACTGAACCCGGTCACCGCGCCAAGCAGCAGCAGGATACCGATCAGCTGGTTACCACCCTGCAGCGCATCGGCAAACACCAGCGCCAGACCACCGACCCCGGTGACACAACCGGCCCAGTGCCAGACATTCAGGCGCACCGGATTAGGCAGCAGCTGCAACATGAAGCCCGACAATAGTGGTGCCAGCCCGAACATCACCGAAATCAGCCCGGAAGCCACATACACCGAAGCCAGATAGCTCAGCGACATGGCGCCGAACACTCCCGGCAGCGCTGCCGCATAGCTCTTGATCGCCAGCCGGTCCCAGCGCAGACGCTGGCCCAGCAGCCACAGCCACGGCAAGCCGACGGCCACCGCCAGCATCATGCGCAGCATCACCGCCGTCACCGGCATAAAGGTTTCCGCGCTCCATTTGATAGCAAGCGGCGTGGTGGCCCAGACCAGTACCACGATCAGATAGGCGAGCCCGACAGGCACGGTTGTTCTCCTTGGTTAAAGCAGCGGATAGCAGTCCTGTAGGAGCCGTCGACCGACGGCGAAGCTTTTCGCGGCCGATCGGCCGCTCCTACGAGAAACCCTGGGCACAAAAAAAGCCGCAGGTGCTTCACGCTGCGGCTTTGGTTGAATTCAGGTGCTATGAATCAGACAGCCGGCAGCGCTCCCCCACGCCATGCGCGGGCGACTCGCAGTACAACTTTCAGCATTGGCTGTTTGCGGCTGGTCTTCATCATGCGAACATCATCTGCATTCAGTCCGGCACAGGCAAGTGACAAATTGAAAAATTATCTGGTGGGTGGCGCGGTACGGGATCAGCTGCTCGGCCTCAAGGTCACGGAAAAGGACTGGGTGGTGGTTGGCGCCACGCCGGCAGACATGCACGCCCAGGGCTTCACCCCGGTCGGCAAGGATTTTCCGGTCTTCATTCATCCGCGCAGCGGCGAGGAATACGCGCTGGCCCGTACCGAGCGGAAAAGCGGCCACGGCTATCACGGCTTTACTTTCAATGCCTCTCCCGAGGTAACGCTGGAAGAAGACCTGCTGCGCCGCGACCTGACCATCAATGCCATGGCCCGTGAGCCGGGCGGCGCACTGGTTGATCCGCACGGTGGTCTGCGTGACCTGAAAGGGCGCTGGCTGCGCCATGTATCGCCGGCCTTTGCCGAGGACCCGCTGCGGGTACTGCGGGTGGCGCGCTTTGCCGCACGTTATCACTGGCTTGGTTTCCGGGTAGCCGAGGAAACCATGACGCTGATGCAGAAACTCAGTGACAGCGGCGAGCTGGCTCACCTGACCGCCGAGCGGGTCTGGAAGGAAACCGAAAAAGGCCTGATGGAGCGCGACCCGCAGATCTATTTTCAGGTGCTGGAACAATGTGGCGCATTAACCGTGCTGTTGCCGGAACTGGCCAGGCTGCGCGGGGTGCCGCAACCGGCCGCTCACCATCCGGAGATCGACACCCTTGAGCACCAGTATCTTGCCTTGCAGCAGTGCGCCCGGATGCAACTGCCGTTGCCAGCACGTTTTGCCGTGCTGGTGCATGATCTTGGCAAGGGCCTGACAGACCCGACCGAATGGCCACGGCATATTGCCCATGAGGAACGCAGCGCCCGACTTGCCGAACAGGTGGCCGAGCGCCTGCGAGCACCGAATGAATGCCGTGAGCTGGGCGTGCTGGTGGCGCGTTTTCACACCCACTGCCACCGGGCTCTGGAATTGAAGCCGGATACCGTCTGGAAGTTGCTGCGCTCGCTCGATGCCATCCGCCGGCCGGAACGCTGGCAAATTTTTCTAAGTGCCTGCGAAGCTGATGCCCGTGGCCGCAGCGGTTTTGAGGACCGCGACTATCCGCAGGCGGCATATTTGCGCGCTGCAGCCGATGCGGCGCGCAACGTGGATGTCAGTGCTTTGCGAGCGCAAGGATTTGACGGCCCGGCACTGGGCGACGCCATCGACAAGGCGCGCATTCGCTTACTGAAGGAGCACAAACACACATGGCAGACCCCGTCGCCCTGATTACCGGCGCCGCCCGACGGCTTGGCGCCGAAACCGCACGGACACTGCATGGCCGTGGCATGCGGGTGATTATTCATTGCCGGAACAGTCGTCATGACGCTGACCGGCTGGCCGCTGAACTGAATGCGGCCCGGCCGGAGTCTGCCTGCGTGATGCAGGCAGATCTGGATAATCCCGGGCAGGTGCGGATTCTCGCCAATATGGCTATTCAGCAGTGGCGCCGGCTTGATCTGCTGGTCAATAACGCCTCGTCGTTCTATCCGACACCGATCGGCAACAGCAGCGACGAAGACTGGACCCGGTTGATCCACAGTAACCTGCGTGCGCCTTATATTCTCACTGAAGCTCTGGCACCGACACTGGCGAAGTACAAAGGCAGCATCATCAACATTATCGATGTCTACGCGGAAAAGCCGCTGGCGGAACATACCCTCTACTGCATCGCCAAGGCCGGTCTCGCCATGCTGACGCGCAGCAGCGCCCGCGAACTGGGGCCAGATGTGCGTGTTAACGGCGTTGCGCCGGGCCCGATCCTGTGGCCGGAACAAGGCCAGGACAATCAGGCTGAGATTCTTCAGGCCACTGCCCTGAAGCGCAGCGGCAATCCGGCCGACATTGCTGGCATGGTGGCTTTCCTGGCACTGGACGCGCCCTATGTCACAGGGCAGATTGTGGCAGTAGATGGTGGCCGCTCACTGGGCTTTCACGGGGGTTGAGATGTTCCGCACAGGAAGGATTCTGTTGTTGCTACTGCCTTGCCTTGCCAACGCGCAAGAGCTGTATCGCTGGACCGACGACCAGGGTCAGGTCCATTTCAGCGATCGTCCCCGTGAAGGTGATGCGACCGTTGAAGAAGTGCAGATCAGGCAGCAGCCGTTACTCGGCCAGGATGAAGCCGTACAGGAAATCCGGGACCGGCTGAAACGTTTACGCGACGCAGAGCGTCAACAACAGGAAGAAGAAGCGGCGCGCCGCGCCGAGGCCGAGCGCGCCCACCAGCAAAAAATGGCGCCAAAATGTGCCAAGGCAAAACGCGAACTGAAAAACCTTGATGGCCGGGTGCTGTATATCAACGACAAGGGCGAACGTTACAGTGTGCCAATGGAGCAAGTGGCCGCCGACAAGGAGAAGCTGAGCAAATGGATCGCCGCCAACTGTACCGACTGAGCCTGCTGCTGTTGCTGACCTGCCCGCTCGTACAGGCAGAGGTCTACCAGTGGCGTGATGCCCAGGGGCGCCTGCACTTTGGCGACAAACCGCCGGAGGACCAGCAAAGCAAACCGCTTTATGCCGCAGCCGCCAGCGAGCGCAACGGGCTGGTACATTTTCGCCGCACCGACTTCGACCTGAGTGAAGCGGCTGAAAAGCGGGTGCGCGAGGGCCTCGACACCATCCTCTCGCTGTACACCGGCACGCTGGGACTCGATGTGCGCGGCGATGTGGCCGTCAACCTGCACCTGATCAGCGGCAAGGACGAATTCTATCGCTGGCTGAATGAGCGTACCGGCGAATCCGCCAGCAATGGAATTTCCGGCGTTTATGTCACCCGGACGAAAGAAGTGGCGGTCTGGGACTGGGCCACTGAAGAACGCATTGTCGGCACCATTTTGCACGAATCCAGCCACGTTATTCTGGCCCAGCTGGCGCCCCGCGCGCCGAGCTGGATTCACGAGGGCATGGCCCAGTACGTACAGATGCTGCAACCGGAAAATGGCGCCATTGTCATCCACCCGCACCCTGCTGCGGAACGCATTCGCGGCTGGACCAAAAACGGCGAGCTGGTCAGCCTGCGCACCTATCTGAACCTGCCGGAGCCGCAATGGCGGCAGATGGCCCACAATCAGGATGCCATGCCCTACAGCGTCGCCTGGGCAACGGTGTACTTTTTGATGTCATCACAAGTCGGACAACAAACCCTGCGCCGATTGCTGCATGATCTGGAAAAAAATGGCCAATGGCCCACCGCCGAAGCATTCGATACCCGCTACCCGGGTGGCCTGATCAAGATGGATTACGATTTCTTCCGCTGGGCTCAGGGCGACATGGCCCCACATCGGTATTGACTGTAGGAGCCGTCGATCGACGACGAAAGACTTCGCGGCTGCTCAGCCGCTCCTACGGAGAATTCAGAACCTCACTCTGTAGGAGCCGTCGATCGACGGCGAAGGATTTCGTGGCTGGTAAACCGCTCCTTGTATGTTCCCTCCGGTCTCCGGTTATCTTACCGAAGGCCACCGGGGAGGCCGACCGCTCCTTGAAGCAGCTTGACTGACTTCGTCCGTAGATCGGCCCCCCGCCTCATTGCTGACACC